>Ga0209829_10000140_pt1 | contig 62859 bp, 87 predicted proteins | sample C_140205_EF_Meta_FD_187311 | JGI IMG/M metagenome (GOLD analysis project Ga0209829, IMG submission 187311) | Freshwater microbial communities from Lake Croche, Canada to study carbon cycling - C_140205_EF_MetaG (SPAdes) (version 2) | ecosystem: Environmental > Aquatic > Freshwater > Lake...
ATCTTGTTGTGTATGAAACACATCCAGCAGACTCTAGAGTAAAAGAGATGGGAGATGTTTGCCAAACTGTAACCTCTCGCTGGGGAACTGGCGGTGGTAATGTTCCTATTGCTATCCAAGATGTATCGGGCAGAGATAAGGCGCAGAACGGGCGCGGCTGGAGTGATGAGAATGTAATGTATACACTTGATCGAGCTTCGACTCAGGGAGTTGCGTATTCCATCAGAGAAGATGCTAAGGCTAATAACTTTAGTGCTACTCCGTTACATGTAACTCCTGCCCTACAAGCACTCCGACCTTCTGTCCAAAGTCACCATGCTCAGACATTTATTGCCAATGATATGGCAGTAAGAAGGTTGACTCCAATAGAGTGCGAAAGATTACAGGGTTTTCCCGATGATTACACCAATATCCCATGGAGAGGCAAGGGTGAATCTCCCGATAGTCTTCGTTACAAAGCTATGGGAAACTCTATGGCAGTCCCTTGCATGAACTGGATAGGACAACGCATACAACAAGTAGAGGATGGATTGTTATGAACAATGAACCAGTAGCGTGGATGTTTCAGGGTGCTTTTGACATTAGCACTTATGTTTCTTTTGAGAAACCTAATCCTGACATTTATCCAAACCCAACACCACTCTACACCCATCCAGCAAAGACACTAACAGATGAGGAAATACTATTTATTGCAGATGAAGTAGATATTCCTGATGCACCTGATACCAAGGATTTAATTGATTTTGGCAAAGCAATACTAAGAAAGGCTAAAGAGAAATGATATACAAAACATTTGAAGAATGGAAAGCTGGTCAATGGTTAGAAGATGGCGAACCACGCACTAAAGCCTATACAAAAGATGAGTTGCTATTGATTGAAATGGGTTGGCAATATGGGTTTGATGCAGGAAAAGAAACAAATCAATTAACAGATGAGGAAATACACCAAGTATTTAGGGATACATGGGATGCAACAACCAATCCTAATTGTGTATTTACTGCATTTGCTAGAGCAATACTAAGAAAGGCACAAGAGAAATGAGCTTCCAAGAATTTGCAGAACAGCATGGCCTTATTATTGGTAGCCTTGTCCACGATAGATGGACTAGAGTGTCTACTAAAGATAAGCCCAATAAAAAGAACGGATCATATATCTATGACGGCAACTCTGGAGCAGTCCAAAATTGGGCTGTTCATGAGAAGCCTGTTTCTTTTAAGGGCAAGCATGACCCTTTACATATAATCCGTAAGCCTAAAATTGTTATCGATATTTCCGGGAATCAAACCAGGGCAACCAGTAAAGCTGCATACATCCTTGGAAGTGCATTGAAGAAGCCTCACCCTTACTTAGTGAAAAAAGGGTTTCCAGAGGAAAAAGGTTGGGTATGGAATGACTTGCTGGTAATCCCCATGCGGATTGATGGCGACCTTGTTGGATGCCAATTGATCGATGCGGAAGGCAATAAGAAGTTTTTGAGTGGACAGAAAACCAAGAAAGCCTCGGCAATCTTCGATAACAAGGGACCAGTAATCCTTTGCGAGGGTTATGCAACTGCATTGTCCATAAGAAGGGCGTTAAAAGCCATCAGATCACGCTATAAGATCGTGGTTTGTTTCTCGGCTGGCAATCTATCAGAAATGGCAAAGACCTACCCTGACTCGGTATTGGTGGCTGACCATGACCAAATTGGAATCAGGGTATCAAAGCAAATCGCCCGCCCCTATTGGATTTCTCCAAATCAGGGCGAGGATTTCAATGATTACGAATTGAGAGTCGGTTCTGAGATTGCAGGCAAAGCGTTGTCAAACCTTATAAAAAACATAAAGCGACAACCAAAAGCCCAAATAGAATAGAGCAAATTAGATCATCTTGACTCATAAGCCTTCCCCTTTATATCCGTCTTGAATCATGTTATGAAGAATGTCATTTCGCTTTGTTCGGCAATAAATGATGTTCTTCTCCAAAATGGCAATTACTGGTGGAAGTTCTAACGCTTTCCGAGCCTCCATCAGTTCAATAGATTCATTTAATTCTCTAAGGCGAATCCTATCCCTTTTAAAACGATCACCAAGAGCTAGCATAGTAAAACTCCCATTCATCAGTGGTATTAACTAGCAATCGGTCAATCGTGCCAATGGTTTCTTTAAGATCATCCCAATACCAATCATCTATTTGGGCAGATCCAAAAAAGAATCCTTCGGCTGGTGGCAAAAGGTCATCGGCTTTACTGGGATCGTCTAAAACCTCTTTACAGACCCCTAGCAAGCTTTCCAGCTTAGTTCGTGGCACGTAGTATTCCCGACAATCATCATCGCCATTCTGCACGTTCTGAACGAACCAGTAATGGATAGCGTTAGCCTTTCTCCAATACATAGCCTCACAAGTAATTTCCTTGACTCGCATTCCATTCGTGCCAACTGAGTCGGCAACTTTTTGAGCAATCTCCTGTTCTTCTTCTTTCATTTTCCACAAATAGCGTTTCGCTGATAAATACATATCTAAGCCCATAATTTTCTCCCTTACCAACCAGCAATTTGATTAAATTTACGCTTGTATTCAGCGTAATCCTTGAACTTTCCTTTTTTAATGCAAAAGTCTAAAAACTCGTCATTCATAAAGAAACCTTGACCAAGTTCCCGACCTGATTCTCCAAGCTGGTTGTATGTTTCCCCATCGTAATACTTGCTCAGAACGAATTTAACCGCATCCCATTCATCGCTACCGCAATCTTCCATAATGGAGATTTCATCATCTCCAGCCATGACCCTTCCATATCCATCATAGATGCCCTCTAGCTTATCTCCGTTGGGGTATAGAACAACAATAGAAGTAAGATCGTCAAAGCTACCTTCCCGATGTAATGCAATAACTGGCAAATTGGTTTTTGCACAAGTTTTAGAAAAGAATCCCATAGCGTTCTCCTTAAGCGGTTTTAAAAAAACAATAGTCATACAAATCAGCGAAGTCTTTTTCGTGATACCACTTGTTTGAATCGTTGTGTAGTTCCCTGATAGCCCGATCCCTCAACTTTTCCAAGTGAGACTCTCCGATCTTTCGGTTCTTCTTAATCCAATCCGTAAACTGGTGGTAGTAGTCCAGCAATTCGCCTTCCAATGCAATAATTTCCATAGTTTTCTCCTTAAGTATTTGCTAAATCAATTTTTTTAAAAATATCAACCAATGCCAAAGCCTGATTTTTATCAATAAAAATATCCAGCTTGTCATAAACTCGGTTGATGATCTTGGCAATTTCTGTATAACAAACCACCGAGCCTTCTTCGCTAGTGTGATCTTGAGGCAAAATTCCGACACTTAAATCCATGCAAGCGACTCGATTCCCCCACATATCTTCATCGTTTTTGCCATCGTAATAGCACATAACAAAGTCTTTTCCAGCATCCCCGAGTTCATGGCTCAAGCCACCATTGGTAAGCACTAGAAAGCCATTCTCCAGTTGTTTAACCCATGCGGAGCACCCTCCACCAGTTCCCTCGATATAAAAGCCGTAATCCTTTGGGGAAACTGTAAATCTCGCACAAGGGCTAAGGGTTGGATTTTGGATAGCCGTATTATCAAAAATAAACGACATGGTATCCACATCAAAAGTATTATTCTGCATTTTCTTGCTCCAAAGTTTTGTCCATGTTGCACTCAGTCCAAATAGACTGAGCAAACCATACCAATTTCTGCGACATCGGCAAATCGCAAACCTTTGCAAAATGCGTAATCACATCCATTGGCAACTCTTTTGTTGTAGGGGCAAAATCCCCCCATTCTTTTTTCATTCTTCTTCTCCGTTATTTAAATCCCAAGATTCGGAAACATAGCCTTCGGCTTTACTGTTCTCGCAATAGCCCTCAAAACCCATTCCTTCTTCGTCATATTCATTTCTGAAATAAGCATCAGAATGCAATAGGGCAAAGATCCTAAAAAAGTTCTCGGGCGGACTCCAAGCCGTATCAAACATGACATAGGTTTCATTGGGGTTATGGTCGTCATACTCCACGACTCTTGCATCCCATTTAGTCCCCCAATTAGCTACGCACCAGCCATACCAATCACTAAAACCGTATTTTGCAATATTGGCTTTTTGCTGGTCGTTATGCTCTCGAGCAAGGTTAGCTGGTGTATCCAGTAAAGGTTGAGGGCATGGCATGAGATCTTGCATGGGTTGAGCATACATTTCAAACTCGCTTGTCCCATCCTCACTCTTATACTTCGGCTCGAAAGCCTTAGCCAGTTTCTTTCCATTGTCGGTAGTAGTATCGACAGTTAAACGATTAAAGCACCAATTAGGCATGGTCAATCTCCTCCTTTTTAAATGGGGTATCGAAATCCCCATGGTAATTAAAAACATCAGCCCGAAAATCATAGATTGGGTAATCTTTATTGATTAATTCAACCAATAAATCCAAGAATGAATCGGCATCCATATTGTCAGAGCCGACCCAGTTTTCAACCATGTTCTTCGTAATTTTTTCAGTCATTTCATTCTCCTTATCCAATGTTCATTAGTGGCTTGTGCCATGTTGCAAGTGTCTCCAACATCCAAGCCGTTGATCTCTTTAAAATCATCAAAATCGTAGCCATTGTCTTCGTTAAAAAAATCCAGCTTGTGATATTCAAGACGAGATTTATTATCAGGTTCTTCATATCCCCAACCCCAAAAGCATTCAAATTCTTTAGTGTTATCCCACATTTTTTTTCTCCAGTATTTGTAAAGCCTGATCCATAAGAGTCATAGCATCCCGAACCGCTTGGGTTTCTTGATGGTTTTCAAGTAAAGCAAAAGCATCAGCCAAAAACCAAATTGCATTCTCCAGCGTTGCTTCTGCAATCTCAAAAATTCTCCAATCCCTAGGGTTGAAGTCATCAAGATAACCAAGAGAAACCGAATCCTGACATTCTTTGACAAACTCATCCAACTCATCCTGAGCCTCTTGATAGGATTTATAGATGGTCGGGAACTCTTCAGGACATTCCCATTGATCTTCATAAAAGCGTGTTTGTATTTGGAATTTAGGCATGATCAATACTCCGAAGGAAGCATAAGAACATCACCAGTAATCCAAAAACGATACTCACCATCAGGGCAATCGGTAAACTCGATATTTTTTTGATAGATCCAGTTATCATTTCCATCATCAATTACCAGCTTTGCCTTTTTATCATTCACAGTCATAGTGATGACAAGGAAATCATGCTGGCTGGTAAATGGGTAAATCTCGGTGGCAATGATATCCAATAGCCAAAATGCTCCAGCTTGTTCGGCAAAGTATTGCACCCCATCCGTATGCTTGAGTCTAGGATTAAATAAAAAAGTCTTATGGTATTTTTCTGTTCCGTAGAAGTTTGATAAATCTATAGTCATAATTAATCTCTCATTACTGGTAAGGTTGGTTGATCGGAATTACAAGTAAACAATGCTCCAGCATCGTTGCCCTCATCGTCAGAACTTGGATAGATCATATTGCCATCGTCTAAAACCATAACAACGGATCTTTGTGTCCAGCCAAGGTTCTCGGCTTCTTCTTCAGATAAATAACGAACATCCACAATCTTTCGATTGAGTAATTGTTGTTTGGCTATATCAGTCCAAAATTTTGTATAGTCTTTTTGCATAATTTCCTCTGTTAAAAAAATTAAAATAAGCCTGACTCTCCATAAGCCTGACCCTCCACCAAGCCCGACTCTTGCAAGCCTGACCCTCCTTCGACTCCCCAATTTTTTGACAAAGCTCCGCCAGGGCCAGATAGCCTGACCCAAAAGCAAGCCCGACTCAGATCGGGGATAAAACGCAATACTTTTCAGATTATTGCATATTGTTTAAAAAAAAATAATAGTTGAGTTTTTTAGTAGGTTATTCCTTTTTTTATTTGAATCCTCGAATATATATTATGTAAAACAAGGATGCAATAACCCTATAAATTGGTCGGGTATTGTTTTGCATTTTCTGATTATGTGATAATGCAATAGGGTAATTTTGCCCGTTGCAATATATAGGAAATTTGCAAATATGACTGATAAAAACTTGGTTTTTCTGCGTGTAGCTAATCGCTATTCGTTAAGCAATATTCAGAGTCACATTAAGCGTAATGTGGCTGGCTGGAATTTGCCCTCGGATCGCTTTTCTTATTCTTTTAATCGTAAAAATACAAAAGCTCAATACTGGGCTTTTGGTAGGGCTATGGCTGATTTTATTCGGGAAGATGATAGCTCTTCTGCTTTGGATTTAATCAATGAGTCGGATGTCCATACTCGTGATGGCTGGGTATCATTTATGGATCGGCACTTCTCGGATAATTTCTTCTATTGCTACGACTGTGAAGATATTTTCTCTACCGATGAGGAACACAATGCATACGATGATTATTCGATCTGTGGAAGTTGTTGCGATCATAATTATCGCTATTCGGATCGCAATTCTTATTGGGTGCGTGATGATGATGAAGATGAAGATGAAGAGCAAGGAAGCATTCGGGAGTATCACACCTGTTCGGATCATTTAGGGCATATCCCCAGTAAATACGATGATCGTAAACCTAGAGTCTTACTGGGCTTAGAGTTGGAGATGGAAATTAAGGATTCCTACAATCGGCATGATAGAGCGACTGAATTGCTCGAAAATGTCGGTGAATATCATGCGGATAATCGCTCTTATCAATATGCCCTATGTGAAAATGATGGCTCTCTTAATCATGGTTTTGAGATGGTCACTTCATATACTGGGCTTGATGTTCATGCGGAGCAGTTGAAGTTTTTTGAGAAGGGTTTAAAGGGTGCAATTTCGCATGATTCCGACACTTGTGGGCTTCATGTCCATATCTGTAAAGCTGATATGACTACTTTGCATGGTGCGAAAATGATCCTATTTATCAACGATCAAGCTAATCACAAGCTAGTCAGGGCGATAGCTCGTAGGGATGATAGCGACTACGCAAAAATCAAAAATAAGAAGGATGATACTTACTGGCTAAAAGATGCAGTAAGGGGATGCGATACTAAACGATCCCAACTCCGCTCGCTCAATGCTGATCGTTATGAAGCTCTTAATTTCAAAAATACGAATACAGTTGAATTCCGTCTTTTTAAGGGTTCGATGGTTTATTCAACAATTATGGCTTGCTTAGAGTTCACTTATGCGACTTGGTTTTTTACTCGTCAATCCAGCACAAAAAATCTTACAACTGATCAATTTTTAAAGTTCATTTGTGCTAATGAGAATCGGGCGGATACTAAAAATCTCAGGGCTTATTTGAAGGCTAAAGGGTTCGATCTGCCAGAAAAAAATACAGTCGTTCCATTTCCTAATCAATCCACTAATCAACTTAAAAAGGTCGCTTAATTATGTGCTTACTCGTTACTCAATCCAGTTCTTCCCCTATCCTCTCTGATGCTTGGCTAGAGAATTTCTATGACTACAATTCGGATGGTGTTGGGGTTATGTTTTCCAACAATGGTGATTTAGTCATTAAGAAAATCATCCCAAATTCTGCGAAGGATTTTATTAACTTTTATCGCTCTGACATTCAGGGTCGTGATTGTGCGTTCCATCTCCGTATGCGGACACATGGTGCGATTGATTTAATCAACTGTCATCCTTATGAAGTTCTCAATCGTGCGGAGCATGGCATCGATTTATGGCTCATGCACAATGGCATTCTTTCTACTGGTAATAAGGCTAATGAGAAGCTTTCGGACACTTGGCACTATATCAACGATTATTTAAAGCCTATGCTCGCTGGCAATCCTGATTTTGCTTTTCATCCAGCATTTCAAACTCTTATCGCTGATCATATTGGCTCATCGAATAAGTTCGTGCTAATGGACAATGAGGGTCGGCAAGTGGTCATCAATGAATCTGCTGGTGTTTACTGGGCTGGCTTGTGGCTCTCAAATACTTATGCTTGGGATGCCAGTAAATCGGCTGGTAAAAACAAGGTCAACGCTAAAAAAGCAAAAAAGCAAGCTAAAGAGATGCCAGTAATCAAATATAGCTATAAGCGTGATTATGGTTGTTATCACCTATGGGATGATGATTATGTAAGCTATCAAAAATCCTATGGTGTAGATGCTGGCTCTTATGGGATCTATAAAAAACCCGATCAGGATGTAGAAGAGGTTATTGAGTCTAATCTTGATGATCTTGATTACATGGGTTTTACTCATGGGGTTACTGTCGGTCAAGCTCTCGATTTTGTCGATGAGTTCGGGCTAGATGGTTTTCTCGATGTAGTGGATCAGGCTATCGACAATCAATTACCGATGGATTACTTTAATAAGGTAATAACCGATTTTAAGGTGGCTAGGGAATGCTTTCCTTACTTAGGGAAGTATGTATCAGCAGATTAAAAAAATCGCTCCTATCGGTTTTTTTAGCCCCCAGTAATGGGGGTTTTTTTTCGTCTATCGTTTGGAGTCTGGGAGCTAAAAAGTCGGGCTAAAAGTTGGCCTTTTTTTAAAAATTAAATTTTGCTGCAAGCACTTAGTGATTTTTTTCTAGTGTTTATAAGGCTCTGCGGGTAGTTGTCCAGAGTGTCAAGCGAGTTGTGGGGGTGTGCTTTGTTTCCGGTGTTGGCAGTTGGTCGATCTACCAAAATTGGCGGTGATGTTTCCATTCTTGGATCAGTCATGGCTAAACAATAGAGAGAAATACACAAGGGAAGATAAGAGATCCAGTAAGGAATAAATACAGTGGGCTAGTCAATGAAGTTGCAGAGATCTCATAAATCCCTATACTCCGTCAAATATTCATAAGGTATTCACTATGCAATTAAAGAGACTTACAAGGAAGCAGATCAGAGAGCAGATCGCATCTACTCCAGTTGAAGAGATACTCCATGTGAAGGGGAGATCCTTAACGACTAAGCAGAGAGACTATTGCAAGCGTGTCGCTGGTGGTTCTCCATTTAATAAAGCCTATAGAGAAGCGTATCAATCTAAGGCTAATCCCAAAACAATCGGAGTCGAGGTAAATAGAATGAATAAAGATCCTAGAATTGCCCTAGAAGTGGAAGCCCAAAAAAGGGCTATTGAGTTCCAGCAATCCTATTCAGCTACTCAACTGAAGGGGATCGTGATCTCTCAACTGACTAAGGAAGCTCTAGATCCTGAGTCTAAAGCGTCTGAGCGTATATCGGCTCTTAAAGCCCTTGGGTCGGTGGCGGAGTTGGGAGTCTTTATAGAGCGTAAAGAGATACGGACAATAAAAGATAGTGTTACGGCTAAAGCTGATCTCATGGCTAAGTTGAAGCTGGCTATTAAGGATAAGAATAGAACTATCGATGACGATATTGATTCTTTAATGGAGGAAATTTCCAACTCTAAAAAAGAAATTGCACAGGTCCCCCTGGAGGCAGGCCCACCCACTCCCATCCCCCCAAGTTCGCCTGGCACTCGAGCAAATATACTACATACTATTCCACACGAACAATCACCAGAGGTTATCGAGAATGATTCTCAAACAGCAGAGGGTGTGGGGTAATATTTTTCTATGAAATCAATCACTTACAATCTATCCTTAAACGGTTTAAGGATAGGAATGGGAACACCCCCCCTTATGTTTTCATATAAAAAGGGGTAGGGGGGGTATATGTTTAACAGTAAATGTCTTTTTGCTATGGGTAGCTATCGTTGGTACTATGGGTGGAACTTGTTCTGGTGGAAGATTGAGGGGTGTAATACACTCAATGGATTAAATGTATATCACCCTAAAGACCCGCATAGTGCAGGATTCATCTTAAGGGTACATAAGTATCAGTTTAGGTTGCGGTGGTCTAAGAGGATTAAGAAATGGTTTTGGGGATTAGAGAGATCGTACTATGCGTGATATAGCGGATATAGAGAAAGACATACGTAAAGTGTCTGATCTCCTTAATAGGTTAGTGCTAGAGCGTAAGCTGACTATCCAGCAGATCAACGGAATACGGGCTTCTTCGGAGATTCTGACGGCACAGGCTATGGCAAAGATGAAAGATGATAAACATTGGGAACCAGGACTATGACTCCTAAGCAGGCAATCGTATATAAGATCATAGACGAATGGTGGCGGATGTACGGGTTCGCTCCTTCCATAGATGATGTGATGAAGCATACTGGGGACAAGGGGCGGGCAAATATCCACCGCATCTACCAACTTCTTTGCGCTCATGGACATTGCAGAATGACTCCACGCAAGGCAAGATCCATACGCCCTGTGGGTCTGAGAATGAGGGACATCGATTAATGGATCTCGAAAAGATTATCGATTCCCTCGACCCGAGCGAACAAGCAGCCTTCTTGGAGGTGGCGGAGGAATACCTAGCCTCGCTAGACCGGGAGGAGGCGCAGGAGGACTTTATTAAGTTTGCCCATTCTATGTGGCCCGGCTTCATTGATGGCAGGCATCATAAGATCATGGCTAAGAAGTTCGAAGAGATAGCCGCGGGTAAATGTAAACGTTTAATTGTGAATATGCCACCCCGTCACACCAAGTCTGAGTTTGCCTCTTTCTTGCTGCCAGCGTGGTTCTTAGGAAAGTATCCTGGAAAGAAGATTATCCAAACCTCCAATACTGCGGAATTGGCGGTTGGCTTTGGACGAAAAGTCCGTAACTTAGTAGGGAGTGAACAATATGCGAGAATATTTCCAAATGTCAGTCTTCGTTCTGACTCTAAAGCTGCTGGTCGTTGGAGTACAAATAGCAATGGTGAATACTTTGCTATCGGTGTTGGCGGTACTGTCACGGGTAAAGGAGCAGATCTGCTCATTATTGACGATCCTCACTCGGAACAAGAAGCAGCCATAGCCACAACCAACCCCGAAGTCTACGATAAAGTCTTTGAATGGTACTCATCAGGCCCGCGGCAACGTCTCCAGCCTGGAGGAGCTATCGTAATTATCATGACTCGGTGGTCAAAACGGGATTTAGTAGGGAAAATCCTTAAAAGTTCTATCGAAAGAGACGGGGAAGAGTGGGATGTTATTGAATTTCCCGCAATTTTACCCTCTGGTAACTCGTTATGGCCTGAATTCTGGCCGATTAAGGAGCTTTTAGCCCTAAAGCAAGAGCTTCCTGTCTCTAAATGGAACGCTCAGTATATGCAGTCTCCTACATCTGAGGCTGGAGCGATGGTTAAGCGGGAGTGGTGGAGAATTTGGGAGAATGAAACACCGCCAAAATGTGACTTTGTGATCCAATCATGGGATACTGCGTTTACTAAAAGCGAACGCTCAGACTATTCTGCTTGTACCACTTGGGGAGTGTTTTATTTAAATGAAAATCCTGATGATCCAAACATTATTTTGCTAGACGCTCACAAAGAACGCTTAGAGTTTCCAGAATTAAAAGCGAAAGCTCTTGAAATGTACAAAGAATGGGAGCCAGATGCGTTTGTTGTGGAGGCAAAAGCCGCGGGTAGCCCATTAATTTTTGAACTTAGACGGATGGGAATTCCTGTGTCGGAGTTTACTCCTACGAGGGGTAATGATAAGATAGCACGTATGAATTCTGTGACGGATCTGTTTTCGTCTGGCAAAGTCTGGGCGCCTTCTCGTAGATGGGCTGATGAAGTCATGGAAGAGATGGCTGCTTTCCCAAATTCAGAACACGATGACTTGGTTGACTCAAGCACCCAGGCATTAATTAGATTTAGAAAAGGCGGTTTTATCCAATTACCAAGTGATGAAACTGATGAACCTGTAACATTTAGACGCAAAGCAGCTTACTACTAGGAAATATTATGTCCATTGAAAAATCACTCTACCAAGCTCCTGTAGGATTAGATTCCTTATCAGAAAACGAAGAGCCAATTGAGATTGAAATTGAAGATCCAGAGTCAGTCCATATTGGGATTGACGGCATGGAAATTGAGATTGAACCAGAAGAAGAGTCAGATGAAGACTTTGACTGTAACTTAGCCGAATACATTTCGGAAGGTGTTTTAGCTGAATTAGCTGGAGATTTAACTGGTGATTTTGAGGAAGACATTTCTTCCCGTAAAGATTGGATTCAAACCTACGTAGACGGATTAGAGCTACTCGGTATGAAGATTGAAGAACGCTCTGAACCATGGGAAGGAGCTTGCGGTGTCTATCATCCGTTGCTATCTGAAGCGCTTGTTAAGTTTCAAGCGGAGACAATCATGGAGACGTTTCCAGCTGCTGGCCCTGTTAAAACGCAGATCATCGGCAAGGAGACCCAAGAGAAGAAAGAAGCTGCGACCCGTGTACAAGATGACATGAACTACCAGCTGACAGATGTAATGACTGAATATCGCCCAGAGCATGAGCGCATGATTTGGGGATTAGGTCTATCAGGAAACGCTTTTAAAAAGGTTTACTTTGATCCTGCCCTAGACCGCCAAGTATCAATGTTTATCCCTGCGGAAGACATCGTAGTTCCTTATGGAGCTTCTTCTTTAGAGTCAGCTACTCGTGTTACCCATGTAATGCGTAAGACTGAAAACGAAGTTAAACGTTTGCAGTACGCTGGCTTTTACCGTGATGTTGAGTTGGAAGAACCAAGCGGTACATTAGACGAAGTAGAGAAAAAGATTGCTGAAAAAATGGGCTTCCGTGCTAGTTCGGATGACCGCTTTAAGCTTCTTGAAATGCACGTTGACCTTGATTTGGAAGGTTATGAAGATAAAGACGAAGACGGAGAAACAACAGGGATTGCACTCCCTTATGTAGTAACCATTGAAAAGGGTACTTCAACCATTCTGTCTATTCGTAGAAATTGGAGACCAGAAGATGAAAAGAAACAAAAACGCAATCACTTCGTGCATTACGGGTATGTTCCTGGCTTCGGCTTTTATTGTTTTGGTCTCATACATTTGGTCGGAGCCTTTGCAAAGTCTGGAACGTCTCTTATTCGTCAGCTCGTTGACGCAGGAACCCTTAGCAACTTGCCAGGTGGCTTTAAGACCCGTGGATTGCGAATCAAAGGTGATGACACACCGATAGCACCAGGAGAGTTCCGTGATGTGGATGTGCCTTCAGGAGTCCTAAAAGACAACCTAATGCCTCTTCCATACAAAGAGCCTAGCCAAGTTCTCTATAGCTTGCTTGGAACCATCGTAGAAGAAGGTCGCAGATTTGCTTCAGCTGGAGATATGAAGATCTCCGATATGTCTGCTAACTCCCCAGTTGGAACTACTCTGGCAATCTTGGAAAGAACTCTTAAAGTAATGTCTGCGGTGCAATCCCGTATCCATTACTCAATGAAGCAGGAATTAAAGCTTCTGAAAGAGATTATCCGTGATTACACCCCAGATAAATACAACTATGAGCCAGTTGAAGGTAGTCCAAAAGCCAAGCAATCTGACTATGATTTAGTTACTGTAATCCCAGTATCTGATCCAAATGCCGCAACAATGGCACAGAAGATTGTTCAATATCAGGCTGTTTTACAGTTAGCTCAACAAGCTCCTCAGATCTACAACCTTCCACATCTGCACCGCCAAATGCTGGAAGTGTTGGGAATTACCAACGCTCAAAAATTGGTTCCATTGGAAGATGATCAGAAGCCACAAGATCCAATCACCGAGAATATGAACGTCATTTCTGGAAAGCCTGTAAAAGCATTTGTCTACCAAGACCAAGATGCCCACATTACGGCTCACCAGAACTTCTTGCAAGATCCTCTGACCGCAGCCATTATTGGTCAGAATCCTTTGGCAAACCAAATGACCGCAGCAATGCAGGCTCATATTGCCCAACACTTTGGATTTAAGTATCGCCTAATGATTGAGCAACAACTTGGAGCACCATTGCCCAATATCAAAGAGGATGACGATGAGGCTATTCCAGAAGATTACGAAATTCAAATATCTCGTCTGGTGGCTCAAGCTTCTACCCAGTTGCTTGCTCAGAATCAGGCTCAAGCTGCCCAACAGCAGGCTCAACAGCAAATGCAAGATCCTATTGTTCAGATGCAAATGGAAGAGCTTGAAATTAAAAAGGCAGATCAACAGCGTAAAACCGCCAAAGATCAAGTGGATGCCCAGCTTAAGGCAGAGCAGTTGGCTATTGACCGCCAGCGTGTTGAGGGAACCTTGGAGATTGAAGGAACCCGCCTTGGAGCTACGATTGCCAAAGATAAGGATGCCGCAGATCGCAAGACTGAATATGACGGAACCAAGCTTGGCGTAGATATGGCACACATGAAGGATCAGATTGACGTTCAAAAAGGCCAACTAGTTTCCCAACTAGTGGCCGCTGGAATCAACTCTAGGAATAACAAGAAAGGTGAAGAATGACCGAACTTGAAGTATTAGTTAAGCAGCTTGACGACAAGATAGCCCAGCTTAAAGAAGCCGTAATCCTTGGAAACTACGAAAAATTTGAGGATTACAAAAAAACGTGCGGTGAGATTCGAGGTCTGCTGATCGCTCGTGGTTACGTATTAGACCTCAAAGACAAAATGGAGAACTCGGATGAGTAATCAAATCGACTTAGGGCAAGCAGTAGATTTAGCGAATTTGCTCGATAAGTCAGACGAAGAAAAAGCAACACAACTTCCTAAACCTTCTGGATATCGCATTCTGTGCGCTGTTCCAGAGCAGGAAAAAGAGTTTGAAAGCGGTATCTTAAAGGCAGACGAAACTGTCCGAATTGAAGAAACGCTGACAACTGTGTTGTTTGTAGTAGAACTAGGCCCAGATTGCTATACAGATAAAGCTCGTTTCCCTAATGGGCCTTGGTGTAAAAAGGGTGATTTTATCCTTGTAAGACCATATTCTGGTAGCCGCTTAGTAATACATGGCCGCGAATTCCGCATTATTAATGATGATACGGTTGAAGCAGTTGTTGACGATCCTCGAGGCATTAAACGAAAATAAGGAGTATACGAATGGAAAACTACAAGTTTCCCGATGAAGCACCAGAAACCAAGGTACTTGAAAATACCGAAGATTCTGATAACTTTGAAATTGAAATAGAAGACGACACCCCTTCCCAGGATAAAGGGCGCAAACCCTCTGAACCTGAATTTGTGGAGGAAATGGAAAAAGACGAATTAGATGAGTATTCCGCAGAAGCCAAAAAGAAGATTGATGGCTTTAGGAAGATTTATCACGATGAACGTAGAGCAAAAGAAGCTGCCGAGCGTGAGCGTCAAGAAGCATTAGCCATTACCAAGAAGCTTTATGAAGAAAACAAAGCCTTAAAAGGGCGTGTTAATTCATCTGAAACAATGGCTGTAGACTCATTTAAGAGCAATGCAGAGCAAGAATTAATCATGGCTAAGAAGGAATATCGAGACGCTTATGAGTCTGGAGATGCCGACAAGTTGGTTGAAGCTCAAGAAAACATGACCTCCGCTAAGATTAAATTGGATAGAGTATTTGATGCTACCCAAAATTTAAATCAACGCAAGGCTTTACAAGAGCAGGAAAATGATGTACAAATACATCAACAGTCAGAAAAGCCTGTTGTCCGTGATCAAAAAGCCAGCTTATGGCAAGAACGAAATTCTTGGTTTGGTCAGGATGATGAGATGACTAGTTTAGCTTTAGGGTTACACGAAAAACTCGTAAAGCAAAACGGCATGGCTTATGCTACTACCGATGAGTATTACAAACGTATAGACGAAACTATGCGTAAACGGTTTCCTGAGAATTTTGAGGAGGCCGCAGCAGACGAAGAAAAGAGTTCTCCTCGGACGAAACCGAGTACAGTTGTTGCCTCGGCAAGCCGCAGTACATCTTCGAAAAAGATAAAACTGAATACTTCCCAGCTATCGATAGCTAAGAAGCTAGGTTTAACGCCTGAGCAATATGCTCGTGAACTTTTAAAAATGGAGGCCTAAAATGGCTGAAAAAAGAATTAATCGTGAAGTAGAAACCCGTAAATCAACTGAGCGCTTAGAGCAGTGGGCACCAGCTGAGTTACTCCCAGAACCTGTAAAAATGCCTGGGTATAAATATCATTGGGTTCGTGTTTCAACATTGGGCGCAGCAGATCCTCGCAATCTTTCAGCAAAACTGAGAGAAAAATGGGAACCTGTACCCGCTGAAGAGCAACCAGAAATGCAACTGTTAATCGATCCAAATAGTCGCTTTAAGGACAATATTGAGATTGGTGGGTTATTGCTTTGCAAGACTCCAGAAGAGTTCGTTGAACAGCGTAATAATTTTTATGCTAAACAAACCGATGCTCAGACGGAAGCTGTAGACAATAATTTTATGCGCCAAAGCGACCCACGGGCACCTCTCTTTGCTGAGAAAAAGTCTACAAGTAGCTTTGGTAAAGGCAATTAAATTAATTAGGAGTTCTAAATGGCTTATCCTACCGTAGCAGGGCCTTATGGCTTTCAGCCGATCAATTTGATCGGTGGTCAGGTATTTGCTGGTTCAACTCGCTTATTCCCTATCGCTCAAAACTCTGGCACATCAATTTTTTACGGTGATGTCGTACGTTTGAACACAGGTGGTACATTAAGCAAAGTTTCAACCACAGCTACCGCAACCGATGCAGTTGGTATTTTCTTGGGTTGTCAGTTCACAAACCCAACAACCAAGCAATTGTTGCAACAACAGTATTACCCAGCGACAACAAACGCTACTGATATCCAAGCTTTCGTTTTGGATGATCCAGATGCTTTGTTTAAAGTTGCCGTAACTGCTGCTGGCGCATCAACAATTTCTGGTGTAACACAAGCAGCTATTGGTCAAAACTCAGCTTTAATTTTGACTACTGGTAGCACAACAACAGGCGACTCTTTAGCATCTATTTCAGCAACTACAGGTTCGGGTTCAGCATTACCTATCCGTATCGTAGCTGGCGTTCCAGAAACAGTTAATGCATCGGGTTCTTTTACTGAAGTTATTGTTAAATTTAACTTTGGTGTCCACACTTACTACAGCGGTTCTGCTGTAGCAACAGCTGCTTAAGGAGCAATTAAATGGCTATTTCTCGTGCACAACTACTGAAAGAGTTGCTCCCTGGTTTGAACGCTTTGTTTGGACTTGAGTATGCTCGCTATGGTGAACAACACAAAGAGATCTACGAAACTGAGACCTCTGAGCGTTCGTTCGAAGAAGAAACCAAGCTGTCTGGCTTCTCTGCAGCACCAGTCAAAAACGAAGGCTCTGCTATTCGTTACGACAATGCTCAAGAGGCATTTACAGCTCGTTACAACCACGAAACTATCGCCCTTGGCTTTAGCTTGACTGAAGAAGCAATCGAAGACAACCTCTACGATTCTTTATCTGCTCGCTATACAAAGGCTTTGGCTCGTGCTATGGCTTATACCAAACAGGTTAAAGCTGCTGCTGTTTTAAACAACGGATTTACTAGCTCTGCCGCTTATTACGGTGGCGATGGTGTTTCATTGTTCTCTACAGCACACCCATTGGTATCTGGCGGTACAAACAGCAACACTCAGTCCACAATGGCTGATTTGAACGAAACTTCCTTGGAAGCTGCCGTTATTCAGATCGCTCAATGGACAGACGAGCGTGGCTTATTGATCGCTGCTAAACCTAAGAAGTTGATTGTTCCTCCACAGTTACAGTTTGTTGCAACTCGCTTGCTCGAAACTCAACTGCGTGTTGGTACAACCGACAACGATATCAACGCTATCGTAAACAATGGTTCAGTTTCAGAAGGTTACACAGTTAACAACTTCTTGACCGATCCAAATGGTTACTTCCTGACAACTGATGTTCCAAATGGTATGAAGCACTTTGTTCGTACACCTTTGAGCAACAGCATGGACGGTGATTTTGATACTGGTAACGTACGTTACAAGTCTCGTGAGCGTTATAGCTTTGGTTGGTCTGATCCACTAGGTATGTGGGGTTCACAAGGCGCTTAATCAGCACCTTTGCATCACGGAAGACCCCGCCCAAAAAGCGGGGTTTTTCTTTTTATTTACTTGCATTTCCTCAAGAATGTAGTAATATAGTACAAACTGGGAAACCAGCTTATTAAACCGACCCAGCGGACGCATACACGATTAATAAGCTTACTTTGTATGGAGAATTAATATGGGTTTCGCTACACACCTAGGTCCTTGGTTATTGGGCACAAATCGTTATTCTACTGGCACAACAGCTACTACTTTAGCTAATACAGGATGCACAGTTGTTTCTCAATCATTCCCTGTTGTTTATGGCACATTGACTGGCAGCCCAATCGCTGTTCCAGCTGGCTCACAGATCGTTGACGTTAAAGTTGTTACTACAACTGTATTTAGCGCTGCAACTACTGCAGTTTTAGATATTGGTGGTACAGCATTTACAACTACTGGCACAATTACTTCTGTTGGTTCTGTAGCCCTAGGCGCTAATGCAACAACTCCAGGCGGCTGGTTAAACGTAGGTACTTCTGATGTTTTGATTAACTACACATTGGCTGGCACATCATTGTCTACTGGTGCAGCAACCATTATCGTTACTTACTCTGTTCGTAATTCAGACGGTAGTCAGCGTCCTACTGGTCAGCAAAATTAATCTGGCGGGTTAGGGTTTTCCCTAGCCCACTTAACATTTAGGAGATTAATTATGACGATGCAATATGACGTAAAACAAGCGCATATAAACGCTAGTGGTATTTTGGTGCCTTATGCAACACGTATTAAGGGCATTTCATTTACTGGTAGTGCAACTGCTGGTACCTTATCTTTATTTGATACAACAACGGCTCCTGTAACTACGGCTACTTATGGTCGCTCTGGAACTACTGTTACAGTTTCAAGTACTGCTCATGGTTTAAACACAGGCGATGTTATAGGCGTTGATTTTGCTGCTGGTACAGGCGGTACAGCTACCAATGGTAACTACTCTATTACTAGAACTAGTGCAGACGCATTTACACTTACAGACATTAACTCTGGCAGTATTACTGCAGGAGCTGCAATGGTATATTCCTCTACAGGAAAATGGTTAGTGTCTTATGATGTTGCTGCAAGTGATTCTTATAATAATTCTCCCATGATTCCAGGAGAAGGTTTAAAAGCGGTTAATGGGGTTTATGCACAAATAAGCAACTTAGTGGCAGTAAATATTTACTACGGATAAAAAATGACCGAACCAATTAAAACGGAAGGTGCTTATAATTTAGTAGGTCGGAAGGTAATGTTAGGTCTTCCATCCTACGATTACAAGGTATCTTCCAAATTAGCTATTTCGATGGCTAATTTTTGTTTGATGGCAATGAAACATGGTGTTGACGTTCAGGTCTGTAATATTTCTGGATGTTCTGTCGTATCTCGTGTACGCAATCTAATTGCAACTGATTTCTTAAAGTCAGACTGTACAGACTTAATGTTCATTGACTCAGACATTAATTTTGATGCAGAAGATATTTTTCGTCTCATGGCTTGGAATACAGATCCTAAAAAGGGTATTGTTGCTGGAATTCCTGTTGCTCGTAAAAAAGGTCAGGTTTACTTCTCTACACTAGACACAGACGATGATCATATTTTTATGGACAAAATGGGCCTAGTAAAAGCCAAGCGTGTTGCTACAGCTTTTATGATGATCCGTAGAGAAGTGTTTGAAAGCCTTAGAGATGCACATCCAGAGTGGGTTTACCATGATGAGAAGAAAGAAGGCGATACAACAATCTGCTTCTTTGATTTTGAGCTAAAAGATGGACATTACATTGGTGAAGACTATTTGTTCTGTGACCGTGCCCGTGAACAAGGATTTGAGGTATGGATTGATCCTACTATTAAGTTAGGTCACATGGGTGTTCATGAGTTTGAAGGTTCATTTGGTGAAGAGTTTTTATACCCATTGATTCGCCCAGTAGACTCTAAGAAGGAAGCCGCATAATGGCTACCAAAAAAAAGACCCCTTCCCTTGCGATTGGTCGTGGTGAAAAGTTGCCTGTATCTAAGGGTGCTGGGCTTACCGCCAAAGGTCGTGCTAAATATAATGCGGCTACTGGTTCGAATCTAAAGGCTCCACAGCCTGAAGGTGGTTCAAGAAAAAAGTCATTTTGTGCTCGGATGTCTGGAGTAAAAGGCCCGATGAAAGACGAGAATGGTAAGCCAACTAGAAAGGCTGCCTCTCTAGCGAGGTGGAAATGTTAGATATGATGGAACTTTGGACAGGCGGGTTGACTATATTTGTTGCCCTAATTGGATATATGATGCACGAAAAGTTTAACGACTTAAAGCGCATTGATATTTTATTAAACAAAACAAGAGAAGAGGTCGCTCGTGATAACGTTACTAAAGCAGAAGTTGAACGCATTGTTGAACATATGGACGCAAGGTTTAACAAACTTGAAAGCAAAATTGATGAGCTTATTAGGAAATAAATAATGCCAAGTGTCTCTAAAAAACAACACAATTTTATGGAAGCCATAGCTCATAGCAAGGATTTTGCTAAAAAAGTGGGCGTTCCACAATCTGTAGGCAAAGACTTTGTAACTGCCGATAAAGGCAAAAAATTTAAAGAAGGTGGGACTATGAAAAAGATGAAAAAATTTGCTGACGGCGGCGAGATGATGGACGATAGCGAAACCGAAGGTGGTGCTTATGTTGGATCACGTTTAGACATGGGTAAAAGCCGTGGAAGCCGTATTGGAAAAGTTAGCAAAGAAGACTCAGATATGATTAAAAAGCAAGATGCAGCTTCTGGCATGAACAAAAATCCTAGAATGGGTGGTTTAGCAAGAGCTGGTATGTCTGCTGGTTTGGGTGACAAGAGAGCAGCATATGGCGGCTTTAAAAAAGGTGGCATGGCTCACGATGATGCCAAACAAGATATGAAAATGGACAAAGCGCAAGACAAAGCCATGATCAAAAAAGCTTTTAAACAGCACGATATGCAAGAGCATAAAGGCGGTAAAGGCACTAAGTTAAAATTAGCTAAAGGCGGTACTTTCCGTTCTTCTGCTGATGGTTGCGCCACCAAAGGCAAAACCAAGGGCACTCAAGTAAAAATGAAAATGGGCGGAGCTTGTTAACATGAAAAAGAAAATGCGTAAGTTTGCTGAAGGCGGGTTTAGTGCTGCTCAAGAAGAATGGTTGGGCGGTGCTGATCGTACTGATCCATATATCTTGGCTCGTATGCGTAGTGCTGTTCCTGATGAACCAGCACCAAAATCCCGTGACTTTGATGCTATAGATGCAGATATGGTTGCACCATCAAGAAATCTAACCTCCCCCGTAACTAAAACTGTTTCAAAAACAAAGGTCTCCGTAACCAAGCCCAAGTCTGATTGGGAAGACAATAGCAAGATGTTACCTGGTCATGAGAAATCAAAGATTGATCCAAACTGGGATGACAATAGCAGTATGTTGCCGGGCCATACAAAACCAGAAAATAAAAAAGTAGAAGCAGAAAAAACTTCAACTCGTAAACCTTATATTGATATTCCATCAAGATCTAATATTGGATTACGTCAATTTAAAAACATTAAAGATGACGGTTCAGTTAAAAAAATGTCCAGCGGTGGTAAGGTGAAGTCAGCTTCATCCCGTGCCGATGGTTGCGCAATCCGTGGGAAAACAAGGGCTTAATCATGGGAAAACCATTACAACAAGATAGCGAAGGCAACATAATTAACGATGTAGAAACCCAAAAAAATCAACAGGGTTCTGCAAATTATGAGGCTGAAAATGCTAAGAAACAAAAAGAAATGGAAGCCAAAGACGCTAAGTTTACAGACACCATTAAGTCTGGCGTAAAAAAAGTGCGTGGTATGTTGGGTTTAAAATCTGGTGGATCAGTATCCTCTGCCTCTAAACGTGCTGACGGCTGCTGTGTTAAGGGTAAAACCCGTGGGAAGATTTGTTAAATGGTTCAACCAGTTGGCCCTGTCCAAAAAACTGCCGAATTAGATTTAGACATGGGGAAGAAAAATCCCCAAGAACAGTCACAACCTAGAAACCCAGGTAAAGCTGCCATCATAGATGTATCTCCAGAAGCTATTGAAAAATCTAAAGCTGAAGTAAGTAGAATTGGCAGAGAAGTCAGGAGTGCAGAACCATATAAAGGCAAGGCATATTCTGATACAGCGATAAAATCAAGTGGCGGTGGCGGCGGTGGTGGTGGTATGCCAAAATTAAACCGTGATATATCTAAAAATATGAAAAAAGGTGGGGCAGTATCTAGTGCCTCTAAACGTGCAGACGGATGCTGTATTCGTGGAAAGACAAGAGCATGAGACCAAGCCGTGGAATGGGAGCAATAATGCCTTCTAAGATGGGTAAAGGCGTTAAGAAAGCTCGTAGAGATGATACAGACTTCACCGAATATAAAGAAGGTGGCGAAGTCTGGGATAAGCCGCGCCCAAAGGGTTTAGGTAAATCTAAAAAACTATCGTCAGCAAAGAAAGCATCTGCAAAAGCTATGGCTAAAGCCGCTGGCAGACCTTATCCTAATTTAGTAGACAACATGAGGGCAGCCAAAAAGTGAAAGACTTTATGCAAGTTCAGATTGAAGCATCTGAACGCTTGTATCAAATGATGTTAGAAGACCATAAAGAACGTGTTAGAGACATGGCAATGTGGGCAGAAACAAGCGTAAGTCTGATGAAAAAGCTAGATGAGCGTGACGAAGAGATTAAGAAGTTACGATCAGAAATAGTATCGCTTAAGGCAAATAAATTATGAGCACATCGGGAACTACAACATTTAATTTAGATATCAATAACCTCGTAGAAGAGGCTTTTGAGCGTTGTGGGCAGGAATTGCGCACAGGTTATGAGTTACGTACAGCTCGCAGATCATTGAACCTATTAACCATTGAATGGGCTAACCGAGGCATTAATCTTTGGACAATTGAGCAAGGTCAGATTCCTATGGTTACAGGACAGGCTCTTTATCCAGTTCCAGAATCAACAATTGACTTTTTAGATCATGTAATCCGTCAAAATAATGGTGTTCAATCTACTCAAATTGACATCAATATCAGCCGTATTTCTGAGTCTACATATTCAACTATTCCAAATAAGTTGACACAAGGTCGCCCTATTCAAGTTTGGTACAACCGTCAAAGTGGCATGAGTAATGAAACAACAGCTACTCTCAATGGAACTATTACGTCTACTTCTACAACCATTACTGTAAGTGACGCTAGCCAGCTGGCTAATGCTGGATTTATTCAAATTGATTCAGAAATTATTGGATATGCAAATACCTCTGGCAACCAACTGTTAAATTGTTATCGTGGGCAAAACGGCACAACCGCTGCTGCACATACAACTGGAGCTGTTATTACCAATAAAAATCTACCATGTATTAATGTCTGGCCAACCCCTGACGCTGGTGGTGGCCCATATACATTTGTTTACTGGAGAATGCGTAGAATTCAAGATGCTGGCACAAACGGCACAGTAGAACAGGATATTCCATTCCGCCTACTGCCATGCCTAGTAGCTGGTTTGGCTTTCTACCTATCCCAGAAGTTACCAGATGGTTTAAGTCGTATGCAAATATTAAAACAGGAATACGAAGAACAATGGTTGATAGCATCTACCGAAGACCGGGAAAAGGCTCCTTCTAGATTTGTTCCTCGTACTATGTTCTATGCCTAATAGATATGCGAGTGGCAAATTTGCCATTGCCGAGTGCGATCGATGTGGTCAGAGATATAAACTAAAAGAGCTTAGAAAGCTGACAATTAAGACCAAACAGGTTAGCATTAAGGTATGCAAGGAATGCTGGGAGCCTGATCAGCCACAGTTATCTTTGGGTATGTACCCAGTAGATGACCCACAAGCTGTTCGGGAGCCAAGACCAGATGTAAGTTATACCGTATCAGGTACTAGTGGATTACAGATCAATGGCACTAATGATACGACTATACAGGGTGTAGGTTATCCACAGGGCGGTAGTAGAGTATTTCAATGGGGATGGAACCCTGTTGGTGGTGCTAGAGACGGTGGGTTAACACCTAACGATCTTGCTCCATCTGGTTTGGTAGGTAGCGTAACAGTAACAATAACTTAGGAGTAAAAAATGTCATTCAAAAAAGGCGCTAATGGTATTGAATCCAAAGGCAAAACAGTAGGTAAAAATTTAGGCGATTCAGGTCCATCAATGATGGCTATGAAGGGTGCAACTAAAAAAATGGGTGTTAGCTCTATGGCTATGAAAGATATGGGTCGTAACTTAGCTCGTGTTGCTAATCAGAAGAAATCAGGAAGAGGTCGTTAATCATGGCTAAATTTTCTATGAAAAAAGGCGGTAAAGAAGTTGGTCAAGCTAGCATCTATGCAAAACCACATACTATGACTGGCAGTTCAGATGTTGATTTGGGCGTTTGCTATGCTACAGATCCAAATTCTATGTCAGCAAATGAATCTACTCCTGGTGGTATGCCAGCTCGCAGAGTAAGCGGTGGAAATATTACTGGCGAACCAAAAACCACGGGCATTAAAATTCGTGGTACTGGCGCGGCTACTAAAGGTGTAATGGCACGAGGACCAATGGCGTAATGAATTACACTACTTTATTTGCTACCATCAAGGGATACGTTGAGAATGATTTCCCAGCAGCTACATATACAGATGTGGCGGGAACAGGCACAACTGGATTAACCTCGACACAGCAAATTAATACATTTATTCAACAGGCTGAACAACGGATATACAACACCGTTCAATTACCAGCCCTAAGAAAGAATGTAACTGGATCATCGTTAGCTGGTAATAAATACTTAGGTATGCCAACTGATTGGCTTGCTATGTATTCATTAGCGGTTATTCAGCCATCTGGTAGTACAACTGGAACGCAGTCTTTCCTATTGAATAAAGACGTGGAGTTTATTCGGGAATCTTTTCCATATCCAGGCACATCTGGAGTACCAACTCATTACGCTATTTTTGATGGGAATACGTGCATTCTAGGCCCAACGCCAGACGAAAGTTATTCGTTTGAAATGCACTATTACTACTACCCAGAATCAATTGTAACCGCCAATACAACATGGCTTGGTGATCATTTTGACTCAACATTACTGTATGGCTCTCTATTAGAAGGCTATACTTATATGAAGGGTGAAGCAGACGTTATTGCTAACTATCAAAAACGCTATGATGAAGCTATGGCATTGTTAAAACAATTGGGTGATGGTAAAGATCGTCAAGATATGTACCGCACTCCTCAAGTAAGGTATCCAGTTAAATGATAAGTTCACAGGGATCAACATTTGTAAGTGGTATACAAGTTGCTACAAAAGACTTTGGTGGTTTTACTCCAGAAGAGTTGGCTGAAAGAGCGCTTGAAAAAATTATTTATGTAGGCGATCAATCTCACCCTGCAATCCGTGATCAAGCAGTTGCGTTTAAAGATCACTTGCGTGCTGTATTGATTTTTTACATGAATGAAGCAGTAAAATTTGACCGTATAACTATGGCTAACAGGCTACGTGAAACTGGTCATCCCGAATTAATTAAACTTTTAGACGAATAGGAGTCCCAAATGGCTTTTTCAGGAAACTTTATGTGTACCAGCTTTAAGGTACAGTTAATGACAGCAACGCATAACTTTACAGCCAGTACAGGTAATACTTTTAAATTAGCTTTATACGATAATTCAGCATCATTTACTGCTGCTACTACTGCGTATACTGCAACTAACGAAGTAGCTGCTTCTGGTACATACTCTGCGGGTGGCGGTGCATTAACCAACATTACACCAACATCTTCAAGTACTACTGCATTTACAGACTTTAATGACTTGTCATTTACATCTGCAACTATTACAGCATATGGAGCAATGATTTATAACAGCTCAGCTGCTGGTAATCCATCTGTAGTTATTTTAGATTTTGGTGGTGTTAAGTCATCTACATCAGGTACATTTACAATCGTTTTCCCAACAGCAGACGCAACAAACGCTATTATTCGTATCGCTTAATTCAATAACTAAAGAAAATGGTTATTGATTTTGTTATCGAGCAAAATGGGGAAAAGTTTTGTGATGCTTTGATACTAGAGGATAATCATACTTTTACCGATGAAGAAATCGAGTCCATGAAACAGGCTCGGTTTGATAATTGGTATGCTTTTATTCATACGCCAGCAGCTGAAGAAACACCACAGGAATAACCTATGGCTACTAGATATTGGGTAGGCGGCTCAGGCAACTGGTCAGATTCTACAAACCATTGGGCTACTACTTCTGGTGGAACCCCAGCTGTAGGAAATCTACCTACGTTTGTTGATGACGTTGTATTTGACAATTTGTCTAATACAGGTACAACAATATTTACTGTAACCGTTACAAATAGTTCAGTATGTCAAAACATTAGTTTTGGTTCAGGAGCAACAGCCCTTGATGCCGTAATGACATTAGCTGGTACTGGAACATGGTCTATTTATGGCAGTATGACCTTGGTTTCTACAAACTTATCAGTTACATACACGGGAACCATAACTTGGGCAGCAACAACCACAGGTAAAACAATTACCACCGCAGGAAAATCATTTAGCATTTTTACTTTTAACGGTTTAGGTGGTGGGTGGACTTTACAAGATGCACTTACTTTAAGTAATGGACTCACTTTATTAGCTGGCGCGGTAGATACAAATAACCAAGCAGTTACAGCAAATGGTGGTTCTGAAAATTTTGCTACATCGGGATCTGCAACAAGGTCTTTAACATTAGGTACATCTACATATACTTGTGCTGGACTTGTTATTACATGGAACGTAACATCAACAACTGGTTTTACGCTTAGTGCAGCATCATCCACCATTAGTCTTACTTCAGGCGATCCAGAATTTAATGGTGGTGGTTTAACGTATGGAACTATAACATATGCAGCTATTGGCTCAGGCCAATATGGCTTAGATATTTTAGGTGCCAATACAATTGGAACATTAACAATAACTGCAGCAACAACAAACGCAGTAATGAAAGTTACTTTTGATTCAAATCAAACTATTGGCACATTAAATGTTACTTCTACTAACTTAACAGCAAGACGTTTTTTTCAAAGCACCACAGCAGGTACAGCAAGAACATTAACTATTACTACAAGAAATGTTTCTAATACAGACTTTAGAGATATAACAATTGCAGGCGCAGCACTAACTGGTACAAGTTTAGGTGATTGTGGTGGTAACAGTAACATTACTTTTGACACAGCAAAAACGGTTTACTGGAATTTAGCTGGAGCACAAAACTGGGGCGCAACAGGATGGGCAACTTCAAGTGGTGGTTCTCCAGCTTTAGCTAATTTTCCATTAGCGCAAGATACGGTTGTATTTGATAACACGGGATCTGTTACTGGAACAATTACAATAAACACAGATTTCAATATTGGCACCATTAATATCACCAAAACTGGTGCCATGACTTTATCAATATCTAGTTTTGTTAATCCTAATATTTATGGAAATTTTACTGTTGGAGCGCTAACAACAATTTCTGGAAGCTCTAATTCATATTATTATTTTGTTGGTAGGGGTACTCAAACAATTACCAGCAATACAAGAACTTTTGCAAATTCTGGAATAGTAGTACAAGCACTTGGTGGTACTGTAATTTTTGCAGATGCTTTTACCACTACTGGTTCATTAGCCCTTTTTCTTGGTACATTAAATTTAAATAATTTTACAGCTACTGCAGCTGCCTTCTCCTCAAATACGACTAGCACTAAAGCTATTGCTTTTGGTACAACTGGTGAAATTACGATTAATGGTTCTGGAGTTGCAGGTATTTTTATCGGGACAAATTTTACCTATACAGGTACCTCAAAAATAAATGTATCAAACAACTCAGCAACAGCCACATCAATTAACATAGCAACAGGTTTTACTTCAACAAACGCATTAAACGTAAACTATACAACAGGAACATACGCTCTTACTGAATCATCAGGAAATACTTATAAAAATTTAAGTTATAGCGGATATAGTGGAACTGTAAATAACGTAACTAGAACTCTTTATGGAAACCTAACGCTAGGGTCAGGAACAACATACACAGCTGGTGTGAACGCAATAACTTTTTCTGGAACGGCTGGAACAACACAAACAATAACATCTAATACAAAAACATTAAGTAATCCAGTTACTTTTGCTGGAACCGCAAGTACCATCTATCAATTGGCAGATGCAATGACTTTAGATAGTGCTAGTACAACAACATTAACTAATGGAACTTTAAGTTTAAACAATAAAACACTTACAACTGGATTATTTTCCTCAAGCAATACAAATACTAGATCCTTAACTTTAGGGTCTGCTTCTTTGGTTTGCATAGGATCAGGAGTAACTACATTTAATATATCTACCACCACAGGAATGACATTAAGTGCTGGTACTTCTACTATTTCTCTTACTTCTGCAAGTGCCAAGACATTTGCTGGTGGCGGTCTTACTTATTACAACATTAATCAAGGTGGTGCTGGCGCATTAACAATTAGTGGTGCAAATACTTTTAATAATATTACAAATGCTGTTCAGCCAACTACAGTTACTTTTACTTCAAGTGTAACCCAAACTTTTAGCAATTTTGGCTTAAATGGAACCGCTGGAAATTTAGTGACTATTAATAGTAGTACAGCTGGAACAAGAGCAACTTTAAGTAAAGCTAGTGGAATTGTAGATTGTAATTATTTAAGTATTAGGGATAGTAATGCTGCTGGTGGTGCTGGATGGTATGCTGGGACAACTTCAACTAACGTCAGCAATAACTTAGGATGGATATTTACAGTCCCTCCATACATAAATGTCACAGGCGTTTCAGCAACTGGAAGTGTAGGATCAGTAACAGTTTCTACTGGTATTAATATTGATGTAAATGTCACAGGTGTATCAGCCACAGGAGATGTTGGTTCTGTAACAACAAATACAGATCAAAATGTCAGCGTAACAGGTGTCTCTGCCACAGGCCAAGTGGGATCAGTAGTAAGAACAGTAGATGTCACAGGCGTTTCTGCTACTGGTCAAGTTGGATCCGTAACTACAACTAGCTCAACAAATGTGAGCGTAACAGGCGTTTCTGCTACTGGGCAGGTTGGTTCCGTAACAATTAGTATTGGTAGAGACGTAAGCGTTACTGGAGTAAAAGGTACGGGTCAAGTTGGTTCAGTTACCATTACGATTGGTAGAAATGTAAGTGTCACAGGCGTTTCGGCAACTGGAAGTGTAGGATCTGTAACAGTTACTGGTACAGCCAGTACAAGCGTTACTGGGGTGTCTGCTACTGGCCAAGTTGGTTCCGTATCAATTTCTATCAGTAGAAATGTAAGTGTTACGGGAGTTTCCGCCACAGGAAGCGTTGGTTCAGTTACCCTAGTTACAGGAGCCAATGTCAGCGTTACGGGCGTTTCTGCTACTGGAAATGTCGGTTCTGTGTCATTTGTCACTACCGCCAATGTAAGTGTCACAGGAGTGTCTGCAACGGGTCAGGTAGGGACTTTATTCTTCTTCCAATGGGATACCATTAACGACTCACAAAATGCAAATTGGGTAGCTATTAATGACTCTCAAAGCGCAAATTGGACTACAATTAACCCAAATAGCCCGAATACATGGGCTGATATTGTCATATAAAGGTACTAAAAATGGCTTATTCCAACCTAAAAATTGAATTAATAACAACTGGAACGCAGGATAATACCTGGGGGACCACTACAAACACCAATCTTGGAACAGCCCTAGAAGAAGCCATTGTTGGTAGAACCCCTGTAGTTATTGCCAATCCGCCAGCTTCTCCAGCAGCAAACTTAGAATTAGCAGACTCTAACTCAAGTCAACCCGGAAGAAACTTTATTCTTAATGTAACTTCTGCTGGAACCCTATCTTCTACTCAAACCATTCAAGTATCAGCAATTAATAAACCTTATATTGTTGAAAATAATACAACTGGTGGCCAATCTCTTTTAATTAAAACTGCAAGTGGTAGCGGTGTTACAGTACCAGCTGGATCAAAAACATTAGTATATGCTTACAACACAGGCTCAACTAATGATGTAGCTTATGGTATTAATTACCTAAGTGCTCCAACCATTGCAGGCGGTACAGTAAGTGCCGCAACATTAACGTCTAATATTGTGCAGGGCGGAAAAATGGTTGTATCTGCTCTTGGAACCCTGACTACTGGAACAACCACCATTAACTTAGCAAGTGCCCAAGTTTATACCGCTACAGTTACAGCAAGCAATACAATCACATTTGCGTTCTCTAATGCACCATCAGCAAACCAATCTCAAGTAGTTATATTAAGGCTTACAAATGGCGGTAGTGGAACTGTTGTATGGCCAGCAAATACTAAGTTTAGTTATGGATCTGCACCGTCATTAACGATATCTGGAGTGGATATGCTCGGTATTTATTATGATGTTACAACAACTACATACATGGTATTTGTTATTGGAACGGACGTAAAATGAGTTCAGAACTTTTATTAATTGGTACTGCTCCTCTTAGCCAACTCTATACGTGGGGTAGTGGTCAATATGGTCAATTAGATAATAATCAAAACTTTTACTCTTTTTCACAAACCCCAGTACAAATAACAGCAAAAACATTTAGCGTTGTAAAAGCTGGTAAATATCAAGTTTTTGCTTTGGATGGTAATAATTTATGGGCTTGGGGGTATGGTGCTTATGGTACTTTAGGTCAACATAACAATACAACAAGTCGCTCTTCACCAGTTCAAATATCTGGAGTATGGTCAACAGTAGCTCTTGGAGAAAATTTTGGACTTGGTATAAAAACCGATGGAACATTATGGTCTTGGGGTTTAAATGATAAAGGTCAATTAGGCTTAGGTGATATAGTAGACAGAGATAGTCCAGTTCAAGTTGGGGCTGGAACTGCATGGACATCCGTGGCAGCTGGAACAGATTTTTCAATGGCCACAAAATCAGATAATACTCTTTGGACATTTGGTGGGGATAGTTATTATCAATTAGGTCAAGGTTTGCCAACTGTTGGATATCCAAGATCGTCACCAGTACAGGTTTCTGGTGCATTTAATGGGACAATTGCTGCTGGTCCATATACCGCATATGCCGTAAAAACAGATGGAACTCTTTGGGGCTGGGGAAGAAATCATTCAGTAAATTTATCATTTAATTATTATTTATTAGGCGGAGCTGGTGCTACTTGGGTTCAATCAAATCCAGTACAAATTAGTTCAGGAACTACATGGACAAACATAAGTTGTTCTGGTGTTAATGCTTTTGCAATTAAAAATAGCACTGATTTATATGCTTGGGGAGACAATACTTACGGTCAATTAGGTCTTGGAGATTACACCACTAGAAGCTCTCCAGTACAGGTTACTGGAACGTGGAAAAAAGTATTTGCAAATCAAGGTGCTGGTGATGTTACATATGGAATTAATGGAAGTAATGCTTTGTACTCTTGGGGTCAACCTTCTTATTATGGAGCTTTAGGGGTTAATTATTATCCACAGACACCAAGTCCAGTTCTTGTAAGCAGCACAGGAACATGGTCAGATATTAACGGATATGCGTCTACTGGGTTTGCTTGTGTAAATAATAGTGGTAATAAATTGTATGGTTGGGGTAGTAATAGACCAAATGATGGTCTTGTTACGGCACTACTACAGGACAATGGCTCGCAATATTTAGGTCTTAGGTCATCTCCAGTTTTAATTTCTTCACAAGCAGGTGTTTGGGATGAAATATATACCTCTCAGAATTACGTTGCATCTCAAACTGTATATGGGTTAAGTAAATCTCAATCTTTATATGGCTGGGGATGGAACCAATATGGTCAATTAGGTCAAAGCTCTGTAACACCAAGGTCATCACCTGTTTTAATAAGTAGCTCTGTTTCTAAAGTTGCAGTAGGAGGAGATTTTGTTATTTTTATTAAATCAGACAAAACTCTATGGGCTTGTGGAAATAACGTTTATGGTGCATTAGGTCAACTTAATACAATTAGTAGAAGTTCACCAGTACAAGTAGGTGTTAACTCAAATTGGGTTAAATGTGCGGCTACTTGGAGAGGAGCATTTGCAATTAATGAAGGTGGTCAGTTATATGTTTGGGGTTATAACGCTTCTGGATCTTTTGGAAATGGTACTCTTGCAAATTATTACTCATCTCCAGTTCTTGTGGGAAGTGGTTATTCAGATATTTATGCTAGCTATGATAATTCTTTTGTTATAAAAACAGATGGTTCTTTATGGACTGCTGGTAATAATTACTATAATACTCTTGGAAATAATTTAGGAGGTTCATACTCATCAACATACTACCAAGTATATGGAACATATAGTTACTCTTGGACAAAAGTAGCCCCATCTGCTGATCATGTTTGGGCTTTACAATCAGATGGAAGTTTATATGCCTGGGGAAATAATTTATACGGTCAATTGGGATTGAATTCTACTCTTACACAATCAACCCCAACACTTGTTACAACTGGCGTTGCTAATGCAGGATGTGGGTATTTTAATTCTTATATGATAAAAAATAGTAATTTATATTCTTGTGGAACTAACTCTATTGGTCAATTAGGTTTAAATAGTACATCTCAAGCTAATTACTCTAGTCCAACACAAGTAGGTTCTATTACTGGATGGAGTTCTATAACACCAACTTCCGATGGTCAAGGTGTATTGGGGGTAATTGGTTAAATGGAACCATTAGATCTAGCTTTAAAACACTCTATTTCTGGTCGGTTTGATGAAGCCGAGGCAATTCTACGTTCACTTCCGCAGAATGATGCCCGTGTCCGTTTTAACCTTGGCTGGTTTGATATGACACATGGAAAGCTAATGGAAGGCTTTGAAGGGGTTAATTGCGGTCGCTTTATTAATGTATTTGGTTCCCCAAAGATTCAAGGAACTATATGGAAAAACCAAGACTTAACCAACAAAACACTATTGCTAAGAGGTGAAGGTGGTTTAGGTGATGAGATAATTAACTTCAGATTTGCACAAGAGTTTAAAAAGCTTAGAGCAAACGTAGTTGTATCTGGTCATCCAGCATTATTGCCAATATTTTCAAGGCATGGATTTGTCTGCGTAACTTCTTCAGCAGTAGAAAAGGGGGAAGTTTATTATGATTACTGGGTTCCAGCTATGTCAGCGTCCTATGTTCTAGGATATGAATATGACACATTGCCAGGAAATCCTTATTTAAATGCTGCACCAGAATCTGTTGCCAAAAAACCAGGAACAATAAAAGTAGGTTTACGTTGGTCAGGAAACCCACATTTTGAACATGAGCAGCACCGCACATTTGATCCAAAATTAATGATTGATTTGCACAATACTCCGGGCGTAACTTGCTATTCATTTCAGAGAGATCATAATTTGGTAGACAACTTACCATTTGATGACCTTGGAACATCTTTAAAAACATGGGAAGATACAGCATCTCACTTAAAGTCCATGGATTTAGTTATTACTTCATGTACTTCTGTGGCACATATGTCAGCTGCTTTAGGAATTGAAACTTGGGTTATTGTTCCAATACTTCCTTATTATGTATGGGCTGTACCAGGAGATAAATCCGCATGGTATAACTCTGTACGCTTATTTAGGCAGGAAAAGTATGGCGATTGGAGTGCTCCATTTGCAGAAATACAAAAATGTCTAAACGAAAAAGTTAAATTAAAGGTTGCCGCATGAATCTATTTTTATCCTACAACTTAAAAGTAGATAAAGCTTATATTATTAGGATAGCTGGTAATGAGGTATCCGAGCAGTTTGCAAAAAGATGCGCAGATTCATGCGAAAAAGTAAATATGCCGTATGAGTTTTGGGATGCTTATGATGGGGTTAATCAAGAAATAAAGCCTCCAAAACATCATAATGCCGTTATGGATTTGATTAGCGTTACAGATCACTATCTAACCCGTGGTGAAGTTGCTTGCGCTCTTTCACATATTAGCCTATGGGCTAAGTGTGTTCAACAAGATAAACCAATTGTTATTCTTGAGCATGACGCTATTATGCTAAATGCATATCCAGAGCATACGTTATACAACTCAATAGCATTTTTGGGTTCTAAAGAACAAGTAAAAGATGGCTGGCCAGTATTGCCAACACCACCACATGGTACTGATGGTCCAAACAAACATTTTATATGCCGCGCCCATGCTTACTCAATAGATCCAGCGGTTGCAAAGAACTTGTTATCCCATGTTATTCGATTTGGAATTAATGATCCATTAGATATAATGATGAGGTCTGACATATTTCCAATGCACCAAAATGGTTTGTTTGCATACGATGAACCTGGAGATAAAACTACCATCCATAACAGACCCAAGGATGGCAGATCTTCTCACCGCAATGATGGATTAAGGAATTAATATGGTTAATTATTGTTTAGTAATTAATGGGTTAATAGTTAAAGGCCCAACATCCTTACCAAGCATCTATTTGGATGAATCAACCAATCAACAAATTTCTGGATTTAATAATTTAGATAATGAAACATTGGTTAAATATGGATGGTTGCCTGTAGCAATAAATGATTCTGGGTATGGGGAATATTCAGTTTTTGTTAATTCAACTTATGAAATAGAAGAAAAACAAGTTTTGCAAAGAAACAATTATTGCATTTTAACAAAACAACAGTTTGAGGAACGAGAGCTTTTATTTGCTCCAAAACAAATTAATGAGGAAAGTTAAAGTGTTATATGTCAGACCCATTTGGAATCACAGACGGTGTTAAATCCGTTACCAGCAGTATTAATGAGTCTGTAAAGGCAAGCCAAGAACTATCTGAAGCAATTGAAGGTGTATTAGAAGTAGTAGATAAGTCGGTTAAAGAACGATCTGAGAGAAGAAAAAAACTTCGAGAAGTTCATCCTGACACTACAACAATTATTAATGCAGTAGATGAGTGGCAAAGGCTTTTAATAGCAAGGCAGTCAGAAGCAAGAATACAAGAGCAGATTACCAAGAAATACGGAAGTCATGCTTGGGAAGAAATACAGTGTATTAAAGCAAGAAAGCAATGGGAAGACAGGCAGGATAAGTATTTAGAGCAACATGACAGGAGAATTCAAAAGTCAGTAATGCTTCTTTGTTATATATTGGCTGCTTGGATTTCTTATGAATTAACTTGGGGTATGTGGAGATGATAGTTTATTTAGCGTTTTGTTACAGTTATTGGGGAGCTTTATCATGTTTGGCGTAGATGACATTATTAACGTAGGAATGAAAATTCTGGACAAGGTTATACCCGACCCAGTTGCCAAAGCCGAAGCACAAGCAAAGTTGGTAGAACTACAACAACAAGGAAGATTAGCGGAGCTACAAGCAGATACGGCAGAAGCTCAAGAGCTGACCAAGAGACAACAATCGGATATGGCAAGTGATTCATGGCTTTCCAAAAATATTCGTCCTTTGACACTTATAGCAATTCTAGCAGGGTATTTTATATTTGCAATGATGTCGGCTTTTAACTTAGATACTAATAAGACTTATGTAGAACTATTGGGTCAATGGGGTATGTTAATTATGTCTTTTTACTTTGGTGGACGTACCCTTGAAAAAATTATGGATATGAAGAGTAAGAAAAATGAATCATAAAGAACACATAATGATTATTGCGGCATGGTCTTTGGTGGCTGTAGTTGGTGCTATGTTGGCTATGTTTGGATATGCTGTTATAGATCCTAAATTTGATACCGAAAAAGTATTTCAAATTATTGGGCCAGCATTTCAAACTATTGTGGGTGGATTTATAGGATTAATTACAGGTATTAAGATAGGTTCAGATGATGGTAAATAGCACTCAATTACAAACATTAGGTATTGATCCAAAATGGGAAATTCCTTTAAATCAAACTTTTGTTAAATATGACATTAACACACCAAAGCGTCAAGCAGCGTTTATTGGTCAATGCGCTCATGAATCTTCTAATTTTAAGGTGCTACAAGAAAACCTTAATTACAGCGCAGAAGGGTTAATGAAAACATGGCCAAGCCGTTTTGCTACAAAAGAGATTGCTGACCAATATGCCCGTCAGCCAGCTAAAATAGCTGGTAAGGTCTATAACGGCAGATTAGGTAATACCAGCGAGGAGGAGGCTTCAAAGTACTTAGGAAGAGGTTTAATTCAGCTAACTGGGAAAGATAACTATGAACGATGCGGATCTAGTATTGGTGTGGATCTTCTCAGCAATCCTGATCTGTTGCTTAATCCTCAATATGCGGCTTTAAGTGCTGGATGGTTCTGGAACAAACATGGCTTAAATGAGTTGGCAGATAATCAAGAACACGGTATGATTACTAAACGAATCAATGGTGGAACTCTTGGTTTGGATGACCGCATTCTTAAAACTACCAAAGCTTTAGCCGTATTAGGGTAAACCCGTATGCCATTTATTAAAATACAACTTAAGCCGGGCGTTAATCGTGACCAAACAAACTACACCAATGAAGGTGGATGGTATGAGTGTAACCAAATTAGGTTTAGGTCTGGTCAACCTCAAAAAATTGGTGGTTGGTTAAAGTATACGTTAAATGCTTTTGTTGGCGTTTGCCGTCAAATGTTTGGTTGGTATACCACCTATGGGGATAATCTCTTAGGCGTTGGAACCAACATCAAAGTATATATAGAAGCTGGTGGCACATTAAATGATGTAACACCATTGCGTGAGACAACTGCTGCTGGAGCAGTTACGTTCTCGGCAGTAACAACAGCTCCGTATTCATCTACAATTACAGTAACGGATGTGGCACACGGATGTATTGTGGGTTCTTATGTCACATTTAGTGGCGCAGTATCTTTGGGCGGAAATATTACAGCCGCAGTTTTAAACCAAGAATATGTGGTTACATCCATAATATCTACGAGCCAATACACAATAACTGCAAAAAATACTAGTGGGGTTACGGTTACTTCTAATGCCTCAGATACTGGCAATGGCGGAGCTTCTACAGTAGGTAAATATCAAATAAACCCAGGCGCTGCTGGTGGAGTCTATGGTTATGGTTGGGGTACTGGAACTTGGGGTCGTGGTACATGGGGATCTGCATCAACCACTCCATATAACATTGGTCAAACTGATTGGATATTCTCCAATTTTAACAATGACTTGATTATGAACCGCAGGGAAAATGGCAAAGGTGCCCTTTATATATGGGAACGTGGAGTATTAACAACTCCTTCAGTAGCTTTAGCAACTAGAGCAAAACTTTTATCTTCCCTTGCTGGTGCTTCAGCCGTACCAGATGAAGCAGGAATTATATTAGTATCTCAAAATGATAAACATTTACTAGCTTTTGGTGCTACACAATATGGCGGATCTGACTATAACCCATTATTAATACGTTGGGCAAATCAAGATGAGCCACAAAATTGGACTCCATCACCAACAAACTCGGCTGGATTTTTACAAGTTTCCCGTGGTTCACGGATTATTTCCGTATTGCCTGCCAAACAAGAGATTCTTGTATTTACAGATACTACAGTAAATTCCTTGCAGTTCCTTGGTACAACAGATGTGTTTAGTATTCAAGAATTGTCAGACAATATTTCCGTAGCTAGTGCAAGATCAGCAACTATGGCTAGTAACGTAGTGTATTGGATGGGTATTGATAAGTTCTATGCCTATAACGGTAGAGTAGAAACATTGCCATGCACCCTTCGTAATCACGTTTTCCAAAACTTAAATTACGACCAGCTAGATCAAGTAATCTCTGGCACTAATGAGGGCTGGAGCGAGGTATGGTGGTTCTACCCAACAGCAGATAGCACCACCAATAACGCTTATGTAATCTACAACCATTTAGATAAGATTTGGTATTACGGCACTATGCCACGCACAGCTTGGATAGATAGCCCATTACGTCAGTACCCACAGGCAGCTATTGACGGTTATATCTATAACCATGAACAGGGTATTAATGCTGATACATTACCTATGGAATCATTTATCAAGTCTTCTGACTTTGACTTAGGTGAAGGTGAAAACTATATGCTTTTAAGAAGACTTATTCCAGACGTTCAGTTTGATGGATCTACTGCTACATCTCCAGAGGTAGGTATTACCCTATATCCAAGGAATTATCCAGGATCTAACACATTTAATGGAACTACAAACACTAGACCAATTATTGAAACTTCTGCAAACACATACACAAATCAGGTGTTTATTAGAAGCCGCGCCCGTCAAATGGCATTCCAAATTAGGTCAGAAGACTTGGGTGTTCAATGGCAATTGGGTAGTCCTCGTTTAGAGGCTAGAGCAGATGGAAAGCAATAATGTCTAATTACAATTTTCGTGCGCCTGCACTACCTTTACCAAAAGCTGAATATGATCTTTCCCAACAAGATCAATTCTCAAATACATTACGTTTGTACTTTAACCGTTTAGATCAATACAACATACAAGCTTCTACAGAACAAAACTCTAATACCGTACTTATTTGGATGGGAATAGTTTAATGGCATATCAAAATATTACCCCAACCAAACTAGGTCAGGTGGCTATTACTGGCACTATAGCAACGTTATATACCACTCCAGCGGGTTTTAGAACCTTTGTAAAAGACCTTAATATATGTAATACAACAGGCGGAGCAATCACCGTAAACGTTCATTTGGTCCCAAATGGTGGAACAGCTGGTACGGATAACGCTATTTTGTACACCTATTCTATTGCTGCTAACACTACCTATCGTTGGCAAGGAGTACAGATTATGAACGAATTACAAACAATCCAAGTAAAAGGCTCAACTACAGGGTTAACCATTACTGCTAGTGGCGCTGAGGCTATTTAACATGGTAAAATCAATAAAATCTATGAGGTTAATATGAACGGCTTAAAATCACTTGCTAGGGAATTGCCCAAATATGGTCGCTATGGCGATGATATAGTGGCTCATATTAGCTCAGATGAAGCTAGATTACTAAAGTCTTTGGGTGGTTCTGGAACTATTAACCCACATACGGGTTTACCCGAATTTTTTAGTTTTAGTAGCTTTAACCCTGTAAGAATTATTAATAATGCAGTAAATAGTATTCCAGTAGTTAAAGATATATATAATGCTGCTTCTAATGCTGCTACGCAAGTATTTCAACCAGTAGAAAAAGCTATTGTTCAACCAGCTAGTGCAGCACTTGTTAACTTAGACAAGTCTGTAGGAAAAGCTATTCCAGGCGGTTGGGGAACGGTTGGTATGGTGGCCGCTTCCATGATTCCCGGAATGACCCCATTAGCAATGGGTGGTTTAGGAGCTTTAAATGGATCTGGCGTATTACGTCCTGGTGGTAAGTTTAATCTTCAAGGCGCTATGATGGGCGGAGCAATGTCTTATGGCATGGCTAGTCTTGGAGAGTATGCTCGTGGAGCAGTTCCTTCTGAAATGGGAAATGCACCAGTAGATATGTCAGGAGCAACAGCACCTGTTTCTGGTGGAATTACATCTGCTCCAGTAGATTCTATTGAAGCATTAAATCAATCTCAGGGATGGACTGGCCCTAATGCTACGAATGTAGGATCAAACATTCCACAAAATGCAATTACTGCTGCAAATAATGCTTCTGCTATAGCTGCTGATGCAGCAAGTAGAATTAACCCAGCAACCAATTTACAGTATGGATCTGTAATAGGGGATACATTGGCTGGCAATGCTCCTGTAACACCATCTATTGGTTCTCAAATAATGAGTGGTAATTTTGGTGATGCGTTATCTCAAGTTGGTACAAATATTTCAGAAGGTGCTACAAATGCTTATAACTCAGCAGCCAATTTTGCTGATAAAGCAATAACTCCAAGTACTTATGAAAATGCACTAACTGGATATGGTGAGAATGTTTCTAAAACTGGAGAAGGCATTCAAAATTTACTTGGTCTTGGAGAGGTAACAGGTAAAGAAGCCGCTACAGCCGCTGCAAAAGCCGCTGCAACTGCTGGAACAACTAGCCCAATGCTTGCTGCTGCAATGACTACATATGGCGGTATGGGACTTGTAGCATTAGAAGAGCAACGTAAATATTTAGAAGAAGCTAAAAAAGCCAATACCATATCTCAATCTGAATATGATTCTGCAATGGCTGAAATTAATCGTTCAACCGAAGATGCTCGTAGAGCTGTAGCGGAACATCCATTTAGCACAAATCCAGATAGAAGTCCTACAGGTGGTATGGAAACTATTTATGATGAAAACTCTAATCCAAATAAAACTTTATATGCCCGTAGCTCCGCAAATAGTAGACTATATGCTGTGGGTGGTTCAGTTAATCCTCCAGATGACCAAACAGGATTACCAAATAAAAGCCCAGCAGATGGTCTGACAATGGGTGGAATAACGGGTATGACAATAGGCGGGATACCAGGATATGCACAAGGCGGTATGCCACCAAGATTCTTATCTGGCGGTGGAGATGGGATGAGCGATTCAATTCCAGCATCTATTGGTGGTAAACAAGAGGCTCGACTTGCTGATGGAGAATTTGTTATTCCAGCAGATGTAGTTTCTCATCTTGGAAATGGCTCCTCCAAAGCTGGTGCAAAACAGCTATATTCGATGATGGATAAAGTTCGTATGGCTCGTACAGGACGCAAATCGCAAGGAAAACAAATTAACCCACGCAAATATTTGGCTGCGTAAAGGATAAATCATGGCAACAACAACCAATATATCAACGGCTCTATCAGATGTTCCAGCAACGCTAAAACCGTATTTAACAGATACGGGAGGGATACTTCCTACTGCACAAACTCTTTTAGCAAAAGATTACGCAACTGCTTATGGTAATCCATTGACAGAAGCCAAATTAGCTGGATCTGGTCGTATAGCTGGTTTAGCGCCAATGCAAGAACAAATTGGTAATGAATTGGGTGGAATGAAAACCCCCAATCAATTTGCCATGGGTACTGGTTCAGCCGCATTAGGTTTAGGTGCATTGGGTTCTATGTTAAGCCCTGAGATGACTAAGATGTATATGTCTCCTTATGAGCAAAATGTCATTGATGTAAACAAAGCTGAAGCATTACGTGATGCTCAAAAAGGTTTACTTTCCAATAATTTAGCCGCTTCAAGACAGGGTACCTATGGTGGTGCTCGTCAGCTTTTGGCTCAAACTGAAATGGATCGCAACCTCCAAACTAAATTAGGAAACATTCAAGCTACTGGTATGCAAAACGCATTTGATGCAGCGCAAAAAGCACAATTAGCTCAAGCCGCTGGATATGGTCAGTTAGGTCAAACTTTGGGTGTATTAGGCACTTCAGAACAAGCATCCGATATTGACCGCATTAAAACTCAAGGCGCTTATGGTGATCTCTATAGGGGAGTTCAACAGCAACAATTGGATGCTCAGTATCAAGATATGTTGTCTAAATTAAATTACCCAATATCAAACCTACAGACAATGAATGATTTAGTCCGTGGTGCGCCAATAACAAAAGTAGGTGAAAGTTCATCGACTACAACTCCTCCACCAAGTTTTGCTAGCCAGTTAGCTGGTATGGGACTAACAGGATTGTCTATTCTTAATATGTTTGGGAAATAAATAATGAGCATACTTAGCGCAATCAAACAACAAAATAGCTCTATTGATGATCTAGCAAAGCTTCCTCAAGCCATGATTATGCAGATGGCTCAAAAGAAGCAGATTAGCGAAGATATGCTAGCTCCAATTCTTTCACGTAAAGCTGAACTGGCTGAAGCATTTGCAAGACAAAAAACTTTGGAAACTGCTGGTCAGACTCCTCCTACTGTGATGGAACAGTTATTGACTCGTAATGCTCAGGCAGAGCAACCAGCTATGGAAGAAACTGGCGTAGCTCAATTACCTATGCCAGAACGTCAGTATGCTGGTGGTGGTATTGTTGCGTTTGATGATGGCGGTGAAGTTGATGACATAGCCTATGATATGGCTAGAGAAGATGCTGATATGAATATGGGTTCTACCATTCAAGACATCTTTAATATGGCTAAACGTGGTGCTGGAAGGCTAAGAGGGATGCTTCCAGAATCCTATGAAACTGCAAAAGCAAAAGCAGTCTCCCAGCCAACATCCAGCCAGCCAACAGCGTTTGCTAATGAGCGTAAGGGAGATCATCCCCTAGAAGATAAAGCTATTGCAGCGGCAAATAAAGTAGGCTTAGATCCACGTTTAATGGTTCATGCACTATATAAAGAGTCTGGCGGATTAAAAGATCCAGCAACTGCTCAATCTAAAGCTGGTGCTTATGGCCCAATGCAATTAATGGCTGGTACTGCCAAGGAATTAGGGGTTGATCGTAAAGATGTAGATCAAAACATCTATGGCGGTGCTTTATATCTTAAGCAGATGATGGATAAATACAAAGATCCACAATTGGCTTTGGCAGCCTATAACGCAGGCCCAGGTCGAGTAGATAAGGCTTTGCGTTCAAATATTGGTTTAGCCGCATTGCCTAGAGAAACCCAAAAATATATGAGTTTTGCTCAAGGTGGTGAAGTACGCCATTTTTATGAAGGTGATTATGTAGATCCAATGGGAAGTGCTCCAGTAATTACCGATCCAAATATGGGTACTTTCCAACATACCATTCCGGGATCTCCAGAAAGTTTATTAGAAAATAAACAAATTACCCCAGAACAATACAAAGATATTAAAGAAAGACAAGCAATTGCTAAGGCTCCTCCAGCCAAACCAAAAGAAGAACCCAAGCCAGATATTCAAACAATCTTTGAAGATCATACTAAGAAGCAACAGGATAATGTTGACAGAAATATCTTTGCTGAGATAATTGCTCGTAATGATGCCCAGCGTGAAGAAATGAAGAAGAGCGCGGCTGAAGACAAAAATCTTGCGTTAATGGCAGCTGGTCTAGGAATACTTGGCGGAACATCACCATATGCTATGGCTAATATTGGTCAAGGCGCTATGAAAGGTGTAGAGTATTTAGGAGCCTCTAAAGCTAGAAGAGCTTCAGAAATGAATGCTCTGTCAGCAGCAGATCTTAAGGCTATGTATTACGGTGAAGAAAACAAACGTAAGCAACGTGCTTTAACTGAAGGTTTAGCTGAAAGAGCTATTGATAATATTGCTGCTTACGACACTAAATTCCGTAAAAACTTCTTTATGGAAGGCGTTACGCCCACTCCTAAACAAGTTGAGGCATATGAAAATGCCAAGAGAAATGACCCAATCTACCAACGATTAATGAGAGATGCTGGAGCTGTTGCCCAAGCTCAACCGCAAAGACGTACAATAAACTTTTCTACTATTTAGGTAGGTAAAAATGCCTTATGACATTCAGTTGCCTGACGGGACGTTGGTTGACAACATTCCCGATGATATTGACCCAGTAGCAGCAAAAGCAAAAATATTACAAAAGTATCCAGAGTTAGCCCTAGGTGAAAAGAAAACTTTGGGTCAAGTTGGTAAAGATGTTTTAGCTGGAGTTGGTTCTGGTTTAGGATCATTAGCTCAGTTTCCGGGACAAGTGTATGGTCTTGTTACTGGAGATATGGATCAAGGCGGCCTACAACAGTTAGGTCGCAATCTACAGCAATACTCTGAAGAGGCTAAATCACCAATTCAAAGAGCTAAAGAGTCTGCTAGAAGTCAAAAGATTGCACAGACTGAAGGAGTATTTAATCAGGCTGGTGTAGCAATTCTTGAGACTTTAAAAGATCCAGCCCTATTATCATCATTTATATTTGAGCAAGCCCCCCAGTTATTAGGAACCATGGGTGGTGGTTACATTACTAAGCAGGGTGTAAAAGCCTTGATGCGCAATGCTACTGAAGAAGTTTTAGCTAAGTCTGGTGTCCGTGGTGCAGTAGGTACTGGTGCGTTAATGCAGGGTGCAGACATTGGTACAGATACCTATGAGCGCATCTTTAATGAACGGATGATGCAAGGTTATCCAGAAGCACAGGCCCGTGAAGAAGCTCTTGCTGGTGGTAGACAAGCAGCCGTAGAAGCGGCCGCAATATCTGGATTAACTTCATTTGGTGCTGGCTCTACTATTGAAAGAGCATTAACCCGTGGTGCCGCAGCAGGTCCTAAGAAAGGCATTATTAGAGGAGCATTAGGTGAAACCCTAAGTGAGGCAGTAGAAGAAGGTGGTGGTAAGTTAGCTTCTAACATTGAGTTTCAAAAAGTTAAGCCAGAATCTGACATATTTGAAGGTGTGGGCGCGGCTATTGGTATGGGTGCATTAGGCGGTGGTTTGTTTGGTCTGCCATCTAGCATTGTTAATAGTGCTGATGCCAATCAGATTGAACGTGCTAAAGCCCAAATGGAAGAGGCTAAACGCAAAGCTAAAGAAGAGAATAAGCCACAAGAAGTATTGCTTCAGATTGGATACGATCCTAATGTTCAGGGTAAGGTTATTAATACCCCTATTATTGTCAATCCAGATGGCACAACTATATTCCCAAGCGAGCGAAATCAATTTGCTCAAGTAGTCCCTAATGAACTTTCAGAAGAAGGTATGTCTGAAAAGTACGGCATTCGTACACCAGAGCAAATTAAAGCCCAGACATTTAGCCCAGAGACTATTAAAGGTTTTGGCATAAACCCTAAAGCCAATATTTACAAAAACAAAGACGTACTTAATGCCGACTTAGCTGATCCAGCGCAGGCTGAAAAAGTTAAAGGTGCTTTAGAGGATTACCTTAAAAAGTATCCCAAAGCTAGCCCTGAGATTCGTGGAAAGGTTATTAGTTACCTTTTGCGCCAAGAATTTCATCCAGCACCAAAAGCTCCAACTGAGATAACTGAGGCTTCGATTACCCCACAGGCAGATCAGGCCGCAGTTCAACAACGCTTATTGGAAGGTTTCAAAAACCGTCCAGAGATCAAAAAGATCTATGATGACTATAACAAGATGATGCAAGAAGGCGATGTTGATAAGGCCGCATTATCTGCGTTTAATAATATCGTTACCCCACAAGTTATCAAGAGCTTTGGCATCCCGACAAACTCCTCTGTATATGGCGATCAGGAACTTATTAATGCTGATCTGTCAAATCCAGAGACAGCTGACCGCATCCGTGCAAAGCTCATGGAAATTCAAAAGCAGACCAAGAGCGCCAAGATTAAAGAGAACATTGATAAGTATTTAAACCGTAGTGAGTTTATTACACCTGCTTATGTTAATCAGTTCATGCAAGGAAATAAGGCAATAACTCCAAGTTATGCTGAAGAATTTTTTACTCCAGAAGAAGCTAAATCTCAAGAAAACTTAGATCATTTTGTATTTGTAAATGACAAAGGTGAGATTGAATCTAAGTACGGAACTATTGTTGAGAAGGATGGCAAGAAATACGCCAAGTATCCAAACAATAAATTTCAAAAAGGTGGCGACAGAGAGCTTAACGAAAATGTACTGGTAAACCCTAAATCACCAGATCAAATTGAGTTAATGGCTCTTTATAAGGCAAAAGAAAAGTTAGAAAGAGAACCAGATAACTTTAAATCTTGGTTAATTAGCAAGGGTGTAGATCCTAAAGAGCGTAGTGATATTGCCATTGAAAGCCGTTTGCCACACAAAATGTTTAGGAGCGGTGGCTTTAAGTTAGACGATTTAGTTCGCATGGCTATTGAAGAAGGCATTTTGCATGAGCCAGACTTCCAAGAGGGTATTGGCGGTGTAGAGTCTATGCGTAGATACATCAAGATGGCTGTTGATAAGGACTTTGTTCCTACCTCAAACAATATGCGAAATATGAATGATTTGGAAAACCTCCAACAGCATATTGAGAACTTAGAGAATGTAGTTAAAGGAACTCCAGAGGAAGCTATTGCCCAAGAATTCCGTGGTGAAGAAGCTCCTGTTGCTACACCCCTACCCACTACCCCCCCTGCCGCGACCGTAGAAGGGATTCCATCCATCACGGAAGAAAAACCTAAAGTAACTCAAAATAAAGTTATTGGTGAGTTGCCACAATTAAATACTACTGGTCTAAAAGTTCCTAAAGGTCGTCATCCGCAAGTTGTAGCGGCTGGCAAGCTGTTTCAGCAAGGTGATATGTCTCGTGAGGTGTTCAATAAGTATGTAGAAAAATATATGCCTATTGAAGAAGTTTCAGCAGACAAATTACGTCCACCAACCCATTTTGAAAATATCTTAACTTTCTTCTCTAGTAAAGGCGATGCTTACAAGGACAGAGTATTAAAGAAAATTCCAGACGGAACTAGAGTTGGATTACGCATGGATCTTCCAGCTTTACAGTCTGGATTGCCTGTTGTTTCTATCCATGAAGGAAAACCCAATACCAACTCCAAAACTGGCAAGCCATACGCATCTGCTGGTGATGTCATTAAATATGACAGCACAGGTTACTTAAAGGGTAATGTTGAGTTTGCACCAAGGGATCAGGAAAAGAGTCTTAATATGGGTTTAAACCCAGAAAAGAATCCATTACAAACAATTGAGGGTGATTGGCAGAACCTAGATCCAGAGCAAGTCTACAGAAGAGTTAAGACTTTAATGAACCGCCCAGAATGGAAACAGATTGGCTTTGACCCAGCAAGGCATGGCTATTTCTATGATCGTTCAAATGGAGAACCAGTTGCTTCAGCTTCTGAGGTTTATCAGATAGGTAATTTTGTATTAGCTAAAGATGTTGAATATGCTCCAAAAGAGGAATTTTTGTATAGTAAGTCAACGATGGAAGCTAAAGCTACACCAGAACAAAAGAAAGCATCTCAAGCAGTTGCTGACACTAGACATGGTGGAGAAGTTGTTTGGCAAGATGGTGATTTAGCTTTAATTAGAACATTTACTCATTTAAATGAACCAGTTTATATCCCAGCCAAGGGATACGATTATATCAATAAAAACATTAATAAATTTGATAAAACACAAAAAGATAGTATTGATATTAAAGATGTTAAAAATACCCCTATTACTCAGGCTGATATTGATATTCTTATTAAAGCCAAGAATAAACTTGAAAAAAATAGGTTAAAAGCTGAAGAAAAATATAAAGATTTTGTTAAATTTAATCAAGATGGCGTATCTTTATCTAAGGATATTGATCCTAAGTTGGCTGGTGTTATATCAGAATGGAAAAAATTATTTGGGTTAAAGAATAATATTTACATTAGCACAACTGAAGACGCAATTGAGAATAGGGATAAATTTGTAGGCCCATATGCCCGTATCCAATCGGCTACATTTGATAAAAACGAGAATGGTGTTACTCAATTATTATCTAATGGCGAGCGTTACATATTATTCCAGCGTTCTACCAGCATGAGCAAAATGCTTGAAACAATTGCTCACGAAATGGGTCACGCTCATGAGCAAGAAATTTATAGAAATGCTTCTCCTGAGATTAAAAAACAACTCCGTGATGAACATCAAAAGTGGTTAGCTAAACAAAAGACAGCTACGGCTAGAGAATTATTACAAAATTTAAGAGCTAAAAAGACAGCAGAAACTACTAGATTGCCTAATGAAAATATCATGGCAAAAGACTTAGATAGGTTTGATACCTATTGGACTAGCTTTAGCGAATGGTACGCAGATAACGTAGCTCGCTGGGCTACTACTTCTGAGAAGCCATTATCTGTTGTAGAACGTTTCTTTGCCAATATTGCTAATGGTTTACGCAAAATATTTGGCATGATTAAGAATCGTGGATATTTGCCTAATGAAACATTTAAGCAGTATATGGATACTATTACCAAAACAGAAGCGGTAAGAAACAATCCAATACTTCCAATGTCCGTGGAAGATCAGCAACCATTGTTTAGTAGATCTACCATGAAGGCTTCATTTGAAGGTGTGGATGAGTCGTATGCTGATGCTATCCGTAAACAGTTCACCCAAGAAGAAGCTACAGTAAGTGAGAAATTTAAAAACCTAAAAAGCAACTTCTTTGAGAAGATGGTTACTGGTGTATTCGATGAGTTCCGGGCAATCAAAAAATACACCACCGAAGGTTATATGATGGCTCGTCTATCTAAGTCAATTGATGGAGGACTACAGGGATTGTTAGAGCATGGTCAGGTTTACATCAAGGATGGTGCTTTGGATATTCGCCCAAATACCAAGGGATTGCTAGAGATCCTTGAGCCATTGGGTGCGGAAGTAGATCAGTATCAGATTTGGAAGGCTTTAAGTCGTGATGCCCAGATGCCAGCCGATAAACGTTCATTTGACGCTGCTTTAGTTGCTGGTCGGGATAACCTTACCAAGGGAACTATTGATGGTAAATCTCGTAAGGAAGTTTACGAGAAAGCTAGATTGGAAGAAAACCAGTTGAACAGATCTGTTCTAGATGTTGCCCTACAGTCTGGACTAATTGATAGACAGGCTTATCAAGTATTTTCCAATGACATTAACTATATTCCGTTCTATAAAAAGATGGAAGATGGCGATGTTGACTCAGTTAATGCTTCTTCCAAATTAACTGGCCAGTATTTCTCTAAAGCTCTTAAGGGTGGAGAAAAGAAAACCAATGATTTGATGGAGAATGTCCTCCTAAACTGGAGCCATATCCTGTCTGCCTCTATGAAGAATCAGGCAGCATTTAAAACTATTAAAGCGGCTGAGTCTATGGATGCCGCGGTTAAAGCTAAACCAATGGATGGTAAGTACCCACCAAATACCATTAAGGTAATGGAAGAAGGAAAGATCACTCACTACACTTTGGAAGATCCAGATCTAGTAGATGCTATTTCTACCATCTCTTATTTAGGCCCTAAGTCAGCTTTCTTAGATGTAGCCAAGGGATTTACTAATGCCCTGCGTTACGGTATTACCTTATCACCAGCTTACAAAGTACGCAACTTAATTCGTGATTCCCTGCAATCCGCATCGGTATCAGAATTAGGCCTGAATATGTTTGATAACGTTTATAACGGCTTAAAGATGACAAAAAAAGGTGATCCAACCTTTATGTCTGCCTTAGCTGGTGGCGGTATCTTTGAGATGGGTACTGCCCATGAAGGCGACCAAGCCAAGCTAATTAAACGTTTAATCGATAAAGGTGTTAAAGAAGCTACTATTTTAGATACTCCAGATAAAATTAAGGGCAAGCTCCAGGATCTCCTAAATTCTTACAATGAACTGGGCAACAAGTTTGAGAACGCTAACCGCCTAGCACTTTACAAGAAGCTAATAGATAGTGGTAAGTCCCATCTTGAGGCTTCCTATGCTGCCCGTGACTTAATGGACTTCTCTATGCAGGGCCAGTTCCGTGCTATTAAAGTCATTGGTTCTGTAGTTCCGTTCTTTAATGCCCGTCTGCAAGGTCTTTACAAGCTTGGTCGTGATGGTATTACTCCTACCTATCGGGTAATCTGTAACGCTACAACTGGCGCAGAGCTTAGAATTGGCGACAAGGAAAAAGCCCAACGCTTTGCAACTATGACTTCAGCTATTGCTTTGGCATCTATTCTCTTATACGGAGCATACAAGGATGATGAAGACTTCCAGCGTAGAGAAGGTTGGGATCGAGATAACTTCTGGTGGTTTAAAATTGGAGATATCCAGTTCCGCATTCCTAAACCATTTGAAATTGGTGCAGTTGGAACGATTGCTGAGCGTACCTATGAACAGATTGCAGACGATAGCGTAGAAGGAAAAGTCTTTGGTGAGCGTCTAAACCATATTCTTATGGATACTTTCTCGCTCAATCCAATGCCACAGATGATTAAACCTTTGATTGACCTCTATGCCAACAAAGACAGCTTTACCAGCGCACCAATTGAATCTGCTGGTATGGAGCGTTTATCCAAACAAGAGCGTTTAAATAACAAGACTAGCGGTGTAGCTATAGCACTAGGTGGTATATCTGAGGGCGCAGCTAAGATCCTAACATTTAACCCAGATGCCCAAGGATTTTCTCCAGTACAAATGGATTACGCTATTAAGGCATATTTAGGATGGTTAGGAGCAACTGCTGTATCTACCGCAGATTTGGCTGTAGAGCCGTTTACAGAGGGTACAAGGGTGCGTCCACCAGTAATTGATACCTTAGCCATGGGATTCATTAAAACCGAGCCACAGACCCAATCTAAGTATATGACTCAGTTCTATGAGAACAACGCTCGATTACAGTCTGCCCTAGCGGATATGCGTCACTATGCCGAGCTTGGCGATATGGAGAAGGTAGCTAAAATCATGGAAGAAAAGGGTGACGACATTGCCCTATCTAAAGTCTACGATAAAGCTACCAAGCAACTGGCACAATTGCGTAAACAAAGTCGCATGATTGAGCAGATGAAGGATATGTCTACAGATGACAAGCGGGCTGAAATGAACCGCATAAAGATTCTAATGTCCGATATTGCTAAGGAAATGGAAAGTGTTAGGAAGTCACGGTAATGTGCTCTTTTTCAAAAAGCCATCCAATAGTTTTCCTATGAGCTTCTTCCCACATCTCAACCCTTTGTTCTTTCGTAAGCTTGGAACCTTGATCCAATGTCGAGTGGCAGCTAAAGCACATGGCCGCAACCCGATAATCCACGGCTTTAAGTCCTCTACCTTTGCCGTCTCTAAGCTGATTGGAATGTGCAGCCACAATTGTGCCGTCTTCTCGACCACACGATTGGCATGGTGATTCTCGCAATATATCAAGTAATTTCCTGTTTCTATACATTTATTATATTTTTCAATGATTTACACTTATATGTAATATATTAGTGCTATTATCACCAACATCATACCTTAAAGGGGAAGTAAATGGCAGCATACCATTTAACAGATGACCAATTTATTGAATCTTGGCTAAAGATTGGTAGTCCCAATAAATTTGCTAAAGAGCATCAAATGGATGTTCGTTCTGTATACAACAGAAGGCGGTCTATTGAAAATAGATTAAAGATTGAACTGCCAACTTTAGAAGATAATAGATTTTCTCCTCTTAAGAAATTAGAACAAGTTATAGGAAATGCCAGACGAGGCATTGAAATGGAAAAAGGTAGAGTTGTAGTCTTCTCTGATGCCCATTTCTGGCCTGATGAATACACCACCGCATACAAAGCACTCCTATTGATTATTAAAGAGTTCCGACCCAAGGTTGTAGTAGCTAACGGAGATGTTTTTGATGGAAGTCAAAATAGTAGGCACCCTAGAATCGGCTGGTCTAAAAGCCCCTCGGTCCGAGAAGAGTTGGAAGCCTGTAAAGACTTCATGGGAAACATTGAGAAAGCCTCTATAGGCGCTGAATTAATCTGGACAATGGGTAACCATGACGCAAGGTTTGAAACCTTCCTAGCGGCTCAGGTTCCTCAATACGAGGGTGTATCAGGGTTTACCCTTAAAGATCATTTTCCTATGTGGAAACCATGTTGGTCTTATTGGGTTAATGAAGATACGTGCATAAAACACCGTTGGAAGGGTGGATTCGGGGCCGGAAGAGCCAATTCCTTGAATAGCGGGGTAAATTTCATCAGTGGGCATACCCACAATCTCGCAGTCCAACCTATCACTGACTATAATGGAACGAGATATGGTGTTCAAACGGGCACATTAGCAGACCCAAATGGCGAACAGTTTGTCCACTACACAGAAGACGGTCCAAAGGATTGGCGGTCAGGATTTGCCTTATTATCTTTTGAGCGTGGTAGATTAATGTTGCCAGAATTAATTCAAGTTTGCGGAGAAGATGAATTTGAGTTCCGGGGTTGTATAAATAAAGTATGAAACTGACACCAGAGGTAGTTAAAAACCTCTATGCCTCCCTCTACTGTTGCTATCCATTTACTAAATGGAAGATGCCCCTGCCAGAACAAATTGACTTTATTGTTACAGCCGACCCAGAGCTAATGGGAACTTACTTGTACGATACTGGCGAAGATTACGAGCATACGATCACTATATCTTCTGGTAGGTGTGGTCATTACTACACTATGCTTACTACCCTAGCGCATGAAATGATACATATGAGCTTTCACCGTCAAGAGGGTGCTAAGTGGACACAGCACGGGAAACCATTTAGAACCCGTTGCAGACTAGTAGCCAGCGAACTAGGCTTTGATCCGCTGGAATTGTAGCCAAAAGGTATATATTTAATATATACGTTGATTGCGTATACATATTAATACCCATATGTATAAAAAAACGCAAAAAGTGTACATATAAGTCATTTACTAAACCTTACAAAATTGCCCGTTCGGGAATATTTGTGTAATTTACGCTACTTTTTCTTACATTCTTCCCGTTCGGGAAACTTTTTTATACGCTTGAAAGTGCATGAAATTTCAATAAAAATTCATGCAAACATAGGACATCTGTGTATTTAAATGTGTAGCTAATTACACATTTTGTACACTTTGAGAAACAAAAAAGGTTGCAAAAAGCAACCTTTGGGTACTAATTGGAACCTGTTACTTCTTCTTGGTATACAAATCTTTCCAAGAATCCATTACTGCATTCAACCAAAACTCATAAGAGTCTCTAGATTGCTTGGCTACAGTCTCAAACTTTTCTAATGCATCTTTGTATTGCTTTTCAAAATCAAACATGGTTATCTCCATAAGGTTATGTTGCGATGCACCATTTTACACTATTTAGCCATCATGTAAAGTCCCACGTTGCCAAGGGCATATCCCGCATAACAGATAGCCATCCCCATGTTTCCTTTAAAACCTTGTTCACAGGCTATATACAAGTAAATCAGCCCCGTAAGGATTATTAACCAGCTACTCATTTACGACACTTCTTCTGCACGTTTATAGGGTCTTGCTTAGTAACTTCAGAACAAGCGTAAACAGGCTCCTTCATAGCCATTTCCACCCCTACATACATTAAGTTAAAAAAAGCAATTAGAAATAGGGTAAACCCTACTAAGACAAAAAATCTCACTTACTTTGCCTTTTTCGCCAAAGGCTTTTTTTTGGTTGATTTAAAGACAGGGAGTCTTGGATCAGGTTCCTCATCTTCGTCATACCTAACTTTGTATTCATCAATTGCTTTGGTAAGCATAGCGACAAGCCCCCATTGCACAAGGACTTCAAGTCCTTCTTTATCGAAATCAACTTGAGCGTTGGCTGATCCATCTTTATTTTCCTTAATAATTTTTACGCTAATTTTCATTTACCATCCCCAAAAGTTATTACTGGTTTATCTAAAGCTTCTAATGCCCACATTAAATATGTTTTAATTTCTTTTGTATCCTCTCCTCCCATCGTAGCGGTGGTGTGGCCCAATGGCTTACCTAAAGAGTCATAAAAAACTTCCCTAATTTCTACATATTTTTCATCTGGATATTCATCAGATACTATATTTACAAGCCGTAAATTCCAAGTCATTTTTCTTGTGCCTTTCTTAATACTGCGTTGGCAAAATCATGTGAATATTTATCAAGCGGTCGAAAACCAAAAATGTCACGATAAATTTCACATATTTCTTCAGTTGTTAGTGTCTTTGGATGGACATACATTAAAGCTTTACGAAGGGCATTAATTTCGCATTGTTGAGCATGAATTTGTTCTCGAAGCATCCATTCTCGATCTTCTTTATCTATATAACTAGATACACTATCTACAATTACAACTGGTTCATTACCCATGATTACTCCTATTTTATGTATTTAGGGGCGCAAGTAACATCAGCAGTCACTTCCGACAAAAATCCGTTTACTTTGCGTCTAGCTGTAATCATAACTGGACGAAGACCGTTTCCTTCGCATTCAGTCACAGCATTGATAATTTCGTTTCTACTCATAGCTGGCACATCTTTATCCACATGAACATCTGTATTTGGAAGTTTAGCAAAAGGATCGGTTTTAAACATAGAGCATCCAACCAAAGATACCCCTCCTATAATTAACAATAGCTTTTTCATTTGATTTCCTTTGTATTAAAAAAATTATGGGAATATGACGTAAGGGTTAGGTCATTCCAGGCTACAAATACTCTTGATTGATCTGAAGCCCAGCAACCTAATACGGTTTTCCCATCAACCGTATATTGGTATGCAACTTTTGTATAAGGCATAGTTCCGCACGGGTCGTCCGTTAAAGAAATGGTTACATAAGGAGTTTTACCTTCTGCAATTACTCCAGCGGCTTGAGCAGTAGATATCCAGAAAAAGAATAAATACTTTTTCATGACTTCCCCTGATACCTACGAGCGCTAATCTTTGCTAAACACTCAGCACATTTAAACCTTTTTAAGTTTTTATGGGCGGTCTGAATAATCTGACCAGATGTAAAAGGCTTATAACTTAAACAAGAAGAGCAATATATAGTCTCTGGCTCATCAATATCCACCAGACCAGCAAATGGTATGGGTTCTATCATTTTGACCTTACCTTTCTTTTAATTGCCACAATACCTTCTTGTTTTGGTTTACGAGCCTCTAACATTTGGTCTGCCATTTTGTAAGCAACAGTAGCTACCGAGTAATCGGTAAGCCCATGACTTAATAAACCATTCATGGCAAACATAGCAAAGCAATCTCTTAGGTCTTGTTCGTTCATTGCAAACCCTTCAAATGTTCTTGTTTGTCGTTATCAAACAGTTTTTTACAATGCTCTATAAACGATTTCTTATCCATGCCCATTTCATTTGCAGAAACAACGGCAATGTATAGTGCAGCAGGAAAAGTTTCTGTATAAACAGCCCCCATATTTCTAAAAACTTGTTCTAAATTACGAACAATTTCAACGATTCTTTCTGGATCCGCTTCTATCATTTTGGTTCCTGACGTAATTTTTTAATTTTGTCGCCCAAGATATCACAAAGATATTTATTTTTTACTGCAATCATCTTAGCTTCTTGACTACTGTTAATAATGGCACAAGTGTCTATTAACGCTTTGTTATAACCGCTAGAAAAATCATCTGTTTTGTCCAAAGCCATAAGAACTGCGTCTCTAATAAAAGCAGACGCTTTACGGGATTTAGCCATTTTCTTAATCTTTTTAACATGATCCTCTGGCAAATACAGGCAGTAAGGAATTAGTTTTTCCATTTTTTATACTCTTCGTTTAATTGTTCAAAAAGATATTGCGCTCGTTCATTGGTTTTGAGTTCTGCTCTGGACGCAACATTTAAATAATTACATAGCCAATCAACCGCAACATCTTCTTTGCGTTCAAAAATAAGTCCTTGGTCGTGCAAATAATCCCAGAACTGGCGATCTCGGCACAGCATTCCCGCCTGTTTCACCAGTTTTGCGGCAGCATATTCTTCTGCCCTAACCATAGGAACTTCAGCATCTGCAAGGCGAACCATTACAACCATGTACCTTGCCCCCACAAAATCCCTCAGAATTTCCTCTGGGATCTCATCTGGGTGAATGGCAAGGTTTAGTACATGGCCGTCTTTAGTCTGCTTTAAGGCTATTTTCCTAGCTTCAAATTGACTAGTTTCCATTAGATTTCCCACTCATCCTTAGATTCAGTCTGTGGTGGCTTTGCATCCTCTGGCTTGACATAGGTATCCACGGATAAAGAAATAAAACGATTGCCAGTTTTAGATTCCTTTTTCCATCCACCAAACTTTATCTCAATGCCATTACCATCATGCTGTTCCATCAAAAACTTGAGGTAATTGCGGTCTACTTTGATACTTCCAAAGTAATCAGGAGACTTCTCAGTATTGCGAACAGTTGATACGAATAAACCACCAGTATTTAAATATTCCATTTTTATGCCTTAGTTAAAGATTTTTTGGTTGCTGAAAAACTTGCCATAATTTGAGCGTATTCATTCTCGCTAAGTTCTTTAGCTTTGTCGAAAGTCACTCGGTTTGTCTTGAAGATTTTTGCTACATCGTCAGGATTGGTTGCCAGTTGCAATAATACATTTACCCCTGCCTTTAAAGATTCCATCCATGCGCCTACATCCTCGGTGTCAGACACAGACAATGACCATTCACCAGTAGTGGGCTTGGGAGGTGTATAGGTTGACTTAGGTTCTACTTTTGCAGGCTTTACCTCAACCTTAACTGGTGCTTTAGGCTCAACAGAATCAACAACGTCATTTTCTGTAATTTCCATGCACATCAGCCAGAGGTAGCGCCGCAAATAGGTGTGTGTGGAACCAAGATTTTGAATAGGCTGAGTCTTTTCTACGCTGGCATAGACCAATGGAGAGGTGAAGGTAATAAACCCATCTCCCTCAACTTCATGGACTGTCAGATAGGCTGTATCGGCAGTAAACGATACAACTCCACATAAACCGACTTTGTTAAAGATTTCGGTAACTTGTGGAATAAAGTCGCCCAACTCAAAGTAATTGAAGTTAGCAAACTTATTACGACCAGACTTGTTAAGCTGGGTGTGGTGAAGCATCACTCGTGCTTCTTGTAGCTTTTTATATACGCTCATGAATTTCCTTTTAATAAAATAATTAACAAAACAACTGCTCCTAATAATTCAAATGCTCTAGTAATGTAGTAATTCCTTTTTAATTTAACTGGATCACCAATAAGGTAAGTCTGTAAATTCAACATATCCCTGTCTTGCTCAATGTACTTTGGTTTAAGTGGGTTTAAATAATACTCAGACCCAATTTTTATCTTGCCATTGTTATAGTAAATGTCATTCATTTTTCACCTCCATCAATAAAACTAACTTTCATTTTTAACAATTTTTTACTTAAATCATTCTGCTTAACAAAACTATTTAAACGAAGTTGATCTGATGTCGCACATTTGCCATCTTCCCTTCTGTATAAGGTTCCAGTTATGACATCCATCAAAAAAAATCTTTTCCCATACATACTAAGAAGGTATACATGGGTCAATATGCGCTTATTGCCACTAACGTCTCCTAAATAAAAATTTCTTCCAGCAAGCCATTTTATTTTGGCTGGCTTATTTGCCCCTAATGGAAAACAAAAGTTAGCCATTGCCATTGGACCACTAAATGCCCTGCGAATTTCTAATGGCTTCATTTTGCCTCCAAATAAGTCTTATATTGCTCGCACCAAGGAGCAACTTGGCAGTATTTTGCACAACGAGTTCTCTCGCCTTTACGAACTTCCATTTGATAATTAGCGCCACCAAGATCCCATAAAGCTAATTCAGCTTCATCTCTTTTTTCATATAAAGAATGCGCTCTTTTACCGCCAATTTTTTTAATAGCATAAGTTGTAGGCTTTTCCCAACATTCTGCTGGGGTGCATTCAGGAAGAGTCTCATTGGTATCGTTAGCAAATAAAGCCTCGCTATGAAGGTGTATGCGTTCCTTGATGAATGCTTCTCTTTGTTCCATAGACCAAATAGGGATGTCCAAAGTAACAACCTGTTTAACTGGATAGTTCTGCCGTGTACCAACTTCAGCTTCCTTCCAATCTTTGAGGATGGCTACGATCTTAATCTTGGATATTGGAGCCTTTTTAACTGTCTCTACTAGCCATGCGTAGATGTTCAGTTGTTGCTCCCATTCAGGCTTATCATTCATGACTGCCCATACGCTGACAGTCTTGTAGTCATTGATCTCAATACCTTCGTCCGTAACGACCTGAAGGTCAATAGCGCCCGAGATATGCCAGCCATCAATATCTGCATGGAGACGTTGCTCAACGATATGGTTAGCGTCTTTGCCTTGTTCTAATACGTAATGAACGGCAGAACCAAATATGGACCAGATCATATCGATAACATCAACTACGATATCATCTGAGTGCCTGGCTTTAAGTTGAACAATTTGAGGGCTGCTCAAAAGTTCGGTTACGGACATATGTGCCTTGCCTTTTGTGTATGTTGGTCTTTCGACTACATTCACAAAAGTCTGAGGCAAACCGTACAGGTTTGTTATTTTCATGATTTCCTCTGTTAAGTAAGTTAAACTATTTTGACTGCTGTTTTGTATAACTATACAATAGATTATATAAATTGTGTATCAAGTATTGCAAATATTTTTTAAATAAGGAAAACCCTATGTTAATTTTTCCGTGGCCGCCATCCCCACTCAAGCCTAATGTCAAGACTCATTGGGCTACCAAGGCTAAAGCAACCAAGGAATACAAGGAGATTTGCTACTACCTTACCAAGGAGCAAAACATACCAACTCAGGAATACACGGAGTTGCATTTGATATTTGTGCCTCCAAGCAAGCGTCATTACGATCTAGACAACTTACTGGCCAGCATGAAGGCTGGTCTTGATGGCATGGCTATGGCTTTAAACATCAACGATAGATGCTTTACTAAAATTACAATAGAAAAAACAGGGGATGTAGGTGGAATGGTAAAGGTTATATTAGGGTAAACCCTTTCTATCCTTAAACCGTTTAAGGATAGCCTGTATATTTATACAGTATAATTATTCTGTTTCATTTGCATTTCCTCTGTTAGGGGCAGTTTGCTATCTCCTTTGCGTGACTGCCCCACTTTTTTCTTTACACAGTTTAAAAAAATAGTGTATAGTTTTAACTGAGGACTGAAACACTCGGAGTTATGGGCTTTAGAGGTGGTTTTGTGGGTTTAGGAAAGTTACGTGAGGGTATTTTTCTAAGCCGTTTCAGCACAAAGCTACCCTTAAAGCCCTTTTGTTTTATGGTTTATCCTGGACGGCAGAGAAACACCAGCGGGATAGATACAAGCGCTACTGGGGAAGTAGATGTAACAGCGCAATATCGGTGGCGAAGCTAGTGCCGATTCTACGAACGACTTGCGAGTGTTGTGGCTCCGATAAGGGTAACAACTAAAGGCACACTTCTAGGGCGGAGTGTGTCCACCGAATGGGTATTATAAGTTTCATACGTGTTAGTAGTAATACTAGTAGTAATGTTTTTGTAGTCAATTAAAATATTAAAAAAGAGGAAATTATGAAATTAAAAATAACAGAAATAAAATTAGACAGCGGCCTACAAGCTAGAGCCAGCATGAATGATTCAGTAGTAAAGGAATACACAGAAGTAGTCCGTAATGGTGGTGTAATGCCCCCTATTACCGTATTCCACGATGGTTCTGAGTATCATCTAGCCGATGGTTGGCATCGCCTGTTTGCCCATAAGTCCGCAGGATTTGCGGAGATTAGTGCGGAGATTAAGAAGGGAACTCGCAGAGATGCAATCCTTTATTCCGTTAGCGCCAACGATAAACACGGTCTTCGTAGATCAAATGCTGACAAACGTAAAGCAGTAATGGTTTTACTAGAAGATTTTGAATGGTCAGAGTGGACAGATTTAAAGATTGCTGAACAATGCGGTGTATCTTCTATGTTCGTAGGCAAGCAACGCAAGGAACTGAATGGTGGCGCTCAGACCGAAAGAAAAGTAAAACGTGGTGATACTGAGTACACAATAAATACTAAAAAAATGGGTAGACCAACCATTGAAAGTGATGTCCCAGTTGAAGATGACGGGTATTATGAAGAAGATAAGCTGGAAGAAATGGCTACTGAGTTCAAAGCTATTGCGGAAAAGAACGAAGAGTTAGAAGCCAAACTTGCGGTAAAGTTGATGGATGGCACTCCAGAAGAAAAGAAAAAAGCTCAAGATATTATTGAAGAGCAACGAGCTTTGATCAAGAGTTTAGAAGCACAAGTAAAGGGTTTAGTTGCATCCAGAGATTCATATCAGATTAAAAATGCTGAGTTGATTAAGCAAGTAAATTACTGGAAGAAGCAAGCACAGAAGTAAAAGTTTATGGAGGAGTGAATTCGTAGGTTGATACGAGGGTATTTTGTTTAGTTTAAAAAATAATGTGAGGTTTCCCTTTTTCCGACACATTAGGTGGGGTGGTTATAAACAAAATATTTTGCCAAAGCTGGAGATCAACACCAGCCACTCTTCCGCCCGTTTATGGGGGAGGCTGACACTATTCAGCACGAGATGACGAGGTCATAAGTCTAAAAAGACTGTCTTCCCCACCCGACATCAAGCGGTTTCTTGATAGTAAAGGAGAAAAATTGTTAGAATTACGCCCACATCAGCAAGAGGTTGTGGATCAGCTAAAAGAGGGATTTAAGAACGGGCATACCCGTCAACTTCTTTACGCATCCACAGGTTTCGGTAAGACCGAAGTTGCAATGGAAATCATGAGAAGGGTATCCGAGGGATACAAGAAGGCGGCTATGATTGTAGACCGCATCGTCCTCTGCGATCAAACCAGCGCACGATTATCTAAATACGGAATTGAACATGGAGTAATGCAGTCTGGTCATTGGAGATACCGACCAGAAGAACGCATCCAAGTTTGCTCCGCACAAACACTAGAAAGAAGAAAGTCATTCCCTGATATTGATCTTGTCATCATTGACGAGTGCCATATCATGCGCAGAAAGACTGTTGAGTTTCTTAAAGAAAATCCACATATTCGAGTTATTGGATTGACCGCTACGCCATTTACAAAAGGGCTTGGCGATATTTATACCCATGTTGTTGGAGCAACTCCTACTGGAGAATTAGTGGAGAAGGGATGGCTTGTTCCACTAAAGGTATTCGTAGCCAAAGAGATTGACATGACAGGTGCTAAGAAGGTTGCTGGCGAGTGGGCTGCTGATGAAGTATCTAAGCGTGGTATGGCAATTACTGGCGATGTAGTTAATGAATGGATTAAAAAAACCCACGAAGTTTTTGGTGAGCCACGCAAGACGATTGTGTTCTGCTCAGGAGTAGAGCATGGCAGGGATTTAGTCAAGGGATTTGCTGAAGCTGGCTACCATTTTGAGTCAATATCTTACAAGGAAGATGATGACTTTAAGCGCATGACCATTGAGGATTTCTCAAAGCCCGATACAACCATCCACGGATTGATTGCTACCGATATCTTGACTCGAGGATTTGATGTTACCGATGTCATGATTGGGGTATCTGCTCGACCATTTTCTAAGTCATTTTCTTCCCATGTTCAACAGATGGGCAGAGTTATGCGCCCACACGAAGGTAAAGAATATGGTCTTTGGCTTGATCACTCTGGAAATTTCTTACGCTTTCGTAGCGATTGGGACAAGCTTTATACCGTTGGTGTTAAGACTCTTGAGAAGGAAGGCGAGAAGGCTAAGAAAGAACCTACCGAAAGAGAAAAGAAAGACGCTACTTGTCCACGGTGTAAGGCTTTATGGATACCAGTAAATAACGCTTGTTCTGAGTGCGGTTATATCAGGCCAGTAGCTCAAATACTGACCCTGCCAGGCGAACTTCAGGAACTTGCAGAAGCCAATCGTAAGCTACAAATTGACAATAAGAAGTTCTATGCAGAACTGATGTATTACGGTCAAATGAAAGGCTACAAAGATGGTTGGGCCGCCATGAAATATAAGGAAAAGTTTGCGGTTTATCCCAATGGATTTAAGGTAGAACCAGCACCCACATCAGCTCAGACTATGGGCTGGATAAAGAGCAGACTTATTGCATATTCAAAATCTAAAGCAAAGCAGGTAGCATGAGACACAACATTGTAAGTTTAAGTGGTGGTAAGGATTCAACAGCCCTGTTGCTTCTTGCCTTGGAAAGAAACACCGAAAATTTGCAAGCCGTTTTTGCAGATACTGGTCATGAGCATCCTCAGACATATGAGTATGTTCAATATCTAAACAAGGAAGTTTTCCCAATTAGGACTGTAAAAGCAGACTTTACGGAAGCTATTAACAGGAAAAGAGCTAGGTTACAGACTATTGCTGATGGAGGAATTGATGCTAGAAATGAATCTTCCAAACACAAATGGACTCAACAAAGGGCTAAAGAAGCCTTAGAGTTTTTGCAACCAACCAATATTCCATTTTTAGATATGGTTTTAGCAAGAGGATTCTTTCCTTCTACAAGGCGTAGGTTTTGTTCTGAGGAATTAAAACGCAATCCAATGATTGAGCAAGTTCAATTACCACTACTAGAAAATGGTGATGAGGTATATAGCTGGCAAGGTGTTCGCTCAGACGAAAGCATAGCTAGAGCAAATCTTGACGAATTAGAGGCTGTCGGTGGTGGTTTGTTTAATTACAGACCCATACTTAAGTGGACAGTTGAAGATGTTTTTGCTATGCACGATAAACATGGAATTAAACCAAACCCATTGTATAAACAAGGAATGGGCAGAGTTGGTTGTATGCCTTGCATTCATGCTAAAAAAGACGAGTTGCTTGAGATCAGCAAAAGGTTTCCAGAAGAGATTAAAAGAGTAGCGGAATGGGAAAGACTGACAACCTTGGTAAATGTATTAGGCGCTGGAGCGACATTCTTTTCGGTAGATAAGATGGGCATTCATTTGGATACGGCAGATATTGACTCTAAAGAATATGGAATTTGGAAGGCAGTTGAGTGGTCTAAAACTTCTAGAGGCGGTAAGCAATCAGATATGTTTAGAGAACAAGAAGGCCCATTATGTTCTTCAATGTATGGATTGTGCGAATGAGAGATCCATGGAAAAGATTTAGAGTAAACACCCCACAAGAACGCATGGAATACTTAGCCGATTGGTTTCGTGGATATAAAAAAAGATGGGGAATAGAGAAGGCGAAGTTGAAGTTAGAAGAACATCCAGAAAAGGATGAAATTAGATTAACAATGAGGAAAAACAGATGAATTACTTATCAGTATGTAGTGGAGTTGAGGCGGCTACTGTCGCTTGGCATCCACTTGGCTGGAAAGCGGTCGGCTATGCAGAAATAGAGACGTTTCCATCAGCAGTATTAAAACATCATTACCCAACCGTCACTAACTTTGGTGACATGACAAAATATAAGGAGTGGAACATTGGAACAGAAAGATTGGATTTGCTCGTTGGAGGAACACCCTGCCAAGCCTTTTCAGTTGCAGGACTTAGACAAGGACTCTCTGATCCCAGAGGTAATCTCACGCTTGTCTATACTGGAATTCTTGATAAATACAAACCCAAATGGTTTGTTTGGGAAAACGTCCCCGGTGTGCTCAGTTCAAACGGAGGACGGGATTTTGGTTCCTTCCTCGGGGCGGTGGCTGAACTCGGGTATGGGTTCGCCTACCGAGTGCTTGACGCTCAATATTTCCGAGGCACCCCTCAGCGGAGGAGGAGAGTCTTTGTTGTCGGATATCTTGGAAACTGGGAGCTTGCCGCAAAAACACTTTTTGAGCAAGATTGCTTGTCAAGGCATCTTGAGACGAGCAGAAACAAGAGGAAAAGTTCTTCCTCCATTATTACAGGAAGCTCTGAAAGCGACAGTCAATCGGGAGTAGAAACATTT
>Ga0209829_10000141_pt1 | contig 62712 bp, 50 predicted proteins | sample C_140205_EF_Meta_FD_187311 | JGI IMG/M metagenome (GOLD analysis project Ga0209829, IMG submission 187311) | Freshwater microbial communities from Lake Croche, Canada to study carbon cycling - C_140205_EF_MetaG (SPAdes) (version 2) | ecosystem: Environmental > Aquatic > Freshwater > Lake...
CGCGGCCTGGTCCTGCGCGGAGTCACCCACACCGCGCTGACAGCGGTGGCCCTGGCCGCAGACCTACACCTCGACCGGGGCGTCTTCACCCTCTACATCCCGGCCGACGTGCGGTCCAAAGGTCTGCTGCGCAGCAGGCAGATATCTCCGGGGCTGCCGGCTGCGCTGGTGCTCGCCGACCCTGCGGTACGGGATTGCGTCGAGGAAACCGCCAGGGCGCACGGCATCCCGGTGCGGATGGCCGACGACGACGCCCTGGAGGCTGCCGCCCAGCGTGCCGCCGCCATCCGCTCGGTCATCGGCTCTATCGGCGCGCTGGTGACCGGCCGCTAAACCGCGACCAGATCATCGGCGTGCACCGCAGGACGCCGCATATCAACCGGCAGTTCGGAGGTCGATCGGCCGATCATCGAAGCCAACTCGGTGGCGTCGTACGCCACCACGCCGCGGGCGACGACTTCCGCGTCCGGTCCGCGTAACTCGACGACATCACCACCGAAGAACTTTCCGGACAACCCGGTGATGCCGGCCGGCAGCAGCGATCGTCGTTGCGTGACCACTGCGCGCACCGCGCCCGCATCAAGCGTCAGCGCCCCGGCCGACTCCGCGGCATACCTGACCCAGAACCGCCGGGCCGACATCCGGGTTGGCCGCGGGGCGAACACGGTGCCCGCAGACGCGTCGGTCAGTGCCGCCGCGGCATCGGTGGCGGCGGCCAACAGAACAGGCACGCCGGCGTCGGCTGCAAGCAGGGCCGAAGACAGCTTCGAGGCCATTCCCCCGGTGCCCAGGTTGCTGCCCTGCCCGGCAACAACACCGGCGAGATCATCGGGGTCGGCGACCTCTGAGATGAAGCGCGCGCCGCCTTTTCGTGGATCGGAATCGTAAAGACCGTCGATATCGGAGAGCAGCACCAGTGCGTCGGCGCCGACCAGATGTGCCACCAGTGCCGAGAGCCGGTCGTTGTCGCCGAACCGGATCTCGTTGGTGGCGACGGTGTCGTTCTCATTGACGATCGCCACCGCGTGCAGAGCGCGAAGCCGGTCAAGAGTGCGCGCGGCGTTGGTGTGCTGCACCCGTTGGGAGATGTCATGGGCGGTCAGCAGTACCTGTCCGACAGTGCGTCCGTATCGTCTGAAGGCCGCGCTCCAGGCATTGACCAGGGCCACCTGACCGACGCTGGCGGCAGCCTGTTTGGTGGCCAGATCGGTGGGCCGACGAGGCAAACCAAGTGGTTCGATACCCGCGGCGATGGCGCCGGAGGACACGATCACCACATCCGTGCCGGATGTCATCCGGGCCTCGATGGCGTCGGCCAGCGCAGCGAGCCTATGGGTGTCGAACAGCCCGGAGGCGTCGGTCAACGCGGTGGTGCCGACCTTGACGACAATGCTGCGCGCGGCACGGATGGCGTCGCGGTGTGCACTCACTCGTCGACGTCCTGCTCACGACGATGCCGCCGAGCCTGTTTACGCTCGGCCGCACCGATCCGATCGTTGCGCTCGAGCCTGGAATCGGTACCGCGGCCGGTCGGGGTCACGTCCACGCCTGCGGGTGTCTGCGGTTCCCAGTCGAAGGTCATGTCGCCGATGGTGACCGAGCAGCCCGGGGTGGCGCCGCGTTTGATCAGCTCATCTTCGACGCCGAGCCGGGCCAGTCGATCGCCGAGATAGCCCACCGCTTCATCATTGGTGAAATCGGTCTGGGCCACCCAGCGTTGCGGCCGGGTTCCGCGCACCACGAAACCGCCGGCATGGGCCGGATCGGCTTCGACGGTGAACCCGCTCGCGTCGACCGCAACCGGACGAATCACCGGACGACGCGCCACCACGGTGGGCTGCGCGGCACGGTAGCCGGACACCAGGTCCCACATCGCGAAGGTCAACTCGCGCAACCCTTCCCGGGTCACCGTGGACACCTCGAAAACCGGCAACCCGCGGGCGGCGATCTCGGGCCGAACAAACTCGGCCAGTTCCCGCGCCTCGGGGACGTCAATCTTGTTGAGCACCACCGCGCGCGGCCGGTCTGCGAGATCACCCAGTGCCGTGTCGCCCTGCAGGGTGGGTTGATATGCGGCAAGCTCGGCCTCGAGGGCATCGATATCGGAGATCGGATCCCGTCCGGGTTCCATTGTTGCGCAATCGATCACGTGCACGAGCACCGCACATCGCTCGATATGGCGCAGGAAATCCAAGCCCAGTCCGCGGCCCTGTGATGCGCCCGGGATCAGTCCCGGAACGTCGGCAACAGTGAAGGTGTGCTCGCCTGCCGACACCACACCGAGGTTGGGCACCAGGGTGGTGAACGGGTAGTCGGCGATCTTGGGCTTAGCCGCGGAGATCGTCGACACCAGAGAGGACTTACCGGCGGACGGAAATCCGACCAGTCCGACGTCGGCGACGGTCTTCAGTTCCAGGGTGAGGTCGCGGGTCTGTCCCTTCTCACCGAGTAGTGCGAACCCGGGCGCTTTACGGGCCCGCGACGCCAGTGCGGCGTTGCCCAGCCCACCCCGGCCACCTTCGGCGGCAATGAAGCGGGTGCCGGCACCCACAAGGTCGGCCAGCAACCGGCCCTGTTCATCGAGAACGACGGTGCCGTCGGGCACCCTGACCTCGAGATCGGAACCATAGGCGCCATCACGGTCGCCACCCATGCCCTGCTTACCCGATGGTGCGACAACGTTCGGGTGGAAGTGAAAGTCGAGCAGGGTGTGAACCTGCGGATCGACCACGAGAACGATGCTGCCACCCCGGCCACCGTTACCGCCGTCCGGACCGCCCAGGGGCTTGTACTTCTCCCGGTGCACCGAGGCGCAGCCGTTGCCGCCGTTACCCGCACTGGTGTGAATCACCACGCGGTCAACGAAGCGGGGCACGCGAGCCTAGGCCTCCGCGGACGGTCGAACGATGTTGACGGTCTTGCGCCCACGCTTGATGCCGAACTCCACCGCGCCGGGAGCGGTCGCGAACAGGGTGTCGTCGCCACCGCGACCGACGTTGACGCCGGGGTGGAAATGAGTACCCCGCTGCCGCACCAAAATCTCGCCGGCCTTGACGATCTGGCCGCCGAACCGCTTGACGCCCAGGCGCTGAGCGTTGGATTCGCGACCGTTTCGTGAGCTGGAAGCGCCCTTCTTATGTGCCATGTCTGTCGCTCCCCTACTTGGTTGGTTGGTTCTTCGCCCGAGGGCTCATCTTGGTTGGTTGGTTCTTCGCCCGAGGGCTCATCACTTGATACCGGTGACTTTGAGCACCGTCAGCGGCTGACGATGGCCCTGCCGCTTGTGATAGCCGGTCTTGTTCTTGAACTTGTGAATGCGGATCTTCGGGCCCTTGGTGTGTTCGAGGATCTCACCGGTGACCGAGACCTTGGCGAGTTCGCCCGCGTCGGTGGTGACCTTCGCGCCGTCGACCACGAGTGCGACCGGCAGCGACACCGAGGCACCTGGCTCGGACTCGATCTTCTCGACCTTCACAATGTCGCCGACGGCAACCTTGTACTGCTTGCCACCGGTCTTGACGATCGCATAGGTGGCTGTGTCGGCTGCCATCATTCCTCTTCCGTCTTGGCGACCGGGGTCGCCGTGTCGCGGGCACGCGCAACCGGAATTGCGCGTACTGGTCTGGGGTGCGGGCCGTACCGGCGTAACCGGCCGTCCCACTGCCGCCGGCGGGGCCAGGCGACAACTGCTCAAGGGTACTCCGACCAGCACCGAAGGGTCAAACCAGCTGCGAGCCGCCTCAGATGTCGGAAACCGGCGGCCCGGCGGGACGGGCAGCGGCACGCCGACGGGACCTGCCGGGGGCGGCCACCGGGGCCAAGGAGGCTACGCCGGCGGCATCCTCGTCCCCATCGTCGTCGTCAAAGTCCTCGTCATCGTCATCGTCGTCATCGTCGTCATCGTCATCGTCGTCATCATCGTCGTCATCGTCGTCGTCTTCGTCATCGTCATCGTCGTCATCGTCGTCTTCGTCGTCATCGTCGTCGTCCGGATCGAGGTCGTCGTCATCCTCGTCGAGGGCGTGATCGTCGAGGGGGTCGAGTTCGTCATCGTCTTCGTCATCAATGTCGTCGGCGGAACCGACCGGCCCGGTCACGAGGCTGTGCTCGGCATCGGTCGCGGCCCGGTTCTCGTCGAGATCCCCCTCGACGAGGCTGTCATCGGGCTCCTCATCGCCGTCGTGGGCGGTGGTCGCAGCCATTGCCTTGAACATCGGGTGCTCACCCGGGGTGTGCGCAGGCACCCGGGCCATCGCCGGCTCATCGCCGCGGCCCTTCTTGCCACGTCTGCCACGGCGTCCGCCGCTCGACTCGGCCCTGCGGCTATCGCCGTTAGCCGATGCGTTGTCCACCGGATCGGCGTGCATCACGATGCCCCGCCCATTGCACTCCGAGCAGTTGGTGGAGAACGCCTCGACCAGGCCGGTGCCCAACCGCTTGCGGGTGAGCTGCACCAGTCCCAGCGAGGTCACCTCCGAGACCTGGTGACGGGTGCGATCCCGCGCCAGCGCCTCGGTCAGCCGTCGCAACACCAGATCCCGATTGGACTCCAGCACCATGTCGATGAAGTCGATCACGACGATTCCGCCGATATCGCGCAGTCGCAGTTGCCGGACTGTCTCCTCGGCCGCCTCAAGGTTGTTCTTGGTGACGGTCTGCTCCAGGTTGCCGCCCGCGCCGGTGAATTTGCCGGTGTTGACGTCGACGACCGTCATGGCCTCGGTGCGGTCGATCACCAGCGTGCCGCCCGACGGCAACCACACCTTCCGGTCCATCGCCTTGGCCAATTGCTCGTCGATTCGATACACCGCGAACACGTCGGGGCCATCAACACCGCCCGCCGGGGAGTACCTGGTCACCTTAGAAACCAGTTCGGGTGCAACGGAATTGACGTATTCCGTGATGGTCTCCCAGGCGCTGTCACCCGCGACAACCAGCCCAGAGAAATCTTCGTTGAACAGGTCGCGGATCACCTTGACCAGGACGTCGGGCTCTTCGTAGAGAGTTACCGCGGCACCGGCGGCCTTGGCCTTGATCACCTCGGCCTGCTCGGCGATTGAGACCCACCGCTGTTGCAATCGGGTGACGTCACCGCGGATGTCTTCTTCTTTGACGCCTTCGGACGCCGTGCGGATGATCACGCCGGCGTCGGCGGGCACCACTTCGCGCAGGATCTCCTTGAGCCGCTGACGTTCGGTGTCGGGAAGCTTGCGACTGATACCGGTGGACGACGCACCCGGCACATAGACGAGGTATCGGCCGGCTAACGACAACTGCGTGGTGAGCCGGGCGCCCTTGTGTCCTACCGGGTCCTTGCTGACCTGAACGACGACATAGTCGCCAGGCTTGAGGGCCTGCTCGATCTTGCGGCTGGCCCCGCCGAGTCCGGCCGCCTCCCAGTTGACCTCACCGGCATAGAGCACTCCGTTTCGACCGCGACCGATGTCGACGAACGCGGCTTCCATCGACGGCAGTACGTTCTGCACGATGCCGAGGTAGATATTGCCCACCATCGACGCAGACGCGGCCGAGGTGACGAAGTGCTCGACGACGATGCCGTCCTCAAGCACCGCGATCTGGGTGTAGCGCGCGCCCTCATGCGGTGCCTCGGTGCGCACCTTCTCCCGAACGACCATGACCCGGTCGACCGCCTCACGGCGGGCCAGGAACTCAGCCTCGGACAGGATCGGCGGGCGCCGTCGACCGGCGTCGCGGCCGTCGCGACGACGCTGGCGCTTCGCCTCGAGTCGGGTCGAACCGCTGATGCCCTGGATTTCGCCGGACTCGCGATCGGCCTTCTGTCGCGGAGCGCGCTCATGCACCACAGTGTTGGGCGGGTCGTCAGGACCTGATTCGGCGTCGTCACCCGCACCCGACTTGCGTCGGCGACGGCGGCGACGGCGACGTGTCGCGCCCTCACCGGTTGCCGACTCGTCATCGCCGGCCTCATCGTCGGCTTCGGTCTCGGCGCGGTCCTCGGTGGAATCATCGTCCGAGGTGGGTGCCCGCTCGGAGTCCACGTCCTCACCTTCGCCGGACATTTCACCCCGGCCGCGGCCACGGCCACGGCGACCGCGACGGCGGCGCCGGTTAGCGGGCCGTTCACCGGAATCGCCATCATCGTCATCGTCGTCGTTCTCATCGGCGGCGTTGTCTTCACCGGAACCGTCATCGGCCGCATTGTTAACAGCGGAATCGTCGTCAACGGAATCGTCATCAGCGCTGGTGATCACGACAGGCTGTGGCGCGACGAACAGCGGCATGTATGCGGGCACCTCCGCGACAGGCACCTCCACGACAGGCGCCTCCACGACAGGCGCCTCTACGGTCGAATCGGCGGCCAGCAGTTCGCGCACCCGATCGGCTTCGGCTGCATCGACGCTGGACTGGGCGCTGCGGGCGCGTCCGTCGATTGCCACGAGCGCATCGAGAACCCGCCTGCTGGTAGTGCCCAGCGTGCGTGCCAGCGTGTGAACCCGCAGACGCTCGGGCGCGGGGGGTTCGTCAGGTTCCTCGGCTGCGAGATCCGTTACCGGCGGCTGCCACTGCAACGGACTATCGGACAGATACTGGGTGCCATCTTCATCGGCCACTGAGCCTCCTCAAGCCCCCGGGCGCGTCGTGATGACGCGGCCACGCGAGGGCTAACGCTGGGGGCCCGGGTCGTTACCCGGGCTCATTGTCTTTCGGTCTGAATGACAACTGTCGACGGTCCGCGCCGCACCGCAGGCCGCGGTGGTCGCGCACGTCTCGAAATCTCATTCCGGGCGCCCGTTGCCGGACGACCCCCTTGAGTATCCCACACCCGCGGTCGGACCCGGGAATCGGTCAGCCGGCCGGGAACCAGAGTGCGATTTCTCGGGCGGCCGATTCCGCCGAGTCAGAGCCGTGTACCAGGTTGAACTGGGTCTCCAGGCCCAGATCACCGCGGATCGTGCCGGGGGTCGCCTTCTCCACCGGATCCGTCCCACCGGCTATCTGGCGAAATGCCGCGACGGCCCGGGGACCCTCGAGGACAGCGGCGACCACCGGACCGGAGGTGATGAACTCCAGTAACGATCCGAAGAACGACTTGTCCGCGTGCTCGGCGTAGTGCGCGCGGGCCAGAGCTTCGTCGACGTTCTTGAGTTCGAGCGAGACGATGGTCAAACCCTTGCGTTCGATGCGGCTGATGATGTCGCCGATCACCCGCCGTTGGACGCCATCCGGTTTGATCAGCACGAGGGTGCGCTCACTCACGGCGCACAGCGTACCTGCTCAGGCCGACGGCGACTGTTGGCCCGGTAGCAGGCCCAGCCGCTGCCGGCGCAACACCTCGGCACGCAGGTAGGCGATGACGCCCCAGACCACACCGAATAACACGCCCATGAACCCGATGGCCGGGTAGATAAAGAAGCCGGCCACCAAGATCAGCTGAACGCCGAGGTTCGCCCAGATGGCCCATGGCCGCCCCTGCAACCCGGCCAGGAGCCCGAGCAGAATTGCGAAACCCACCAGGTAGCCGGTCGACCACGGGGTCAGACCGCCGCCGACGGCCCCGACCACCGGCAGGGCCAGCAACACAGCGATCAGCTCCAGGATCAGGGTTCCGGCCATGACGCCGCGGAAGCTCTTCCAGGGATCGGCGGGCTTGTCCGTCACAGCGGTTCCCTGCCGAACAATGTGCGGGCGGCCCCGGCGGTGGCGACCGAACCGGTGACGACGATGCCGGCTCCGGACAGTCCGTCGACCTTGGCGTCCTCGACCAGTGCTGTGGCGGTCTCGATGGCGTCAGTCAGCGTGGGCGCGCGCACCACACGTTCAGGACCGAACACCTCCTCGGCCCGCATCGCCAGCGAATCGATGTCCAGCGCACGCGGGGAGCCGTTGTCGGTGACCACCACCAGATCGAAGGCCGGCTCCAGGGCGGCGAGGATTCCGCTGACGTCTTTGTCGGCGAGCACGCTCAGTACACCCACCAAAAACCGGAAGTCGAACTCATCTGCCAGGGCCGTCGTCAGCGCCGCTGCCCCGGCCGGATTGTGGGCGGCATCGATGAACACCGTCGGTGCGGTGCGCATCCGCTCCAGCCGTCCGGGACTGGTCGCGATGGCGAAGCCCGCTCGCACGGCCTCGACGTCGAGTTGGCGCTGCGGCCCGGCCCCGAAGAGGGCTTCCACCGCGGCAAGTGCCAGTACGGCGTTGTGGGCCTGATGCTCCCCGTGCAGGGGCAGGAAGATATCCGAGTAGACCCCACCGAGACCCTGTAACTGCAGCAGTTGTCCGCCGACGGCCACCTGACGATCCAGCACCGCGAACTCGGAATCCTCCCGGGCGACTGCAGCGTCGGCGCGCACGGCTTGGGCCAGCAGGGCTTCCATCGCCTCGGGCGTCTGACGACCGATCACCGCGACGGTGTCGACCGGGACGAGGTCACCCCGGGGGGCGCCGATGATGCCGGCCTTCTCGGCTGCGATTTCGGCGATGGTGGTGCCAAGGTATTCGGCGTGATCGATACCGATCGGGGTGATCACCGCGACCGGGGCATCGATGACGTTGGTGGCGTCCCAACGCCCGCCCATACCGGCCTCGACGACGGCGATATCGACCGGCGCATCAGCAAAAGCAGCGAACGCCATCGCCGTGAGAACCTCGAATTTGCTCATAGCGGGACCGACCGGACCGAGTTCTCCGGCTTGCGACTGCGCGTCGATCATCTGCACGAACGGCTCTATCTCACAATAGGTTTCAACATACTTCGCCGGACTGATCGGCTCATTGTCGATCGCGATGCGTTCGACGGCTGACTGCAGGTGCGGACTGGTGGTGCGACCGGTCCGCCGGTCCAGGGCGCTCAGCAGTGAATCGATCATCCTGGCCACCGACGTCTTACCGTTGGTGCCGACGATGTGGATGCACGGATAGCCGAGTTGCGGCGAGCCCAGGAGTTCCAGCAGAGCAGCGATTCGGGCCGTGCTGGGTTCAAGTTTCGTCTCCGGCCAACGCTGGTCCAGCAGATGTTCAACCTGCAGCAGTGACGCGATCTCATCAGGTGTCGGAGCCGGGATGCTCATACCAGCGCAGCCAGGCGTGCGGTGATCCGGTCGGTCTCCTCGTGGGCCAGTTGCTGGCGCTCACGGATCTTGTCGACGACATCGCTGGGAGCCTTGGCCAGGAAAGCCTCATTTCCGAGTTTGGCTGCGGTGGAGGCTAATTCCTTCTGCGCGGCGGCCAGGTCCTTCTCCAGCCTGCGTCGTTCCGCGGCGAGATCGACCGTGCCGGAGGTATCCAACTCGACCGCGACGGTGCCGGCGGTCAACCGCACTTCCAGCAGTGCGGTGGCATTGAACCCGTCATCCGGTTCGGTCAGCCACGCCAGCGCCGTCACCGCCGCCACCTGTTCGCCCAGTCCCGCCTGCTCGATTCCATTGAGGCGGGCCGGTACCTTCTGGCGGTCCGCCAGACCCTGATCGCTGCGGAACCGACGAATCTCGGTGACCAGCTTCTGCACATCGGCAACGCGTTGTGCGGCAACCGGATCCGGTGCGACGCCGGACGGCGTCGGCCAGTCCGCTATCACCAGCGACTCACCGCCGGTGAGCGCCTTCCACAGCACCTCGGTGACGAACGGCATGACCGGGTGCAGCAGCTTAAGCAGAGTGTCGAGTACGGCTGCCAGTACCGCGGTGGTATGCGCAGCGCCTTGAGCAAGTTGAACTTTCGCCAACTCGACATACCAGTCACAGAATTCGTCCCAGGCGAAGTGATACAGCACCTCGCAACCACGACTGAACTCGTAGGACTCGAATGCCGAATCCACCTCGGCACGAACCTCTTCGGCTCGGCCGAGGATCCACCGATCGGCATCGGTCAGCGCCGCGCCTGCGGGAAGGACTGCGGGCGTGGCACCGTTCATCAACGCGAATCGCGTCGCGTTGAACAATTTGGTGGCGAAGTTGCGCGACGCGCGGGCATGGTCCTCACCGATGGACAGGTCGCCGCCGGGACTGGCACCGCGGGCCAGGGTGAACCGCAGCGCGTCGGCGCCGAACAACTCCACCCAGTCCAGCGGGTCGATACCGTTGCCCCGGGACTTGCTCATCTTGCGGCCGTGTTCGTCGCGGATCAGACCGTGCAGGAAGACGTTCCGGAACGGAACCTGCGGACCACGCTTGCCACCATCAGTGATGGCCTCGTCGCCTGAAACGAACGTGCCGAACATCACCATGCGTGCCACCCAGAAGAACAGGATGTCGTAGCCGGTGACGAGAACGCTTGTGGGATAGAACTTCTCAAGATCGGGAGTGCGGTCTGGCCAGCCCATGGTAGAGAACGGCCACAGCGCCGAGGAGAACCACGTGTCGAGCACGTCCGGGTCCTGTTCCCAACCCTCCGGCGGTGTCTCGTCTGGGCCCACACAGACCCGCTGCCCGTCCGGGCCGTGCCAGATCGGGATGCGGTGCCCCCACCACAGCTGACGTGAGATGCACCAGTCGTGCATATCGTCTACCCAGTCGAACCAGCGCGGTTCCAGGCTCTCGGGATGGATGACGATGTCGCCACCCCGAACTGCGTCGCCGGCCGCAGTGGCCATCGACGCGACGTTGACCCACCACTGCAGGCTCAGGCGCGGCTCGATGGGTTCGCCACTGCGTTCTGAGTGTCCGACGCTGTGCAGGTAGGGCCGCTTCTCCGCCACGATGCGGCCCTGATCTGCCAGTGCCTCGCGCACCCTGGCCCTGGCCTCGAAACGGTCCATCCCGTCGAACTGCGTTCCGGTTCCGGTGATCCGGCCTCGGGTGTCCATGATCGAGGGCATCGGAAGGTTGTGCCGCATGCCGATGTCGAAGTCGTTCGGGTCGTGTGCCGGAGTGACCTTCACCGCGCCGGTGCCGAACTCGGGGTCGACGTGTTCGTCGGCCACGATGACGATCTCGCGGTCCTGGAAAGGATGGGCCAGTGTGGTGCCCACTAGGTTCCGATACCGGTCGTCGTCGGGGTGGACCGCGATCGCGGTGTCGCCGAGCATGGTCTCTATCCGGGTGGTGGCCACCACGATATGCGGTGCTGAATCATCAAGGGAGCCATAGCGAAACGACACCAGTTCGCCCTCGATCTCCTCGTACTTGACCTCAAGGTCGGAGATCGCGGTCTGCAGCACCGGTGACCAGTTGACCAACCGCTCGGCCTGATAGATCAACCCGGCGTCGTAGAGCCTCTTGAAGATGGTGCGAACCGCGCGGGACAGTCCCTCGTCCATGGTGAACCGGTCACGGCTGGCGTCGACCCCGTCGCCGAGCCGGCGCATCTGCGCGCCGATCGTGCCGCCGGACTCCCGCTTCCATTCCCAGACCTTCTCGATGAATCGCTCGCGGCCCAGTTCATCCCTGGTCGTGCCGGCCACGGCAAGTTGCTTCTCGACCAGCGACTGGGTGGCGATTCCGGCATGGTCCATTCCGGGCAGCCAGAGCACCTCGTAGCCCTGCATGCGTTTGCGGCGGGTCAGCGCATCCATCAGGGTGTGGTCGAGTGCATGGCCCATATGCAGACTGCCGGTCACGTTCGGCGGCGGCAGCACGATGGAGTACGGCGGCTTGGCACTGGCGGCGTCGGCGGTGAAATAGCCCGCGTCTACCCAGCCCTGATAGATGCCGGTCTCTACCGCGCCGGGATCCCAGGTCTTGGGAAGAGCCTCGGCGCGGGCGTCATCGGTGGGGGGCACCCGATGATTCTAGGTGCGCGCAGACCGACGGCCGACCTGCGCCCCGCAGTCGAACCGCTACTTGCCGCCGCGCAGCAGCCCACCCAGAATGTTGCCGATCGCTCCACCCTGATTGCCGCCGAGCACGCCGCCCAGGATGCTGCCGAGGGCGTTGTTTCCGCCACCGGCCGCGCCGCCGCCGAGCAGACCGCCCAGGACGTCACCGATACCGCCGGACGGTGCGGCTTGAGCCTGCGCGCCGGAATTCTTCTGGGCGAACTGCTTGCCGACATAGGCCAGCACGATCGGGGCGAGCATCGGCAGCAGACGCTTGATCAGGTCACCGCCGCCGGCACCGGCACCGGACAGTGCCGAGGCGACCTGGTTGGTGTCATTGCCCCCGAACAGGCTGGCGATGAGCTGGTTGCCCTGGCCCTCGTCGAGTTGATCGACGTTGACGCCACCGGTCAGCAGATCGCTCTGGCCTTCGGCGACGACGGCCGACTCGAGATGGGTCGAGTCGATATCGGAGGCCTGAACGTTTTCCTGCAGGCTGCCGAGCAGCGTGGGCACCAGCGTCTGGATGGCCTGGCTCACCTCGCCCTGGTCCGCTCCGAGCTTGCTGGCGATATCCGCCACCGGGATCTGGTTGAAGAGGTCATCAAGACCGGCCATGTTGAGGTTCCGCCTTCGTGTTAGTTGTGCCGCGACAGCTCCGACACTAGCCGCCCCGCCGCCGCCGGTACACCCGATTCCGCTGTGGGCATCGCAAAGTCCGCGTCAGTTCAGCCGGGCCGAGTCCAGCGAGATTCCGGCGTCGGGAAAACGCGCCAGCAGCGCATCGCCCATGGCGGCCGCCGGCGTCAGCACGCCATAGCGGTCGGGAAGCTTGTCGCGGTCGAGGGCGAGCGCGAGCCCGCACTCCCCCAGCATGACCGAGGTCGCCTTGTAACCGGGATCGCCGCTCTGTGACATCGTCGCCACGTAACGGGCGCCGGTGGTCGTCGTTGTGTAGGTCTCGACCCGGTAGTAGCCGCGCTCGCGCACTTCGTCACTGGGCCCGGTGCCGGGTTTGGGTGCGATCCGCTCGACCAGCCTGCGCGGCAGGAGACCGAAGAACCGGCCCCCGAGTGCAGCCGCGCCGGCGGTGGCCGCGGTGGTCGCCGCCGCCGCGACCGGCGCGAGCACCGAGGGGCCCATGCCCATGTATTCGGCGTAGCGGAACCGGTGACCGTAGGCGTAGTCCAGTAGCGCATTGCTGCGTCGGACGATTCGGGTGTTGTACATCGCCATCACGAAGCCGCCGGCCCACACCCCGGCCAACTCCGGAGCGATCTCCCGGCCGCGCCGCAACGGCAGGTCGGGTTGCGGGCCGAGTTCAGGCTCGGCGCCGCGATCCTGGGTCAGGGTGTAGGGATCCTCCAGGAGACGCCGGGTATCCGGGTCACCTGAGGACGCCCGGAACACCTCGATCATCGAGGCGATCGTGCCGCCAGACACCCCGCCCGAGAAACTCCGCAGCACGTAGTTGGTATCGCACAGTTCGCCGGAATCGTCCTGTGTGACCCGCCGGTACAACTCGTAGACACTCATGTCGGAGGGGATGGAGTCAAAACCGCAGGCGTGCACGATCCGGGCGCCGGTATCGATGGCCTGCTTGTGGTAGTCATCGATGCTCTGCCGGACGAACATGGCCTCACCGGTCAGGTCGGCGTAATCGGTGCCGGCTTTGGCGCATGCGGCCACCAGCGGTAGTCCGTACTTGCTGTAAGGCCCGACGGTAGTGACGACGACCTGCGTGCGGACGGCCATCTCGTCCAGGGACGACGGCGACGACGCGTCGGCGGTGATGATCGGCCAGGATCGCGCGGACTCGGGCAGTGTGGCCCGAACAGCCTCGAGGCGGCCCGGCGATCGCCCGGCCAACGCGATGCGTGCACTGCCGCCGGCGTGCGCCAGATATTCAGCGGTGAGCTTTCCGACGAACCCGGTGGCCCCGTACACAACGATGTCGAACTCGCGGCTTGTCATGGCCGCTAACTTACCGGCAGTCCCGCAGGCGTCCGCACCTACAGAGCGCCGATACCGACGAGGTCTAGGTCATGCTCGGCGCGGCAGACTTACCCGGCCGGTTGATCGCCCGGCACACCTTGCCCCAGTCGATCAATCCGAGCGGCCCGCGGCCCAGCCCCTGGCACTGACCCGCAGGCGCAGGACTGTCGGCCGATACCGTGGTCACCAGTCCGGGGGTGAACCCTGCGGCGCCGGCCTTGGCGCCGCAGGTCGGCCACGCGCCGATGCCTTGAGTCTTGAAGACGTTCTCAGCGACTCGGATCTGATCCTCACGAGAGGCCTGGTTGGGCATCCCGGTGCCGCCATTGGCCTTCCAGGTGGCGGGCGAGAACTGCAGCCCGCCGAAGTAGCCGTTACCGGTGTTGATCGCCCAGTTGCCGCCGGACTCGCACTTGGCCACCGCATCCCAGTTCACACCACTGTCGGCTGCGGCGGTTCCGCTTCCCAGCGCGAGTGCCGCCAGTGCGACACCCAGGGCGAGGGCGGTGAGGGTGATGATCCTGCGGATGGTGCTCACTGGGTGTCCCTTTCCGACTGCGGGCCCCGTGCCCTGCGGTTGTGATGTGGATCGCAGCGTTGGGTACGGGCGTTACAGGAGGGGATGCCGGAATGAAAAAGGTGGCGCCGGATTACTCCGGCGCCACCTTGCGAACTCGTCAGGCAGGAGGCTGCGTCAGCCCCGCTGGCCGCACACCGGCCAGGCACCAATACCCTGCGTACGCAGGACATTCTCCGCTACTCGGATCTGCTCGGCGCGCGAGGCCTGGTTCGGCATACCGCTGCCGCCATTCGCCTGCCAGGTGCTCGGAGTGAACTGCAGACCGCCGTAGTAGCCGTTGCCGGTGTTGATCGCCCAGTTGCCACCGGACTCGCAAACCGCGATCGCATCCCAGTTCACGCTGTCGGCGTTGGCGACGGCGACGCCGAGGGCGATCGGCGCGATGACCATGGAGCTGACGAAAGCAGTCATTCCGAAAGTTTTGCGTACGTTCCTCAAGATTTTTTCCTTTCGCCGGGCGCGCACCATTGAGCTGCCCTGGATTGGCTAGGGCCCCGCTCAGCCGCAGGGTCTCCTAATCTGGTTATCTAAATTTCTCGGCTCCTTTGCGAACCGCAACAGACGTTACTCAGGCCGTTGCGCCGAGTCACGCGGATGACTGACCAATATCTTTCAGATAACGGGCCAATCACGACCACGGATCGCCCGGGCTTCACGCAGGTCACTACGGCGATTTCCGACCAGCCGAAACGGTCGCTGCGGCGGACTGCATGTGACGTAACTCACAAGTCGATTGTGAGCCAGCCCACACGCGAATTATTCACCTGAATAACAATAATCACACGAATAACATCCGTAACAGTTTATCGCGCATTCCTGCCGATATTTCGAGGGTAAAGCGCAGGTCAGCCCGGAGTGTCGGCCTCAGAATTAACGTTCGCGAGTACATCCGTGGGGGCCAGTACCACTCGCTGGGTGAGCACCGTGTCTGCTAAGGCACGCATGCTGCGATGGCCGGCACCGACCAAAGCATCGATCTGATCGGCCAGTGCTGTTCGGTAGATCCCCGCCAGGTAGTGATCGCGGCCGTCCCACGGCAGGACGATGTCGACATTGCGATAACCAATTAGTTCGTCGATGACCTCAATCGAGAGGTTCGGCATGTCCACCGCACAGACGAATGCCCGATCGGCCCCCGCGGCCCCGGCCGCCCGCAACCCCCGGCCGGTGGCCAGCAACGGCCCCACCCCCCGAACGTCGTCCCGCAAAACCTGGGCGTGCAACGCCGGCAATGTTTGGCCGGGCGCGGCAATGACAAACACCGGCTCACACCGTGCTGCCACCACCGAGACGGTGTATTCGACCATCGTCAGGCCGCGCGGCGACGGGTGCGCCGCCGGGTGGGCCGCCGACGGGTGCGCCATGGTGGCCTTGTCGCGTCCCATCCGTCGCGACGCGCCACCGGCCAACACCACGGCCGCCAAGCCTCCGATAGTTGACACGGCTAGTCGACGGTCCAGGTATCGCTATGAGCGGACATCCCTTTAAACCTACTCCAAAGCCACAGGTCATCGACGTGGCGGTCGATAAAACGAAAGAGGACTGTGCCATCGGCCACGATAGTCGTCAGGCAATCTTAAGAAGTTAGGTGGTAGCCGGTAATGCCGGACGCCACGTCAACGGGCAGCATGACAGGCGTGGGCAGAGTGACATCGCGGCGTCGGATCACCCATCTGATCGCCTCGGGCAAGCAACCGGTGCTCACCGAGCGCTCGGAGACCGTCGTCGTCGAGGAGCCGCTGGAGATCCGGATCAACGGATCCGCGGTAACCGTCACGATGCGCACGCCCGGCTCAGATGTCGAACTGGCACAGGGGTTCTTGCTGACCGAGGGTGTCATCACCAACCGGGATGACGTCATGACCGTGCGCTACTGCCGAGGCGCCGAGCATGACGGAATGAACACCTACAACACCCTCGACGTGACTTTGGCGCCAAGCGTGCAGATGCCCGATGTGGACGTAACCCGCAATTTCTACACGACGTCGTCATGCGGGGTGTGCGGCAAGGCCTCCATGGACGCCGTCTGGCTGGCCAGCCACCACTCCCCCGGCGATGACCCGGCTGCCGTCTCGGCTTCCACTCTGACCGAGCTACCGGCCCGATTACGATCGGCCCAAAAGGTTTTTGCCAGCACCGGCGGTCTTCACGGTGCCGCATTGTTCAGCCTCGACGGCACCATGCTGGCGGTACGCGAGGATGTCGGCCGGCACAACGCGGTGGACAAAGTGATCGGCTGGGCCGTGGAAGCGGACCGGATCCCGCTGGCCGGTTCGGTGCTGCTGGTCAGCGGCAGGGCATCTTTCGAACTCACTCAGAAGGCGGTGATGGCCGGCATTCCGATACTTGCCGCGGTGTCGGCCCCGTCGTCACTGGCCGTCGACCTCGCCACACAGTCCGGGTTGACCCTGATCGCATTCCTTCGCGGTGACTCGATGAACGTGTACAGCCGAGCCGACCGGGTGGTCCGGTAGTACTGTTCTAGGCGGACTTGTCCCGGCGCTCCGCGCGCGGGGTCTTGCGCGGCACGATGGTCGGCAGCACGTTGTCCTGCACGGTCTCCTTAGTCACCACGACCTTGGCGACATCATCACGGCTGGGGATGTCGTACATCACCGGCAACAGGACTTCCTCCATGATGGCACGCAACCCGCGCGCACCCGTGCCGCGGTGGATAGCCTGCTCGGCGATCGCGTCGAGGGCCTCGGGGGTGAACTCCAACTCGACACTGTCCATCTCGAACAGCCGGGTGTACTGCTTCACCAGAGCGTTCTTCGGGGTGGACAGAATCTGCACCAGCGATTCCTTGTCCAGGTTGGTCACCGAGGCGACCACCGGCAGACGGCCGATGAACTCCGGGATCAACCCGAACTTGATCAGGTCCTCCGGCATCACCTCGGCGAAGTGGTCCTGGGTGTCGATCTCGGCCTTGGACTTGACCTCGGCACCAAAGCCCAAGCCACGCTTGCCGATTCGGTCCGCGACGATCTTCTCCAGGCCAGCGAACGCACCCGCCACGATGAACAGCACGTTGGTGGTGTCGATCTGGATGAACTCCTGGTGCGGGTGCTTGCGCCCGCCCTGCGGCGGTACCGAGGCTTGGGTGCCTTCCAGAATCTTCAGCAGCGCCTGCTGGACACCCTCGCCGGAGACATCCCGGGTGATCGACGGGTTCTCGCTCTTGCGGGCGATCTTGTCGACCTCGTCGATGTAGATGATGCCGGTCTCGGCGCGCTTGACGTCGTAGTCGGCGGCCTGGATGAGCTTGAGCAGAATGTTCTCGACATCCTCTCCGACGTAGCCGGCCTCGGTCAGTGCGGTGGCGTCGGCGATGGCGAACGGGACGTTGAGCATCTTGGCGAGGGTCTGGGCCAGGTAGGTCTTTCCGCACCCGGTGGGCCCGAGCATGAGGATGTTCGACTTGGACAACTCGACGGGCTCGGATCGGGATTCACGAGCCTTCTCGCCGGCTTGGATGCGCTTGTAGTGGTTGTAGACCGCGACCGCCAGAGTGCGCTTTGCGGTGTCCTGGCCGATGACGTAGTTCTCCAGGAACTCCCGGATCTCGGCGGGCTTGGGCAGCTCATCGAGTTTGACCTCGTCGCCGTCGGCCAGTTCCTCTTCGATGATCTCGTTGCACAGGTCGATGCACTCGTCACAAATGTAGACGCCGGGGCCCGCGATCAGCTTCTTGACCTGTTTCTGGCTCTTCCCGCAGAACGAGCACTTCAGCAGGTCACCGCCGTCTCCGATACGCGCCATGGTGGTGAGCCCTACTTCCTTCGCCATCGTGAGGCTTGTTGTCGCAAGTCTTTAATCGTTTACGTCTGTTATCGGTCGTTCTCGACGCTACCCGCTGGCTCGGCCGTGGTGCGACCGATAAAGGTGAATAGCGTCAGTGGTATTCGCACGTTCAAAGCTGTGTGAGGAAGAACATAGTGCCTGACACCTCCGCCGCCGCGCCGCAACGCGCCGCCTGACTCTGGCGTGTCGCCAAACTGCGTGAAGCGTGTCGCACACGTGCTGCAGGCGTGTCACCGCCGTTACGCTGCGGTCATGTTCGCGATCCCGGGTGAAAGTTTACTCATCACCGACGGCGGCCTGGCCACCGAGCTTGCGGCTCGGGGCCACGATCTGTCCGACGATCTGTGGTCGGCACGACTGCTGATGGACGCGCCCGCGGAGATCGCCGCAGTCCACGAGGCCTTCTTCGCCGCCGGTGCCCAGATCGCGACCACTGCGAGTTATCAGGCCTCCTTCGACGGTTTCGCTCAGCGCGGAATCGATCGCGCAGAGACCGAGCGACTGTTGCGGCTCAGTGTCGAACTTGCCGGCGCAGCGCGCGACCGGTCTGGCGGCGCGGGCTGGGTGGCTGCGTCGGTAGGACCGTACGGGGCGAGCCTCGCAGGCGGCGAGGAGTACCGCGGCCGCTACGGACTCAGTGTCGCCGAACTGCGGGACTGGCATCGTCCACGCCTGGAGATCCTGGCCGACGCCGGAGCGGACGTGCTGGCGCTGGAGACGGTGCCCGATATTGACGAAGCCGAGGCACTGATCGACCTGATCCGCGAATTGGGCATGCCTGCCTGGCTGAGCTACACCATCGCCGGTGCGCACACCCGCGCCGGCCAACCACTGGCCGACGCGTTCGCCGTCGCGGCCGACGTCAAGGAGATCGTCGCGGTTGGGGTGAACTGCTGCGCGCCCGGCGACGTGCATACTGCGACGAGGGCGGCTCGCGTCGCTTCCGGAAAGCCCGTCGTCGTGTACCCGAACAGCGGCGAGGAATGGGACGGCGCGCACCGGGTGTGGACCGGACGCGCCGGCTTCTCCCCCGCGCAGGCCGCGAGTTGGGTCGCCGAGGGCGCCCAGATCATCGGCGGATGCTGCCGGATCCGGCCCGCCGATATCACCGCGATCGCGACCGCGGTCGGCTAGCTCAGGACTTCAGCGCGGACAGCTTGCGGTACTCCAGCACCGTGTCGATGATCCCGTAGTCCTTGGCATCGGCGGCGGTGAGGATCTTGTCCCGATCGGTGTCCTTACGGATGACCGCCGGATCCTTACCGGTGTGACGGGCCAGGGTCTCTTCCATCAGCGTGCGCATCCGCTCAATTTCCGCGGCCTGGATCTCCAGGTCCGAAAACTGGCCCTGGATGACACCGGACAACGACGGCTGGTGAATCAGGATCCGGGCATTGGGCAGCGCCAGACGCTTGCCCGGTGAGCCGGCGGCCAGCAGTATCGCGGCGGCCGAGGCGGCTTGGCCCAGACATACCGTCTGGATGTCGGCGCGGACGTACTGCATGGTGTCGTAGATCGCCATCAGCGAGGTGAACGAGCCACCCGGCGAGTTGATGTACATGGTGATATCTCGGTCGGGATCCAGCGACTCCAGCACCAGCAGCTGGGCCATGATGTCGTTGGCCGATGCGTCATCCACCTGCACGCCGAGGAAGATGATCCGCTCCTCGAACAACTTGTTGTACGGATTGGATTCCTTGACGCCCCAACTGGAGTGCTCGATGAACGAGGGCAGGATGTAGCGCGCCTGCGGTGTCAGCCGCGCGTCGGTGGGATCAGGCATTGGAGGCTCCATTGAAGTGGGCGCGGGTGATGATGTGATCGACGAAGCCGTACTCCAGCGCTTCGGCAGCGGTGAACCAGCGATCCCGGTCGGAGTCGGCCTCGATGCGCTCGATCGGCTGACCGGTGAACTCGGCGTTGAGCCGGAACATTTCCTTCTTGATGACCGCGAACTGCTCGGCCTGGATGGCGATGTCGGTTGCGCCGCCGGTGATGCCGCCCAGGGGCTGATGCATCAGGATGCGGGCGTGCGGTAGCGCGTAGCGCTTGCCCTTGGTGCCGGCTGCGAGCAGGAACTCGCCCATCGACGCCGCCATACCCATTGCATAGGTGGCGATGTCACAGGGCGCCAGCACCATCGTGTCGTAAATAGCCATCCCGGCGCTGATCGAGCCGCCCGGGGAGTTGATGTATAGCGAGATGTCCTTGGTCGGGTCTTCAGCGGCCAGCAGCAGAATCTGGGCGCAGAGCCGATTGGCGATGTCATCGTCGACCTGCGAGCCGAGGAAGATAATTCGCTCGGCGAGCAGGCGCTCATAGACCGAATCGCTGAGGTTCAGCCCAATCGCGCCGGAACGCATGTGAGTCACGACTTGCTACCTGCTTTCTGAAAAAGTTCGTCCGGTCCCGAGATGCTTCCCGCGGTTCTACTCGACCCTAACCAACGCGACGCCCGAGTCACTCCCCACCCGATCGGTCTTTCGCTGTCGGCGTTAATCGTCGGCGTCGGCCGCCTGGTCATCGGGCTCGGAATCCGGACCCGCCGGAGGTCCGAAGAACTCGGTGGTGTCGATGACGTTTCCGTCGGTGTCGGTGACGGTGGCCGCCTCGACCACGGCAGCAACAGCCAGACCGCGGCGCACGTCGGCGAAGATCGCGGGCAGCTGATTGTTCTGCTGCAGCAGTTGCACCAACTGCTGGGGCTCGACGCCGTACTGGCGCGACATCAGCACCAGCCGCTCGCTGAGATCGTTCTCCCCCACCTGGATGTCAAGATCGTCGGAGATCGCATCCATCAGCAGCTGGGTCTTCACCGCCTTCTCGGCGGCCTCACGATTATCGGCGTCGAACTTCTCCCGCGAGCTGCCCTGCGCCTCCAGCGCCTCGGCGAATTTGTCCTCGTCGTGATCGAGCGGGTGGATCGCATTGTGCAACGCTGAATCGACCTGGGCCGAGACGATGGCCTGCGGCAGCGGCACCTCGACCAGTTCGAGCAGCGTCTCCAACGCGCTGTCACGGATCTTCTCGGCCTGATGAATTCTCTTAACCCGGCTCACCTGCTCGGTGAGGTTCGCGCGCAACTCATCGATGGTGTCGAATTCGCTTGCCAGTTGGGCGAATTCGTCATCAGGCTCTGGAAGCTCCCGCTCTTTGATCGACTTCACCGTCACGGTCACCTCGGCGTCCTGACCGGCGTGGTCACCGGCGAGCAGCTTGGTGGTGAACACCGTGGATTCGCCGTCGGAAAGCCCGACGATCGCCTCGTCGAGACCATCGATCAGCTGGCCGGAGCCGATTTCATGGGAGAGTCCCTCCGTCTTGCCGTCCGGGACATCCTCGCCGTCAACGGACGCCGACAGGTCGATCGAGACGAAGTCGCCGGTCTGGGCCGGCCGCTCGACGCCCTTGAGCGTGCCGAACCGGGCGCGCAGACCAGTGAGTTCGGCTTCAATCTCGTCATCGGCAACCGCGATCGGATCCACCGTGATCTTGAGTTCACCGAGGTCGGGCAGGTCGATATCGGGACGAACGTCGACCTCGGCGGTGAAGGTCAACTCCTCGCCGTCTTCGATCTTGGTGACTTCGATCTCCGGCTGACCCAGCGGCCTGAGCTCCTCGGTCGTCACCGCTTCGCTGTAGCGGGCCGGTAACGCATCGTTGACCACCTGCTCCAGGACGGCCGCGCGGCCGACCCTGGCTTCGAGCAGCTTGGCCGGCGCCTTACCGGGCCGGAATCCGGGCAGCCTCACCTGCTGGGCGAGTTGCTTGTAGGCGCGGTCGAACTCGCCCTGGAGTTCAGCGAACGGCACCTCCACGTTGATGCGAACCCGGGTGGGGCTCAGTTTCTCGACGGTGCTCTTCACGCTGGTACTCCCGTTCTTCTGACGTAGGCGGCGGTGGGTGTGTCGGGGTGACAGGATTTGAACCTGCGGCCTTCCGCTCCCAAAGCGGATGCGCTACCAAGCTGCGCTACACCCCGCTGCTCTAGCTCCTCGCGCCCGAATCCTACGGCTCAATTCCGGTCGAACCGAATCGGCCTCAGTACCGGCCTCAGCGAGGCCTTGTCGGTCCGACTGGATTGGAACCGGCTGACGCCGGTACATTTGGGCACGCGCAAGCAAGCGGGCGTAGCTCAATGGTAGAGCCCTAGTCTTCCAAACTAGCTACGCGGGTTCGATTCCCGTCGCCCGCTCCGTACCCGGCGACGACCGCGTGTGGTCGTCATCGGCCCTCGTAACGACACGATCGCGATTCGGCCGCGATTGGGTTCGCCGCATTCTTTTGGCGTCGCTGCGTCCGTAGATTCAGGGTTCGTTCCCTCGCCCGACCGGGCGTTCTCGGCAGGAGGCGCGTTGAGCGGCCACACTCCCCCCATCGGCGGCACCTGCTCCGGCAAGTTCGATGCGGTACGCGCCGAGTTCGAGAACAATTTCACCCATCGGGGTGATGTCGGTGCTGCCGTCGCGGTCTGGGTGGACGGCGACCTCGTGGTCAACCTGTGGGGCGGCTATGCCGATGCCCGCCGGCGGCGACGTTGGCGGGAGAACACGCTGGCCAGCGTCTTCTCCGGCACCAAGGGCCTAACGAGTACCTGCGTGCATCTGCTGGCCGATCGCGGGGAGATCGACTTGGAAGCACCGGTGGCGCAGTACTGGCCGGAGTTCGGCCAAGCCGGCAAGCAAGACGTCACGGTCGCCTCCGTGCTCGGCCATCGTTCAGGGGTGATCGCGCCCCGCACCCGGATGCACTGGAGCCAGACCGCCGACTGGGATCTGGTCTGCGAACGTCTGGCCGCCGCCGAACCATGGTGGCAACCCGGAACCGCGCAGGGCTACCACATGGTGAGTTTCGGCTTCATCCTCGGTGAGGTGGTGCGCCGGGCAACCGGCCGCACGATCGGCCAGTACCTGCGTACCGAGATCGCCGAACCGATGGGCATCGATGTACACATCGGGTTGCCCGCGGCCGAGCATCACCGCTGCGCGGAGATGCTCAACAAACCGGACATCCGCGACGTGCTGGCCAACGGAAAGGCGCCCTCCGATCCGGGGTCACTCGCTGAACACCCGATGGCCGGCCTGTCTGCCGCGATGGGCTTCGTGCCCGACGAGGAGTTGGGATGCAACGAGTTAAGCCGTTGGCGCGCAGCCGAATTCCCCGGCACCAATGGCCACGTGTCGGCGCTGGGCATGGCCAGCTTCTACAACGGACTGGCGCAGGAGAAGATCTTGTCCACCACGCTCCTTGAGAAGGTCCGGGTTTCCCAGGGCGGTTTCGACCCCGATGTCGTTCTCGGGCCCCGGGTCGCAGATCACGGCTGGGGTCTGGGTTACATGCTCAACCAGCGCGGGGTGGCGGGGCCGAACCTGCGCAGTTTCGGCCACGGCGGATCTGGTGGTTCCTACGGGTTCGTCGACCTCGAAAACCGCATCGGATACGCCTACGTGATGAATCACTTCGATGCCACCAAGTGCAATGCCGACCCTCGCAGTACCGCCCTGAGCAATGAGGTCTACCGCGCACTCGGCATCCGGTGCTGAGGACGACTTTCTGACCCACCCCCCGCCCGACAGCTAGGTAGGGTGGACGGCATGAACAGCGGACTACTGCTCCTCATCATCACCGTCGTCGGGGCCACCTTCCTGGCCGTCCGGGTTTCCTCACGTTCGTCGGGCAACCGCACCGCGGCCAGCCTGGCCGACGCCAAGGCCGATGCCCGCCGCGTCATCGAACGCCTCGGCGGCCAGGTGCTCAACCTGACCGGTACCGATCCGGCGTCCCAGCAGGCCCTTTCCGACGCCTCTGAGCGGTTCACCGCAGCCTCCTCGCAGATCGATCAGGCAACGACGGCCAAGCAGGCCCTGCTGGCCAAGGAGAGCGCCATCGAGGGGCTCTATTACGTCCGTGCGGCGCGCACCGCAATGGGAATGGACCCGGGTCCGGAGTTGGAGTCGATGGCGGGCCAGAAGGCGGCGGGCGCTGTCACCGAGGATCGTCGGGTCCAATTCGAGGGACGTGAGATCGAGGCCTCCCCCGGCCCGACCCCGCGTACTCCGAACTACTACCCGGGCGGCCGGGTAGCGGGCCGGCCGGTGCCCGCGGGCTGGTACTCCGAACCGTGGTGGAGGTCGGCTCTTCGCACGGGGGCCTGGACTATGGGTTCGGTGCTGCTGTTCGACGCGATGTTCTCCGGAATGCACGGCGTGGGCTACGGCGCATCGGGCTTTGAGAGCGGCTACGGCTCAGGGTTCGACCAGGGCTTCGACGCCGGTTACGACCAGGGCATGGATGCCGCCGGTGGCGATTACGGCGATGGCGGAGGCGACTTCGGCGGAGGCGGGGGCGACTTCGGCGGCGGGGACTTCGGCGGCGGCGGATTCGGCGGCGGGGACTTCGGCGGCGGCGGATTCGGAGGCGGGGACTTCGGCGGATTCGACTTCTAGGCGGATTCGACTTCTAGGCCGGGTTTAGCGTCTAGACCTGACAACCCGGACACCAGAACAGGTTTCGGCCCTCCATCTCCGCGGAGCGAATCGGCGTGCCACACAGTCGGCAGGGCTCGCCGGTGCGGCGATAGACGTAGGTTCGGGGCCGTTTCGGGCCATAAGCCGGTGCGCCATGGTCATCCTCCGGGCGGATGACGATGATTCGGCCGCGCCGCACGCCCACCTTCATCAGGTCGACCAGATCGGTCCACGCCACGTCGAACTCCATCTCGCAAACATCCCGGCCGGGCCGATACGGGTCGATACCGTGTCGGAACAGCAACTCGGCACGGTAGATGTTTCCCACTCCGGCCAGCACCGACTGATCCATCAACAGGGAACCGATTGCTCTGCGCGACTTCGATATTCGCGCCCAGGCCAACTCCGGGTTGGCATCGCTGCGTAACGGATCGGGACCGAGCCGGTCCAGGATGGTCGACGCTTGGGCCTCGTCGATCAGATCGCAGGCGGTGGGACCGCGCAGATCGGTTCCATATTCGGCGCCGACCATCCGCATCCGTATCTGACCGACCGGCGGCGACATCGGCACCCGTTGTTCTCTGAAGGTCCCATACAGCCCGAGATGAACGTGCACGATCGCGCCGCCGTCATAGTGATGAAACAGATGCTTGCCCCATGCCGACGCCTTGCGCAGTACCAGTCCGTCGATGATCGCGGCGTCGGTGAACCGGCCCTGCGGACTCGACACCGTCACCGGGGCACCGGCGAACCGGCGCTGGTGTAGGCGCGCAAGGCGGTGCAGGGTGTGACCCTCGGGCACGGCTGCGTCCCCGAGTGTTACAGGCTGGCGCCGGGCACCGGCGGCGCGACGTGGGTGCGCTCGTAGTCGGCGAGGATGTCGATCCGGCGTTGGTGGCGGGGTGCCTGCGACCATGCGGTAGCCAGGAAAGCGTCGACGATGGCGAGCATCTCGGCCTCGGTATGCATGCGGCCACCGATACCGATCACCTGTGCATTGTTGTGTTCGCGGGCCAGTGTGGCGGTCTCTACGCTCCATCCCAGCGCGCACCGAACGCCTGGCACCTTGTTCGCGGCGATCTGCTCTCCGTTGCCCGACCCGCCGAGCACGATCCCCAGGCTGCCCGGGTCGGCGACGGTGCGCTCCGCGGCGGCGATGCAGAACGCCGGGTAGTCATCCTCGGCGTCGTAGGTGAACGCGCCACAGTCGATGGGCTCGTGACCGGCCTTCGTCAGGTGGGCGATGATCACCTGCTTGAATTCAAAGCCGGCATGGTCGGAGCCGAGGTAAACGCGCATGGCCGATACCCTAATCGTATTCCGGCGCCCCTAATCGTATTCCGGAGCCTCCGTACGGCTCCGCTTGAGTTCGAAGAAGTGCGGGTACGCGGCGAAGATCACCGAGGCGTCCCACAGCTTGCCGGCCTGCTCGCCGCGCGGGATCCGTGAGAGCACCGGGCCGAAGAAAGCCACCCCATTGACGTGGATGGTCGGGGTGCCGACATCGGGGCCGACGGCGTCCATGCCGGCGTGGTGGCTTGCGCGCAGTGCGTCGTCGAAGGAGCCGTCGTTGGCGGCGGCCGCCAAGTCCGCGGGCAGGCCGGCCTCGGCCAGCGACCCGGCGATCACCTCGCCGAATTCCTTGTTGCCCTCGTTATGGATGCGGGTGCCCATAGCCGTGTAAAGCGGAGCCAGCACCTGAGCCCCGTGTGCCTGTTCGGCAGCGATGGCCACCCGAACCGGTCCCCAGGCCTTCTTCATTAATTCCTGATACTGCTCGGGAAGGTCGCGGCCCTCGTTGAGCACTGCCAGGCTCATCACCTGAAAGTGCACCTCGATATCGCGAACCTTCTCGACCTCGAGGATCCACCGCGAGGTAATCCAGGCCCATGGGCACAGCGGGTCGAACCAGAAATCTGCGCGGGACTTCTCGGGCATGGCTTCTCCTCGGGCGTAGTTCGGTGTGCCCAGGATAGGTTGTCAATCGTGCTACCGAATCTGACCCGCAATGAAGCCATCGAACGCGCCGCACTGGTCACCGTCGAGCGCTATCTCATTGAGCTCGATCTAGGTACCGGCGAGAAGACCTTTCACTCGACCACCACAGTGGAGTTCGAGGCTCTGCCCGGTGCCGACACCTACATCGACCTGGCGGCCGACCGCGTGCACAGCGCGGTGCTCAACGGTCACGCCATCGACACCTCCGGCTACGACGAGTCGACCGGGATACCGCTTCGCGGGCTCGCCCAACACAACGTCCTCGTCGTGTCCGCCGACTGTCGCTACTCCAACACCGGTGAGGGTCTGCACCGCTTCGTCGACCCCGTCGACGGCGAGGTCTACCTGTATTCGCAGTTCGAAACCGCCGACGCCAAGCGGATGTTCGCCTGCTTCGACCAACCCGATATCAAGGCAGCATTCGACGTCACCGTCACTGCGCCCGCGCATTGGCAGGTGATCTCCAACGGCGCCACCGCCGGCGTCGCCGAACACGGGGCAATGAAAGTCCACACCTTCGCCACGACCGCACGCATGAGCACCTACCTGGTCGCACTGATCGCCGGACCCTACGCCCGTTGGGATGACACCTACTCCGATTCTCACGGGGACATCCCGCTGGGACTGTTCTGCCGGGCCTCACTGGCGCCCTTCATGGATGCCGAGCGACTGTTCACCGAGACCAAGCAGGGCTTCGATTTCTACCACTGCAACTTCGGTGTGCCATACGCCTTCGGCAAGTACGACCAGTTGTTCGTCCCCGAGTTCAACGCCGGCGCGATGGAAAACGCCGGCGCGGTGACGTTCCTCGAGGACTATGTGTTCCGCAGCAAGGTCACCCGGGCCTCCTATGAGCGGCGCGCCGAGACACTGCTGCACGAGATGGCGCACATGTGGTTCGGCGATCTCGTGACCATGCGCTGGTGGGACGATTTGTGGCTGAACGAGTCGTTCGCGACCTTCGCCTCGGTGCTGTGCCAGGCCGACGCCACCGAGTACAGCGAGGCCTGGACGACATTCGCCAACGTGGAGAAGTCCTGGGCCTACCGCCAGGACCAGTTGCCGTCCACCCATCCCATCGCCGCGGATATCCCCGATCTGCACGCCGTCGAGGTGAACTTTGACGGCATTACCTACGCCAAGGGCGCCAGTGTGCTCAAACAACTGGTGGCCTATGTCGGGCTCGACCACTTTCTGGCCGGCCTGCGGGATTACTTCGCAGCGCATGCCTTCGGCAATGCCACTTTCGATGACCTGCTCGGCGCATTGGAGCGCGCCTCGGGCCGAGACCTGTCGGACTGGGGCCGGCAATGGCTGAAGACCACCGGACTGAACACCCTGCGCGCAGACTTCGATGTCGATGCCGACGGTAAGTTCACCCGGTTCGCAATCATGCAAGGCGGGGCCACACCCGGCGCCGGTGAGACCCGGGTGCACCGCCTGGCCGTCGGCGTCTACGACGATCAGAACGGCAAGCTGATCCGGATACACCGCGAGGAGTTCGACGTTACCGGTGCGAGCACCGAAGTTCCTGCGCTACAGGGCCTTCCACGCGGCAAGCTGGTCCTGGTCAATGATGACGATCTGACCTACTGCTCGATGCGGCTAGATGACGAGTCGCTTCGGGTCGCCATCGACCGCATTAGCGATATCGCCGATCCGCTGCCCCGCACGTTGGTGTGGTCGGCTGCCTGGGAGATGACCCGTGACGCCGAATTGAAGGCTCGCGACTTCATCGCACTGGTGATGCGCGGAGTGCACGCCGAGACCGAGGTGGGCGTGGCCCAGCGGCTTCTGATGCAGGCACAGACAGCACTGAGCAACTACGCCGAACCGGGCTGGGCCGCCGAGCAGGGTCGGCCGGCATTCGCCGACCGACTGCTGGAACTGGCCCGCGATGCCGAGGCAGGTTCTGATCACCAACTGGCCTACGTCAACGCACTGTGCACCTCAGTGCTCTCACCCCGCCACCTTGTGCTTCTGGCCGATCTGCTCGACCGCGGCCCCGACGAGTGCGGGCTTTCCGGCCTCGCGGTCGACACCGATCTGCGGTGGCGGATCATCATCGCGCTGGCAGCCGGCGGACACATCGACGCCGACGGACCCCAGACTCCCGTCATCGACGCCGAGGCGGACCGCGACCCCACTGCCGCGGGCAAGCGGCACGCCGCCGCGGCCGGGGCGGCCCGGCCACAGGCCGATGTCAAACACCGGGCCTGGCGCGAGGTGATCGAGGACGACACCCTCCCCAACGCCACGGCGCGAGCGATGATCGCGGGCTGGGCGCAACCGGGCCAGGGTGAGTTGTTATCGCCCTACACCGAGCAGTACTTCCACACCATCGGTGGCGTCTGGGAGCGTCGCTCCAGCGAGGTTGCGCAGACCGTGGTGGTCGGCCTCTACCCGAACTGGGAGGTCAGCGCGGCCGGCCTGGCCGCAGCGGACAAGTTCCTCGACGGCGAGCTCCCGCCGGCATTGCGGCGACTGGTGCTCGAGGGCCGCGCCGGTGTTCAGCGCGGGCTCCGGGCTCGGGAATTCGACGCGAGCTAGCGCACTAGGGCCGGAATCCTTCGCGACCCTTCCTCCTCGGGCCAAAAGCGGCCCGCATCGTCAGGGCCGGGATATCCCCGCCGACATCACCCGCACTGCACTGATCAGACCATCGATCAGGTTGCCCTCCCGGAACGCCGACGCTGCCGCCGAGACTCCCAGCGGCGCTGCCGATTCGACCCCGCGGCCGCGCACGTCCGCGCCGTAGGCAACCTCGATCGAACGTTGATCGGGCGAGACCGCCAACAGGACCGCATTGTCGGGAGTCGGCACCGAGCCAAGGATCTCCCGGGCCTTGGCCGCGGTATCGGCACCAAGATCGCCGACGTACACCGCGAAACGCGCCCTGGACTGTCGGCTGGCATGGGTCAACGTTTCGTCGAGTTCAACCAGCGCCCGGTCGGAGAACGGGTACTGCACCCCCGAGGACTGGCCGGAGTCGGTGACACCCGAGAGCCGGCCGCTGGCGGTGACCGCCCAGCCGAGAGGCAGGTTGCCGGCGTCGAATCGGGCTATCGCGTGCTCACCACCGACCACTTGCGCCACCTCCCACGTTGACGACGCTCTCATGCTCGTGGGCACCACCGTGAGCACCGTGAGCGCCACCGGGCACTACCTCCCCGGTGGCGGCCCACAGGATCGGATCGTGCGTCCATGGCTGGGACAGGGTGTAGGTCGGTCGGCGATCGACCGTGCGGATGTAGATCAAGAAGATCAGCCCAAGGACCGCAAGCAACGGTACGACGAGGAAAACTCCGGCATTCACGTCTTAAACCGTAGCGCACCGGCCGTAGCGAAGCGTTAGGCCGCATCCGCACCGACGCTGATGTCAGGCGGCGCCTTCGTCGAGATACCGCGCCCACGCCGGGTCGAGTTCCTTGACAGCACATAGCAGCCGCCAGTGCTGGCCCTTGGGCGGCGTGGGAACCAGTCGCAGTGTCCAGCCCAACTCGCTGAGCAACTTGTCGGCCTTACGGTGATTACAGCCCGAGCAGGCAGCCACACAGTTCTCCCAGGAGTGCTCGCCGCCTCGGCTGCGCGGTACCACATGGTCGACGGTATCGGCCTTCCCGCCGCAGTAGGCGCAGCGAAACCGGTCCCGATGCATCAGCGCCGCGCGGGTCATCGGGATCCGGGCCCGATACGGCACCCGGACGTAGGTCCGCAGCCGGATGACCGAGGGAACCCCGATCGCCCGGGTGGCCGAGTGGATGACCGGCCCGGAAGGATCGTCGTGGACCACGTCGGCCTTGCCGCACAGCACCATGACCACCGCGCGGCGGATCGGTAGCGCGGTCAGCGGCTCGTAAGTGGAGTTCAGCAGCAATACGCGGCGTCGGCCCCAAACCGATGCCTCCGACGGCGGCGGGGTGTCGACGCTGTGTAGCCCAGAGCCGCGCAGGGCAGGGCCGGACGTGGGCCCGACCGAACCCGCCGCGGCACGGGGACCGCGGTTCCGTTTGCGCTGCGCCATGCGTCCTCCACCTTCCAGTGCACCATGGATCGGCGCCGATCGCACGCGTATTTGCACCGTGTTCACGCGAGCGTCAGCGGATGCACCAAGATGGACCCGTGGCCGAGACCTCGCAGACCTTTTACGACGCGGTAGGCGGCGCGGCGACGTTCCGCACCATCGTGTCGCGCTTCTACGAGTTGGTCAGCGACGACGAGGTGCTGCGCCCGCTGTACCCCGAGGACGACCTCACCGCCGCCGAAGACCGGTTGCGGATGTTCCTCGAGCAGTACTGGGGCGGTCCCCGGACCTACTCCGATCAGCGCGGTCATCCGAGGCTAAGGATGCGGCATGCGCCATACCGGATCGGGTTCATCGAACGCGACGCCTGGCTGCGCTGCATGCACACCGCGGTCGCCTCGGTGGACTCGGCCACTCTCGACGACGAGCATCGCGCCGAACTGCTCAGCTACCTCGAGATGGCCGCCCAGGCGATGGTCAATTCCGGGTTCTGAAGGCCGGCTCAGCGCAGCACCAGGGCCGGGTCGCCGCGGCGGCGCAATACCGATCCGAAGCGCGCATCGATCCGCAGCCACGTCGGCATTACCCGCACGCGCACAACGTCGGTTTCATGTCCGTCCGTGTCAAGTCCGTCCGTGTCGTGGCCGGCGGTCTCGGGCAGGAAGCGCATCGCCGCCAACGCCAACACACATCGCATCGGCACGCCGACCGCTGACGATCCCGAACCCACCTGCAGCACTTCCTGATCCAACAGTGACGCCGGCGGTCCATGCGCACTGCCGTGTTCGCGGGCCAGGTCCGCTCCGCGCCGGGCAAGTTCGACGAGCACCGGCACCGGAATGTCATCGAGGTGAACGAAACCGGTTTCCGGCGGAAGCACGCCACGCCATCCGGAGTCCATCGGAAAGCCCGGATCGGCATAACCGGAACCGTCGGCGTGGGCCAACCCGGCCACCAATTGATCTGCGGCGCAGGATAAGTCGGCCGGCCGGATGCGTCCCGCCACTACGCGTGCGGCTAACACGTCGAATCCGGTGACAACCCACGCTCCCACCAAACCGTCCGCTCGCGTGCGAAGTCGGATCACCGCGGCGTCATCGAGGCGGCGCGCCCGCTCGGCGAAGACGGCGAGATCGTTGCGCTGGGCGACATCGGGGATCCACACACCACGCTCGGAGCCGATACCCGCGGGTTGGTTCATCGCAGCCAGCGCTGCAGATACTCCCGATGCGTGGGCGAAAGCCGAACCAACCGCTGCTCCTCGATATGCACGGCCGCCAGTTGGGTCTCGGCGATCACCGCAGGTTTGGAGTCCGGATCGGCTCCGACTGCCCGCACCTCATAGCCAAGGGTGAAGTCGACCGCCCGAAGCCGCTTGGTCCACATCGTCACCTGAAGTGGCGAATCAGCAAGTCGCAGTTGACCTTTGTAGAGCACCTGCACCTCATGGATCAACAGCCCGATGGTTGAGACGTCATCAGCGAAAGGCTCACGCAGGAAGTCCACCCGCGCCTCCTCCAGGATCGTCACCATCGTGGCGTGATTGATGTGCTGATACATGTCGATATCCGACCAGCGCACCCGCACCCCCGTGGTGAAACCCGAATTCACTGGCTCACCCACTCGTGCCCGTTCCCGTCGTTCGCGTCATGCTGCGGATCTGCCGCGCCGCCACCGACAGGGTGGCCAGGTCACGGGCATCGTGGGCGTAGACCTCGGCCAGCGTCCGGCGTGCCCGCTTTACCCGGGAGCCATTGCTGTGCTCCCACTCGGCGATCTTGTCCGGTCCGCTCTCGTCGGTCTCTCCGGCGGCGAGCACATCGAAGCACAGTGCGCGCAGCGAACCGTAGATGTCATCGCGAATCGCGAGCCTGGCCAGCGCGTGCCAGCGATCGTCGCGCGGCAGGCCTGATACCGCGGTCAGCAGTCCGTCGGTGCCCAGGTAGTCCATCAGCGCGAAATAGGTATCGGCCACCTCGGCCGGATCACGCTCGACAATGTCGGCGACGTCGATCACGTCCAGCAGGCTGAACTGGTAGAGGCCCGATGCCACCGTGTAGCCGATATCGCGGGGCACACCGGCAGCGGCGAAATCCCCGGCCTCCTTGGCGACGATGGCGCGATCGTCGCCGCGCAGCCACTCCGGCATCCGCGGCGCCAATTCGGCGACGCCCGCGGCGAACCGGTTGATCTCCGCACCCACGGCAAGCGGCTGGGGTCGGTAGTTCAACAGCCACCGCGAGGCCCGGTCCAGGAGTCGGCGCAGTTCCAATGTCATCCGGTCGGTGACGGTGACCGCGACGGCATGCTGATCGGCTGACGAGCGGATCTGTCGCCAGGTCCGGCCGATACCGAAGATCGCGTCGCAGGCCGCGAAGGCTCGCACCGCGTCGACGTATCCGACGCCGACGTCCTCGGTGACCCGATAGGCGAAGGTGATGCCGCCGGTGTCGACGACATCGTTGACCACCATGGTGGCGATGATTTCGCGCCGCAGTTGGTGGTTGCGGATCTCGGGTACGAAGTTGTCGCGCAACTGCGCCGGGAAGTACTGCGGCAACCGAGCCGCGAACGCCTCCTGATCGGGAAGGTCGCTGGCCAACACCTGCTCCTTGAGAGCAAGTTTGACGTGGGCCATCAGGGTGGCAAGTTCCGGTGAGCTCAATCCGAGACCAGCCTGCTGACGGCGGGCGATCTCCTTGTCAGTCGGCAGCGCCTCAAGTTCGCGGTTGAGCCCGCGGAGTTCCTCGAGTTCGCGGATCTGACGAGCATGGACGTTCAGCAGGGACGGGGCGTTGGAGCGACTGGTCCCCATCAGGTCGTTCTGGTCGCTGTTATCGGTGAGCACCAGTCGGCTGACCTCGTCGGTCATCGAGGCCAGCAGCTTGCTGCGCTCGCCGGGATCGATTCGCGACGCATTGACCAGTGAGTCGACCAGGATCTTGATATTCACCTCATGGTCGGAGCAGTCCACACCGGCGGAGTTGTCCAGTGCGTCGGTATTGATCCGACCCCCACAGAGGTCGAACTCGATACGCCCCAGAGATGTCACGCCGAGGTTGCCACCCTCGCCGATCACCTTGGCACGCAACTGATTCGCATTGACCCGGACGGTGTCGTTGGCGCGATCGCCCACCTCGGCGTCGGACTCGGACTCGGCCTTGATGTAGGTTCCGATACCGCCGTTGAACAACAGATCCACCGGGGCGCGCAGGATGGCGCGGATGCACTCCGGCGGGGTCAGCTCGGTCACGTCATCATCGATACCGAGCACCGCACGCATCTGTTCGCTGATCGGGACCGACTTCTGCTGCCTGCTGAAGACACCGCCGCCGACGCTGATCAGGCTGGGGTCGTAGTCCTCCCAACTAGAGCGCGGCAGATCGAAGAGTCGCCGCCGCTCGGCGAAGGATCGCGCGGCGTCCGGGTCGGGGTCGATGAAGATGTGGCGATGGTCGAAGGCCGCGACCAGTCGGATGTGCTCCGACAGCAGCATGCCGTTGCCGAATACGTCGCCGCTCATATCGCCGATGCCGGCGACGGTGAAGTCCTCGGACTGGGTGTCGGTGCCCATCTCGCGGAAGTGCCGCCGGACCGATTCCCAGGCGCCTTTGGCGGTGATCCCCATGACCTTGTGGTCATAACCAACCGAACCACCCGAGGCGAACGCATCGCCCAGCCAGAAGCCGTACGAGTTCGCCACGTCGTTGGCGATATCGGAGAACGTGGCGGTGCCCTTGTCGGCGGCGACCACAAGGTATGAATCGTCACCGTCGCGGCGCACCACTCGCGATGGTGTCACCACGCGCCCACTGGCCCGATCGATGTTGTCGGTCACATCCAGTAGTCCGGCGACGAACAATCGGTAACAGGCGATGCCCTCCGCACGGGACGCGTCCCGGTCCGCCGCGGCGTCACCGGTCGGGCTGGGCGGATTCTTGACCACGAACCCGCCCTTGGCGCCGACTGGAACGATCACAGCGTTCTTGACCGCCTGCGCCTTCACCAGGCCCAGTATCTCGGTGCGGAAGTCCTCCCGGCGGTCACTCCAGCGCAGCCCGCCGCGCGACACCGGACCGAAACGTAGGTGCACACCTTCAACCCGGGGCGAGTAGACGAAGATCTCGAATTTCGGCCTGGGAAGCGGTAACTCGGTGATCAATTCCGCGTTGACCTTGATCGACAACGCATTACGGGACCGGGCCGACCCCGGGTCGGTGACGAAGTAGTTGGTGCGCAACGTCGCCTCGATCATCGAGGCGAGGGCACGCAGCACGCGGTCGGTGTCAAGACTGGTGAGCGCGTCGATATCGGCGGCAACAGCGCGGGCCGCCGCCTTGGCATCAAGCCCGCGGGCGGCAGAGTCCGGATCGAACATCGCCTCGAACAGGCCCACCAGTGCCCGCGCTGTCGAGGTGTGTTCGATGAGCACCGATTCGATGCGGGACTGGCTGTAGGGGAAGCCGGCCTGCCGCAGATATTTGGCGTAGGCCCTCAGTAGCATCACCTGCTGCCAGGTCAGACCGGCCCGCAGCACCAGTTCGTTGAACCGGTCGGCCTCGACGTGGCCGTGCCAGATAGCGGTGACCGCATCGGTGAACCGCGCCGCGGTGTCGTCCCACTCCTGGCGGGTCGCGGACTCCGCAACAGCGGCGCCCAGTCGGATCCGGAACTGGTAGACGCGCACCGCAAGCCCGTCGGGCCGGGTCACGCTGAACGGACGTTCCTCGAGGACCTCCACTCCCATGCACTGCAGCATCGGCAACAACTGGCTCAGCGATGCCGACGAGCCACCGAGGTACCAGGTCAGAAACGCCTCGCGGCCGGCATCGCCTGGCTCAAGTTGCAGTTTCACCGAATCGCGCTGCAAGGCCTCGATGATGGCGATATCGGTGACCGCCTCGGCCGGTGTGACCGCCTGCTTGAACTCCTCGGGCAGCGACCCGGCGTAGTACTCCGCCACGGCGGCGTCGACCGGCCCGGTGGACCCCAGTAGCTGATCGGCCCAGGTGCGGGTGGCCGAAGTGAGCAGATCCTGGATCCGCAGGCGGTTCGCTTCGGAGGTGTCGATCGGCCGGCGGTCCGGCGAGTCGGGTAGCAACACCGTGAAATGCACTACCGCCCAGGGTGATTCGCTGACCCGCGCCGCATAGTCGATACTTGCGCCACCGAACTCCCGAATCAGGATGTCCTGCATGGCCAGCCGGACGACCGTGGTGTATCGATCGCGCGGCAGGTACACCAGGCAGGAGAAGAAGTGGCCAAGCCTATCGGCGCGGAGGAATAGCAATGCGCGTCGGCGTGAGCCGAGTTCGATCACCGCGCCTGCCATGTCCAGTAATTGCTCTGCGCGCAGCGTGAACAGTTCCGATCGGGGAATCGTCTGGATGACGTCGAGCATCAACTGCCCGGGGTGGCTCGGGTCATCGGCGGACATCGCCAGTGCATCCTGGACCCGCCGTGATATCAGCGGAATGTCGAGCACGTTGGCATTCATCGCCGCGGCGGTGAACAGTCCGACGAACCGGTGCTCGATGACCTGCCCGCCGGGTTGATTCCCCGAGTCGCTTCGCTCCTGCCCGCCGGATTGATTCCCGGGCTCCTCGCGCACCGCGACGATATAGGGATAGGCGCCGTAGCGAAGAAAGCTCGGCATCGTGGCCTGAGCCAGCACCAGCAGTTCGCCGGGCTCGCTGAGTTCGGGCAGCACCTCGGTGCGCAGTCGTGCCACGCCCAGCCGGCTGGCCTTATCGGCGACGGCGCGGCCGTCGGCAACCGTGCAGCGCTGGGCCCCGAGAACCACGAAGTTGCCCTCGCCCAGCCAGCGCAACAGCCCGGCGACGTCCGCGCGGTCCGGACCACCGAAGCGCTGGCCGGCATCGGCGTCGATATCGTCGGCCAACGCCTGCAGTGCCGCGGTCAGTGCCGCGGAGTCCTGCGAAACCTGCCTGGCATCGGAGATCACCATCGGAAGCAGTCGCACCACCTCGGTCAGCGCCGTGCGGTTGACCGAGGTTGCCAACTGGACGTGGATCCAGGACTCATCGACGACGCCGGGTTCGGAGTCACCGGGCCCATCACCGCCGACCGAGACTTCTAGCAGGAGGCCCTCGGCATCGCGGCGCACGCGCAGCCAGGGTTGCATCAACGCGACATAGGCCACACCCAGGCGGTGCAATAGGACCGTCACCGAGTCCATCAGCGTGGTGGCCTGATCGGTGACGACTTGTAACGCGGGCCCGAAACCGCCCGGTTCATCGGCGGCGACGAACTTGACCACGGTCTCCCCCGCCCGGCGGTCCTGAGCGAGGTCACGGTGCGAGGCGATCAGGGCGGGCAGCACCGAAATATCGAGGCCACTCGCGTCGTAGCCGTCGGTGGCGGCACCGGGGTGCGGACCGCGGTACGTAGCCTCGTATGCCTCGGCGATGGTGCCCTCAGCCGTCATACCGTGGTCGCTCCAGATCGTTAGTCGCGCGTGAGCCGGCGATGGGTAACCCGGTGCGGCCGGGCAGCCTCTGCGCCGAGCCTTTCGAGTTTGTTCTCTTCGTAGGCCCCGAAGTTGCCCTCGAACCAGAACCACTTGGCGTCGTTGGTGGCATCGCCCTCCCAGGCGAGAATATGGGTGCAGGTGCGATCCAAGAACCAGCGGTCGTGGGAAATCACCACAGCGCAGCCGGGGAACTTCTCCAGCGCATTCTCCAGCGAACCGAGGGTCTCCACGTCGAGGTCGTTGGTGGGTTCGTCGAGCAGTAGCAGGTTGCCACCCTCTTTGAGGGTCAGCGCCAAGTTGAGCCGGTTGCGTTCGCCGCCGGAAAGCACTCCGGCCGGCTTCTGCTGATCCGGGCCCTTGAATCCGAAGGCTGACACGTATGCCCGGGACGGGATCTCGTTCTGGCCCACCTCGATGTAGTCGAGTCCGTCGGAGACCACCTCCCAGACGTTTTTCTTCGGATCGATGCCCGCCCGAGACTGATCGACGTAGCTGAGCTTGACGGTCTCCCCGACGCGCACGGTTCCGCTGTCGGGTTTCTCCAGTCCGACGATGGTCTTGAACAATGTGGTCTTACCCACGCCATTGGGGCCGATCACGCCGACAATCCCATTGCGGGGCAACGTGAATGACAGATCCTTGATCAAGATTCGCCCGTCATAGCCCTTGTCGAGGTGATCGACCTCGACCACGATGCTGCCCAGCCGCGGGCCTACCGGGATCTGGATCTCCTCGAAGTCCAGCTTGCGAGTCTTCTCGGCCTCGGCCGCCATCTCCTCGTAGCGCGCCAGGCGCGACTTGCTCTTAGCCTGGCGCGCTTTGGCGCCGGACCGAACCCAGGCCAGTTCTTCTTTCAGCCGACGCTGCAGCTTCTGGTCCTTCTTGCCGGAGACTTCGAGACGTTCGGCCTTCTTCTCCAGATAGGTGGAGTAGTTGCCCTCGTAGGGGTAGGCCCGGCCGCGGTCGAGTTCGAGGATCCACTCGGCGACGTTGTCCAGGAAGTAGCGATCGTGAGTGACGGCCAGGATGGCGCCCTTGTAATCGGCGAGGTGCTGTTCAAGCCACTGAACGCTTTCGGCGTCGAGGTGGTTGGTCGGCTCGTCGAGCAGCAGCAGATCCGGCTTACTCAGCAGCAATTTGCACAGCGCCACCCGGCGCCGTTCACCGCCGGATAGGCGGGTGACCGGATCGTCGGGCGGCGGACAGCGGAGTGCATCCATGGCCTGTTCCAGCTGGGAGTCCATATCCCAGGCGTCGGCGTGGTCGAGTTCCTCCTGAAGCTCGCCCATCTCCGCCATCAGTTCGTCGGTGTAATCGGTGGCCATGAGCTCCGCGACTTCGTTGAAGCGGTCAAGCTTCACCTTGATCTCGCCAAGCCCCTCCTCCACATTTCCGCGAACCGTCTTCTCTTCGTTCAGCTGCGGTTCCTGCTCCAGGATCCCGACGGTCGCGCCCGGCGCCAGGAAGGCATCGCCGTTGTTCGCATGGTCGAGTCCGGCCATGATCCGAAGAACGCTCGACTTGCCGGCCCCGTTGGGACCCACGACGCCGATCTTTGCTCCCGGCAGGAAGCTGAGCGTGACGTCGTCAAGGACCACCTTGTCGCCGTGCGCCTTGCGGACCTTGCGCATGGTGTAGATGAATTCGGCCATGGCCACATCCTAGGCAGTAGCCTCCAGCACCAGTCCCTCCGCGTCGGCGCCCGCGCCATCCTGGACGCCCGGGCCGATGTCGCCGTCGGCCGGATCCGCGGGGGAATCGCCGTCGGCGTCGGGCTCTCGGGAGTAATTCGGCTGGGACGGCTGTTCGATCCGAGCGATCACCCGGGCGAGGTCCGGACCGACCGCGGTGGCACGCATTTCCAGCGAAGACCGCTTGAGGCCGTCGCGGTCCTCGTACTCGCTGGTGTGCACGGTGCCGACAGCGATCACCGAGGCACCCTTGTACAGGCCGGCGCCGACTCCGGTGACCAGCTTGCCCCAGCAGTTGACCGTGACGTACAGCGTGTTGCCCGGCTCCCAGGTGCCGTCAGCGGTGCGGCGACGCGAGTTGCTGGCGACCCGGAAGCTGATCACTTCCTGATCGGCGACGACGCGGCGACGGAGATCGGTGATGATGCGGCCGACGACGGTAATCGGTGTCTCGAACATGACGTGGGTGTCCTCTCGTGAATGCGGATGAGCGACTCCATTGGGCGCGCCGGTACCGACGAGACGAACACGCGAAGCCGGTGGGACCGGCACATCTGTGGATCAAACGCGGGCTGGGGAGAACCTCAGCGGCTGGCGTTGTCGCGGCGGGCCAGCTCGGCAAGCATCGCGTTGTAGGCCGCCATCTCGGCGTGATCGTCGCGTTCAGCTGCCCGGTCCGTACGGGTGGACGTGCGCCGGTCGCTGCGCTGCCACTGGATCAGCAATGCCAGCAGTACGACCACGAGGGGTATTTCGCCGGCCGCCCAGGCGATCGAGCCACCGAGGTGCTGATCGCCGAGAAGGTCTGTATGCCAGGGCAATTGCAGCGAACGGTAGAAACGTTCGCTAAGGACAACGCTCATCCCCATCAGAACGACGCCGAAAAAAGCGTGTAGCGGAAGCGTGGCGAACACCATCCCGATCTTGCCGATCGGTGGGATCACCCGGGGAGTGGGATCGATGCCGATCACCGCCCAGTAAAAGAGGTAACCGGTGAGCAGGAAATGGATGTTCATCGCCAGATGTGCGCCATGATGACCGGCCGCGGCGTCGAAGATCCCGCCAAAGTACAGCGCATAGAACCCGGCGACGAACATCACCGTGGCCACCAGTGGGTGGGTGAAGAACCGAGATGCTTTGCCGTGCAGGCCGGCCAGTAGCCATTCCCGCGGGCCGGGCGGGTTGCCCCTACCCGCGGTCGGCAGCGCCCGCAATGCCAGCGTGGTCGGCGCCCCCAGCACCAAGAGGATTGGGGTGAGCATCGACAGCAGCATGTGACCCGCCATGTGAACACTGAACATCGCCGGCATGTAGCGGCCCAGTCCCGATGACGTCGCGAAGAGCAACACCGCGCAACCAATCAGCCATGCGACCGTGCGGCCCGCGGGCCAATGGTCGCCACGACGGTGCAATCGGATCACACCTGCGATGTATACCGCGGCGAAAAGGATTGCGGCGGTACCGATTATCAGATCGAAGCGCCAGTCCAGCAGTATCCGCCCCACCGTGGGAGGCCCGGCGAGGCCATAACCGAGCGCGACCTCGACAGGCGACGGGTTGAGGACCACCGGTGCGGGTGGGGGTGTGCGGCCGAGTCCGACGGCGATACCGAATGTGACCCCGAATATCAGTGCCTCGACCATCGCCAGGCGGATCAGTACGGCAGTCGCGAGAGGATCCGACTGCAACGCCGACACCCCGCCCCGACGATGACGCCAGCCGATAAACCCGAGGGTCAGCAGCGCCACCGCCTTGGCGACCACCAGCAAGCCATAGGGCGTCGCAAACAGATCGGTCAACCGGATTCGGACAGACGCATTAACGATCCCGGATGCCGCCATCGCGGTGAAGCACCAGAGCGCGACTGCGGAGAATCGTCGCGCGGCGACGTCGGCGTACTCGCCGCCCCTTAACGCGTGGGCCAGCAGAGCCAGCAGTCCCCCGGCCCACACCGAACCTGCTATCAGGTGGATCAGCATGCTGTTGGTGGCCAGATCGTGCGACCCGCCCGCCGAGGAGTGCCCGGTCAGCGCAATCGGCACCAGCGTCAGCAACGCTGCGGCGAACAGTATCGGTGTCCACGACCAGCGCAGCACCATCCGGCCCGCCACCGTGACAACAAGGGCCAGCAGGGCCGTCCAGCGCCAGGCCGAGGCAGTGTCCACCAGCCCGGCGACCCGCCAGATGGCCACCGGATTCAGCTGATCCCGCAGGGCGGTACCGGACACGTCGGAAATCGTCAGTGGCACCAGCAGTGCCGCGCACACGGTCCAGATTCCGGAGGCGGCGACAGCCAACCGCAGCGACCGGTATCCGGCGACGTCCAGCACCCCGCTGTCCTGAGGCGGAACGAAGAACGCTGCGAACATGAACCCGCCCACCGCGATCACCGCGGCGATCTCACCGGCAGCCCGAACGAACGGCAGGCCCATCGTTGTCACCGGGCCCGGATCCGGCAGGCCCGTCGCGGTGAGCGCGTCGGCGAGCGCCAATGCCCCGATACCCGCGGCGATCACACCGGCGAGCACCGCAGTTGCGGTCAGCACCGGCCACACCACCCGGGCTGCCGGCGCAGCAGTCGACGTCACGCGCTCAGCGTAGGCGCAGATTCCGGCCCGCTGCTCCGTGCTACGGCTTCGGCGCGTAGTCGAAGCTGACCGTGTCACCCTCGACTGTGGTCACCGTCACGAGGTAGACCTGACCGGCCAGATCGGTGGCCACCGTGCATTCGACGGTCCCACCCGGCTTGGCTTGCAGGTCGCCCGCGCAATCGACCGTGTCCGGCTCCTGACCTCCCGCCGCTGCCAGTGTCTCCAACAATGTGTCCTCAAGTTGCTGCTGGGGCGTTATTCCGAGCGCTGACTTGGAGGCGGTACCGGAACCGGTGAGTTGCTTCTGCAGGTTTGTAGCGCTACCGGAACCTGTAGCACTAGCCGACGGCGTGCTGGTCGTCTCGGCTTTCTTCGAACAGCCAGAGAGTCCGGGGCTGAGCAGTAACGCCGCGGCGAGCGCAGCCATGCAGGCGACGCCGTGGGATTTGTTCACGCTCATTGTTCTCCTCATCTCGGCTGCGCCGTTTCTCGGGCATAGAACTGTTCTCGCGATAGCTGATAGATGCGCTCCATGTCGGCGATGATCTCGCGCAGTTCACTGAGATACCCGCGCCGACGCTCACGTAAGTCGGGCGAGGGCTCAAGCAGTTTCTGGTCTGCGGCTACCTGCCGGGCGGTGGCGAATAACAGGGCCGACACCGATTCGGTATTGCTCACCAGGCCCTGGGCCGCGTACTGGTTGCCCACACCCAGCGCCAGTGTGGTCAGCTCCTTGTCACTGATATCGACAGGTGCATCACACAACACATCGGCGACAATCTCGTAGGCCTCGAAGAAAGGCCGCAGCATGGCGTCGGCCATCAACGGCCGCTTGGCCTGTAGCAGCGCGTCGACGGCGTCCGGCCCGGCATCGAGTTGGGACTCCCACTCGTGATTCCAGGTCAGTTCCTCGACGATGTTTTCCCGGAAAGTGGCCGACGGCGCGAAGTAGAAGTCGAACTTCAGCAGCGACCGAAGCCGCATCGCCTGCGCCCAGAACGCGTCGACCCGTTCGCCCTCGGCCGCCCGGGCCGCATGCACCAGGGCCAGCTCCACGATCGAGGTCTCCAGGAACGCGTGGATCAGTGAGTTGCGGTAGAACGCCGCCTCAAGTTCCTGTTCCGGAGCAATCCGCCACACCGGCTCGTGACCACCGTCGACCTTGGTCACCGGATGCCCGCCCGACAGTGCGTCGACGGCGGCGCGCACACCGTCGGTCGAGTGCAGTCGCAACGCGCTATTGGTCATCGGGGTTTTCTTGCGCTCCAGGTAGTCCAGCGAATCCTGCAGGGTGTGATGCAACTGCCGCAGGGTCAACGCCCGGCCGCGCGTGCCCAACAGCACCGCCGACGCCAGCGCTGTGGCGTTGATCGGGGTCGCTCGCAGGATTCGCCAGGCAACCTCGATCGCCATCTTCTGCATCGCCAGACGCTTGGCGGCCGGATCCTGCGCGATTGGCCCGTCCGGCTCACCGAGGTACTGGCGCATGGATACCGCCTCTGGGAAGCGGACATAGATTTTCCCGTAGTTGCGCTCGCCCTGTGCCTTGATGAAGTTAAACAACCACTGAGCGCCCTCGGGGATCTTCTCCCCACCGCGCGCGTAGGCCGCGTACTCCGCTGTCTCGTGGAGTTGATCGAAGCTGATCGACGTCGGCTGCATCAGGATGTCCTCGCTGCGACCGTCCAGGTAGGCGTCGGCAACGTAGGACAGCAGACCAAGCTTGGGCGGCAACATCTTTCCGGTTCGCGACCGAGTGCCCTCGATGGACCAGCTGAGGTTGAATCGCTTCTGCACGATGTAACCGACGAACTGGCGCAGCACATACTTGTACAGCGGATCGTCGAGTTTGCGCCGCAGGAAGATGACACCCGATCGGCGCATCAGCGGGCCCATAAAACCAAACGACAGATTGATCCCGGCGAAGGTGTGCGCCGGCGGAAGCTTGTTCTCCTGCAGAGCCACCGGCACGATAACGCCGTCGAGATAGGAACGGTGCGACCACAGGAACACCGCCGGGTGGTCTTCCAGGGAACGCCGCATCGTCTCGATCTGGGCTGAGTCGTAGTCAATTCGGGGATCGAAACCCCTGCTGAAAATGGCACGGCCGACATTGGGAATCGAGTCGACTGAGAATCTGCTCCATCCCGTTGCGAGTTCGTTGAGCATGACTTCGGCCTTCTCAGCACTGGCCCCCGGTATCCCGGCCATGCCGTCTACGAATCGCGAGGATGCCAGCAACTCGTCGGTGATCAGTCGGGGTGACTTGTATTCCGGCCCGAGTAAACGCAATTCGATCCGCTCGATGGCCAGATCCGCCCGGCGTAGTACGAACTTACCGAAGTCCTGCTGCGTTTCCCCGACGGTGTTCTCCCGCCACTGCTGACGAAGTTCGGACACCTTGGCCGGCTCGCCGGCGACGATGCGGGCGCGGGAGGGATCCTTGCGCAGGATGGCGCGCTGAAGCACCTCCGGCGGCCGATAGGTGTCCCGTCCGGAGATCAGACCAACCAGCTTGACTCGGGTGGGGAGTCCGCCCGGCACCCAGAAGACCCGCACCGGTACGACGGTGCGGTCCTCGCCCGCATTCAGTTGTGCGACAAGCTGATCGACCAACTGCGGCGGCGGATCTCCATGCGGCAGTCGCAGCACTTCCACCCTGGTGTCGGGGTGGGCCCGGCGTTGGGCCTGCAGCCAATCGTTGAGGAGGTCAAACTCGGCCCTCGATGAGACCGATGCAAGCACCAGGGCGTCATCGGTCGTACTGAAGTCAGCGAGATGGTCGGCGGCGCTCATCGGCGGCCCTTCACTTCCGGGTGTTCGATATTGGCTAGAGCCTTTTTGGCAGGAGCTTTCTTGGCAGCCGCTTTCTTCGCGGGAACCTTCTTCGCGGGAACCTTCTTCGCGGGAGCCTTCTTCGCGGGAGCCTTCTTCGCGGGAGCCTTCTTCGCGGGAGCCTTCTTGGCAGGCGCCTTCTTAGCGGGCGCCTTCTTAGCGGGCGCCCTTCCGGCGTAGAGATCAGACTCGGGCACCTTACCGATCGGCCAATTCTCGAGGGTGTCGACGTAGAGTTGGCGGACCTCGGCGATCCGGTCGACAAGATCGTCGAGTGTCCAATCGTCGAGTGAAATCGGCGGGTAGACGACGATATCTACAGTTCCCGGATGCAGGGTTGAGGAGTCCCTGGCGGAGACCACCTCGGCGTTGCGGATCACGATCGGCACGATCGGAACGCCGGCCGACATCGCCAGCCGGAACGGTCCTTTCTTGAAGGGCCCGACCGACCTGGTGTCGAGTCGAGTGCCCTCCGGCGCGATCACCACCGACAGGCCTTTTCTAGCGAGTTCCTCAGCCTGCTTCAACGATTCAACCGCGGCCTTGGGGTCCTCACGATCGATGAACACCGTGTCGACCAACTTGCCCAACGTGCCCATAACGGGATCGTTCTGGAGTTCCTTCTTGCCGACGCCGGTCCAGTTGTCCTTGACCAGTGCCCCCACGATCACCGGGTCAAAGTTGTTGCGGTGGTTGAAGATGAAGACAGCTGGGCGCTTCTTCTTGAGGTTCTCCTCGCCCATCACATTGAGATCGACGCCATTGATAGCCAACAGCAATTGCGGGAAGGCTGTGGTGAACACGTTGATACCGCGACGCCGACTACCGGTCAGCAAGCCCCAACCGATCGCCGAGTAGGCCGCAGGCACCACCGATCCCACACCGAGCAGGCTGCGCACCTGACCCAGCAGCCCGCCGCTGCCCCTGCTCTTGAACTCCAGGATCGGCCAGCCGCGTTTGCGTGCCACCTCAGCCATCTTGTCTCCGGGATTCGTCGGCCGCGGATTGCCCACCAGGTACATCAGAGCGACGTCCTCGTTGCCGTCGGCGTAGAAGTAGCTGTCCTGAAGGTCAATATCGTGGTCAGCGGCGAACTCCTGCACCGCATCCGCCTTACCCGCGCCCCAAATGATGGGCTGAATCACCTTGCCGGTGAGTACGCCGTCGTCGTCGACCTCGAATCGGTTGGTCACCGTGTTGGGGATGCCGAGGTACCGGGCCACCGGTTCCACTTGAATCGTCAGCGCCGACGAACTGAGCACCACAGTGTGTCCGCGCTCCATGTGCGCGTTCACCAGATCGCGCATCTCCGGATAGATCCGCTTTTCAATCTTCTCGGCGAACAGACGCTCACCGATCTGCTGCAGGTCGCTGAGAGGTCGGCCACGCAACGCCTCGGTGGCTTTACCGATGAGTTGCTCGAACTCCATGAATCCCAGTTGGTGGTTGAGTCCGGCGGCGATCATGGAGATCAGTTCGCCCACGCCCATATCTCGGTTGCGGAGCCGTTCGCGGGTGAGGATCACCGCGGTGAACCCCGCGACCAACGTGCCGTCGAGGTCGAAGAAGGCTCCGATCTTCGGTCCGGGCGGGCTAGCCTTGACCTCGGCCACCGAACCCGGTAGCCGCGGTCCCCGGGACCCGGCGCTGTTCTTGTCGCTCATGAGTAGGCCACCGATCCGTTCACAGGTTGGGTTTCTTCCGGATGGTCGGGAAAAGACGCAGGCACCACCCGGGGCTTGGGGTCCCCGGCAAGGGCGAGCACTTCGTCGAAACCTCGCCGCAGACACTGCGCGAAGAGGTCGGGATGGGCGACGGCCGCTCGGTCGTAGCGGGCGGTGACGGTCGCATGACCGCCGCGGGAGATCAGCACGACCATCATCGCGACGCCCGGTAGCGGACCGATTCCATACTGCCGCAACACCTTTGCTCCGGCAATGTAGGTATCTCCCGGATAATTCGGCACATTGCTGGCTTGGACGTCGGAGGCGATCACCGAGCCGCTCACCGCCTCGAGCGCCGCATCGGGCAGCAGGGCGAGTACCGGCGCGATGGCGCCAATCATGTCGATTGCCGCCTCTTCGCGGCGCTGGATCATCTGCTTGCGGATCTTTTGGATACGCAACACAGGGTCGGCGACGCCGATCGGGGCAGCCAGGTTCACGCCGGCGAAACGATTCCCGCCGGCCGGGTCCGCCTCGGCCCGCAGGTTCACCGGAACGGCCATCGGCAGTGAATTGATCGGAACGCCGAGCGCCTCGTGATAGAGCCGCAGTGCAGCGCACAGTCCGGCCAGGTAGGCGTCGTTGATGGAGCCCTCCGCGGCGCGGGCGGCGCGGTGCAGGTCACCAAGTCTCATGTCGATGGCCTCGGTCCGGGTGGACAGACTGCGACCGCGGAGTAGCGGCGACGGTTCGGCGGCCGGGCGCACCATCCGTCGCCCGGAGCGTGCGTAGTCGATCGCACCGAACACCGCCGAACCGGGATTGCTCACTATCCGACCCAGAAGCCCCAGGCCGGCGGACAGACCATCGACGATCCCGTCGGCGATCGCACGGGGGAGTTGATTGATGCCCTCCCGCATCAACTCATTGGGCGTGATGTCCTGGGGCACCGGCATCGGCGGGTCCGGCTTGGCGGGCGGATCGCGCTGGAGGTCATAGATCTCGGCGAACATGGTGGCAGCGCCTACTCCGTCGGTGACGGCGTGGCTGAGATGCAGCATGGTGGCGGCCCTACCGCCCTCGAGCCCCTCGACTAACGTCGCGGTCCATAACGGCCGGGAGATGTCGAGCGGTGACTGCAGCATCACCTCGGCCAGGTCGAGTACCTGGCGAAGCGTGCCCGGTTCGGGTACCCGGACTCGGCGTACGTGGAAATCGAGGTTGAAGTCGGGATCGACCACCCACCGCGCGGGTCCGGTGGGCAGCGTCGGCATGACGACCTTCTGGCGCAGTCTCAGCACTTTGCGGGAGGCTTTGTCGAAACGAGTCTGAAGCAGCTCGAAGTCCGGTGCGGTGTCAAGGATCTCCAAAGCCATGATGCCCGACCTCGTCCGCGGGTTGGCCTCGCCGCGGTGCATCAGCAGGTCGAAGGCGCCGAGTTCGGACGGCAACCCGGTTGCATCCACGGGGCCGCTCATCGAAACCTCCTCACCGATCCGGGCTGCCTAATCACGCTAACCCGATCAGGGCACTGACGTGGTGGATTACCGGTCCCGGTGGGAACCCGTGCGAGTCGGCGCTCAGCCGGCCGAGCGAGCCGTCCGCCGCCTACCGCGTGCGGCCACATGACGGCCGTAGATGATGCCGAGGAACGCCGCGACGGCCTCGGCTGCCATCTGGCATCGCAGGGTGGCAATGGTGTCGAAGGCGTGGTGCGCATTGGGGATCTCGGCGTAGGACACGGTGCGGGCGCCGACCCCGCGCAGTGCGTCGGCAAATGCGCGGGCCTGCGCGTGCGGAACCACATCGTCGTTTTCACCGTGCAGGATGAAGAAGGGTGGCGCATTGCGATGCACCCGGAAAATCGGCGAGGCGTCCTCGAACAACTGACGGTTGTCATCGAGTCGCTGCTGCATGACCAGATGTTCGAGCAGTGGCATTGTCAACGCATGCAGGGACCCTTTGTCGGTGAGGTCGTAGATCCCGTAGTGCGGCACGGCGGCCTGCACGCTGGTATCGGCGTCCTCGAAGCCCGGCTGCAGACGGTCGTCGTCGGCGGTCAGTGCGGCAAGCGAGCACAGATGACCACCGGCCGAGCCGCCGGTGATTGCGATGAAGTCCGGATCGCCACCGTAGTCGGCGATATTCGCTCGCACCCACGCGATCGCCCGCTTGACATCGGTGATGTGGGCCGGCCACGCCGCGCCCGGGCTGCGGCTGTAGTTGATCGGCACGCAGATCCAGCCGAGTTCCACCATTCGGCTCATCAGTGGATACGCCTGTCCCCGTTTGTCATTGATCGACCAGCCACCGCCGGGCACCTGGATAAGGACGGGTGCTCGCCGACCTTCGGGTAGATCCGGGCGACGCCAGATATCGAGTTTGTTGCGGCCGCCCGGGCCGTAGGAAATGTTCGACGTGGTCGCCGAATACCGCCGCCGGTCACGCATGGCCGCGACCAATGCGGACAGGTTCGGGCGGCGCGCGGCGTAGTGCTCGAGGGGATGATGCACAGCCGTCGGGTAGTCGTCACCGAAGGTCTCCGACAGTGCGTCCTCGAGGACACAGTCGGCCCGTTGGACGGCCAGTCCGCGGGCCACTCGCTCCAGTGGCGACGGCACAGCCGAGAGCACATGCCCGGTGACGACATGCGGGGCGAACTCGGCGGACAACCAGCCCAGCAGCCAGCCGGCGGCCGCCGGTGACCCACGCAACAGCAGCGATCCGGTCTGGTAACTCCGAGCGCACAGTGCGGAGACCTCGTCGACCACGCTGCTCATGGCTGTCGGCTCCCTCGACATCGTTGTCTGGCCCTGCCCGCTGCGGCCACCACACCCAATCGGTGAGCGGCGCTATGACACAGTAGCCACTGAGCGGCGCGGCCGACGGTATTTCCTCGCCACTCGTCGCTAATATGCGTCGTTCGCGCAGGCCGCAGGATGTAAAACAGCGCCCGCGACACGGCGGACCGAACACATGCACCCCGGCTGACACCGCGAGAGCCCCGATAGACTAATGCCGCGCATGCCTCCGTAGCTCAGTCGGATAGAGCAAGGGCCTTCTAATCCCTAGGTCGCAGGTTCGATTCCTGCCGGGGGCGCATTTGTGATGTTGCAAGACATCGGAATAGCTCTGAACCTGCATTGGGTTCAGAGCTTTTTCCGTGTGGGGCCTTTGGGTGCGCCGGTGGGTTGGTAGTCCCTGGTGGTCTCCGTCCGGGTTGCGGGGTCATCGGTCGGTCGGTAGACACTTAGCGGCGCGTCGATCCGCCCGCTCCACCACACCCGAGGGGACCCAGTGACCACACGATTCGCAGGCCGCACCGCCCTGGTGACCGGTGCGGGCGGGGGCATCGGGGGCGCCGTCGCCGAGCTGCTCGGCGCCGAGGGGGCCGCGGTGGTGTGCGCCGACGCGATCGGCGCGGCGGCCGCGGCGACGGCGGAGCGCCTGGCTGCGGTGGGCGCGCACGCCATCCCGGTGGCGTGCGACGTGACCGACCCGGCCGCGGTCGAGGCGGCGGTCGGCACGGCACTCGGCACCGGTCGGCTCGACGTCGTGGTCAACATCGCCGGCGCGGGTGCGTTCGCCCCCACCGCCGAGGTCACCCTCGAGGAGTGGAACCACACGCTCGCCGTGAACCTGACCGGCACGTTCCTCGTGTGCCAGCAGGCGCTGCCCGCCCTGGTCGAGCACCGCGGCTGCATCGTCAACCTGGCGTCGGTCGCGGGGGTGCGGGCGGTGCCCTACAACGCGGCCTACTGCGCGTCGAAGGCCGGGGTCATCCTGCTCACCAAGTCGCTGGCGGTGGAGTACGGCGGGCGGGGGGTGCGCGCGAACTGTGTCTGCCCCAGCTCGGTTGACACCAAGTTCCTCGACGGGTTCGCGTTCACCGACACCATGGACATGTCGCTGTTCGCGCGCGGGTCATCGGTCCTCACCGGCGCGATGGAGCCCGCGGTGGTCGCCGCCGCGATCGCATACCTCGCGTCGGACGACGCGGCGATGGTGACCGGGACGACCCTGATGCTCGACGGCGGCGCGACGGCATGAGCAACGGCACGACCTACGCAGCAACAACGGGCGAGACCCGAGAGATGGAGTGGAGCGCATGAGCCAGGTCACGTATGACTTCAGCGGGAAGGTGGCGATCGTCACCGGCGCCGCGATGGGGATCGGTCGCGCGTCCGCGCTCGGGTTCGCCCGGGCCGGCGCGGCGGTGGTGATCGCCGACGTCGACGAGGCCGGTGGGCGGGAGACCGTCGCGCTCGCCGAGGCCGACGGCGGGCGGGCCATCTTCGTGCCGACTGACGTGTCGTCGGAGGAGTCGGTCGCCGCGATGGTGGCGACGACGATCGCCGAGTTCGGCCGGCTCGACTACGCGCACAACAACGCCGGCGTCGCGGGCGACCAGCACGACGTCGCCGACCTCCCGACCGCGGAGTGGGACCGGGTGCAGGGCGTGATGCTGCGCGGCGTGTACGTGTGCATGAAGCACGAGATCCCGCACATGCTGGCCGAGGGCGGCTCGGTGGTGAACACCGCGTCGGGCGCGGGGCTCGTCGCGTATCCCGGTCAGGCGCCGTACGTGTCGTCGAAGCACGGCGTGATCGGCCTCACCAAGACCGCCGCGCTCGAGTACGGGCGCCAGGGCGTGCGGGTCAACGCGGTCTGCCCCGGCACCGTGCTCACCCCGATGGTCGAGAAGGTGATCGCCAGGGGTCTCGAGCCGGCGCTCATCGCGCTCCACCCGATCGGCCGCATCGGCACCGCCGACGAGGTGGCCAACGCCGTGCTGTGGCTGTGCTCTGACGACGCGTCGTTCGTCATCGGCCACTCGCTGTCGGTCGACGGCGGGTACGTGGTCCCCTGATCCGGGAGTTGATCCGGCCGGTGCTCAGTCGCCCGGGCGGCGGCGGGCCAGGTAGGCGTCGGTGAGCTCGAGCAGGCGCTCGTGCCCGAAGCTGGGGTCGTGGCCGCCTCCCACAGGCCGATGCTCCCGGGCGTGATCGATGCCCAGGCCTAGCCGAGTCCACGGCTGAGGCCGAGAAGGTTTCGCTGCAATTGGTCACCGATTTGGGCACGCTTTTCCTCGAAGCAGGTGAAAATCATGCGACTCAGTGGAACCCCTCAGGAACCCCAACCGCCGTTGAACAGCACTAACAAAATTCTGAAAACTGTTGTACCACAACATAATTCAGCTCATATCCCAGAGTTTGCAGGTTCAAATCCTGTCCCCGCTACGATGTGATGTTGCAAGACATCGGAATAGCCCTGAACCTATTTTAGGTTTGGGGTTTTTTCCGTGTGGGGCCTTTGGGTGCGCCGGTGGGTTGGTAGTCCCTGGTGGGGTCGAGTGTGAGTTCTCGGAGTACTTCTCCGGTGGCGGCGTTGATGATGGTGATGTTGGAGTCCTGGACGAGGATTAAGACGCGGGTTCGGTGGTGGATGCGGCCGATTCCGATGTGGTGGAGGCGTCCGTTGTGGCGCAGGGTGATCGATCCTGCTTGGTCGACGCGGTCGGTTCGGACGCGGTTGTGGGTGTCGATGCGGGTTGCTGGGTCGGCTTTGGGTCGGCTGTTGTAGATGGTGGCCGGGGTGGCGTTGTGGGGTAGTGATCGGTGTGGGCGGCGGTGGTTGTATTCGTCGATGAATGCGTCGAGTTGGGTTTGTAGTTCGGTCAGGGTGGTGGCGCGGGGTTGGTGGGTGAGCCATTTTTTGAGGGTTTGGTGGAAGCGTTCAACTTTTCCGCAGGTGGTGGGGTGGTTGGGGGTGGAGTTGATTTGGTGGATGTTGAGGCGGCGTAGTTCGTTTTCGAAGCGGTTGCGTCCGCCGCGGCCGCCGGCGAGGCGGGTGGTGAAGACCATGCCGTTGTCGGTGAGGGTGGAGTACGGGATGCCATGGCGCTGTGTGGCTTTGGTGAATTCATCGACGACGATGGGTGTGGTGATGCGCATGTGCGCGGTGACGGAGATGGCGTAGCGGGAGTGGTCGTCGATCCAGCAGAGGATTTCGGCGTGGTTGCCTCGTGTGAGCCACCAGTGGGTGAAGTCGGCCTGCCAACGCTCGTTGGGCTGTTCGGCGGCGAAGCGGATGTAGGACGATTTGGGTCGTTTGTGGGGGCTGGGTTGCACGAGGCCGGCGGCGTGGAGGTGTCGGCTGATGGAGGCGACGGACACGTCGAGGCGGTGGTGGTGTTGCAGGTGCCAGGCGATGGTGTGGGGGCCGGCGTCGAGGCCTTTGCCGGTGAACTCGGTGCGCAGGGCGACGATGAGGTCGATGGTGGCTTGGGGTAGTCGGGTGGGGCTGGTGTGGGGTCGTCGGGAGCGGGGTTCGAAGGCGGCGTCGCCCTCGAGGGTGTAGCGGGCGATCAGCCTCGATATCCAGCTTTGGGAGACCCCGTAGTCGCGCGCGACCTGCGATTGGGAGCGGCCTTCGATGAGTACGGCGGTGATGACCAGGCGGGCTTTCGACACCCGTGGAAATCTGGCCGATCAGCTATTCCGATGTCTTGAGACACCCTATTCCGATGTCCTGGAACACAACACTGCCGGGGGCGCATGTCAGAGGCGGTATTTGACCTTTAGCTGTTCGTGAGGCCGTTGCCAGTCCGCCAAGCTTTCGGGCAAGACAGGGGGAACCGGGAGGCCCGGATCGAAGATCGATGGCGCCGGGACCGTATACGACTGAACAACTTTTGCGACGGTGCGAACTGAGCATCATTTCACCCTTGACTTGTCACATGGGGTTTCAAGGGTGTGCACCCACCGCCACAACGGCCCCGCGACGTGTCCAGGGCGCTACGCTCCCCCCGTGCCACACCGGTCGTCGGAGTCGTGATGAGCCCTCAGCCCACGCCCGCAGACCAGTTCGCCGACATCGTGATCATCACCGGGCTCGCCAAGGAACTCGAGTGGTTCAGCAAGACCATCGGAGTCCAATTCACCCGAACAGCCCGACAGGGCACCTCTTATCTGCGCGGCATCCACAGGGTCGGTGACCGCGAGATTTCCATCGTGGCCGTCCGCCAACTCGACAAAGGGCTGACGTCAGCAGCGGTCACGACCACCAAGGCCATCTGCCTCTGGCAGCCATCCGTGGTCGTGATGACCGGAATCTGCGCGGGCGTGGAGCAATCGGTCGCGCTGGGCGACCTGGTGGTGGCGACTCAGTGCTTCGAACATTCCAGCGGGCAGTTGGTCGACGGCGAAATTGTCCCCCTGCAGAACAGGATCTCCCTGGAGCCCTGGTTTCTGGACTACCTGATGTCGATCAGTGATTCCCCGGCATGCCCGACGACCGTCCAAGGCGGCTACCCCGGCCCACTCGCCAAGGACTTCGCCATGCGAATCCACTACGGCCCCATGGCGTGTGGACCTCTGGTGGTCAAAGATCCGAAATACATAGCCAAGTTGCGTTCCCACGAACACTCCCTTCTCGCCGTGGACATGGAGTCCTACGGTGTTGCCTTGGCCGCATCGATGTGCAGCACCCCTGCACGAACGGTCCACGCGGTCATCATTAAGGGAGTGGTTGACTTCGCCGATGGCGCCAAGAATGACGACTGGCACGACTACGCGGCCTACGCCAGCGCCGCCTACGCCCGATACATCCTGGAGACCACCTATCACCGGCCGGTGGCCTTCGCCCAGATCACCCGCATGCGCGCAGACGACCAGCCCTGAGTGCACCGGGCATGCACATCACCCTGCCGCCGGCTCCAGTCGGGGGGCTGCCACAGGCCCCATGGGTACAGCCGCCGGTGTGGCCGTTGTGGGCGGTTGCGGAGGCGGGGTTGTGTAGACGGTGACGGTGTCTGCCGAGTTCGGGAAGTTGCCGATGGCTCCGCAGCCCACCGCGAACGCGATGACCGAAATTGCGATAACGAAGCCGCGAATCAGACGACCAACCATTGCGTGCCTCCCCAGGACTCGATGTCGGCTCGACGCGGGGTCTGGGCGGCGACAGAACAAATCTAACGCTGCCCCTCGTGGGCTGCCATGTCCATAGACCGCAAGAGCGAATCCAGATCCAATCCCCCGGTTCAGAACCAGTCGGGGCTCATCTCCAGCGTGGTGCGATCGAGAGACTCAAGCAGTAGCAACTGCGGCGCGGTCCGGGGCAGTTCGTAGGCGAAGAAATACCTTGCGGCGTGACGCTTTCCGCCATAGAAGTCACCCGGGTTGTCGCCGGCGGCCAGGAACTGTTCAAGCCACATCCAGGCGATCACGATGTGTCCGAAAGCCTCGAGGTAGATGGCGCTGTTGGCCATCGCCGCCTCAACATCGCCCGCCGCGAACATCGACATTGTCACGGCGACCAGTTTCTGCCACGAAGAATCAAGTTGCTCGGCGAGCGCCGCCGATTCGCCACCAACGGTATTTGCGGCGGCCACCGTCTTCGAGATCGTGGCGCCGAGTGCGGTCAGGCTGGCGCCGCCACGTTGAGTCACCTTGCGCCCCAAAAGATCCAGACTCTGGATTCCGTGCGTGCCCTCGTGAATCGGGTTGAGCCGATTATCGCGGTAGTGCTGCTCGACGTCGTATTCGCGGGTGTAGCCGTAGCCCCCGAGCACCTGGATTGCCAGGCTGTTGGCCTCCAGGCACCACTGCGATGGCCAACTCTTGGCGATCGGCGTCAAGATATCTAGCAACAGCCCCAACTCATCGCGTTCGTCGTCAGAGTCCGCACTGTCCTGCCAGTCGACGATTCTGGCGCAATACAGGGCAAGCGCCAGTGCGCCTTCGGCGTAAGACTTCTGCGCCAACAACATTCGCTTGACGTCGGCATGCTCGATGATTGGCACCTGCGGCGTCGTTGGATCCTTACTGGTGATCGACCGGCCCTGTGGGCGCTCCTTGGCGTACTGCAACGACTTGAGATAACCGGTGTACCCCAACGCCACCGCTCCCATCCCCACACCGAGGCGAGCCTCGTTCATCATGTGGAACATGTAGACGATGCCGCGGTGCGGTTCTCCGACCAGGTATCCGATCGCGCCGTTGAAGTTCAGCACGGTGTTGGTGATACCCCGTTGCCCCATCTTGTGATTGAGGCCGGAAATCGATACGTCGTTGCGCACGCCGATCGAACCGTCGGCGTCAACGAGGAACTTCGGCACGATGAAGAGCGATATGCCCTTGGTGCCCGGCGAACCACCGGGGATCTTCGCAAGCACCAGATGCACGATGTTGTCCGACATTTCATGCTCGGCGCCGGAAATCCACATCTTGGACCCGAACAGCCGGTAGTTGCCGTCGTCACTAGGCTCGGCCCGAGTAGTGATATCTGCGAGCGACGATCCGGCCGCAGGCTCCGACAGCGCCATGGTGCCGGTGAACCGACCGGCGAGCATGGGCTTGACGAAGGTTTCGACCTGCTCCGCCGTGCCGAACTTAGCGAGCAGGTTGGCGTTAGCGATGGTCAGCATCAAATAGCCAGCCGTGCTGATGTTCGCGGCCGACAACCACGAAAACCCGGCCTGGGCGATGGTCGCGGGTAGTTGGGCGCCACCGAGTGCCTCATCCATACCCATGCTGAGGATGCCGGCATCAGCGACAGCGTCGAGGGCCTGCTTGACTTCAGGAATCACTGTGACCGTCACGCCGTCGAATGACGGCTCGTTCTGATCGCTCTTCTTGTTGTGCGGCGCGAAATACCGGGTGGCCAATTCCTCGCACAGATCCAAGACGTCGGAGAAGGTTTCACGGGAGTGCTCGGCGAATCGGGTCCGCTTGGTTAACTCCTCGACACCGAGCCACTCGAAGAGCAGGAAGTCGAGATCACGTCGGGACATGATGGTCGAACGCATTGACGCCTTCTTTCTCCGGCAGTCCGTGACGGGTCGCGGTGTCAGCGTAGCGAGCAGACGATAACGTGACTGCCTATGGCAGACCTGGTGCTCTACGACGTCATTGAGCGCGTCGCCCTGATCACGGTGAACGATCCCGAGCGACGCAACGCCGTGACCGACGCCATGTCTGCGCAGTTGCGCGACGCGGTAACCCAGGCGGAGACCGACCAGGGTGTTCATGCGGTCGTGGTGACCGGGGCGGGCAAGGCGTTCTGCGCGGGTGCCGACCTGTCCGCGCTCGGCGCGGCGGCGCGCGAGGGACTCGAACGCATCTACGCCGGCTTCATGGCCGTCGGCAGATGCTCGTTGCCGACCATCGCCGCCGTCAACGGCGCGGCCGTGGGGGCCGGCATGAATCTCGCCCTGGCCGCCGATGTACGGATCGCCGGACCACACGCGGTGTTCGACCCACGTTTCCAGAAACTGGGCATCCACCCCGGCGGAGGTGCGACCTGGATGCTGCAGCGTGCGGTCGGCCCCCAAGCCGCGCGCGCGGCACTGCTGTTCGGTATGCGCTTCGATGCCGAGGCTGCCGTGCAGCACGGGTTAGCCCTGCAATTGGCCGATGACCCGGTGGCAGCCGCTCTGGAGTTGGCGGCCGGGCCCGCCGCCGCCCCGCGTGAAGTGGTACTGGCCACCAAAGCCTCGATGCGGGCGACGGCGATCCCCGGCTTTGTCGACAGCGACCATCACGAAGCCGCGAAGGACATCGAGTTGGGACCACAGGCGACTTCGATCGAGTCACCGGAGTTCAAAGCGCGCCTCGCCGCCGCTCAGCAGCGCCGCTAGGCAGCGAACCGGCGGAGCAGAGTGCCGTTGAGCCACAGCTCAACCTCGGTCATCGGCCTCGCCGGTGTACCGGGCATCGGCGGAGCCGTCGAGTGATGACACGCACCCGTCGGAGTCGTGAATTCGGCCGTGTGTGTTCCGTTTTCGGCCGATTCAGTACTCACCAGCCAACCGTGGGCTTCTTTGGTGTAGTTGCAGCGTTCACACAAACCCAGGCCGTTGACCCGGCTGGTCGCACCGCCGGCCCGATGCGGCGTGGCGTGGTCGCGGTGCCGAATCGGTGCGTCGCAGTAGGGCGTGCGGCAGCGTTGATCTCGCACGTCGATGAAGTCCGCCAAGCCCTTGGGGAACCTTCGCGCACGCGACTCCATTGCCACCAGGGTTCCGGTAGCAGGCGTCGCATAGAGGCGGCGCAACGTCACCTGGGATCGTTGATCAGCTACCGCCTGCGAGATGAGGTCCTGGGCTATCGCCGAGGGCACCGACCCGTAGCCAGCGATAACCGCCGCGGCGTTCTCCACGCCCAACAGAGCCTGATCGGAGATCACCATGTTCACTGCAATCGGAACGGGTTGATCCGCAGGGCGTCCGGTAACGCGTTCGACGAGTGTGTCCGCCATGATCTGACCCCGCGAGCGGCCATCGCAGCAGACGTCAGCCTCCCGTTTGAGGGCGGCGTAGATCGACACTCCCTGGGCGACCGGCAGGAGCGCGGTTACATAGGTCATGGTGTCCGGCGCGGGCCGGATGGTGACGGTGCGATCCTGCGGTGCGCGCGCCGCGCGGTCGACCACTGCATGCGGGTCGAGTCGGTAGGCAATGGACTTCGCGGCTGCGGCGAGCGCGGAGTCACCCAGTCCATCCAGTCGGCTGGCGTCTGAGCACAACTCGGTATCCAGGCGGCGCCGGTCCTCCACATCGAGGCAGGCAGATTCCCGTGCCACGATCGTCGCCCGCCATTCCGACAGTGCACCGAGTTCCAGCGCCGCAAGGGTGTGTGGCATCTCATGCACCAGGGCTTTGGCCAAGCCGAGGTGCCGGCTACCCCGTGCCGGCGAATCACGCCGTGCCAGCGCAACTTCGGCCGCCACGCCGCGGCCGCGCCGGGCGGATGGAACGCCGGAGGCTGCCTCCGCAGACCGGCGTGCAGCGTCTAGTGCCACAGCCAGTCGTGCCTGCCGGGCGGCCGCCGCGGCCTTGAGCCGTTCCAGCGACGATATAGCCTCGACCAGGGCGGACTCCTCCGCACCGAGGTCGAATGTAAACAGGTTTTCGAACATGTATTCGATATTAGGGTTCGACTCCGACAAGATTTTCTGTTGAGACCACCTAATGAACGGTCGCGCGAGCTGTACCGTCTGTGATGCCCACCACATCCGCCGTGGCCGCCGTGTCATTCATGACCCCTAGGAGTCCCGATGCAGCAATCGAACCGCACCGAGAAGGCCCCCGCCGGGTACTCCAGGTACATCGGCCGGGTGGGTGCCCTGGCGATCTTCCTCGGAGTCGGAACTTCGCTCGGCATGGCGACCGCGTCTGCCGACAGCGACGGCGCGTCGCATTCTCGCGCCTCCTCAAGTGCATCCTCAAGTTCGTCATCGGACTCGCCTGGGGCCCGGAGTTTGCGCGTGTCCGCGCGTAACTCGGCCGACGGTGCGACGTCGTCCCGTTCCGCCCGGCCGACCACCAGCCGGCCGCAGTCCGCGGCCTCGCAGCCGGCCGCCAATCGGGCGGCCGCGGCTCTCGCGCGACGACAATCCGTCGTGGCGTCAATCGAGCCCAGCGATCAGGCCAGTCCACTGGGCACCCCGGCGCAGATCAGCCGCGAGCGCATTGCGATGAATACCGCCTCAACATTGCCGGTGACGCTCATGAAATTCGTTCTGCGACAGGGCTTCCTGGCGGCCGCCAATCAACAGTTCAGGCTCGTCGGCGGACCCGACGCGGCGAACCTGCAAGCCCTCGACAACGCGGTCGACGAGTACGCCCTCGCGTCGGCGTTTTCCGAACAGATCCTCAACCCGATGGATCCGGCGGTGGTCACCCAGGTCGCGGCCCCGCACAGCTGGTACGGACTGAATGTCGGCGGCTCGCGACTGCTCTACGACAACCCCGACACCATCTACCGGTTCATTCCGGTGAATAAGACTTCGGAGTACGTACTCACCGGCCAGCTCTACGAGGGTATCCCGGCAGACACCACGTTCAGCGTGCTAGAGGGAACCTCCGGCAAGACGTCGTCGATCCTCACTCTGGCTGACCTCGATGTCAGCGCGGACGGCTCGTTCGTGATCACCGCCAGTGGCGAGGCGGCGATGCCGGGGCAGAAGAACCATCTGCTGCTGACCTCAAGCTCAACCCTGATCGCCGCTCGAAACACCCTGGGCGACTGGGTCGCCGAGGAACCGATGGGACTTGAGGTCCACCGGGTCAGCGGACCGCCCAACAGTTTGTTCGCCCAACTCGGCGGGTTCGTACTGCTCGGCTCGCTGGTCAACAACAACCCACTGCTGGCCTCGCTGGCGTCACTGATTCCGCCGGTGGCAATCGCCGAAGCGCCGCTCGTTCGCGGGGCGCTGACCGCGTTACTGATGATCGTGCGAGGGGCCAATCAGGAGGCCAAGTACATGGCGCTGGCCACGACTGACCCCAACGGTCAACTCCGGCAGCCCAACGTGATGACCGCACCGGCCAGCAACGCCGAATTCCTGGCCAACCAGTTGCAGAGCAATGGCTACTTCCAACTCGCTAACAACCAAGCGCTCGTTCTGACCATCGATAAGGGCAGTGCCGGGTTCTTCAACGTCCCGATCTACAACGACTGGACGATCACCGACGACTACTGGAACCAGCAGACGAGCCTCAACATCGACCAGGCCGTGCCCAACCCGGACGGCACTTACACCCTGGTGGTCTCACCGACCGATCCCGGTGTGGCCAACTGGGTGTCCACCGGCGGGCTGAACCAGGGCACCATCTCGATGCGGTTCCAGAACGTCACGGATCCCGAACAGGACCGTCCGACCGTAGGCTCCGCGGTGGTCTTGGTCGACGAGTTGGCTGCGGTCCTGCCGGGCACCACGGTCCACGTCACCGACGATGAGCGCGCGGCACAACTGGCCGCCCGCCAATTCGGGTACAACAAGCGCTACGCGCCCTACCCGCAGCGCTGAAGGCTATCGCAGGCCGATCTCCCTGGCGATGAGCATGAGCTGAACTTCGCTTGTGCCCTCGCCGATCTCGAGGATCTTGCTGTCCCGGTAGTGACGAGCGACCGGGAATTCGTTGATAAAGCCGTAGCCGCCATGGATCTGGGTGGCATCGCGGGCATTGTCCATCGCCGCCTCACTGGAGACGAGTTTGGCGATCGCGGCCTGCTTCTTGAACGGCTTGCCGGCGAGCATGAGGGCGGCGGCGTCGTAGTAGGCGGTGCGGGCGGCGTGAGCGCGGGCCTCCATCCGGGCGATCTTGAACTCGATCGCCTGGAACCGGCCGATCGGCTGGCCGAAGGCGGATCGCTGGGTCGCGTACTTCACGCACTCGTCGACGCATCCCTGTGCGGCGCCGACGGCCAATGCGGCAATGGCGATCCGCCCCTCATCGAGGATCTGGAGGAAGTTGGCGTAGCCGCGGCCACGGTCGCCGAGCAGGTTCTCCTCGGGTACCCGGACGTCGACGAAGGTCAGCGGATGGGTGTCAGAGGCATTCCAGCCGACTTTGTTATACGCCGGTTCGACGATGAACCCCGCTGTGGGAACAGGTATCAGGATCGCGGAGATCTCGCGACTCCCGGCGGTCGTGCCGGTGACGGCGGTTACGGTTACCAGCCTGGTGATGTCGGTGCCGGAGTTGGTGATGAACTGCTTTGAGCCGTTGATGACCCAGTGCCCGTCGTCCAGGCGAGCGGTGGTCTTGGTGGCGCCGGCATCACTGCCGCCGCCCGCTTCGGTCAGACCGAATGCACCGAGAGCCGCACCACTGGTCAACTGCGGCAACCATTCTCGTTTCTGGGCCTCGGTACCGAATCGGTAGACCGGCATCGCACCGAGGGAGACGCCACCCTCCAGTGTGATCGCCACGCTCTGGTCGATCTTGCCGAGTTCCTCTAGTGCCAGGCACAGGGCGAAGTAGTCGCCACCCATACCGCCGAACTCCTCGGGAAACGGGAGTCCAAAAAGGCCCATTTCGGCCATGCCGGAGACGATCTCGTAGGGGAATGAGTGCTCGGCGTCGTGCTTGGCAGCCACCGGTGCGACGACCTCGCGGGCGAAATCGCGCACCGTCTTCACGAGTTGCTGGTACTCATCGGGGAGGGTTCCGGTGGACAGGAATGTGGACCCGTGTTCGCTCACTGTTGTGTTCCTTCGGTATTCGCTGTTATCCGGGCCAGCACCTGGCCCACCTTGACCTGATCGCCCACCGCGACCAGAAGTTCCACCACACCGGCGACCGGCGATCGCAACGAGTGCTCCATTTTCATCGCCTCGACCGCCACCACGACGGCTCCGACATCTACTGGGTCGCCATCCTCAACGCTCACGGCCACAACGGATCCCGGCATTGGGCTGACCAGTTCCGCATCGCCGCTGTGCGCATCGTCCGGGCGGGACGAGTCCTCGGTCAATTCTTCGACCATCCATGTCCGGCCCCCACCCGCCAGCCAGATCTGCTGCCCCGTCGCGGCAACGGTGTACCGGCGGGACATACCGTCGAGAATCACGGTGAGCTCATCGTCCGTTAATTGCGCTGCCAACGAACGGTTTTCGGTGTCGGCGATCCGAACCAGGGCACGCTGCGGGCTGCCCGTGATGCGGACGTGATCAGCGCGAGCCCCGCAGCGTAATCGGATGCTCGTTGCCGCTGAATCGCCAAGACGCCAACCGGAGGGGACATCCCATAGGTCGGCCGCTCTGACCGGCCAGCGTTGCAGCCAGCGGTAAGCCGCTGCGGCGACGAACACCTCATCGCCCACCGCGGCCGGATCGAAATCCAGGCGTTCCAACAGACCGGTATCGAGACGGCCGGCCACCACGTCGTCGTCGGACAGCACAAACCGCAGGAAGTCGATGTTGGTGCCCAGTCCCAGAACTGCGGTGTGGGCCAGAGCGCGGTCCAGGGTGCGCAATGCGGCCGCCCGATCCTCGCCGTGCGCGATCACCTTCGCCAGCATCGGGTCGTAGTCGCCGCCCACCGTCATCCTGGCGGCCAGTCCGGAGTCGATCCGGATACCCGGGCCCTGCGGTTCGGTGACCGCGAGCACTGGGCCCCCGGTCGGCAGGAATCCGGCCGCCGGGTCCTCGGCGTAGATGCGCGCTTCGATGGCGTGCCCGCGAGTGACAATGTCGGCCTGGGTGTGGTGCAGACGCTCCCCTGCCGCGATCCGGATCTGCCACTCAACCAGATCCCAACCGGTCACCATCTCGGTGACCGGATGCTCCACCTGCAGCCGGGTGTTGCACTCCAGGAAGTAGAACTCGCCTGGCGCATCAGCCGAGACGATGAACTCCACCGTTCCGGCGCCGACGTAATCGACGCTGCGGGCGGTGTCGCAGGCGGCCGCACCGATCCGGGCCCGGGTGGCGTCATCCAGCAGTGGCGACGGCGCCTCCTCGATCACCTTCTGGTGGCGCCGTTGCAGACTGCACTCCCGTTCGCCGAAATGCAGCACCGTGCCGTACTTGTCGGCGAGCACCTGTACCTCAATATGCCTGGGGCGCAATACGAATCGCTCGAGGAACAGGGTGTCGTCACCGAACGATGTGGACGCCTCCCGGCGGGCAACCACCAGGGCCGCCGGCAAGTCGGCCGGATCGTCGACGCGGTGCATACCTTTGCCGCCACCGCCCGCGGATGGTTTGACCAGGACTGGGAATCCGACATCACCGGCAGCAGCGATCAAGTCGGCGTCGGTGAGCCCGGGTTCGGCTTTTCCGGGTACCACCGGAACGCCGAATGCCGATACGGCGGCCTTGGATGCGATCTTGTCGCCCATGGTGGCGATAGCCTTGGCCGGCGGACCGATGAACACCAGTCCGGCGCGCGCCAATGCGGCCGCGAAATCCGCGTTCTCCGAGAGGAATCCGTAGCCGGGGTGCACTGCCTGCGCCCCGGTTCGCACGGCCGCGTCGATCACGGCCTCGATGTTGAGATAACTCTGCCGAGCAGATGGCGGCCCGATCCGGACGGCGACATCG
>Ga0209829_10000142_pt1 | contig 62651 bp, 44 predicted proteins | sample C_140205_EF_Meta_FD_187311 | JGI IMG/M metagenome (GOLD analysis project Ga0209829, IMG submission 187311) | Freshwater microbial communities from Lake Croche, Canada to study carbon cycling - C_140205_EF_MetaG (SPAdes) (version 2) | ecosystem: Environmental > Aquatic > Freshwater > Lake...
ACGCCGACTCGGCGCGCGCTGGCATCGGTTGTGCTGATTGGGACGTGCCAATCACTCATCACCGCAACCGCCAACCATGGACTACTATGGTGACGACGCCGCCCGCACCCGCTTTGCCACCACCTTCGCGCTTCCCTGGAGGAGGCTGGGGCTGGGTTTCGGCCGCACGCACTGGGGTCGACCAAACGACTGCGGCAGCGCTGCAGACCGTGAGGGCTTGGTTTAGCCATGTTCGTTTTATCGTGGTTCGCATGGAATCAGTTCCCTGCCTTCGCCGCGCCGGCGGCAGAATACCAGTAGGGAAATTTCCTGGTCGTAAAGATCGCCTTCGGGATCATCCCGTGGATGCCTTGCGTGCCGTCCACGACCTGCGTCACGCGAAAGTCGACCCCGATGCTGGCGAGCGTGAAGGCTTTCAGGAAATCGTAGCCATTGATCTCGCCGATGTAGCTGATCCCCTCGGTGATCGCCTGCCGCATCGCCTTGTTCAGATCCGGATCAAGCCCGATCGAAATAAAGTGCGTCGCGGTCTCGGCACGAGGGTTCTTGAGCGTCTTACCCTTGTGGAGAATAAACTGGAGCACGCAGCTATTGGCCGTTTCCACCGCGCTGATCGTGACTTCGCCATCGCCCTGGGCGGCATGAGAGTCGCCGGTATAGAACATTCCCCCTTTTTGAAAAACCGGGAGATAGAGCGTGGAACCTGTGACCAGTTCCTTCAGGTCGAGATTACCACCGAAAACTCCCGGGGCGCTCGAGCGCCGCAGCGGCTTCTCTGCATCGTCCGGCTGGAGGCCCATCACACCCATGAAGGGTCGAAGGGGAACCTCGACGCCCGGTTCATAAATCGCGACGTCACGCATGGTGTCTAGGCGGACGATTTGTGCGAACGGCCGCGGAACGAGATCAGGAATTCCGCCCCGGCCGGGACTCGTGGAAACCACCCCATAGGGAATGCGCGGGCGAACATCCTTGATGCGAATCTCGATCGAGTCGCCCGGCTCCGCTCCGTCGATCGCGATCGGCCCAACCAACATGTGACCACCCCCGCTCGCGGCCGCCGCCGCCATGCCCGCGGGTGGCGGTGCGGGCGGTGCCCGTCGCGTCGTCTTAGCCGCCGCGATGGTTTCGGCCAGGGCCGGAGTGCTTTCAACGGTTTCGGTAAATCCGTTTTCCTTGAGCCACCCATTCGGGTCCTGGTCGCCCCAACGCGATCCGCCGCCGCCATCGATTTTCACGGTGGTGCCGGATTTCACGGTGAGGATCGGCGCCGCGTCGTAGGGAAAGAACCCGAGGGAAACGTTTTCGAGTTTCAACGGAACCAACACATCGTAAGTCGGCTCGGGCGGCAGCGCGTAGGCGGTCACGGCAACCAAACCGAGAACAATTCCAGTGGCGCGGCGAGCGATCGAGATCATCGGTAAATTTCTATTTGGAGGAATGAATTGCGGAGCAGGCGAGACGTTGCTCAGCGCGGCCGATACCAGTAGCGGTTGGGCTCATCCAAAAAGAGTTTTTTGGGAATCATCGCGTGAATGCCCTGCGTGCCGTCGACCACTTGCGTCACGCGGAAGTCCACCGCGATGCTGGTGAGCGCGTAAGCCTCGAAGAAATCGTAGCCGCGCTTTTCCTTCAGAAAATCAACCGTCTCCGTCATCGCCATGCGCATGGCTTGGTCGAGATCGGGGTCCAGACCAAACGTGAGGTAGTGCGTGGCGTTCTCCGCGCGGGGCGCAGTGAGTTTCTTTCCCTTGTGCAAAATGAATTGGAACACAGCGGTGTTCGCGGTCTCGATCGCGTTGATCGTGATCTCGCCGTCGCCCTGAGCCGCATGACAGTCGCCGGTATAGAACAGCGCGCCTTTTTGGAAAACCGGCAGGTAAAGCGTCGCTCCGGCCGTCAGTTCTTTGCAATCAAGGTTGCCACCGAAAATTCCCGGCGGGCCCGAACGGCGGTCCGGTCCGTCCGAATCGGGCGGGCAGGTGCCCATGACTCCGTTGAAAGGTGCCAGGGGCACCTCGGTGGTGGCGTTGAAAATTCCCGCATTCCGCCCGAGGTCGAGCATGATGACTTTGGTCCACGGGCGCGGCACGAGATCAGGCAGGGCGCCGCGGCCTGGCGTTGCGCCCACGGTGCCGTACGGAATCCGTGGGACAACTTCCAGGATGCGCACTTCAATCGAATCGCCCGCCTCTGCACCTTCGATGTAGATCGGTCCGACTAACATGTGCCCGCCCGTCGGCACTGGCAGTCCCGTGGGGCCGGGAGTGGCTCCGGGAGCGGGTGGAGCGGGTGGCAGGCGGTGCTTGGTTTCCTTCAACACAAGGACCGTTTCCGCAATGGCGGCGTTGGTTTCGACGGTGGCGGGAATCTTGTTCTCACGCAGCCAAGCGTTCGGGTTATCGCCCCATCGCGAACCACCGCCGCCGTCGATTCGCACGATTGCGCCAGAGGGCACGGTGAGCACCGGCTGCTTCGTGGCGGAAAAATGGCCGAGGATCGCCGTCTCGGGCGTGAGCCTCACGTGATGATCCACCGGAATTCCGTCACCCGCCCAGAGCGCCGTCGCCGCAAACCCCAGCGCACTCATCACTGCGCGGCGCAGGATGGGCGAGCGGTTGCAGGGATAAACATTTTGGGCGGAAGCGAGACAGCCGTCGGCAACCGGGAAGGCAGTCGCGAGAGACGCGACCGCGCGAGCGCGGAGAAATTTCATAGTGCGGGAGTGATTGGCATCCGCCATTCAGCGGAAACTATGCCAGCAACCCGCAGGGAACACTTTTCGCACCCGAAACACCGTCGTCGCCGTTCGGGGCCCTTTCTCCCTCACTCAAGTTGTCACTTCTTCGGAATCTCGCTTTCGTAGCGCGTCCAATTCCGCACGAGTTCGTGCACCACCACGCTGCCGACGCGATGCGCAGCCTCGAGTGAGGGCAAATACGCGGAGTATCCCGGGCCGAGCTTTTCACCACTGAGACTCTCGGCGGCATCGCCGCCCGGCCACTGCATATCAAAATTACTCGCGGTGCGCAGCACGAGCACGCGTTGTACATCGACGCGCTTGGCCCGTGCGAGAAACGTCAGCGACTGCATCGTGCCGGTGTCTTCCATCGCAGTCGTGACGTAATTTCCCGTGCCTTCGGTGTAATATTTCACCCAGTCATTCGCCCACTGGTTCAGAATTTTCCCATGCCAATAGGTCATCGATGATAAATTGTCGCCCTTCATCACCAGCGGAGGTCGCTGCGCTTTGGGATATCCGGTATACAGGGCACGGCGTTTCTGCATCGGCTCGGTGTCGGCGAGCGGCGTGTCCTTCGTGAGTTGGTAGGCCCATTCCACCAAACCCGGATCAAGCCGGTAGGCTTCGCCTTCACTGCGGTCCACTGGCTGTTCATAGGGTTTCTTTTTCCGCAGTGGAATGTAGCCCGTCGTCCAACCTGCCGGAATCTCGCGCGCGTCGATCTCGTGCCCCAAATCTCCATCGACCAACCACTCGGCCCACACGGCAGAGCCCAGGGGACCATCATGGGGATCAATCCCGGCAATGCCCGCCACCAGCCAATAGGTCTTCGAAAAATCGAACCGTGCGTCCAGGCCAAGCGCCATGATCGTCGCGGCGCTTTTCGCGGTGCCGACGCCGGTGACGACACCAAGCACAGTTCCCTCCGCATTCATCCGCAGATCGCGATAGCCCTGTGGAAAGGGCAAAATCTGCGTGAGCTTCTCGCGCTCCACCCAAAACTGAAACTCTCCCGGGGCATCGCCGGTGTCTTTGCCAGCCTCAAACATCGTGATGACGACAACTTTGGGTCGGATAACTTCGACGGCCGATCTGACCACTAACGGCATGAATAGAAAGGATGCCAATAGACAGCGGAGATGCATAGGCCCACGGATAGCAGATCCCGCGCCTCCGGCAAATTGGTTCTTGCGGCACCGCGGCGCGGCCGGTTCGCTGCGCCTTCCATGAGCACTCCCGCACCCGCCGAACACGCCATCATCAAGACCTCCTACGGAGAAATGACCCTCGCCTTCTGGCCAGACGTCGCACCGAAGCACGTCGAGAATTTCAAGAAGCTCGCCCGCGAAGGGTTCTACAACGGCACGGCCTTTCACCGCATCCTCAAAGGTTTCATGATCCAAGGCGGCTGCCCCAACACGAAAAAAGGCGCCGGCGGCATGCCCGGCACCGGCGACCCTGGCTACAAGGTCAAAGCTGAATTCAACAAGAAGTCCCACGTGCGCGGCGTCCTCTCCGCTGCCCGCTCTTCGCACCCGGACTCCGCCGGCTGCCAGTTCTTCATCTGTCACGGGAATGCCAAGTTTCTCGACGGCCAATACACCGCCTATGGTGAGGTCGTGAAAGGGGACGATGTCCTCGAGCGCATCGCCACCGTTCCCACGGGCGGCAGCGAAAAAAGCACGCCCGTTGACCGCATCGAGGTCGAAAGCGTGACGATCGTACCGGCGAGCTAACGCTCCCACGGGTCGGCTTCGATGAGGGCGGCGTCTCTGACCCGCCCTTTTTCGTGTCCGACCTACTCGACGCGCCCCCTGCGGGGAGCAAGGCTCTTGATGTAGAGCACGAGCGAGTCTAACTGCTCCTCACTCACGACACCTCGATAGCTCGGCATTTCAAGCACCCCGGCCTTCATCGGCTTCTGCGCCGGATCCAGGATTTTCCCCCGCAGATAAAGTTCCTCCGCAATCTCACTTGTGCCATCGAGCAGGGTGCGCTTTGACCCAAACAACTGGAGCCACGTCGGACCGACCTTACCTTCGGTCGTGCCATCCGCCGAGTGACAGATCGCACAACCCAAACTAGCGGCGAGCACTTTCCCACTGGCCGCCGACGCCGGCTCAATTTTCGTGCGCGTCGCGTGGACCGCCTTTTTCGTCAAATCCACTCCGGCCAACCCCACCGCGGCCAAATCGAGCATCCGCGGCTGGTGGATCGTAAAGTATACGACTCCCCGCGCCGCAGTGCCGGTGGCGAGACGAAAATCATGCCGCACCTCCACCTGCGCCGCGGCCGGAAGCTTCGGCAAATGCACGAACACCGATTTCCGATCGGTCGACAGCACGGTCTGCGCGACACCCCACGGCGTGACGCCCGCCGAACCGTCGAGTGCGTAGCGTCCACTGCCATAGGCGGAGCTCCGTTTATAGTTCCAAGCGCTCGCCACAATTTTCTCCGTTCCAAGCGAGGCCGGATCCAACGGCGCAGCGAATTCCAGCACCACGCCGTCCACGCAAGATCGGGCCGCCAGTGCCGTAACGACCTCCGACTTGCCCGGCCGCAACCGACCGAGCGCCCAATTGGTCGTCGCACTCGTCCCGTAGATCTGCAGCCCGGCAAAAAAAACTGCGTCCCCCCGCAAGTTCATCCGCGCATGGAGCAGCGGCAGATCGGTTTTAAAATCCAGCGGAATCACCGCGCCTTGCACCACCGGAGCCTCCAGGTCGGGCGAAATCAAAAACAACCGACCAGTGCCGTAGGAGAGATGCAGTAGTCGCCCGTTCCAAACGCCCATCCCCTGCCCGATCAGCCAAACTTGCGACGCTGAGGACGTGTCCTGCTCGTGAGGCAACCACACGAGTGGCGGCGCGAGCGCTTTCGGGTCTTTCTGTAAATAGCCAAAATCATCACCGGGCCGAACGAGGTAACACACCGACGAGGGAATGTAGTGTCCCTGCTGGTCAGTTGCCGTCACCAAGCCCGTCGTCGGATGCACGGTGACATACGGCTCGCGGGCGCTGGTGCCCATTGCCCGCGCGCTTCTCCCATCGGGAGAAATTCTCACGATAGCTCCAGTGTGCGCCGTCCCCTCGCCTCCGGCCGGCATTCCACTTCGGCCGACGATTCCGCCTTGGGTGACATAGGTCGCCCCGTCCGGTCCCATCGCCATATCGAGAGGAAACGAGCGCGTCGTTTGGCTTTGCAAAACTTGGTCGCTGAAATTCTCAAACCAATCCGCCTCGCCGTTTCCATCGCGATCATGCAGCCGCACGAGTCCATTCTTGGTCGCAACTTGGACAACTCCCTGAGCAGCCGCGATCGCCAGTGGCTCATGCAGCCCAGCAGCAAAGCGTCGCCAAGTGAGTGACTGGAATTTCTCATCCGCAAATCCGTCCACCATCCACACGTCGCCATCATACGTCACCACCGCCGCGCGGTCGTCCGTCAGAAACACCAAGTCGGCGGCCCGCACCCGACGTCCCCCTGAATTCGCGTCCGGGGTGGCAATCCGATCCAGCACGAGACCGTTCTGCGCGAGCGCATCGCGTTGCACGGCGGCCGGCGCAGTGGCGGCCCATCGTCGAATTGTGTCCTGCGGCGGGATCGACGGCGTGGCTGGAAGCTCTCCCGATTCACCTTTCGGCCCAAAGCCGAACGCGAGGCTGACACGCTGCACAGCGGTCGACGGAGCCAAGGTGCCAACGAATCCATCCTCGCCTTGCGTCACCACGAGCGCCGGAGAGTTTGACCGGATCTGCATGGACGCATCGACGCTAACCCCCAGCGCGAAAACCACGGGCTTGGCGTGCGGCGCGATCTCGAAATGACGGATCACCGCCACGGTCTCATCGAGACTTCGTGCCTCATGCCATTCCTTGATGGCTACTTCCTCCGCATGATAGTGGAGCACCGCCGCTGCTCCCATGATCTCGATCCCGTCAAACCGTCCAACCTTGGCAGGCAAGGGTCCTCGACCAGCATCCCCATCCCAACCTGGCGGACGTGGATCTCTACGCAGGTCGGCAGGCTCTACTCCGACTCCAGGTAACACGGGAGAGCTCATCACCACTGTTCCGGTCGGCCGTGGGTGCCCGGCCCCAGCTTTCTCTCGGATATTCGCGTAGGAAATCTGCGCCATCGTGGCCAACGTGATGGGCGGACTGCCCGCCGGACTCCGCCAAATCGCTGCGATGCGGAGCAACTCCTGATCAAACAGCACGCAATACCCTGATGGCAGCGGCAACAGGATCCCTCTCACGACAAAATTCCCGCCCGTCTTCTGGCCCGGCGCCGGAGCAAAGACTTCAACTTGAGAGTGAAAGAACGGTTGAATCGGTTCGAAAAACGGTCCGACCGTCGGTCCGGCCGCACTACCCAAGCCACTGGTCGCGACGAGCGCACCGATAAGGGTGAGAATCTGAAGACGGTGGATCATGGGAGAATTCAAGGTTACACGCCAATTCTCAAAAATTATCTCGAACCCGCCTCCAGCGTGGCAAGCGCCACCGCGAGCTGCCCTCCGACCCGCGCATTGTTAATCAAAAGCGCGAGATTTGCCCGGCGCGATTCGCCACCGGTGAGTTCAGCGACGCGACCAAGCAAGAATGGAGTCACCCGTTTGCCGTGAATTCCTTGGGCCGCCGCTTCAGCCGTCGCTTGCAAAATCACCGCCTCGACGCGCTCCGTCGGCAACTCGTCTTTCGCCGGCACCGGCACCGCGAGCAGCACCCCGTGTTGCGCGCCGAGTCGACGCGCTGCGGCGACGACTTTGGCCGCTTCAGCGGGACTAGCGACCGAAGCATCCACCGGCAAGCCGCTGCTCCGCGAGTAGAACGAAGGCAGCGTGTCGGTGCCGAGGCCAAGGACGGGCACGCCCTGCGTCTCGAGCACCTCCAACGTAAGCGACAAATCCAAAATTGATTTCGCCCCCGAGCACACCACGGCGACCGGCGTGCGCCCAAGTTCGAGCAAATCAGCGGACACATCGAACGGCGCCCCGCGATGCACGCCACCGATTCCACCCGTGGAGAAAACGCGGATGCCCGCCATGTGCGCGACGATCATCGTGCCCGCGACCGTCGTCGCGGCGTCTTCACCGAGTCCGACCGCAATGGGTAAATCACGGCGCGAGCATTTCCGCACCGTCCCATACGGCAGCGCGCCAAGACGCTCGATGTCCGCACGTGAGAGCCCCACGGTAATTTCTCCCGCCAGCACCGCAATCGTCGCCGGCACCGCCCCGCTTTCCCGCACCGCCGCTTCCATCGCCAGCGCCGTTTCGACATTCGCCGGAAACGGGAGACCATGGGTGATCAAGGTCGACTCAAGTGCGACGACGGGACGGCCAGCTCGCAGGGCGGCGGTGACTTCGGGAGAGATGGAGAGCAGTGGTGTCATGGGAAAAGCCGACGACGGTCGGGTCATTTGTCGACCGGCTCAAGCCCAAGGCGCTGCCGGTCGAGGTCGGCCAAGATACGGCGAGCTTGGTGCGCATCGCGGCCGGTTTGGAGTTTCCTTCGAGAAACCCTCTGAGTTGGGACTTTCTTTGTGGAACTATGTTGTAACATGCACGGACCCCCTACGCATAGCTCTAAAGAATGCTGCGAGCAGAACAGCGCTGATCGCGATACCCGGTAGCCAGCCGGAATAGAAAAACGCTCTTGGCACTCTGAACTGGTGAAACGGATCAAGCCACATGGATAGCAGAGGTAAGATGGCCAATGCAGACGTGAGTGTCATGAAAGCGCCTAAGAATACTTTCGTTTTGGAAAGTCGGCATGCTCCATGAACGAACCAGACGACGCCTACAAGGAGCGCGGGAGCGCCAATCACGATCTCAAAAATAACCACCGGCCAGAAGAGGAGAGCACCCGCACCCAGGCTAGATTTTGGCCAACGTTTTACTGAACCGCACGCCGCGGCGGTTCGGGAAGTAATTCGATTGTTTCAAAATCCGCTCATTCCTTCCCAAACAGGGCGTCACCCGCTTCCTTCGCCGCAAACATGAGCGCGGCTTCATGCCCAATTCCCGGCGTCTCTACTTTTCTCCAGTTAAAGGCCCAGCCTCGTTCCGCCGCCAATTTCTGCGCCGCTGCGAAACAGGCCCGCCCTCGCGCGAGGCGATTCGAGCCTTGCTTCATACCCTCGGCGCTATCGTCAAAACTGTGCTCGGGAGTGATGTCGCCCGTGCCGAGATAAATGGTTAATTGCGCGGCAAGATACCGGCGCAGCACGGCGTCGTTGCTCAGTTCAACCGGTAGCCCGCCAAAGCCATATCCGAATTTTTGCACGCGATCCGGGAAGAGATGCGATCCCGGGTTGGCGGCGACAATTTGCACCGCGTCACCCGGCAAGAATGCCGCGAGTCGCACGAGAAACTGACCGCCCGCCGAGTGGCCGATCAGATAGTAAGGGAGTTTCGGTTTGGCTTCGAGCGAACGCACCTGCGCGACAATTTTAGGGATCACCGCATAAGTCCAATCATCGGACCGCTGCATCTTGCCCGTTTGGTCGAGCAGCCCTCCGCGTTGATAACGCAAACTAGGAAACCGATCTTTATCAAATAATGGCGCCACCAACAACACACCAAAACGTTCGGCCAGCGTGATCGCATAGTTTCGATAGTCCTCCGCATTCCGGCCCACTCCGTGACAAACAATCAGGAGCGGACCGTCTATGTATTTCGCCGGCCTGAAGGTAAAAACTGTGATGGGCTCGGATCCGTTCGCACACACAAACTGACCACGTCCCATGGGGATCGGCTCGGCGAAGAGGGAAAGACCGAGGAAAGCAAAAAGCAGCGCAATGAGGAGGCGGGGCGACATTGTGCCAAAAGGCTCCACCACCCTCATCGCGCTAGCAAGCGCACTCTCAACCGGTCAACTAAACCCGAGCGCCTTCGCGACCGCCCCGTAGGTAATTTTGCCGTTTTCCGTATTCACGCCGCGAGCCAAGCCTTGATGCTCGGCGAGGGCGCGTTCGATGCCCTTGTTCACGAGCATCGCCACATAGGGTTCAGTCGCCTGCGTGAGGCCGAGCGTTGACGTACGTCCAACGAGCGCAGGCATGTTCGGCACTGCATAGTGGATCACTCCGTGCTGTTCATAGACGGGATTCTGGTGCGACGTGGGTCGGATGCTCTCGATACAACCACCTTGATCGATCGCGATATCGACGATCACACTGCCCGGGCGCATCCGCGCGACGGTCTTGGCAGAAACGACGATCGGGGCCTTCGCCGCCGGAATCAGCACCGCGCCAATCAGGAGGTCGGCATCGGCCACCTCAGCCTCGACGTTCGCAGGGTTGGACATGAGCGTAACCACCCGGCCGCGATACTCGGTGTCGAGCGCTTCGAGTTTACGCGTATCGAGATCGAGCACCGTTACGCGCGCGCCCATGCCGACCGCCATCTGCACGGCATGTGCCCCGGAGTTTCCCGCGCCGACCACGACTACGTGACCGGGCATCGTGCCGGGAATACCGCCGAGCAGCACGCCGGAACCGCCATGGTGGGACTGGAGAAAATACGCTCCGATCTGAATCGAGAGCCGCCCGGCGATCTGCGACATGGGCTTCAACAACGGAAACTGTCCGTCCGAGCCCTCGACTGTTTCATAAGCGATTCCGAGATTTTTTTTCTTAAGCAGCACCTTGGCGAGTTCGGGGCCAGCGGCCAAGTGCAGATAAGTGAACAGGGCCTGCCCTTCGCGTAGCAGCGGATACTCGGCCGGCAACGGTTCCTTCACCTTGAGGATAAGGTCGGCCGCACCCCAAATCTTGGTGGCATCGGCGACCATCGTCGCTCCGGCGTCCCGATATTCCGCGTCAGTAAATCCAGCCGTAATACCGGCAGACTTCTGCACCAAGACTTTGGCGCCAAGCGAGACGCAACGGCGACAGAGACTGGGCGTCATCGAGACGCGGGTTTCCCCGATCTTAATTTCCTTTGGGACGCCGATTCTCATGGCGTTATGACAAAGAAATTTTCCCCGGATGACACGCTTAGAATTGTCGCGAAGGCGACGAACTGCGCCGGATTTTCGTGTGTTCAGCTCACCAGCCGCTTGAGTAGGTTGATCCATGGCCAAGCCACTCCACCTCATCGTCGCCTGCGCCGAGAATCGTGTCATCGGACGCGAAGGTAAGCTTCCGTGGCACCTTCCCGAGGACTTGGCCTATTTTCACGAGGCGACCGCCGGCCGAATCGTTGTGCTCGGTCGCGTGTGCTTTGAAACGTGGCCTCGGGTCGCCCTTGATGGGCGCAAGCCCGTCGTCATTTCCCGCAACACAGGGCTCCAACGCGAGGGCGTGCGCGTCGCGGCGAACTTGGACGAAGCACTCACCCTCGCCGAGGCGTTGCCCGGGGAAATCATGATTTGCGGCGGCGAGAAAATTTACGCGGAGACCCTCGCCCTCGCGGAAACCACCGGACGCGCATTGACGCTTCACCTCACGCTGATCCACGCCGAAGTCACGGGCGACACCTTCATGCCGGAGTGGCGGCATTTGGCGTGGCGGGAAATCGCACGACGCGAAAGCGCTGACGCCCAATTTCGCTACACGTTTTTCACTTTGCAGTGGCCTTGAGCGCGGCGTGCGCCGTGCCAACGGCCACATATTTTTCCGCCCACGGGCGCAATGAACTCTGCTCGGCCTCGGTCAATGGCCGAACCACTTTCGCCGGCGAGCCATAGACCATCGAGCCCGGCGGGCAGGTGAAACGCTGCGGCACGAGGGAGTTTGCCCCAATGATGCTCCGTGAGCCGATCTGCGCCCCGTCGAGAACCGTGGCGCCCATGCCCACCAAGCACTCATCCCCAATCGTGCAGGCGTGGACAATGGCAGAATGCCCGATTGTGCACCACGCACCGATGTTCGCATCGAGATTGTCGGCGAGGTGGACGACGGCGTTGTCCTGAATATTACTCCCCTCCCCGACAACGATCCGGGCAATATCACCCCGCAACACGGCACCGTAGAACACACTCGATTTCGGCCCGAGCGTGACGTCACCCACGACCGTGGCATTGGCCGCGACGAAAAGTGCGCGGGCGGTATCGGGCGTCTTTGTGAGGTGAGCCGCAAGGCGTTCGTGAATCGTCATGAAGATTATTTCTCTTTTGAATAGGGCACGCCAATGGCCGCTGGTGCCGTGGCCTTGCCGACGAAGCCGGCGAGGAGCAGCACCGTGAGCACGTAGGGCAACGCCAAAATCGCCTGCACGGGGATGACTCCGACCAACGGTAGCGCGACGCCCTGCAGTCGCGACGCCAGCGCATCGGTGAACGCAAACAGCAGGCAGGCCCAGAGAGTCGGATACGGCTTCCACTTTCCAAAAATCAGCGCCGCAAGCGCGAGGTAGCCCTTGCCAGCGGTCATGTCGCGAGTGAACCCGGCACTCGCGGCCGTTGAGAGATAGGTGCCGGCCACACCGCACAGCACACCGGAGATCACGACCGCCTGATAGCGGAGTCGCGTTACGGAGATGCCGGCTGTATCGACCGCGTGTGGATTCTCGCCGACTGCGCGCAGCCGCAATCCAAAGCGCGTCCGGAACAGCACCCATGCACTACACGGCACGAGCGCGGCCGTCGCGTAGACCATGAGGTTATGCCCGCTCAGCAGCTGCGCATAGAGCAACCCGGGCAACGGATGCTCGGCTGCAGTGTTCGCCCAAGGCCATACCAGCGAAGTGAAACGTTGGCCCGGACCGTCGAGCTGCGGGGTTTGGCCACCGAGATTAAACCACGCCAGCGCGAGCGTCGGACCGAGTCCGGCCACCATAATGTTGATGGCCATCGCAGCGACAACTTGATTGCCCCGATGGGTGACGGTCGCAAACCCGAGCAACCAAGCGAGTAACACGGCAGCCGCGATGCCCGCCCCCAGACCGGCCCAAGCAGAGCCGGTCACAGCAGAAACGGCAGCGGCAGCAAACGCAGCGCCCAGCATTTTCCCTTCGAGACCGAGGTCCACGACGCCGGCGCGTTCGGAAAACATCCCGGCAATCGCTGCGAGCAGCAGCGGCGCGGCCACCCGAATCGTGGCGGCGAGGGTTAGGACGATGAGCGTGTAGGTCTCCATCGTCAGACGGCCGCGTTTTTCTCCGCGGTTGAAAAACGCGCAAGGAGCGCACCGAGCGGTGCGCGAAAAACATTCTCCAACGCGCCGCAAAACAAGATCACGAGGCCTTGGATCACGACGACCATGTCTCGGTTGATCTTCGGCATATCGAAAGCGAGCTGCGAGCCACCCTGGGCCAGCGCACCGAAAAGAATGGCGGAAATCAAAATCCCGACCGGGTGATTGCGCCCCATCAGCGCAACCGCGATACCGACAAACCCAGCGCCCCCCGGAAAATCCATCAGGATGCGGTGCTGCGATCCGAGGAGCTCGTTCAGACCGAGGCAGCCCGCGAGCGCGCCGGAAAGGAGCATCGCTTGGATGACGATGCGCGAAGGCGTGATGCCGGCGTAAACGGCGGCGGACGGGTTCTGCCCGGTCACGCGCAGCGCGTAACCCCAGCGCGTCCGCCACACCAGCACCCACACGAGTGCGGCGGCGAGCAGCGCGAGGGCAAATGCGAGGTTGAGCGGCGACGGGGAGAACGTGAGGCCAAGTTTCGCGCAGAGTTCGTGCACTGCCGGGAGCAACGCCTGCGCGCCAAACTCCCGCGACTCGGGCGACTGCTGGCCGGGTTTGATGAGGATGTTGACGAGCAGGTAGGTCATCAACGACGCGGCAATGAAGTTGAACATGATCGTCGTGATGACGATGTGGCTGCCCCGTCGCGCCTGGAGCCATCCAGGGATCAGCGCCCACGCCGCGCCGAACGTCGCACCGGCCAGAATCGCGACAGGCAGCACGACCAAAAACGGCGCACTGTCTCCCAGCCAGAGAGCGACCAACCCGCTCCCGAGCCCTCCGATGTAGGCCTGACCCTCGCAGCCGATATTGAACAGACCTGCGTGATACGCGACCGCGACGCCGAGGCCGGTAAAAATGAAATTGGTCGCGTAATAGAGCGTGTAGCCAATCCCCTCCTGCGTGCCGAGCGCACCGCTCGCCAGCAACTTGAAGGCGGCCCATGGGCTCTCGCCGAGAATTTTCACGACGACGCCAGAAAGGATCAAGGCGGCGGCGAGATTGATCAGCGGCAGCAATCCGAGTTCGGCCCAACGGGGAAGTTTGGCTGGGGCACTCATACCGCACCCTCCCCTTTCACACCGGCCATCATGAGGCCGATTTTTTCCTCGGTGGCGTCGGCTCGCAGAAGCTCGCCGACTATCTCGCCGGCGTTCATGACCAGAATGCGATCGGCGAGGCCGAGGATCTCGTCGAGTTCGACGGAGACGATGAGGAGCGCTTTCCCGGCATCGCGTAGGGCGACGAGTTTCTTGTGGATGAACTCGATCGCGCCGATGTCCACACCGCGGGTCGGCTGACCGATGAGCAGGACGCGCGGATCGACGTCGATCTCGCGAGCGAGCACGAGCTTTTGCTGATTGCCTCCGGAAAACGCCGAGATGCGGAGAGTCGGCAACGCGGGGCGCACGTCGTGGGCGGCCATTTTCTCCTCGCAGGCCTGGCGGATGGCCGTGCGGTCGAGCAAGGCTCCCCGATTGCATTCGGCCCGGTCGTGGTAACCGAGGATCGCGTTATCCTCGGCTGAGAAGCTCGCGACGACCCCCATGCGCAAACGGTCCTCGGGCACGTGCGCGAGTCCGAGTGCGCGGCGCTCGCGCGGCCCGACGTGCTCGCGCACGAGGTCGTGGCCACCAAGCAAAATCGAACCACGCACCGGGTAGCGTATGCCGGCGAGCGCCTCGAGCAGCTCAGACTGACCGTTGCCGGAAACGCCGGCGATTCCAACGATCTCACCAGCGTGGAGATCAAAGCTCACACCCTTTAGGCGAGCGACCCCAAGCCGATCACGGACCTCCAGGTCCCGCACGGCGAGGAGCGTGACGCCGGGTTGCGCGAGTGACTTCTCGACTCGGAGGAGCACGGCACGCCCGACCATTTTTTCCGCGAGTTCCCTGGGCGAAGTCGTCGCGGTGACCACTTCGCCGACGATGGCACCTTGGCGCATGACCGTCACGCGGTCGGTGATGACCATGATTTCGCGGAGCTTGTGTGTGACGAGGACGACGGATTTCCCCTCGTCGCGGAGACGACGCAGCATCTTGAAAAGTGCATCGGCCTCCTGCGGCGTGAGAACGGCGGTGGGTTCGTCGAGAATGAGAATTTGAGCGCCGCGGTAGAGTGCCTTGAGGATCTCAACCCGCTGTTGGAGCCCGACGGGCAATTCGGAAACAACCGTGTCGAGCGGAACATCGAGCGCGTAATCGCGGGCGAGTTTTTCGAGTTCGGCGCGGGCGCGGGCGAGGCCACCGGACAGCAGAGCGCCACCTTCGACGCCAAGGACGACGTTTTCGAGCACCGTGAAGTTTTCCACGAGCATGAAGTGCTGGTGCACCATACCGATGCCGGCGGCGATGGCGGCCTGGGGAGATGTGATGTCGACGCGAAGGCCGTTCACCCAAATTTCGCCAGAGTCGGCGCGGTGAAAGCCGTAGACGATATTCATGAGCGTCGACTTGCCGGCGCCGTTTTCACCGATGAGACCGTGAATGCTACCGGGCGCGACGGCGAAACTGATCGCACGATTGGCGTGGACGGAGCCAAAACGCTTGTCGACGGCGCGGAGTTCGAGCGCGGGAGCTACGGATTTTTCAACCACGGGTGGACACGGATGAACACGGATTGAGGGCGCGACGCAACCTGAGGCGTCCGACGGCCAGCGATTATTGCGTCTTGTATTCCGCAACCTTGAGTTTGCCGGAGATGATATCGGCCTTGGCGGCGGAGAGTTTGGTTTCCATCGCCGGGGTGATGAGCTTGCGGTTGTGCTCATCGAGCGAGTAGCCGACACCGTCTTCAGCAAGGCCGAGGACCATCGGGCCGCCTTTCCATGCGCCGTTCTTGGCATCCATGATCGTCTGGTAAACGGCTACATCCACGCGTTTCACGGCGGAGGTGAGCACGCTGCCCGGGTGGAGATAGTTCTGATTGCTGTCGCAGCCGATACTGAGTTTCCCCGCATCTTTGGCCGCCTGCATCACGCCGCCACCGGTATTGCCCGAGGCGTGAAAGATCACATCAGCACCCCGGCCGATTTGGCTCTTGGCGAGTTCGCTGCCTTTGGTGGGGTCGTTCCACGCGGCGGCAGTCGTGCCGGTCATGTTTTGAAACACCTCGACCTGAGGATTCACGAACTTCGCACCGTCGGCGTAGCCCTGAGCGAATTTGCGGATAAGCGGGATGTCCATGCCACCCACGAAACCAATTTTTCCGGTCTTCGAGGCGAGCGCGCCGGCCATGCCGCAGAGGAAGGAGGATTGCTCTTCGCGGAAGTTGATCGATTGGACATTCGGCAGATTCACGGTGCCGTCGATGATCGCGAATTTGACGTTGGGAAATTTCTTGGCGGCCGCCTCGACGGCAGAAGCTTGGGAGAAACCGATCGCCACGATCACTTGCGCACCGCGCTGCGCAAAACGAGTCATGGCCTGCTCGCGTTGCGCAGCGTTGGTGACCTCAAACTCACGCACCTCGATGCCGGTTTCCTTCGTGAACCGTTTCGTGCCATCGCCGGCCGACTGATTGAACGATTTGTCGAATTTCCCGCCCATGTCGTAGATAATCGCCGGCAAAAAATCTGCGGCGGAGGCCGCAGCCGAAAGGAGCATGGGGGCGAAGAGCGCGCGGACGAGGCGGGGCAGATTCATTGGGCAATAGGAAGTCGGTAGCCGCCCTGAATGCAAGCGCCGGGCCAAGGCCGAGCGCATCGGAGACCTCGGCCTAACGCCCTACTTCTTCAGCCAAGTGCCGTCTTCTTTTTGCACCCAAACTCCTGGGGCACTGCCCGCAGCAATCTGCTTGGCGCGAGTGCGACCAACTTGCTCGGCCGACGTGCCGGTCTGTTTCGCGAGCGCGGCATAGACGATATCGCGATCACTGTTCTCTGCTGAAATCACCGCGCCGGCGGCGGCATCAGCTCCACGCGCTTCGACGAGGCCCCGGTTGTTTTCACCAATGGCCCCCTTTGATTTCAATTGATCCAGCTGGGAAAGGCGTTGCGCCATCCGCGACTTCACCGCGCCGAGATCCTGGGCGCGAGCAAAGGGAGTCGAGACTCCGAGAGAAAAAACGACAACCAGTGCAAGCAGGCGAAAGAAAGCAATATTCATGGAAAGTTAAGATTTTGCCGGTGGCGTGTTGATTGTGGCAGACTTCTTGTCGAGGTCGCCAAAGAAGTCATCGAGGGCTTTGTCCACCTTTACGTTCACATCGATCGTCGCGTGGACCTGGATCGGATCCATTTTCACATGAATGCAACCGCCGAAGAGGAGAGCGATCAAGGGGAGTGAGCAGCGGCGCAGCATGGGAATGAATTGCACACAGCAGACCGCAAAGGGCAACTCAGGTTTCATTTCGTTGTTTGGAGGCGCACTTTCGCACGGTTGTCCATTCCGAGGCGGAGCACCTGATCGAGGGGCCCGGACACGTTCACCGAAAACGTCACCTGCTCGACAACGTCGCCAACCCCGGTGGTGCGGGCGACCACCTTGACCGCGGCGGAACGCGCGCCGCCCGCGCCATCGGGATAGAGCTGGAGGGCCAGACTTTCAACCGCGAGCGGGGCGTGACCGAGTTCGATCCGCTGGAGCAAGCTGTGCGCGGGATTTTCGAGGGAAACCCACCGACTAAGTGCGCCCAAATATGACGGGAGCAAGGCGATCCGCGGAGGCGAGTTTCCCGTGAGTAGTCCAGGGGAAGCGGTGAGTCGAATTGTGGCGGGTTGAACGGAACCAACGGAGAGCGAGCCGTCGCCTGGTCCAATGCCGGATTTCAGGGTCCAATTCACAGCCAGTCGGCCCGCCACCTGACCCTGCGCTTCCTTGAGCGCTTGCGGCACCAACGCCGCGAGATCACCGAGCCCGAGACCGGAAAATTCAGCGGTGCTTTTGACCGCGGGTGCCGCGGGATCGAGTGTGAACGGTGCAAGCGCGATCCGACCGCCGAAGGCGGCAAACTCGGCGCGGGTCACGGCAAAATGACCTTCCGCCGTCCCGGTCAGATCAATCATTAGTTTTCGCGCCGTGAGCCCTGCTGCCTGAATTGTGTCCACGCGGAGCTGCGCGGTGCGCACCTCGGTCCGCTCTGCGGCGACCCCAAGGTCCGCCTCGAGCGTCAGCCCGGTCGCCGTCCAGTTTTGGGCGGCACTTCCGGCCGTCCCGGCGGCGAGCGTGAGCTTTAACGCACCCGAAGCCTTCGCGCCCTGCCACTGTCCGGCTCCACTCAGCGTGAGTCGCCCGGTAAACTCGAAGTCAGCGGCTAACGTTTTTATTCCGGACTGCGCGACACCGAGTCGCCACCATAAAGCCGCGTCGATCTGCGCCCGGAGGATACGCCATGAGCCGGAGATTTCTCCGGCCGGAGGTGTGATTTCAATAAGGATGTCCCAGCCCGGGGCCGTCGCGGTTGCAGTCAAAACAAGGCCAACCCCCTCGGCAGGTACAGTGACAACATGCCATGCAAGGTCGGGGAATCCGGGAAGACCCGGCAACGAGAACTTACCCGAAAGGTCGCCGCGCAGCGGAGGCCATGAAGGGCGGCGCTCCGCTGCGCTCAGGCCAACCGCCATGAAGGCGAACGCAAGAAAGCAGAGGAGGTTGCGACGCATACAGGATCAGCTTCGTGCAAGCCCTCGGCAGTTGCCAGCCAACTTACGGCTCCGGTGAAGCGGCGAGCCCCGCAGCCAGAATTTCGCTGCGGACCGGGACGCGCCGCAGTCAACGCGCCCCAGCCCGTCGGGCTCACTTTACCGCCACCGGCCGCAGCGACCAAATCTGCTCGGCATATTCGCGAATCGTGCGGTCGCTGGAGAACTTGCCCACGCGCGCGGTGTTGAGGATGGCCATCTTCGCCCACTTGGACTGATCGCGATAGGCCGCATCCACCCGGGCCTGCGCGTCGCAATAGGAGCGGAAGTCGGCGAGGAGCAGATAGGGATCGCCGCCATTGAGAAGACTGCCGTGCACGTGACCAAACGCGCCGTGCTCACCGGGAGTGAAGTAGTCGCTGCCCAACCAATCGATCACGGCGCGAAGCTCTTCATCGGCGTGGTAGAGATCCCACGGATTGTAACCCTTCGCCCAGAGCGCCTCGACCTCCTCGACCGTGAGGCCGAAGATGAAAATATTTTCGGAGCCGACTTCTTCGCCGATTTCGACATTCGCGCCATCGAGGGTGCCAATGGTGAGGGCACCGTTGGCCATGAGCTTCATGTTGCCCGTGCCGGACGCTTCCTTGCCGGCCGTGGAAATCTGCTCCGAGAGATCGGCTGCCGGAATAATTTTCTCGGCCAGTGAGACGCGATAATTGGGCAGAAAGACGACTTTGATTTTCCCACCGATGCGTTCGTCAGCGTTGATGCGTGCGCCGATGACATTGATGGCGCGAATAATATTTTTCGCGAGATCGTAGCCGGGAGCCGCTTTCGCCCCGAACACAAACACGCGGGGAACGATGTCGAGGCCGGGGTTCTGCAACAACCGGCGATAGAGCGCGAGGATGTGGAGCAGATTCAGATGCTGGCGCTTGTATTCGTGGAGGCGCTTGATCTGCACGTCGAAGAGCGCGTCGGGGGAAACCTCAATGCCGCACTCGGCCTTGATGATGGCGGCGAGATCAATTTTATTGGCCCGTTTGATGGCCATGAACTCGCGTTGAAATTCAGCGTCGTCGGAGAATTTCTCGAGGCCTTTGAGCAAATCGAGGTCGCGTGCCCAAGCTTCACTGCCGAGTTTCCGCGTGATGACGGACGACAGGCGCGGGTTGCTCTTGAGGAGCCAGCGACGCGGCGTGATGCCGTTAGTCTTATTCTGGAATTTGTCCGGATAGAGCGCGTCGAACTCAGGGAAGAGATCCTTTTTGAGCAGCAAAGTGTGCAGCGCGGCGACGCCGTTGACTGAGTGGGAACCGACTACGGCAAGATTGGCCATGCGAACCATCTTGTGGCCGTTTTCCTCAATCAGGGAGCAGATGCGCTTCTTGTCATTGTCGCCCGGCCATTTTGCTTCCACGACCACCATGAGGTGCGCGTTGATATCAAAAATAATCTGCAGATGGCGAGGCAGCACGCGCTCGAATAAGCCGACGCCCCACTTCTCCAGCGCCTCGGGCAGCAGGGTGTGGTTCGTGTAGGCAAACGTCTTGGCCACGATCGCCCAAGCGGCGTCCCAAGTCATATTTTCCTCGTCCAGCAAAATGCGCATCAACTCGACGACCGCGATGGCCGGATGCGTGTCATTCAGCTGCACCGCAACTTTGGCGGAGAAATTCGCCCACGAATTTCCGGTGGACCGGAAATGCCGGCGGATGAGGTCGCGCAGCGAGCATGCCACGAAGAAATACTGCTGCACCAGACGCAGTTCTTTGCCGTTCTCTGTCTTGTCGTTGGGATAGAGAACCTTTGAAACGGTTTCACCGACGGCTTTCTCGCGAACGGCTTCGACGTACCCGCCGCTGTTAAAGGCTGCGAGGTCAAAGTCCTCGGTGGATTTCGAAGCCCAGAGGCGGAGTAGATTCGCCGTCTTGGTGCCGAAGCCCGCGATCGGAATATCGTGCGGCACGCCGAGTATCGTCTTGGTGCCGACCCAACGCGGGCGGTAGTTGCCGCGGTCGTCGAACACGTTTTCCACGCGACCGAAGATCCGCACTTCCTGCGTATACTCCGGGCGGACCACTTCCCATGGGCTGCCGAAAATAATCCAGTTGTCGGGCGCTTCGAGTTGATTGCCGTTTTGGAAGGCCTGCTTGAAGAGGCCGAACTCGTAGTAAATGCCATAGCCGAGCGCGGGGTAGTCGAGCGTCGCGAGCGAATCGAGGAAACAAGCGGCAAGCCGGCCGAGACCGCCGTTGCCGAGGCCCATGTCGACTTCGGAATCGCGGATCTCGTCGAAGTCCTGCCCCAGCGACTCCAGCGCGACCTTCGCGGTGTCGAGGAGGCCCGTCGCGAGGAGGTTATTGCCGAATAATCGGCCCATCAGGTATTCGAGGGAAAAATAGTAAATGCGGCGCACGTTCTCGGCGTTGTGCACGGCTTGGGTCGCAATCATGCGCTCGTGAATCGTATCGCGCACGGCCAGCGCGGTTGCCACCCACCAATCGCGCGATGTGGCGGATGCCGGGTGGCGCGCGAGCGTGGAAACGAGATGGCGCAGAATCAGGGAACGAAAAATCTCGGTCGGCTTATCGGTCGAAGTGTGCGGGTTGTGAATCGAGGGGATCGCTTCAGCGGGAGAAAACGGCGCCGTGCTGGCTAACGTCTCAGCTGCTCGCCGGGCGGGCGGACTGCCGGCGGAGCGCGTGGAGGTTTCCCGCACCGGCTGGATCACCGGCTTGGCTTTGGACGCAGATTTCTTCTGGGGAGCTTTCGGCATGTGGAAAAAAGTTGATCAGCGTATAAACAGGATTCGTGCCAGTGCGAGCGTGCGGTGCGGCTATTTTTGGAAGCGCCGGGCGAGTTCGCTGTGATTCAACTCAATGTAGGTCGGGCGCCCAGCGGGGCTCGTCAACGGAGTGCGGGTCGCGAGGAGCTGGCCGACGAGGGACTGCAACTCTACTTCATTGGAGCGTTCGGGCAGGCGCACCGCCTTGGCCACAGACAGACGAGCGAGTTCTTCTCGCGCCAGATCCGTATCCTTTTCCGGCAGGCGTCCGTCGCGAAACGCGCCGAGCAGATCGCGCAGAAACGGCTCCGCGTCGGCCGGCTCCATCCAGGCCGGGACCGCCTCTACCCGAAAGAAATTCCGCCCGAACTCCCCAATCTCAAAACCGTGGGCGTGAAGAAATATCAAGCGATCGAGCAGCACGGCGGAAGCCACCGGATCGAGTTCAAGCGGAACCGGCAGGAGCAGCCGCTGGCTCGGCACCGCACCCGACCGGAACTGTTCGCGCAGGCGCTCAAACCAAACGCGCTCGTGCGCGGCGCGGCGGTCGAGGAGCACGATGCCGGCGGGCGTCTCGAACAGCGCATAACTGCCATGCGCCAACGCCAAGAAACGCCAGGTGGGCACGTGCGCCGCCTGAGGCGGCGCGACGTGGGCGCCGATCACGGCGGAGACGGCGGGCGGGAGCACGGAGCGCAACAACGACGCCGCGGAGAAATTCTGCGCCCGCGCCGAAGGCGTCGCCACTACTGCAAGCACCTTCGCGGCGGGCCCAGGTTCAACCAACGGCAATCGGCGATCATCCGCCGCCCGCGACGCCGGGGCGGCGCCTGGCGGCGGTGGCGCGTTGCAGTCCCGCAAACGCTGCAGCACCGCGCGGATGACGAAGCCGCGCACGAGCGGCTCGCTGCGGAAGCGCACTTCGCGTTTCGCCGGATGCACGTTGACGTCGACGGCCGCCGGATCGCACTCAAAGAATACGAACGCGAGCGGGTAGCGGCCTTTCGGCAGCGACTCATGGTAGCTCTCAATCAACGCGTAGTTGAGGGTGCGACTGTCCACCGGACGTTGGTTCACAAACACAATCATCTCGTGACGTGTCGAGCGCCCCACCCCGGGCCGGCCGATGAGTCCGTGCAGACCCATCCCCTCCTCGGCCGCATCGATCGGCACGAGCGACTCGGCCGTCTGCCGTCCAAAAATCTCCGCGATCCGTTCGGACAACGTCGCGCACTCGGGCGAACGAAACACCGTCCGACCATCCTCAATCAGGGTGAATGACGTGCGCGGACACGCCAACGCGTAGAGCCGCACGCATTGCACGATGTGCGCGGCCTCGGTCTGGTCGGTCTTGAGGAACTTACGCCGCGCCGGCACGGAATTGAAGAGATGCGTGACCTCGATGCGGGTGCCCACCGGCCGGCCACAATCGCGCACGTGGACGAACTTGCCGCCGTTGACGAGGATCTCGGTGCCGACGTCGTTGCCCTGCTCGCGGGTTTGCAACTCGAAGCGCGACACGCTCGCAATCGACGGCAACGCTTCGCCGCGAAATCCGTAGCTCGCCAAACGGTCGAGATCCGCCGCCTCGACAATCTTGCTCGTCGCGTGGCGCTCGAGGGCGAGGAGCGCATCGTCCCGCGACATGCCGTGACCGTTGTCCTCGATGCGCATGAGCGAACGCCCGCCATGGCGAAATTCGACCTCAATCCGCGTCGCGCCGGCGTCGAGGGCATTTTCCACCATTTCCTTCACGACGGCGGCCGGGCGCTCAATCACCTCACCAGCGGCAATCTGGTTGGCGACCCGGTCGGAGAGAATGCGAACTTTGGCCATCGATGAGCGAAAGAGAAACGCCGCATTAAATCGCGGAAACGACGCCAAACGGAAGCGCCGAATTATTTCTTCGTCTCCTTCGTCGGCGCGACCTCGCGGACCAGACTCCGAGCGTCGAACAGGTTGACCAAATACGACGCGGTCCGAACGGGATTGAGGAGAGCATGGCCGATGATGAGGGGCTCAACCGACGTCTTCGTGTCCTCGTGCACGCGTGCCACCAGCACCGACAGGACACACGCACTGACGAAGACGCTGGCGAAAAACCATTGGAAAACTCCGACGTCGATGCCGGGCAAGCCATCGGGTCCCGCGTGCTCGAGCAGGAGGCCCCACAGAATGGGCGCACAACCGCCGAGGCAGGCAGTCGCCGCACCATGAATCGAAAAAAACAACGCGCGCTCGTCGGGAGGAGTGATTTTCGGCAGATAGTTCAAATTGGCGACGTTCCAGCAAACCGCTCCCAACCCGACAATGAAATAAATCGCAAACAGCGCGATCCGACCATCGATGAAGTGCCGCAGATAGAGCCACCAAAACACGGCAACCATGGCCGTCAGGCCCAGCGTCACCAGGAAAAAAGGCCGAGCGCCGGTCGTATCTATACGTCGGCGAAGCAACCACGCGCCAAAAATCACGCCACAATAGCGCAGCACTTCGAACTGCATGATTTGCCCGGCCGAGAGGTGCGCACCCACTTTCAAATAGTAAGCGGCGAAGGGCGGAATTGGTGCTGTGATGACGGCATACCACACCGCCAGCCAGAGATAGTGACGGAAGGGGGAAGGCGCGAAGAGGTGCGTGGGCGTAGCGCGCAGGACCGCCAAGAGGCTGATCCCCGCCGGACGGGGAATATCGGGGAGGCGTTTAAGGGAATAGTAACTGAGGGTAGAGCCTGCCAATGCGATCAGGTATTGCACGAGGAGCGCCGAATAGATCGGCAACAGGGCAAACAATGCCGAGCACGCCACCAGCGCACCGACGCCTGCAATCCCCGAAACAAATTGATCATTGGCAAAATAACGCCCGCGCACCGCTGGCGGCAGGAGCCCGATGAACCAAGTCGTCATCGCCGCCGCGCCGATCGAACGGAACAGACAAAAAAAGAACACGCTCCAAATCAACGTCGCGACCATCCACGGCTGGCCCTCCTCGGGGGCCAGCATGGTCAGCCAGATCGGCACCGCGAGAAAGAAGCTTCGTGCGCCCCAGCCGCCGAGCGTAATCCGCTTGAAGCCAAAGTGCGGCAGCAACGCCGTCGCCGCGACTTGCACGGGCGTCAGCAGAAACGCGAACGAGTAAGCAAGCCCGACTTGAAACGACGTGGCTCCCAGCCGCTCCGCAAAGAGCACCATCGGCGTCCCGATGGCGATCTGCCAGGTCAGTGCATTGTAGAAACCAAACAGCAGCCCCGCGCGATAGGGCGCGAGCTCAGGGTCGGATTTGGCGTTGGGAAAAAGGGAAGCCATGGAGGACAGCGCCGTGGGGCAGGGTTTTTGGCCCTGCCCTCGCACACGTTAAACACCAACCGGCGGGTGATCGACCCTGCCCTACTGCAACGCCTGCTTCCACCGCGCAAACTGCCGCGCGACCTGAACGGGACCCGGCATCCCCGTGCCCGTGCGTTTGGACAGCGCCCGCTGGAGGTCGAAGACGTCCACCCAGTCGCTGCCGAACGCCGCATTGATTTTCTGCACTTCCTCCGTTGGCAATTGGTCGAGCGCCACGGAATTTTTCTCCGCGAGCCGCACTACTGCGCCGACGGCGTGATGCGCATCGCGGAAAGCCACGCCCTTGAGCACGAGGTAGTCGGCGAGGTCCGTGGCGAGCAGCGCCGGATCGGCCACGGCCGCCGCACAACGCTCGCGGTAAAACGTCATGCCGCCGAGCGTGCCACCGAGCACGTCGGCGCAAATCGCCGTCTGGTCAAAACTGTCGAACACCGGCGGCTTGTCCTCTTGCAGATCACGATTGTAGGTGAGCGGCAGACCCTTCGTGAGCGTGAGGAGGGTGTGCAGGTTGCCTTGCAGACGGGCGGATTTTCCTCGGAGGAGTTCGCAGGAATCCGGGTTTTTCTTTTGCGGCATCAACGACGAGCCGGTGCAAAACGCATCGGGCAGCTCGATGAATTTGAACTCGGTGCTGCTCCACAGAATGAGGTCTTCGGCGATGCGCGAAGCGTGCACGCCGAACGTCGCACCCGCCGCCGCAAACTCGATGAAGAGGTCCCGATCGGCGACGGTGTCCATGGAGTTTTGCGTGACCTGCGGGCGACCCTTCGCATCGACAAACCCAAGCGCCTTCGCCGTGAACTCGCGGTCGATGGGCAACGTCGTGCCGGCGATGGCCCCCGCGCCGAGCGGGCACCAATTGGCGTGCTGGGCAACGTCGGCGAGCCGCGCGCGGTCACGGTCGAGCATCTCCATCCAGGCGAACAGGTGGTGCGAGAGGAAGACCGGCTGAGCGCGCTGGAGGTGCGTGTAGCCGGGGATCAACACATCGCGGTGGGCCTCGGCCACCGCGAGCAACGCGCGCTGCGCGCCGAGAATTTTCTCCCGCAAGACGGCGCACGCGTATTTGAACCACAGGCGCATGTCGGTCGCGACTTGGTCGTTGCGACTGCGCGCGGTGTGAAGCTTGGCGGCAGCCGGCACGCGCTTGGTGAGAGCCTGCTCGATGTTCATATGCACATCTTCGAGCTTGGTGTCCCACGTGAATTTGCCCGCATGTACCTCGGCAAGAATTGCATCGAGGCCGGCATGAATCGCGTCGCGCTCCTTGGCGCTAATGAGGCCGACGTGCGCGAGCATGGCCGAGTGGGCCTTGCTGCCCGCGATATCGAAAGGCGCGAGGCGGCGGTCAAACGAGACGGACTCGCTAAACTGCAACATCAACTCAGCAGGGCCCGCCGTGAAGCGTCCGCCCCAGGTTACGTGAGAGTTCTTCTTGGCCATAGAAACACGAGATGACGGTCCGCCGCCGCGCGGTGCAACGCGAAAGAGGGTTGCCCGTCAAACCGTCCCCCGCACATTCGCCCCATGTTTCGCCGGCCGGTGACCACCCTCCTTTGCACGCTCGGGCTCGCCCTCGCCGCGCACGCAGCCGAGGCCCCCATTAGCACCTTTGACCGGGTGATCATCGCCCCAACGAAAACTTCGATCTACATCGGCACTGTCGCGATGACCATGCCCACGTTCATGCGGAGGAACGGCACCTTCGAATCAAGCTACGCAGCGAAAGTTTTTCCGTATTTTTTTGCCAATGAGCAGGGTACGCTCGCAATCACGCTCTCTGATGAAAACTTGCGGAAACTCGAGCGCGGTGAGCCCGCGGAGTTTTCCGGGCGCGCGGTGAACACGGATGGCGAGGAGCGACGCATCGAAGGCAAGGCGACGCCAGACGAAGCTGTCGCCGGGCTTAAGGGGAAAATTAAGGTACGCGTCTTTGTCTCGAAACGCGTCGAACTGATTTTCAACACGAGCTACCGATTCGAGGCATGGTAGAACCGGACGCCGGCCGGTCCTACAAAAAAACCGCCGGTCACAGGACCGGCGGTGAGAGGAACAGGACTTGAAACTTTGGGTATTAAAACTGGCCCGTCACCCCAAACTTGATCGAACGCGGCACAATGCGCTGAAAGCTCGTGCGATTTTCGTTATAGACATACTGGGTGACGCCTTGCTGTTCGAAATTATTCAGGGTCATGAAAAACTGCGTGTTGGGCCGATATTTATAGGTCACGCCGACGTTCATCGTGGTCACTTCCTGGCGGTAGACGTTGCCATTGCCAGGTGACGTCAGGCTATAGCCAACCGGAAATTTACCCGTGTAGCTCACATCATACGAGGCGCCAAATTTTCGGTTGTTATACATCAGGCCAAAATTGTAAGAGCGGGGAATAAATCCCGGAACCTGCCCGTTCTTGAGGTCGACCAAGCCGGCGAATTTCCCGAAGGTCTCCATGTAGGTATAGTTGGCGCGCGCCGTGAGGCCCTTCAGAGCGCCGGGCAGAAACGTGAGGCGGCGGCGCACGTCAAATTCCATACCGCGCAACGTCGCACTACCCAGATTGTTCGCTTGGATCAGTTCGTAGCCGGCATATTGCCCGTCGAAACCGTTGCCGTTGCCTTCAGGAACCAACGTGCCCGATCGAATCTGCGAGCCGATGTAGTCCGTGATTTTCTTTTGGTATGCCGACACCGAAAAGAGCCCGCCGTCCTTGCCATAATACTCCAGCTTCAGATCGATATTTTTGGCCGACTGCGGCTTGAGCGCGGGATTGCCCAACGTGAGGGTGCGAGCGGTATCGTTCGGGGTCACGGCCCCGACAATCTGCGTGATGGTCGGCCGGCCATAGCTGGTGGACCAGCTGGCGCGCGCTTTCAGATTCCGTGTGATGTCATAGGAAGCGTGGGCGCTGGGGAACATCTTGTCGTATTTCCCGGTGATGGATTGCCGGCTGAAGTCCAAGGCGGCGCGCTTGAAGGGATCGGGCTCAACCGTGATGAGGGTCGAGCGGGCGCGAAAATACGTAAAGCTGTTGGTCTTCACCCATTCTTTGCGCACCCCACCGAGCAGTGTAAAACCGCCAAAAGTCGACTGGCCCTGGATGTAGGCGGCGTCCACGCCTTCTTTCATCAGGCGACGGCTCGTGTATTGCTGAATAGCCGTGAAATTCAGGTCCTGATACCAATAGGCCGGGTTGTTCAAAACCGTGGCCCGGATTGACGCCGGATCGAGCACGGGCAACCGCTGCCCGCCATGCTGGCGCTCAAACTCGGTGATCGGCATGAGTCCGTCCACGGGCATCACGGCCCCAATCACGCCATACCAACGTTGACTGTAGGGCTGGCGACCATTCACGCGCCGGTTGATGGTGTCCAACCCGCCCTTAAGCAGAAAGGGAATCGTCGTGCCGAAGTTGTAGCTCGCGTTCGCGGTGGCGCTCCAGTCGGTCGTGTCGTTGACGGAGTCACGACTATTGAACTGCATCGATGTGGTCGGCACCGGCTGCGTGGTCGTATTGGCGGCAGCAACTAGGAACGGTTTGTAATTCGCGATATCGTAGACACTGGGCCCGGCGGTCTGCGTAAACACACGTCCATTGAAGTCTGACGTATCGAGAATGAAACCGATCGGGGCTGCCGTGCGCATGGTGATCGAGCCATCTTCCCGCTGGCGGCCGGCACCCGAGTCAAAATGTCCGCTGCTCAAACGGTAACCATGGTCGACCTTGAGGCTGCCGAAGTTGTGATCCACCGTGACCGTGCCGGTCGGATTCTTGCTCGTGAACGAAAACCGCTGTGGATTCAGCAGCATCTCCGGGTAGGTGAGCGCGGTGTTGTTCGCCGCCGAGGCGCGCACTTCGGTCCGATTTGCCGTGTATCCCGGCGTGATCAATCCGCCGGGGTTGGTCGTCGCGTCGTAGACGGAGAGACCCGTGCTAACGAAAGGTTGAACGAAGGTGTAGTTGAAGAATGGCTCGGAACCGGCGTTGTAGAGGAAGCGTGTCGAAATCACCGTCGAGGCCGAAAGACGGTAGTCCGCCCGGGCGCTGAAAGCGGAAATAAAACGGGCATTCGAACCGCTGCTTCGTTGGTAGTTACTAATGAATGCGTTTACGTTCGTGGTGTTTTCATAGACGAGAGAGTTCCAATTGAACGGACTGAGCAGCTCTTGATAGGACGCCGACAACACAATGCCCAGGTTGCGCGTGCCGCCGAGGACGTCGAATACCTCGGTGTAGGCTACATTCGCCTCCGGCTTCGTCGACCGACCGTCGATTCCCGAGGTGCGGTTCGCGGAGGAAGGCAGGTGCCGTAGACTCGCCGAGTAAGTGATGCGACGCCGTTCGGACTGGGCGAGCGGGGAGCGCGTCTTGAGGTTGAACTGCCCGCCGAGCCCGTCGGCGCGTTTTTCCGGAGTCTGGCCGGCGATGATTTCGATCTGCTCATACATCGAGGCGGAAAAAGCGTGCAGACTCACCGAGCGACCGTCGCCCATGACACCCGTCGTTGCCATACCATCGATATTGAGGCGCGTGTAGCTAGAGGGCTGCCCGCGGATACTGATATTCTGGATCAGATTATCCTCATCGTAGTTGCCGATCATCACACCCGGCAGCCGAGTCGCCAGTTCGCCGACGTTTTGCGTCGGCAAGATGCCCCATTCATCCAGCGCCAGGACATTTTTGGGGTTTACCGCATTGCGCTGCTGAGTGAGAGAAAGCGCCTGACCCTCCTTCACGCTCTCGACGGTGAAGGCCTGCATCGTGAGAATTTCGGCAGATTTCAGAGCCACGTCTGCTTGGCTCACGCCGCCGTTGGCGACCGTGACACGCAGGCTAGTTTCTTGGAAGCCGCTGTAGTTGATCACCAAGTCCACCACTCCCGCCGGGACGCCCTTCATCGAAAAGCGCCCAGAACTGTCGGTGAACTCAACTAGGTTCACCGACGGAACGCTCACCGTGGCGCCCTGAAGCGCATTAGTGGTGCTCGCACTCGTGATTGAGCCGGCGATGGTGCCGGTCGAGGTGGATTGCGCCTGCACAGCCGAGATGGCGAGCGCGCCGAGGAGGATACAAAGGCTCGTGGGCAAACGCCACAGGCGGGACACTACACTGATAACACGGGAGTAGTTCATGGTTTTTTCGGGTTCGCGGATGAGTGAGAATGACGCTTACGGCCGCTGAGGTGGTTCTGGTACGGGTGAGTGTCATAAGCCCACGGCACAGGGCGAGTCCATGATTAATCTAAGGAGCCGTTTTCAATCGAACGATGTAAAGGATGAGCTGGCGTGCCGCCGGCCGGTCACCAAACGTTCTTGATACAATGCAAGCCCACCCAAGCTCCTGGTCTTTTTTTTCGCCATGGCTAGCGCTGAATCGTGGCGTCTACCTCGCTCTTTTCTTTGCCGCTAGTGCACTCGGTGCACCACTCGCCACCGCCGCCGCGGCGCCGTTTAAGCCGGAGAAACTCACGGCCATGGACGCCGCAGTGGCTGAAGCGATCGCCTCGAATAAAATTCCCGGCGGCGTGCTCTGGTTCGAACGCGATGGCGAGATCTACCGAAAGGCCTACGGCCAGCGCGCGCTGTCGCCGACCACGGAAGCGATCACTGAAGACACGATCTATGACGCGGCGTCGTTGACCAAGGTCGTCGCGACCACGACGGCCGTCATGCAGCTCGTCGAACGCGGTAAACTGGAGCTCGACGCGCCCGTCGTCCGCTACCTCCCGGCGTTTGGGCAGCACGACAAAAGTGCCGTCACCGTTCGTCAGCTCCTCATGCACCATTCGGGGCTGCGCCCCGATGTTGATACCAAGCCCGTCTGGTCCGGCTACGAAACCGGCGTCGCCCTCGCCTGCCAGGAAAAACTCCGCAGCGTGCCCGGAAGCACGTTTGTCTACAGCGACATCAATTTTATTATCCTCGGCGAACTCGTCCGCAGCGCGAGCGGCCTTCGCCTCGACGCCTACACGGCCAAGGAGATTTTCGAGCCACTCAAGATGATCGACTCCGGTTTCCTACCGCCCACCACGAAACTCGCGCGCGTCGCCCCGACCGAACTCACCGACGGAAAAATGCTGCGCGGGGTCGTTCACGATCCCACGACCCGTTTCATGGACGGCGTCGCCGGCCACGCCGGACTCTTCACCACGACGAACGATCTCGCGCGCTTTTGCCGGATGATCCTTGGAGGCGGTCAACTCGATGGGGTCCGCATTCTCAGCGCCGCGTCGGTCGCGGAAATGACGCGGGTCCAAAATGACGGATCGGATCGGCGGGGACTTGGTTGGGACATCGACTCGCGTTTTTCGGGTCCGCGCGGCCGCTGGTTTCCCGCCGGCGCCTCGTTTGGCCACACGGGATTCACCGGCACAAGCCTGTGGATCGATCCGGGCGCGCGCGCGTTTGTGATATTCTTCAGCAACCGCGTCCATCCCGAGGGCAAAGGTGACGCGACGCCGGTGCGGCGCACGCTCGGCACGCTGGCCGCCGAAGCCATCGGACGCGACACCGGCGCCGTCCTCAACGGCATCGACGTGCTTGTGCGCGAAGATTTCGCCCGCCTGCGTGGACTGCGTATCGGCCTCATCACAAATCACACCGGCCGAGACCGCGAGGGCCGTGCGACAATCGATCTCCTCCACGCCGCCAAAGAGGTGAAACTCGTCTCACTCTTCAGCCCCGAACACGGCATCCGCGGCGTGGCCGACGACAAAGTGGGCGACTCCATTGACGAAAAAACCAAACTGCCCGTTTACAGTCTCTACGGTGAATCCCCGCCGCGCGCGAACTACGCGAATGGCGCCGATTACGACATGGCCGTGATCCGTGCGCGCGCGCCCAAGCCGGAGCAGTTGCGCGAGATCGATGCCCTCGTCTTCGACATTCAGGACATCGGCGCCCGGTTCTACACTTACTCTGCCACGCTCGGCACCGCCCTGGAAGCCGCCGCGCTCGCCCAGAAAAAATTCTTTGTGCTCGATCGCATCAATCCCATCGGAGGCGTGAGCGTGGAAGGCCCGGTGATGACGCGTCCGCCAAGTTTTATCGGATTTCATCCCCTGCCCGTGCGGCACGGAATGACGCTCGGCGAACTCGCCCGCCTGTATAATGCCGAGCGCAACTTCGGCGCCGATCTCACGGTCGTTGCCTGCGAAAATTGGACGCGCGACCAATGGCTCGACCAGACCGGCCTACCCTGGACCAACCCCTCGCCCTCGATGCGCAGCCTCGCCGCCGCGACGCTTTATCCCGGGTTGTGCCTGCTGGAGAGCACCGTGGTGTCGATGGGCCGAGGCACGACCAAGCCGTTCGAACAAGTGGGCGCGCCGTTCGTCGACGGCGAGCGCCTCGCCGCCGAGCTCAACCGAGCCGGAATCGCGGGTGTGCGGTTCGAAGCTGTGAAATTCACCCCGCTCCCGGCGCTCTACCCGGGCCCGGCAACCCAGCTGAAATACCGCGACGAAGAGTGTGGTGGAGTCCGCGCCGTGCTAACTGACAGGTTGAAGTGCCCAGTCGTCGACATCGGCCTCGAACTCGCCTTGGCGGTGCAAAGGCTCTACCCAGATAAATTCAAAACGGATGCGATGGCCCGTCTTCTCGGCGCCGATGAAACCTTAACCGCGATCATGGCCGGCCAATCCACCGACGCAATAAAGTCAGCTTGGGCCAAGCGTTTGGCCAGTTTCAACGAACGCCGTGCAGCCTTCTTGCTCTACCCCATCGCAGCCCGGCGTTAAAACTCCCCCGGACCTTTGGCCACGGCACAAAAAAGCCCGATTCAGTTGAATCGGGCTTTTTCAAAACTGGCGGGATGGACGGGACTAAAACCCGTCCATTCCCTAGTAGAGCTATTTTCAATTTCTTGCATATTTTAGAGGTATAATCACTCTGAAATATACCGCGTATGAAGAAAAGCATAATCTGCACGAAAGGGCATTGAATGGCACCTTTATTGAGAGGAGTTGAGAGGAGTAAATTTGCTACGCCTTAGAATCCAGTGCGACGAGCATCTCGGTCACGCCGTCGCCGATGCGATAGAATAGTCCGAGTATAGACTGGGCATGGACCTCACCCTGCTCCGCTGCCATGCGATACCACTTCACGGCTTCGGTTGTGTCTTTCGGCACGCCGTCGCCGCTAGCGTAAGCCAAACCAAGCCCAATTTGCGCTCGGTCGAGACCTGATTCAGCCGCTTTGCGATACCACTTCACGGCTTCGGTAGTGTCCTTCAGAACACCGTCGCCATTGGAAAACCTCAGGCCTAAGTTGAACTGGGCGTTCACAAGACCCTGCTCCGCCGCCTTACGAAACCACTTCACGGCTTCGGTGGTGTCTTTCGCGACACCTTCTCCCGTGGCATACATCACACCGACTCTGAATTGGTCTGCTGCAAGACCCTGCTCCGCTGCCATGCGATACCACTTCGCGGCTTCAGCTGTGTCCTTCGCCACGCCGTCGCCATTCTCGTACATGAACCCAAGGGAGGATTGAGCGGCAGCAAGCCCCTGCTCGGCCGCCTTGCGAAACCGCTCCACAGCCTCGACGGCGTTCTTGGAAACAGAGATTCCGAGGTAGTACTCCAACCCAAGGTCGAATTGAGCCTGCGGATTTCCGTCATCAGCCTTCTTCCGCAACTCCTCTATCGACTCACCTGCCTGAGCCACAACCATGACGCTCACGAACGCCAACAGCGAGATGAGCAATTTCATTGGAATCAGAAATGCATGTGCTTTCGGGGTCGGTCAAGAGGAGCGTTCTCCCAGCCAGTAGCGTGCGGAAGCAGGTGGTCGTATTGGAGCCACATGGCTTGGAAAGCTGCGTGCTGTTCGGGGTTCTTGGCTCCCCACGGCAATGCAACGGTATAAACCTTCTGCATGGCTTGGCGGACTTCGGCGCGGATCAGTGGGATGCCGCAAAACCTGCAATGGTAACCGTCGCGCTGATGCAAAAGTTGCTTCTCGGCGGTGGTAGGCATCCGCACCTTGATTCGCTGGTCGCGAGGAAGACTCGGCGGTGCGCCGTCTACAAAGCGATAATGGATATGAGGGCTGGCGGTGCCCCAAAGAGACTCAGTCCACTCTCGAATCACGGGCATATCGGTGAGGCGAATCAACGACGTGGCTAAATCGTGCTCTCCGGCGAAATGCGCTGATACTGCCGCATCGAGTTGACGTGCAGCTTCAGCGATTTCGGGAATCGGCTCCCGAAGGCAGAGACGTTCAACAACAGGGTTTGCCTCTTTGGTATTCATTTCGGGGCGATAGTTCTACGGCTTCCGAAACGACAATGGCAACTAGCCGAGGACTCCTGCGAAAAGCGGATGGCGGCTGTCCGAGCCGGCCGGCAGAAACGTAGTTGCTTTGCGGGCAGCACGAACACGAAGTGTTCACATGAACACTAGCTCCCTTCGGACCGCTAAGTTGCACTCTTCCATTTTGGCGAGGGGCGTCTCGGTCTACTCCGTTCGCCGCAGTCGGAAAGTTGCCCGCCCGCTCATGCTGGAAGGTGTTCACGCTGGGTTTCCGAGCCCCGCCGCCGCGACGCGAACGAGGCGGGCTTCCGCCTCCGTCACCGCCTTATAGATTTCAGTCAGGCTTCGGCCCGTGATGGTCACCCGATGCGTGATGAAGGAAAGCTCCAGCGCAGTTTCGTCCAACGTCAGCTCCAGCTTAATCACCGACGCGTAGGGTAGCGCCACACGCACACGCGGCGAGTGCAGCCGCAAAAAAGTCGCGGGCATCTCCCGCGTCTCCAAACAGCCGGGGTCTCGTAGCCGCTCATGGTCTTTGATTCCTTTCAGCATCGTTGGTCAGATTCCCATGCGCATCCGTGGCGCGGCCGGTTGGTGACGAACGACGCGACGTGAACTACTGTCAGTCTGAGGTCGAAGGCCGTGGGGTGTATTGGCGGCAAGTCCGCGCAAGGGGTTCCGACCCGGGTTAGGAGTTTACCGCAATTTCAAAACGCTGGCTCCTTGACTCCGAGTGGTACAGAGCACTGCATCCGCCCGTCCCCACCTCGCGATGCTTGCCGCCAAACGGCAGGCAGAGCCTCAATTCGCGCCCGAAATGCCCGTTTCCGTCGCAGCCCTTCCCCACCCCAAGTCCCTCGCCTCAGCCGAACCCGCCGCCCTCTCAAAATCGACTGATTTGCGGCTAACTCATCCAGCTCCCACCATGCCCCTCCTCTTAAGTCCCTCACCCCGCAAATCCAGTTTCCTTGAGAGTAATTCAGTGTGCCGGGATTATGGTTAGCGATGAACTTCCTCGCCATCTCATCCCCGCGTCCCGGCCGCACTGGCCTGGTGGTGCTCGCGCATTTCTTGGCCTGCGCGCTCTCAGGCGCCACCGACGAGCAAGCCGTCGTGCTCTCACCCTTCGAAGTCAAAGAGGACGGCAAAGGCTACTTCGCCACCAACACGATGTCGGGCACGCGGCTGAGCACCAAGCTTGAGGATCTTGCCTCTTCAATCTCCGTCGTGAGCAAGGAGCAGATGGCGGATCTCGCGATGCTCAACATCAACGACATCTTCGCCTACACCCCGGGCACCGAAGGCACGGGGACGTTCACGGACTTCTCCGTCGACCGCAACGGTAGCCCGATCGACAACTCGGAGCGCGATCCGAATTCCGCCAACCGCATTCGGGGCGTGGGCGCCGCCAACATTTCCCTCGGTAACTACGAGACCAGCGGCCGGGTGCCGGTCGATCCGCTGACCATCGACGCGGTGGAGATCAGCCGGGGGCCGAACTCCAGCGTGTTCGGCATCGGCAGTCCGGCGGGCACGCTCAACATGGTGCCCGCTTCCGCCCAACTGACGCGCAACCTCGCCCAAGTGCAGTTGCGCGCGGACAGCTTCGACGGTTTTCGCTCCAGCCTCGACGTGAACCGCGTCCTCCGGCCCGGCCAGTTGGCCCTGCGCGTCAGTGGTGCCTACCAGCACGACGGCTATGTGCGAAAGCCCTCCGGCACCGATACCACGCGGCTGAATGGCATGGTGAAATTCCGGCCCTTCAAGCCCACGACCCTCTCGGCCGGTTATTCGTATTACAACAGCCACGGCAACCGGCCCAACGCCACCATGCCGCTCGATGCCGTCAGCGGCTGGAAAGCGGCCGGTTCGCCCACGTGGGACCCCGTGACGACCACGGCCCACCTCAATGGCGCGGCGATTCCCTTCACCGGTGCGCTCGTGCCCGCCTATTTCCAGAGCGCTAACCTCGCCGGCACGGCGAACAATTCCATGCTCTCGATCGACAACGGCCGAGTCGTGTATTGGACGCCCAGCCGCGGCACGAGCACGAACAACCCCAACCTGCCGGACCAGCCCCAGTTTCACTACGTCACGACCATTGCCACCAGCACCCGGGCAACGCAGCCGCTCTTCGCTAGCGATGCGCCGGTGCGGGACAAGTCCCACTACGATTGGTCGTCCATCAACCTCGCGGCGATGAACCGCCGGTGGACCAAGGACGAGATTTCGACCGTCCAGCTTGAGCATATTTTCCTGAGCACCCCGACCCAATTGCTGGCGGGGCAGGTCGGCTGGTTGCGCGAGGACTCCGAGGATTTCCAACGGGCCTTCTACGGCACGCCCGGCTCCTCGGGAGCGACCGGCTACCTGTTGGTAGATGTGAACGAGCGCCGGCTGGATCGCACGGTCAATCCGAACTTCCTGCGGCCCTTCATCGGCATTGCAGACCCCTACGCGTTTGAGGCGCCACTGAAACGCGACACCTTCCGGGGGCAACTCGCCTACCGGCTGGACCTGAGCCGCTCGCGCGGCCTGCTCGGCTGGTTGGGCCGGCACGAGCTGGCAGGCTATACCGAATACAAGAACTTCGTCTCCCGGCGCTTCGCGTTTCGCGATGTGATGGTGTCGAACCACGCCTGGCTGCCGGCGGGTATGGTGCGCTCCAACCAGAGCGCGCCTTTGTCGCCGGCGATCACGCGGTCCTTCTACCAATACTATGTCGGCGATTCTGTGGGTCAGAACGTCGACCGCGGCCCGACGCCGTTTCAGCTCGGCACCTACAACTACCGTTGGGGCAACGGCGCAACGGGCGCGTTTGTCGACGAGCCGGTGACGCTCGGCTCGGCCAACGCGATCGACGGCACGGGCGGCTCCAGTAATCTTCGCACGATCCTGAAGACGCAGGGCGCGGTATGGCAGGGACATTTCTGGCGCGACCGTGTGGTCACGACGCTCGGCGTCCGGCGCGATCGTAATTACAGCCTCCTCGGAGAAACCCCGCGGCTACAATCCGACGGAATCACGGCAGATTACGCGACGGACAACCGCTGGGTCGCCGATGACTGGCTCGTGCGCGCCGGCAGCACGAAGACCGCGGGCGTGGTCGTGAAGCCGCTCCCGGTGTTCAGCGTATTTGCGAATCGCTCCGATTCCTTTCAACCGGCGGCGCCGGCGGAGACGCTCTACGGCACGCTGCTGCCGGACCCGAGCGCCAAGGGAACGGACGTCGGCTTCTCGGTCGGATTGCTCGACGGAAAGTTCAACGTGCGGGCAGCTCGCTACTCGACCCGCCAGATCAACTCGCGCAACAGCAGCTATGCCATAATCGCGGGCCGCGCGCGCACGCCAGATTTTCACCCGACCAACGCCGCGGCGCTCCATACCCAGGCGCTCGCCTGGATCACGCGGGCGGCCACGGCCCAGGGCCGCGTGCTCACCACCGATGAGATCAACCGCCAGTTGGCCGACATCATGAAGCTGCCGCTCTCGATGGTGACGGGTGACCTGGAGTTTCCGATCAGCGAGACCGGCGACGTGACAGCGAAGGGCACCGAGGTGGAGGTGCACGTCAATCCGACTCGCTCTTGGACGATCGCTGCGAGCGCCACCGACCAACAATCGATCGACTCGAATCTCTCACCGGCGCTCAGTCGCTACATTCTCGACCGCGTCTCCGTGTGGAAAACCATCATCGATCCGACCACGGGTCTGCCGTGGTATACCTCGCGCTACGGCGGCAGTTCGATGTCGGACTTTGTGAATGGCGTGAACGGCGTGCTGCCGCCGCTGGCCATCGCCAAGGCGACCGAGGGCAAGAGCCGCCCGCAGATTCGCCGCTACAATTTCCGGCTGAGCACGCGCCTGAATTTGGCGGGAGTGACCGAGCAACGGCTGCTCCGGAAGTTCACGATCGGCGGCGGCGTGCGGTGGGAGGACCGCGGCGCCATCGGCTATTTTGGGCTGGAGCAATTGCCGGCGGTGATCACGACGCTCGATGCCAACCGGCCGATCTACGATTCAAGCCATCTCTACGTCGACCCATGGGTGCGCTACAGCACCCGGCTGTTCGCGAACAAGGTGGGCTTCGCGCTGCAGTTGAACGTGGTCAACATCGGCGAGGGTGGCCGTTTGCAGCCGATCAGCGCCTGGCCCGATGGCACGCCGAACGCGTATCGCATCGTCGACCCGCGGAAATTCGTCCTCACCGCGACGTTCGACCTCTGAGTTCCGTCCGCCTCCGAATTGCCATTTCCGCCATGAGAATCGTTCGTTTCCTCGTTGTCGTTTCCCTGCTGAGGCTGGCGTGGTGCGGCCTCGCGTCGGGCGCGGACGCTCCGGTCCGCATCACGCTGCTGGGCGATTCCATGACGGCGGATCAGCCGGCCACGCGACCAATCCAGGGCTGGGGCACCTATCTGGAGGCGCGGTTAGAATCCGCGAAGGTCTTGAACCTTGCTCGCAGCGGACGCAGCACCAAGACCTATCTCCATGGCCACACCGGCACGAAGGGCGAAAAGGTGCTGCCGGTCGACTGGACGAAGGTTCAGGCCGCGCCCGCTGACTTCTGGTTGATCAAATTCGGCGGCAACGATTCCCATCCGGCGACGGAGGAAAAACACACCGAGCCCGGCGAATACGCGGCGAATCTCGGGGTGTTCATACGCGAAGCGAGGCAGCGCGGCATCAAGCCGATCCTGATTACCTCGATCCGCCGCCCATTCGACCGCACGGGCCACCTCACGCGGGAATTGGAACCCTACGCGGAAGCGGCCCGCGAAGTAGCCCGCAAAGAAGCGATTCCCCTTATCGACCTGTATGCGTATTCGACCGTGTGGTTCGAGAAGCTGGGGCCAGCGGGGATTGTCAAGTTTCTGCCGTCCGAACTCGGCGGACATTTAAACCGTGCGGGCGCGGAGCTGATTGCCGGCGAAGTGGCGCGGCAATTGGCGGCCATCGAGCCGCAGCTAAAGGTAAGAAACGGCCCGCCCGACCAAAGCCGTTAGCACGCCGGCGGGAAAGTAACGCCGCGCGTCCCGACCTCACCCGTCGCATGGCAGGGTAACTGCCGCCGTGATCGGCCTCGCATCGGCACTTGTCCGTGACGGTATCGGCCGCCACCGTCACGTCGTTCGTCGCCGCTCGTCATTCGTCTCCGCTACGCCGCAACCCGCCCCGTCCATCTCGCCCCCCTCCATGATCAACGTTCGCCGTGTTCTCGCTGTTTTACTTTCGTTTGCCGGCACCGCTGTCGCTTTCGCCGCGACGCCCGCCCGGCCGCCCAATATTATTTTCTTCCTCAGTGACGATCTCGCCCAGGGCGATGTTGGCGTCTACAAAATCCAGTTTCCTATCAGCCCCCGCCCCAAAACCGGGTTTTGGCCGTGACAGAAAGAAACAGCGTGCGCGAGGATGCAGATCGTGCATGCAGGTGAGCGGTTCTTTCCGCGAGGCAAGCGATACATCGTCCTTACACGGGTGTTTTTCTAAGCCCGTTTAGCAGTCATGATGCCGAAGGCCGTGGGAAGGCCGTGGGAGGGGCATTGGTGGCAAGTCCGCGCAAGCGGGTCCGACCCCGGTTAGGAGTTTACCGCGATTCTAAAAACGCTGGCTCCTTGACTCCGAGCGATCAGGAGGTCAGCACCCAATCGTCCCCACCCCGCGCAGCTTGCCCCGAAACGGCAAGCAGAGCCTCGATTCGCGCCGGCAATCCCCCTTTCCGCCGCCGCCGTTCCCCGCCCCAAGTCCCCATCATTATCTGTCCCCGCCGCCCTCTCAAAATCGACTGATTTACGGCTAACTCATCCATCTCCCACGATGCGCCTCCCGGACCCGATCCCCCTGAAAATCCAGTTTCTTGAGTGCCGCTGGCGTTTTCCGCCTACACGCGCCCAAAACCTATGACTACCCCGACTTCGTTCTCACCGAGTGCTTCGCCGCGGCGGCTGAGCGGGATTTTCCTAGCGATGCATTCCCTATTCTGCGCCCTCGGCATCAGCATTGCAATGGCACAGGAGTCGAAACCCGGCGCGATCGAGGGCCGCGTGCTCAACCGGAGCACCGGCGATTACCTCGAGCGCGCGTGGGTCACAGTCGAGGGCAGCGCGCTAGAAACCTTCACGGACGCGCAGGGCCAATTCCATCTCGCGAATGTTCCGGCCGGCGTGGCGAAGGTAAAGGTGTTCTATACGGGATTGGCGGCTGACCCGGCCACGGTGTCCGTCGCCGCCGGCCAGACCGCCCGTCAGGACTTCGAACTCGCCGGCTTTACACTGAAACCGGCTGTCGACAACGACCCGGTCAAGCTCACGAAGTTTGTCGTGAGCTCCTCAAAGGAAATGGACGGCGCGGCGATCGCGATCAACGAGAAGCGCTTCGCGGCCGACATTCGCAACGTCGTCGCGGCGGATGAATTCGGCCCGATGGCGGACGGCAACGTCGGCGAGATTTTGAAGAACGTCCCCGGAGTCGCGATCGACTATATCGCCGGTGCCGCCACGGGCATCTCGCTGAACGGCGTTCCTTCCGGCTACGTGCCGGTGACGATGAACGGCTTTCCGCTCGCGAGCACCACCGCCACCGCCCCCACGGCCCGCGACGTCGAGCTGATCAACGTTGCGACTAATAATCTCTCGCGTATCGAGTTTCTTCAGTCGCCGACGCCGGAATCGCCGGCGAACGCACTCGGCGGGTCGGTCAACTTGGTGCCGCGCGGCGCATTCGAGCGCTCCAAGCCGGTCCTCAACACCAACGTCTATGTGCTCATGCGCGACGATGTGCGCGGACTGCACAAGTCGTCCGGCCCCACGCTGGAGCCGACCTACAAGATCCATCCCGGCTTCGATTTCTCATATGTCGCGCCGGTGAATAAGCGCTTCGGTTACACCCTCTCCGGTGGCACGTCGCAGCAATACCAACCGTCGTACTTCGTGCAGACGACCTGGCGCGGCGTCAGCGCGGCCACCAATGGCACCACCCTCCCGGCCACGACGTCGGACAAGCCTTACTTGTCAGATTATCTCGTCCGCGATTTCGCGCGACAGGCGCGCCGCTCCTCCGCGGCGGTGACGCTTGACTACAAGGTCAGCGAGACCGATCAAGTGTCGCTTTCGTTTCAGGCGGCCCGCTTCGACTCGCAATTCAACGAGCGCGACCTGACGTTTTCGGTGACGCGGGTACTGCCCGGAAATTTTACCACCGACTACACCCACGGCGCTCCCGGCGGCGGCACACTCACTCTGGCCAACGCCGGCGATCGCGATCGCCGCAATGGCTCCAACTCGCCCTCGATCATCTACCGGCACACCGGGCCCATCTGGAAGGTCGAGGCCGGTGCGGGCTGGTCGTTTTCGAAAAGCGAGATTCGCGATGAAGGAAAGGGCTACTTCAACTCGGTGACCGCGACGCGCACGAACGTGACCGTCGCGTTCGACGGTATTTTCTATCTGCGGCCCCGCACCATCACCGTCACGGATGGCACGACGGGCGCGCCGGTCGATCCCTACACGCTCGGCACCTATACGGTGCAAAGCGGTTCCGGCAACCGCTATGGCGCCGACACGGTGCTCGGCGTCGGGCCAGGCGATGCGATTTCCAACAAAACCACGGACGTGCAGCGGAATGCCTACACCAATGTGAAACGCGATTTATACTGGCGGGTGCCGGTGTCACTCAAGGCGGGCGCGGATCTGCGGCAGTCGGCGCGCGATTACCGCGGCGGCACCACGACGCTTACCTTTGTCGGCGCCGACGGCCGCACCAACTCGGGCGACGAAAACGCCGCGCCGTTTCTCGATCCGGGATATTCCGCGCGCGACGGTGTGTTCGGTTTTGCGGCGACCCAGCGGGTCAGCGGCGCGAAGCTGTGGGATTTCTCGCAGGCGAATCCGGCCGCGTTCACCAAGAACGACAACACCATCTACCGGTCGGCGATCACCCTCTCGAAGTTTGCCCAGGAGACAATCTCGTCCGCTTATCTGCGTGGCGACGTGGCATTTTTCGAACACCGTTTGAAGTTCACCGGTGGCGTGCGGGCGGAACAGACCGATGTGAAAGCCGCGGGGCCGCTCACCGATCCGACGGGCAATTACCAGCGTAGACCCGACGGCACGATCCTCCGTGGTGCGAACGGACAGCCGCTGCTCATCGTGCCGGCCACGGATGCGCTCGGCGTTTCGCGCCTGACCCTCCTCGATCGCGGCGCCCACGCGAACAAGGAATACCTGCGCTGGTTTCCCAGCCTGAACGCCAGTTACAATCTACGCGAAAACCTCGTCGCGCGCGCGGCCTATTATTATTCCATCGGCCGGCCGATTTATAACCAATATGCCGGCGGCATCACCCTACCCGACGAAGCGCAACCGCCCAGTCCCAATAATGTGATCAGCGTCAGCAATGTCTCGATCAAGCCGTGGTCCGCGAAGAGCACGAAGGTGTCGTTGGAATATTATTTCGAGCGGGTGGGCCTAGTTTCGATCGGTGCGTTCCGCCGCGACTTCGAGAATTTCTTTGGCAACACGGTGTTCGCCGCCACGCCCGCCTTCCTGGCGCTTTACGATTTGGATCCGAACCAATGGGGCACCTACGACGTCTCCACCCAATACAATTTGCCCGGCATGGTCCGGTCGGAGGGCTTCGATGTGCAATACAAGCAGGCCCTGACGTTCCTCCCGTATTGGGCCCGGGGCGTGCAGGTGTTTGCCAACGCCGCCTCCCTGCGCATGACCGGCGCGGCGGCAGACAATTTTTCCAACTTCACGCCGCGCACCGGGAGTTGGGGCATCAGCCTCACGCGCCCGGCCTACAGCTTGAAGGTGAACTGGAGCTACAAGAGCCGCTACAAACGCGCCGCTCAAGTCGGCCAGAGCATCGAGCCCGGCACCTATGCCTGGGGCTCGAAGCGGCTCCTCGTCGATATCATCGGCGAGCATCAGCTCACGAAACAACTCGCGCTGTTCGGCAATCTCCGGAGCCTGACGGACACGCCAGAGGATTTCTCGCGCGAAGGGCCGCATACGCCGGATGTCGCCAAATTCCGCCAACGTGATCAATACGGTGCGCTGTGGATTTTCGGGATGAAGGGCACGTTCTGAACAACGTGGTTTTTACTGGAAGCGCCGCTCGGGTGATCTGGGGCCAGGCGGCGGCGCTGCTAACAGCGGTCGCCATCGCCGCTATCGCCGCCGCGGCGCCGCTCCCATCATTCGACGAGGCGATGCAAGCCCGGCGCGACGTCTGGGGCGAAGCGGCCATGGCGCAGCCAAACGGACCGAGCTACGAATTTTTCGCTCCGTTGCTCCCGCCGCCGCGTTATGTGAACGCGGATTTCCGCTACTATCCCATCGTGCTCAGCGCGCCCAACGCCAAGGTGAAGGCACGGCTCATCTCCAATGGCAGCGGTCTCAACCTCCGCGGCGGCGCCCGCAGCTGGAACGATAACGGCACACCGGTGACGTTCCGCGTCGGGCCGGACGAGTTCGTGTTCGGGGGGCTCCGCGACCGGCTGAACGAGCCGATGCTGGCCGACGGCTACCTGCCGATCGTGGAGATCCGCTATCAGCATGGCTCGCCGTTCCAATCCGAGGGCCGGGTGCCGCTCACAGCGCCGCCGGTCGACCGCGTGGCGGAGATTTACCGGCTCGAGGCGTTCGCCAGCACCGACCCGGTACTCGTGGAGCACGGCGTGGTCTTTGTGCAGTTCTCGCTCGCGCAGGGCACGAGCGGCTTGGTTTCAGTGAACGTCGACGCGAAATCGCCCCTCACCCTGGCCGACGGAAAACTCACCGATGAAGCGGGCTCGGTGCTGGCTTGGTTCGACTCCGGATGGAAATGGGAACGCAACGGCGCGCGCGCGCGCCTCACGGACACTTCGGCGGTGACGCTCGCCATTCCCACCAAACCCGTCGCGCGTGGCGAGAAACCCGCGCCCACCACGGCCAGTCCATCGGGTCGCTGGCTCGTCTCTGCGGCTATCTATGATGAGCAGCGGAGAAAATGCACGGACACCTGGCGCGCGATCCTCGCCCAGGGCATGGACGTCGAGACGCCGGAGCCACTCGTGAACAACGCCGCGCGTCATCTGCTCATCCAGAATTTTGAACTGATCAGCGGAGACCGCATTCACTACAGCGCTGGCAACCAATACGACAAGCTCTACGAGGCGGAGGGCAGCGATGCAGCGCTGGCGATGATGGAGTGGGGTTACGAGCGCGACATGCGGCGGCTCGTCGGGCCGCTGCTCGATTTCACGCGCCCGGGGCTGGAGTATCATCAGGCGGGTTTCAAGATTGCCGATGTTTGCCGCTTTTACTGGCAGACGCGGGACGTGGCGACGGTGCAGGAGCTGCGCCCGCGCTGGGAAAAGGAAGCGCGGCGGCTGTTCGATCACCGGACGGGTGCACACGGGCTTTTCCCAGAGGAACAATACTGCGGCGACATCCACACGCCGGTGCAAAGCTTGAACGCCAACGCTAAGGCATGGCGCGCGCTGCGCGATCTGGGCGCGGTGCTGGCAGAAACCGGCGACACGGCCGGGGCGCGGCACTTCGCGGAGGTGGCGAAGGATTTTCGCCCTATCATCCTGACGGCAATTGAAAAGAGCGTCCGCCGGGAAACCGCTGTGCCGTTCGTGCCCGTCGCGCTCTACGCCGACGAACCCGCCCACGACCCGATCACCGCTACGCGCATCGGCAGTTACTGGAACATCATCATCGGCTACACCATCGCCAGCGGCATTTTTCCTGCAGGCAGCGAGCAGGAAAACTGGATTCCCCATTACCTCGAGCAGCACGGCGGATTGTGCATGGGCATGCTGCGCGCCGGCGGCGGTGAGTTTAATTTCTGGACCAGCGAACATCGCGTCAACCCGCTCTACGGCACCCGCTATGCACTCGACACGCTGCGGCGCGACGACGCGGAGCGCGCGCTCGTCAGTTTCTACGGCATGCTGGCGCAGGGTTTCACGCGCAACACCTTCGTCTCCGGCGAGGGCTGCTCGCTCACGCCGATGGATGTGGGCGGACGCATTTTCTACTGCCCGCCCAACAGCGCGGCTAATGCCCACTACCTTTCGATGCTCCGCGCACTGCTGGTGCAGGACTTGGATTTGAATGACGACGGAAAACCCGAAACGCTGCGCCTGCTCTTCGCGACGCCGCGCCGCTGGCTCGAAGACGGCAAGACGATCAAGGTCCAGCGCGCGCCCACCGCTTTCGGTCCCGTCTCCGTGGCGGTGCAATCGCGGCTCAGTCAAGGCGAAGTCGTCGCCGAGGTGAGCCTACCGCAACGCGAGCGGCCCAGGCAAACGCTGCTGCGCGTGCGGGTGCCCGAAGGATGGAAGGTCGAAGCCGCGAGTGCCGCGGGACAAACATTGCCAGCAGACGAACGCGGCACGGTCGACCTGTCCAAGCTGACGGGGGCGGTTACGATTCAGTTTCGCGTGAGGAAGGTCTGAGCCGGCCGGCTAACCGCGGGCTGGTTTGAGAAAGTCATGAATCATCCTCAGACAAAGTGGATTGTCGGAGTCGCACACCGGACCATCACGCATCCGCCCGGCGTCGAATTGGCGGGGCTCGGCTAGTACCTCAACCGCACTTGGGCGCGCATCGTGATCGCTCAACGCTACGGCGTTGGTGGTAGCGGACGCGGTGGGCCGCAGCGTCGCGTTCGTGGCGCTGGACCTGATGTATAGTGACGCGAGTTTCACGCGGGCCATTCGCGCTGAGGCGCCGGCACGCACGCTGCTTCGTCCGGATACAGTCTGTGTGAATTGCTAGCACAGCCACAGCGCGCCGACCGCAGGTTTGATTCAGGGTGCCGGCGAACGGAACGAGGACTACCTCCGCTCCGCGGCGCGCGGCGGCCGACGCGGTTGAAACCACCTGGCTAACCCGCCAGCCGGCGGTTCTGCGCTTCGGACGGGGCGAGTTGACGGGAATGACCTTCAACCGCACGCGTGAGCACAGGCCCGTTGATCAATGAGCGAGCGTGTTGCGGGTGGACACCTCTGACGGGCGCACCCTCGCCGTGGCGGTGAGTTTTCATGCGCACTGCATCGCCCACATGGAGATGGATCTGTCCGTCGTCACGCGCGACTGGCGGGGGAAGTGGTGGATCAGATTGAAGCGGCCTTGCCGGGCGCGACCGTCACCTCCCCTTAATTAATCCCCTCCCTGATCTGATCCCCTGAAAATCCAGTCCCCTATCAGTGACCCCTGCTATGGGGACCGACCCCAGTGCCTTTCAAACGCCACTCAAGGTGATGGCAAAATGCAAAGTTTACCCACTTTTCAGCCCCCCTGCTTGGCCTCCCCTGCTGGCCCCACCTTGCGGCCATGACTTGCATACGCCCCGGAGATTGCGCCGTATTTTAATAGTCAATACGCGACTCTTTCGGCTCGGCTGCGGCAGAATTGATTGCCAGCTGGGCGTCGATGGGAGAATACTCTTCCATACCCGATCGCCTCTCATTCCTATGAATAAACCCTCCTTGTTTGATCTTACTGGTGAAATCGCCGTCGTCACAGGAGGCAACGGCGGTATCGGCCGGGGTATTGCCCTCGGCCTGGCCCAAGCTGGTGCCAGCGTCGCCATCGTTGGCCGCAACCCTCAAAAGAACCAAAACGTCCTGGCCGAATTGAAGTCCTCCGGGGCGCGCACCATTGCCGTGCAGTTGGACCTGACCGACCGCGCCGCCCTGCAACCGGCTTGGGACCGGATCGAGCAGGAACTCGGTCCGGTGAGCATCCTCGTCAACAATGCGGGCAATGCGGTGCTGAGCGGCGGCGTGCTCCACGAAACCCCAGCCGACTGGGATAGCGTCATCGCCACCCAGCTCAATTCCGTTTTCCTCCTCTCGAAAATCGCCGCCACCTCGATGGTCGCCCGCAAGCGCGGCAAGATCATCAACCTTGGTAGCATGTATTCCTATTTCGGCTCCGGATTCATCCCATCTTACAGTGCGGCGAAGGGCGCGATCATCCAACTCACCAAGTCGATGGCAATCGAACTCGCCCCACATAACATCCAGGTCAACGCGATCGCTCCCGGTTGGATCGAGACCGACATGACTGCGCCGGTGCGCACGCCTGATTTCAAAGCGATGCACGATGAGGTCATGGCCCGCACCCCGGCGGGTCGATGGGGACAATCCGAGGAAGTCGCGGGTACCGCCGTCTATCTGGCGTCCCGCGCCTCCCAGTTCGTTACCGGCGAAACCATCCGCGTGGACGGCGGATACGCCATCCGCTGATACTCGTCGTTTCAGTTCATCCGGCCTGGCAGAATATCCGCCGTGGCCAAGGATGTGAAGGGCGCTGCGCATATTCCCAACGGGTGAAAACCCCTCCCGGACCCGATCCCCCTGAAAATCCAGTTCCCTATCAGCCCCCGCCCCAGAATCGGATCCTGGCCGTGACAGGCAGAAACAGGGTCAACGTTGCGACCAAACGATTAACAAATGTAGTTTCACAGGAGTAATGATTGCGTCGATTGACCCGGCGCTAACCGCCCTTCCCTACTCTCACAGCTCAAAGGTCGCGCTGAGGATAAACTGACGCGGGTCGATAATCCGGAAGACCGTCGGTTGCCCGTTCGGGTACGCGTTGACCGCCTGTAGGCGGCCATTCTCCGTTACGTTTCGCGCGTTTAGCTGGAAGGTCACGGGCACTCGGTTCTTGAATAGCCTGGTCCGGTAGCCCAACAGGAGGTCGATGTACGTGTGGGACGAGTTGTAGATGGGCCGGCTCGGGTCCAGCGAGGTGATCTGCGCCGGATACTTCTCCATGCCATAGTAGCCGATGCCGCCCTTGTCTTCCCAGCGTAGGGCGCCACCCACGTTGAAGTTCTTGAGGATCTTGTGCTGCGTGATGCCGGCCAGACGGAAATTGGTGCTGTAGTTAAAGCGGTACTTCCGGATCTGGGCATCGTTCTTGTTTTCCAGCGCGATCTCCAGCTTCAGCGGCGCGACGATGTTGGCCTCGATGTAGCCTTTCCACGTGGTGTTGGGCACGCCGGGATACGCCGTCGTGTACCAAAGCTGCCCCGTGTTCCCGTCCACAAATTTCTGCCAGAACGGCAGGCGCTCGGCGACCCATTCGGTGATCCGTCCGGAGATATTGTTATAGTAGCTCTTTTGCTGGGTGACGTTGAACTTCATTGTCCAATACGAGGTCGGGTTGTAGTTCACCTCGAACTCGTAGCCCTTGGAAAACTGGTCGCGCGTCGAGGTGATGCCCGTCGTGGGGTACGGATCGAGAAACGCCGTCGGCACGTCCATGAGCTTGGCGGTTGCGGCCTGCAGTTCGGCTCCGGTGAGTGTTTGGCCCCGCGTCGCTGCGGCGGTGAGGGCCATCTTTTCGGCAATGTCCTGAAGCCGGGCGCCAGCGCCGGGGGTGTCGCTCTGGCCAGGCACACCGCGACGGTCGGGCAAAGGCACGCGCGAGGAGATGGACCCGATGCGGGCGCTGAGCTGCTTTGTCTCAAACTGGTTGGCCTTAACGACAAGCTTTCCATCGAAGAACGTGAGCAGGAGCCCGGAGTCCTTGCCCCGGCCCTTCGGGTCCGGCTCAAGTTCGTAGGGCAGAATCGAATTGACCGGCGAACTCGGCTGAAAGCTGTTCGCGCGGTTATAGTAAAAACTCAGCCAGCGCAACGGACGCACCACGATCCCCGCGGTGCGCGTGAATCCTTCGGCTACCGACGGCCAGCCAGGGACCCACCGGTCGTAGGTGGCTTGGTTGATGGTAAGACCGTCCGGGTTGTAGAGCGGGGTGGCGCCGCTGTGGGTGAAACGCTGGTCCTTGCGCAGGCCGAAGGTCGTCACGATCCGGTCGCTCAGTAGATGGCTCTGCAGGATTGCGCCGTTGCTCTTCAGGATGTTTTCCGAATTCCCCCCCCCTCCGGTACGATTGCCGGGGTACTGTACGCCGTCGCCCAGCGTGACGGTCTCGTGGTTGAGCGGACCTGGCGCGCTGCCCCAGTTGAAGGAGTAGTCGCCGTACTGGAAGGAGCCGGGACCGTAGTCGACATTCTGGCCGTTCTTGTCGCCGACATAAAATCGCATGATCGGCTCGACAACGTAGTTGGTGGGGGCGAGACCGCCCGCCGCATTGGTGGTGGCGCGGCCGATTCCGGCGGGGATCCAGGAATTGTTGGAGGTGATCACGGGCCGGAAGCGGAGGCGGCGCGACATGGTGTGCTTATATTCAGAATAGGCGGACACACTGTGCAGGCCGAGCCAGCGCAACCAGTTTTTCTCCCCGGTGAGGTCGAGCTTATAGGCGATCTGCGCGCGGTACGTGTCTTGGTCGTACGGACTGTGGGACCAGTAGGGATCAACAGAAGAAACGTAGGGTCGCATAAAGTACGGGTTTGGCGCGCCGTCAAGCAGCCGCTCATTGATGTCCACGGCGAGACCGCCGTAGCCGATGCTCGCGAAACCCGACTGGTTGATGGCGGTGAGCTGCGTGCGCTCGGCGGTCTCGTGGTACCACCCGAGCTGGGCGCTGAGATTCTGCCGCTGGGTGTCGACGATCACCTGGTCCAGCGTCGCGACTGTGGTGGCATTGCGGTCGGCGTAGTAGTTTGGCGCGCCGAGATTGTACTTCTTCCAGTCGTAGACCGATCGGTCCGTCGAGGTCACGTTGTAGCCGAAGAGCGGCTGGTTGGTCGAATACAGGATCGGCGCCGACGACATGAAAAACGCGTTCTGAAACCCGGTAAGCGGCGAGGTCGCGGCGCTACCGCGGTTGGCGGTCCAGTAGCTGATGCCACCGCGATCGACAAACACCAGGCCCACGGGATTGGCCCCGAGGATGTTTGCCATGAACGGCGGGATGGACGCCGTCGAGGTCGGACTGGCGATCACGAAGGAGGCGCCGTTGAGGTGCTCGGTGTTGGTGATCGGGTCCCAAGTGGGCGCGCCGGCGGCCTTCCACGCGGTAACGCCGTCGGTGGGCGTAAAATTATTCGGACGGTTGCCGGTCATCTTATAGTCCATGTAGGTCACGCTGAGCTGCGTGCGCCGGAAGGGCCTATACTTGACCATGCCGTTCAGCCGCCGGGTGTTGGTGCCGGAGGGCTTCAGGTCGTAGCCGTCGTGCTGAAACACCGTGCTGGCGCGGATGGCGAGCACGCCGGGCTTCAGGACGCGGTTGAGATCGAGCGTGGCGCGGTAGCCCTCGAAACTGTCCCCGCGTAACGTGACCGAGGAGCGGTTCTTGAAGACATTGGCCGAGGCGAGGACGGAGTTCACCGAGCCGCCGGCGTTGCCGATGCCGAAAATATTCGAATTCGGCCCGCGGCTGATTTCCAGCGCGTCGATGGCGATGGGATCGACGGGTACCCAGCCGCTGCCCGAGAAATTGCCGAGCGTGATGTTGGCGCTGTTGAGGCCGCGGACGCGGTTCGCGCTCTGCGGGGAATTGGCGATGTCGTCGTTGACGCTGTCGGTGCGGATCGCGGAGAAGGAGCTGAAATTCTTGCTGCCCTCGGTGCCGGCCTCGTAGCTGAATACGTCGTTGATATCGAGCAGCGCGAAATCCTGCATCTGCTGCTTAGTGACGACGGTGATCGAAGCGCCCATGTCTTCGATTTTGGAATTGAGGCGGGTGCCGGACATCGAGTTGGCGGCGTAGTAGCCCTTGTTGTCGGTGCTAATCTCAAAGGGCGACATGCGGACAACCTCGTCCTCCGATGCCACAGCCTTGGCGGGTGACGCGGCGACTTCGGCTGGAGTCGGGACTTTGGCCGCGGGCTTGGTCGGGGCGGGCGTGGTATTAGGCGGGGTGACGGCCTGGGCGCGGCCCGCGGCGGAGGTGGCGAGCGCTGCCGCGATAAACAGGATGACGCCGGGGTGACGGGGGTGGTGCTTCATGCGGGAATGTAGGGGTGCTGTTGGCAGTTCGGCCGCGCTGGACACCTAGGGGCCGATAGGCGGAGCTCGATGAGTGGGGAAACGGGTGCTGCAAAGGGGAATTTGCATCCCCGGATAGCGATAAAGAGACGGCGGCCCCGGGAAAAAGTTTTGTCCAATGATTTTTGGCTTTCGCCCCGGTGATGCCAAGGAGGCCGGCGTTTTCCACGTAAACTAAAAATAGACAACCCCACACCGCATTCTACTGTCACCAGCATCGTATGAACCCTCTTTCGCCTCCAACTTTGCGGGAGGTCGCGGCGCGCGCTGGAGTCAGCCACACGACAGTTTCGCTGGCGCTGCGCAACGACCCCCGCATCCCCTCACTGACCGCCGGGCGGATCCGCAAAGTCGCCCGCGCGATGGGCTACCGCGCAAACCTGCAACTGTCGGCGCACATGAACCGGGTGCGTTTGAGGCATGCCCCGACCGCACCAGAGGTCGTCGCATTTTTATCTGGCGGCCCGCACGCGGAGGAGTGGCGCAGCCGGTACGCGCAAAAGAGTTTTTTTAGAGGCGCAAGCGCGCGCGGCGAACAGCTCGGTATTCGCCTGGAACCTTTCTGGCTCGGGGAAAACGGCGCGCGCGCCAGCCGCACCTGCGCGGTGTTGCTCGCCCGCGGCATCCGGGCAGTTGTGCTGGTGCCCTTTCCGCGGCCTTTTTACGCGACGAAATTTGAATGGCAGAAATTTGTCTGCATGGCGCTGGGCTTTTCCTACATCGGGATGGCGATCAACCGGGTGCAGCATCGTCATTTTCACGGGGCTTATGCGGCCTTCGAAAACCTGACGCGACTTGGCTACCGGCGCATCGGCCTCGCGATCGAAGAGGATGAGAACCGGCGTTCCGATAAGAACTGGCTGGCGGGTTACCTGTGTGCGCAGCACCAGATCGAGGGGGATAAGCTCCCGCCATTTATCACGAAATCCCACGAGGATATCGCGGCGCTCCGGCAGTGGCTGGATCGCACGCAGCCGGACGCTATTATTGGCGTCCATCCCGAGCTGCTCGCGGCGATAAAGGCCCTGGGTCGGAAGGTTCCGCAGGACGTCGCCTTTGCTTCGTTGGATGTGCACGTGTTCGATTCCCAACAAGGTCACCGGACCGCTGGCATTGACCAACGGCAGGCGACCATCGGCTCCCTCGCGATGGATCACCTTGTTGGACAGATGTACCGCAACGAGTATGGCTTTCAGACTCCTCCCGTCTTCAGCATGATCGACGGTCAATGGATCAACGGAACGAGCGCCCCGCGTTTCGTTAGGAACGCTCCCGGCGACAACTAGACCCCGACACGCTCCAGGAAATAGTTGTCGTCGACAGCGGAGAAGGCGGCGAGAGCTATGGTTTGACCGGCGAGGCGGCGGCAGACGACGGCGGGAGGATCAGTATGGCCGTATGATATCGACCGTGAATTTTGCAGCCAATTACGAGCCGCCATTGCCGACTTCAAGGCAGACGTTTTTATCGTCGATACGTGGTCTGACTGCGTCTAGGACTCGACGGAGAAGGATTACAAAGAAGGATTCGCCCGGTTGCGGAGCTGTCTGCCGAAAGGGAAAGACCAAACGGGCCTCGGAGAAATCCAGTTTCCTATCAGCCCCCGCCCCAAAACCGGGTTTTTGGCCGTGACCGAAAGAAACAGGGTCGCACCGGCTCGTAGATCGTGCATGCCGGAGAGCGGGTTTTTCCGCGACGCAAGCGATACATCGTCGTTACACTGGTGCGTTTTTCAGCCCGTCTATCAGTATGATGCCGAAGGCCGTGTGTGGTGTCATTGGTGGCGCGTCCACGCAAGCGGGTTTGACCCCGGTTAGGAGTTTACCTCAATTCTAAAAACCGTTGCTGACTCCTTGACTCCAAGCGATTCTGAGATCTGCGTCCGCCCAACCCCACCCAGCGATGCTTGCCCCCAATCGGCAAGCATCGCCTCGATTCGCGCCCGCAATCCCCCTTTCCGTCGCAGCCGTTCCCCGCCCCAAGTCCCCAGCATTATCCGTCCCCGCCGCCCTATCAAAATCGACTGATTTACGGCTAACTCATCCAAATCCCACGATACCCCATCCCGGATCCGATCCCCTGAAGATACTGTTTCTTAGGAGCCACCAGAAGCAACGATCCCATTTACCATGCCCCCCCCAAGCCTGACCGCCCAGTTGATCGCTGTTGGAGTGCTCGCCAGCGCACCCGTGTGCGCGGCGGAGAATTCCCCGATCGCTAACTCGAATGCTAAAGCCAAAGCGGAGGAGGCCCTCGTGCTGGCTCCCTTTCAGGTCGTAACCGCCAACGACGACGGTTGGGTTGCTGGCAACACGATGCTCGGTAATCGCACCAACCAGCCGCTCAAGGACACGCCCATCAGCATCGATGCCCTGACCAAGGAATTTCTAATGGACGTCGGCGCCTTCACCCCGGAAGAAGCGGGGCTGTAGGTGGCGAATGTCGCCGTTCAGCCCGACCTGGTGACCCGCAACGATCTGGGGAACTTCAATTTCCGCGGGCTCACCAACCAATTTTCGGCCAATCGCAATTTTTTCCGCTGGTATGGCCCGCAGGATAATTTTGACGTCGAGCGCATTGATTTCGGCCGCGGCTCCAACACACTTATTTTCGGTGATAACGACCCGGGCGGCCAGGCGACGACCTACACCAAGCGCGCCCTGCCCGGGCGTACGTTTACCAAGGTACTCGCCCAAGGCGGCTCATGGGGTTCGTACCGCGGAGAGTTCGACCATAATCGTTCCATCAACCGAGATCTCGCTCTGCGGCTGAACATCGTCAACCGCACCGACTATCGAAACTTCGATTGGAATAAATTCAACTTCCGGGGGTACCACACCGCTTTGACGTATCAGCCGTTCAAGGATACTAGTATCCGATTCGAGGGTGAGCGCAGCGGTAATTACCGAGTCTGGAGCGACAATAACCTGCTCGTGCGGGAACGAGCCTTCACTGGGCTCGGCTTTGTCAACCGCCTCACGGTGCTCCCGAACGGCCGGGTCGTAAATAATTCCACTCTCCCTTCCGGCACGCCCAACAACACCGCGCTCGGCGATGGGACCAGCTATCTCACGGCCCGCGACCGCACAAATCCCGCAGGCGGTACTGGCAGCGTCCTGAATTATCTCAATCGCGACACCGTCCGGCCGTTGTTGAGTACCACCAGTTTCAACGGCCTGCCCGAGCACTATGCCTTCGGCGGCCCGGCCAGCGTCAACAACCGAACTTACGCGACCTGGAGTGCCTCGCTCGAGCACCGGTTCACCGAAAAACTGGCGATGGACGTCGCTTTCAACCAACAAAACCAGTGGTCGGAAAATGTGGTCATCGGCTCCAACACCATTGGCAACGCCGACATCGCCGGCCGTTTGTTTGTGGATACAACGTATAATCCGCAGTTTCAGCGCAACCACATGGGCCAGTACCGGCTTTCCTTGGCCTATCGCTTGGATCGTTGGAGCTGGCTGCAGCAGTTTTTTGTCCTGCGCGGCGAGTATCGCGATGATCGCAATGTGAATCACCAGGAACAGCAGCGCACCTTTGGCCCTGATCTCGGCGTCAGCGGGGTTCAGCCTTTCCATCGCGTATTCTTCACCGACCCGTACCCAGCGGCAGCTTTGACTACCGAGCGATTCCTCCAAAATATTCCGGAGGGCACCCGGATGTTTGGCAATGGCGCCAGCGGTCAGAATCATCTTGCACGGGCTTACTCGGTCTCATCCTCCGGAAAGTATTTCGGCGGCCGCATCCAGTCGCTGTTGGGCGCTCGGCTCGATGACAATTTCACCTGGTCGTACAATGCCGCGGTCAACGGGCTTTCGCGTGATGCCGTCACCGGCGAAGTCTTCTCCCTTGGCGATCGCCGGAAACACCCCGAGCTCTGGACGCCGACCAAAACATTCGATGTGGAGAAGTGGAGCTACAACGCTGGCCTCGTTTACATGCTCACCCAGAGCATCAATGGTTATGCTACCTATTCGACCTCGTTTCGCTTCGGTGGCGTCGACAATCTCATCCTCGAACCCTCGGGCCCGCTCGTCGGTACGACCAAGGAAATCGGGGTGAAGGCCTCCTTTTTGAAGGACAAGCTGGCGTGGAATCTCGCGGCGTACGATCTCGTCCGCGATAATATCAACACGAACATTATTCGGACGGGCATCACCGACGCGCAGATGGACGCTTTCATCAATTACGGGCTCACGCCCGCCTCGGCCAACTACAAGCCGATCCGTACTGGCGGGACTAGCCCCGATGTGACTTCGCAAAAATCACGCGGCGTAGAGAGTACGTTTACTTTTTACCCGGCCGGCGGTCTCAGTATACGCATCTCTGGCGCCTATAAACAAGTGACTTTTGTCGAGGCCTTTCCTGTGCTGAAGCAACTCATCGCTGCCGCCGAGGCGCGCGGCCCCATCACCGATTCCGACGTGCGTACCACGATCCAGAAGTTAAAGGACACCGCTTTTGTGCAAGGCGCGACCGGTCGGTCTGTCACTGGGGCGTTCCCGGCGGTGACCGCGCCACACTCCTTCAACTACGCGTTCAACTATCGTTTTAATCGCGCCGCGCGACTGCGCGGTTGGAGTGCTGGTGTGAATGGAAATTATAGTGGCAACGCCGTGCTGCGCTACGTGGCGGTTTTTCCTGATAACCGCTACGTGAGGGGCGGCGAGACCTACGCGGTGAACGCGAGCCTAGCCTATCATACCAAGATTTTTAATCACGCGACGTCCTTCAATCTCAACCTCGCCAACCTCAGCGCTACCAAGTATCCTATTTTGAGCGCGGCCGCTCTCTCGGATGGATCCAATTATTTTCGTCGCTACTATGGCCAGCCGAGAAGTTACCGGCTGACGGCTTCGACTGACTTCTGAGGCTCCCAATGAGGGGACGCCATGTCGCCACCGATCTGCTCGCGCCGGTGCTGACGGCAGGCTTTATCGGTGATCGGAAAACCCATCCCGGACCCGATCCCCCTGAGAATCCGGTTTGCTGTTCGCTACTCACGGTTGGTGGCAATATTCTAAATCCCTTTTTCGCCTGTTCCAATATCCAACCAATCCGGCACGGGCACGCCGGCGGTGCGATTCTGCGGTAAAGCGCACCTGTGCTACACGCCCCAGCCGGGTCGGTAGTCGTAGCCGGGGCCGATGAAGCGGTTGGCGGAGGCGAGGTTGGTCACGCGGCCGGCGGCGGAATCCCATTCCAAACGCACACGGGCGCGCATCGCGGCGACGCCAAGGAGCGCGGTCTCGACGAGCGGTGCGGCGATCGCGAAATCGGAGCCGCAGCACCGGCGCGCGCGGATCGCCTCGGCCCATTCGACATGCGGTCCACCGGCGACCCGTGGGATCGTCTTGGGCGGGAGTTTGCCAGCGAGTTCATGCATCCGCGTTTCGGGAAGGAGGCGCGCGCTGGCGCTGTGCGACGCCACCCACATCATGCCTTTATCACCGTAGAAAATGCTGCCGCCGTCCGGGCGAAACGTGAACCCCTCCACCGGTTGCGGCGGTGAGATTGCGCCGTCGAACCACTTCAGTGTCACCGGGCCGCGGGCATCGCGCGCGGCGAACCGGTATTCGAGCGTGCTGAGCGCGGGAAACGTCGCGGGCTTCGGTTCGGTCGAGGCCGGTTCGACCGAGGTCGGGGCTTCCAGGTCGAGCGTATAGAACGCCGCGTCCATCTGGTGGCAGGCCCAGTCGCCAAGCCGGCCCGTGCCGTAGTCGACACAGCCGCGCCACGATTGGTGGCTGCGCAGCCGGCGGTAGGGTCGCTCCGGCGAAACGCCCTGCCAGAGGTCGTAGCGGAGCGTGGCGGGCGGAGTTTCCTCGGGACCGCCGTCTTTCGGCCAGTCGTGCGAGTAATAGGCGGGTGTGCCGCCGTTGGTCCAGGCGTGGACGGTGTGGACGCGACCGAGCAGTCCTGCCTGCACCCACTCGCGGGCGAGCCGGATGCCTTCGCCGGTGCGGCCCTGGTTGCCCATTTGAGTGATGACCCCCGCTTTAGCCGAGGCGTCACGCAGCGCGCGCACTTCGGCGATGCAGCGGCAGAGCGGCTTTTCGATGAAGACATGTTTCCCTAGACGGATTGCAGCCATCGCGATCGGGAAATGCATGAAGTCGGGCACACACACGACCACCGCGTCGATCTGATCCGCCATCTGCTCGAACAACAGGCGGTAGTCGTGAAACCACTTCGCCTGGGGAAAGCGCGCAAGCGACGGCGCGGCGGTCTTGTCCGCGGCGACCGCGTCGCGGCCGCGCGCAAAATCGACGTCGCAGAAAGCCACGATTTCCTCGCGGTCTAGGGCGGTGAGTCCGACTTTTCCACGCTGGCCCACGCCGATGAGCGCGAGCCGGAGGCGCGAGTTGGCGGCGGTGCTCGCGGCGGCCCGTGCAATGACGCGGGAGAAGGCCAGGGCGCCGGTGGCGACTGCGGAGTTTTGCAGAAACACACGACGCGAGGAGAAGGGAGGATGGGAGGGCGGGGCGGGCGGAGTCATGGGGCGAAGGGCAGCGGTAGCGGGCGGGACGAATGGCGGCGGTTTTTGTTTCCCCTCGGGCGGCGCAAAAACGCGAAACGCAGGCGACACCCGGTCACACGCCCCGCACGCGGAGATTGCGGTAACGCACGAAGCCCGGGTAGCCCGCACCGCCGTGGACCTGTAGCCCGATGTGCCCGCGGACCGGGTGTTGCGACACCGGCTCGGTGAAGGTGAGGATCTGCACGCCGTTGATCCACGTCGTAATCGTAGGCGGATCGCCCACGATGCGGGCGCGCACTTCGTTCCACTGGCCGACGCGCCAGAAAAACGGCCAGGCTTCGGGCAGAACCGGGCAGGGCTGGGCGTGCGGGTTAAGCGTGATGATCCCGGGCGTCGCGCCAAAGGTGAAATTGCGCTCGCCGCGCCGTTTCCAAATCTGTTCGCCGAGGATGCCGCCGATCGTGCCGGCCTGGTGGTAGTCGATGAGACATTGGTAGCCGCGTCCCTCCTCGGTGCAGCGGAGGAAGATGCCGCTGTCGGGTCCGAAGTCGTTGTTGGTTTCGACGGACATCTCGACGTCGCCATACTCGGCCGCGGTGAAAAGCAGCCCGCCGTTTTTCGGCGTGTCCTGGCTCCCGACGATCGCGCCGTCCTCGACGACCCAGCGCCCCGCCGTCGCGTTGCCGCTCGCGCGGCTGTGCGGACTTTTTGGCGCCGGTCTCCAGCCCGCGAGCGATTTGCCGTCGAAGATCCGGGTCCAACTGCCCGCGGTCGCGGCGGCGGCGCGGACCAAAGTGGCCGGCACCACAGCGGCGAGCGCGCCGAGCGCGAGGAGTTCGCGGCGCGTGAGATCTGCGGGCCGGGGGAGGCCGTGATGGGAGGAGTGTTTCATGGTAGGCGCAAAGAGAAGAAGGCCGGCGTCAGTCGGGCAGTTCCCGGCCCTTGGTCTCCGGGAGAAACCGGAGGATCGCGAGCCCGAACAGGAAGAATCCGGCGAGCATGGAAATTGCGACGGGCAGTGCGAAAGCCGCCTTCATCCACGCCGACAGCCAGATGAGCACGGGCGCGGCGAGAATGCGGCCCGTGTTGAAACAGAAGCCCGCGCCCGTTGCGCGGAGGTGCGTGGGAAACAACTCGGGAAAATACACGGCGTAGCCGGCGTGGAAGCCTTGCGCGAAAAATCCGAACACCGGCAGCAGGCTGAGCAGCAGCGCGTAGCTCGCAAAATAACCCGGCAGCCAGCAGACCGCCAGCGTCGTCACCAGCGCGGCGGCATGCATCACCGCAAAAGTCCGCCGCCGCCCAAAACGCGCCATCAACGGCCCCATCGCGAGCATGCCGAGCCCCGCCCCGGTCGTCTGCACGAAGCCGAACGCGACCTTCGCACGGCTCGAAATCTCCGTCGCCGGCGTGCCGAGCCGCAGGAGAAGGTCCTCCGCGAGATTTTGCCCGGCGATGACTACACCCCAAAATGTCGCGAGCCCCGCCATCGCGAGCAGCGCCCCGAAAACGGCGCGGGCGCGCCACCGCGAATCGCCGAGCAGTTCGCGGAAACTCCCAAGCCGCTCGCCGCGCGTGGCCCGCGCCTCCCGCCATGAGACCGGCTCCTTGATGCTCGTCCGCACCCACAGCACGAGCAACGCGGGCACGACGCCCACGAGATAGGCCGTGCGCCAGGCGCTACCGACCCAGAGCCCGACGGCCGCCGCTAGCCAGAGCCCAACCACGCTCGTCGCGTGAAAAATCCCGCCCGCATGCTCCCGCGCGTTCTTGGGAAACACTTCCGCAACCAGCGCGGCACCCACCGCCCATTCGCCACCCACACCCATCGCCACCAAAAAACGCAGTACGCCGACTTGCCACAGCTCGTGCGAAAACGCGGTGAGTCCGGAAAAGACGCTGTAGAAGAGAATCGTGACCGCCATCACCGGCATTCGCCCCCACCGATCCGCGAGCGAGCTGAACAGCCACCCGCCGATCGTACCGCCGGCGAGAAAAATCCCCAGGAAACGCTCGCCCCACGCTTTGCTTAGCGCACCGACGGCTGTGGGCGAGAGGGTTGGGTCTGCCGCGCGCAACAAGTCCGGCAGCATATCCCCACGCGTGATGTTGTAGACCTGCCCCTCGAACGCATCGAACACCCAACCCAGCGACGCGATGACGAGCACAAGCCACTGGTAGCGGGTGACGCCATGAGACCACGGCGGGGAAATCGGGGCTGGAGAAGCCATGTCTCAGGATTGCACGTTCTGGGAGAGACGACCCGACGCTGGGTCTGCGGAACCGAGTGCTCCTGCACTCCCGCGCTGGGCGGCCCATTCCAAGGGGTGGCGTGTCGATTGAGTTTTCACGGCTGCACCATCTCTCCCACCGGAAGTGCACGGTTCTGTCGGATTGATTCCTCCGCGAGGAGACACAGTCCCGTCGACCATAGGCCATCCTCTCCGGTTGCGATTGGCTCCGCTTCGCCCCGCACCATTTGCACGCAGCGCGCGATCTCCTCGCGCAACTCGAAGACCTCGCCGCTGTGTTGCGTGATCGCGACGTTCTCCAGTTTTTCCCCGTCGAACACCCGAAGAAAAAAGCTCGGCTCTAGCGTGCGATCCAACGCGCCGCTCCATCCCGCCCAGATCGCGCCCCGGCTTCCGGCGACCTTCACAGTTTGATGATGCTCGAATGCCGCGAGCGTCTGCGAGACGACCGCATAGGCGCCGTTGGCATATTTGAACATCGCCGAAAAATTATCGAAGAGCCCCGGCCGTGCCGGATCCCTGGACTTGCCGTAGGCATGAAGCTCGACGGGGTTGCCCGCGCTCGCGAGATACCAGCGTGCGAGATCGAAAAAGTGGATCGGTTCCTCCAAGACCCAACTGCCCACCCGCTGTGGGTCGTAGCGCCAGCCGGCGGCGCCGAGCCGGTAGGGTTTGCGCGACAACTCCACGAGCACGTAGTGCGGTTCGCCGATGGCCCCCGCGTCGATACGGCGCTTGATCTCGCCCCACTGCGAGGAGAAGCGGAATTCGTGGCCCACCGCGAGTTTTCGCCCGCGCGCTCGCGCGAGCCGCACTATCGCACGGCAGTCGTCGATCGTGAGCGCCATCGGCTTTTCGAGGAGCACGTCGCAGCCCGCCTCGAGCGCAGCCGTCGCAATCTCCCGGTGCGTGTGGCTCGGCGTCACAATATCGACAAGGTCGAGCTTCTCGGCCGCGAGCATCGCGCGGTAATCGGAAAAAACCCGCGCCGTCGGGTGCTCCTTGAGGGCCGCCGCACGCGAGGCCTCGGACGGCGCGGTGATGGCGACGAGCTGCGCCGCAGGATTCGCCGCAATCGATTGCGCGTGGTACCGGCCCCACGCACCGAAGCCAACGAGACCGAACCGAACAGGTGAAGGAGGCATGGGGAGATTATTCGCGCTCGGCTGTCGTCAGCGGCGTAACGGGATTCGCGATGCGGCGGCCTTGGATTTCGTTAAGCCGACACGTAGGCAGACGAGGGAGGATGTGCTGCGCGAAGAGTTCGCACTCCTCGGCGTGCGGATAGCCGCTGAAGATGAAGGCCCGGATACCCATGTCCAAATAACAGTTCAACTTGGCAAGCACCTGAGTCGGATCGCCGACGATGGCGCTGCCGCAGCCGCTGCGAGCGAGGCCGATGCCGGACCAGATGTGCGGCTCGATGAACAGGTCGGCGTCCGCGCGCGCACGGAGCTCGTCCTGCCGGAGCACGCCGGCGCTCTTGGCGTCGAGCGAACGCTCCTTGATAGCCTGGCCCCTGGCGAGATCGAGCCGCGAGATGAGACGCTTTGCCGCGGCCCGCGCGGTGGTCTCGGTCTCGCGCACAATGACGTGGATACGCAGGCCGAAGTCGATCGTGCGGCCGTGCTTCGCCGCATGCGCACTCATGTCGCGCATCGTTCCAGCGAGGCGGTCCTCGGTCTCGGGCCACATAAGAAATACGTCGCAGTGCTTGGCGCAGAGTTCCTGCGCAGCCGGCGAGATACCGCCGAAGTAAAGGAGCGGGCCGCCGTTTTGCTGGAACGGTTTCGCGGGCCCGCAGTTGGGGAGATTGAAATTGTAGAAGCGCCCGCGCCATTCGAGCGGGCCGTCGGTCACCCACAGTTTTTGCAAAATCTGAATGATCTCGCTGCTGCGAGCGTAACGGTCCTCGTTGGACTCCTTCGCGCCGGGCAGATCGGAAGAGATGATGTTGAGCGTGAGGCGACCCTGCGCAATGTGGTCCACGGTTGCGATGGCGCGCGCGAGCATCGGCGGCCAGACCTCGCCCATACGGAGCGCAACGAGCTGTGAAATTAGCTTCGTCTGCGCCGCCATCGCCGCGGCAAACGCCATCGGATCCTGTCCCGAAATCCAACCGGAGGGCAGCAGGATATTCTGGTAGCCGAGCGAGTCCGCCCGCCGCACGAGATCGCCGCAATGCTCGTAGCTGCTGCGGAGACGGCCTTCGGGCACTCCCAAAAACTCATAGTCGTCACCGCATAACGCTGAGAACCACGCGACCTCGGCGGCGCGCGCCTCCGTGCGAATCGCGGGTCGGGAAAGGCCGATGATTTTTCCGACGGGCTGCGGGTGGGGACACAGGTCGGTGGGCGCAGGAAGGGGCAGCATCGAAGGCGCGAGATTGGTTGGACGCGCCGCTTTGTCGATAGCCGGCTACCCGGGCGCATCCGTTTTCCGATCCACGCCACGCGGAGTCTTCCCGGCGAGTATGGTCAAAAAACTCGAAGTGACCAATTTTCAAGGATTAACCGGGCGACCAGAAGGTTGCGCGGACGCCGTTGCCCGGGTTGATTCTGCGCGATGAATTGGAAGCGACTGCGGGCGTACCTCTCCGGCTCGGTGGATCAGGAACTCCTTCTTCGGAACGAATACTTGGTGACTGAAAATCGGATTCTCAGGAACCAGATCAAGGGGCGATTGCGGCTCACCTACCCGGAGCGAATCAGTCTGGCCGAAATTGGCCGGCGGCTTGGCAGGAAGGCGCTGGCGGAGGTGACCCAGATCGTTCGAGCCGAGACCATCCTTGGTTGGCACCGCCAACTCATGGCGAGGAAGTTCGACGGATCGAAGATGCGATCTACGGTGGGGCGCTCGCCGACGGGGCCGGTGATCGAAGAGTTGGTGCTGCAGATGACCCGGGAGAATCGCACTTGGGGCTACCGGCGAATCGTCGGTGCCATGGGCAATCTGGGGCACGTCGTGAGCCACCAGACGGTGGCGAACCTCCTCAAGCGGCATAGTTTGACCCCGGCGCCGGAACGAGGAAAGCAGATGCCATGGAAGGAGTTTATCCGCTCGCATCAGGAAACGCTGGCGTCCGTGGATTTTTTCACAGCGGAGGTTTGGACGGCTGCCGGGTTGATGACCACCTACGTG
>Ga0209829_10000144_pt1 | contig 62480 bp, 55 predicted proteins | sample C_140205_EF_Meta_FD_187311 | JGI IMG/M metagenome (GOLD analysis project Ga0209829, IMG submission 187311) | Freshwater microbial communities from Lake Croche, Canada to study carbon cycling - C_140205_EF_MetaG (SPAdes) (version 2) | ecosystem: Environmental > Aquatic > Freshwater > Lake...
CTAGAAGAGCTGGTCACGGCCAAAGCAATGAGTTTTCCTGCTTTGATCATGGGCACGGCTGGCGGCATCGATGTCGATGCGATGGGTGTGTGGTTGGCAACCACGGCGTTGATGGCCGCTGCGGGCTGGTAGGGGACGTGCACAATGTCAATTTTTGCAGCAGTTTTGAGCCGTTCCATGGAAAGATGGGTGGTTGTTCCAATGCCAGAAGATGCGTAGTTGAAATTGTTTTTCTTGGCAGCTTCAACCAATTCGGGCAAGGTTCTCGCGGGTGTACTGGGGTTGACGGTGATGATGTTGGGGGTTTTGGGCCCAAGGGCCAAAGGAATAAAATCTTTGATCGCATCGTAGCCGGCATCGGCATACAAAGAGGGATTCACTGCAAAGGCCACGCTGTGAACCAAGATGGTGTAGCCATCTGGAGCTGCTCTCTTGACCTGAGTGGATGCAATGTTTCCGCCTGCTCCCCCTTTGTTCTCTACGATGAAGTTACCACCTGTGATTTCAGAGAGTTTTTGCGTTAAATTTCTTGCAACAATGTCTGTTGATGCACCGGGTGCAAAGGCCACGACCAGGGACACCGGCTTGGCCTTTGGCCAATCGGTGGTGTTCGTTTGTGAAAGAGCATTGGCTGCAGATAAAGTACTGATGAAAACTGCAAGAACGTACTGAAGAGGGCGAGAAAATTCAAGCATAGAAGTGTCCTGTTGGATGAGGAGTAGCAAGGGTGGTGTGGCTGCGATGTGCTTTTGATTGTGAAGTCCCATCAACTCAAGCAAAACACTGGAGAGTTTATGATCAAAAGCTACTTTCATGTAATAGGTGTAAATGCCAATTATTGATGTGATGCGACCAAGACAAGGAGTTGGTTTGAGGCGCGATGACAAAGAACTCTTTGTTGGGTTGGATCAATAAGGTATTCCCGAATAACAATGATCTCAATAAGGTTTAAAGTAAGTAAATCTAAATCATTCATTCCTCAGATGAAAAATTCCTCTGCTTTTTTTCTTTGTCTCACACTGAGCTTTTCCTCCACGATCTGGGCCCAAGCTTTTCCCTCAAAACCATTGAAACTGGTGGTTCCCTATGCCGCTGGGGGCGTTGGGGACGTCACGGCCAGGTTGGTTGCGCAAAAAATGAGTGAAGACCTGGGGCAAGCTGTGGTGGTGGAGAACAAACCTGGTGCAGGCTTGACGCCTGGCATGGAGTACGTCAAAAACGCCCCAGCAGATGGCTACACCATGGTGATTGCTGGCAATGGTCAAGCCTTGGCCAAATCACTGTTCAAGTCTTTGCCCTACGACATTGCAAAGGACTTTGCACATGTCTCCTCAATTGGGACTTATGACATTGCGTTGATCACATCGCCTTCATCGCCTTTTAACACTGTTCAAGAACTTTTGAAGTATGCCAAAAGCAATCCAGGGAAATTAAACATCGGCACCATCAGTGTTGGCAGTACACAAAACTTGTCGGCCGAGCTGTTCAAGTCCATGAGTGGCATTGAGCTAACAGTGATTCCATTCAAGTCAAGTGCTGAGGTTTTGTCCAACGTGCTCTCAGGAGAGGTACAACTGGGCTTTGAAAACTTCACCCCCATCATGGGCAACATCAAGAGCAATTCCATCAAGGTCATAGGCATCGGTTCGTCCAAGAGATTCCAGGGTTTGCCTCAAATTCCCACCCTTGCTGAGAGCGGACTGCCTAGCTATGAGGCCACCTCTTGGAATGGAATTTCAGTGCCTGCCAAGACGCCCGTCGCTGTTATTCAAAGGTTGAACAAATCAATTGGCTTGGCTCTAGAGGCACCTTCCGTCAAAGCTAGAATGCTAGAGCTTGGCGTCACCCCAAGGCCTAGCACGCCCGAAGACATGCAAGAGTGGATCAACGCTGACATCAAAAAATGGGGTTTGATCATCGATAATGCAAAGATTGAAAAACAATAAAATGTTTTTTGCCACTGTTTAAACTCAGATCGATTTTCAAATGACCTCCATCGTAGACATTCATCCGCATATCATTTCTAGCGACGAGACCGCTTATCCTCGCAATCCCTTGAATGGTGTGCCTTCAGTTTGGTCCAAGAACCGACCAACCTCTTGGCAGCAGTTGATCCTAGCCATGGACGAAGCCAATGTGGGCAAGGCCGCGATTGTTCAGGCTTCGACGTGTTATGGGTTTGACAACTCCTACGTGGCCGATGCTGTGCAAGCCAGGCCTGAGCGCTTTACGGGTGTTTTTTCAATTGATTTGATGGCCAAAGATGCACCTGAACGCATGCGTTTTTGGGTCGAGCGTGGTCTGACCGGTGTGCGCGTGTTTACGGCGGGTAGCACCATGCCAACCCAAGCAAACACCTTGGATGACCCCAGAACCTTTGCTGCTTGGCAAGCGGCGCAGGATTTGAACATCCCTTTTTGCGTTCAAATGTTGCCGCAAGGTTTGAGCATGCTCGAGACCTTGATGGACAAGTTCCCCAAGATCAAAATCATCATTGACCATTTGATGAGCGTGCCAATTTCTGCTGGTGCACCTTATACAGAAAGCGCCCCTTTGTTCAGCCTTGCAAAAAACCCCAATGTTTATTTGAAGTTGTCGATCATCACGGTGAGGGAGTGCTTCAAAGGCTTGGCCACGCCGCAATCCTTTTTAGGTCGTGTGGTACAAGAGTTCGGTTCTGATCGAATTGCCTGGGGGTCTAATTTCCCGGCCTCTGATGGTACTTTGCACGAGATGGTCCAAGAAAGCCAAAAGGCTTTGAGTTTCTTGACGTCAAAGGATGTGGAGAATATTTTGAGCAACACGGCTGTGGATCTGTACCCAGCTTTGAAGTGAAGAGGTCTTCATCACTTTTTTTCCTCATCCTGATCCTGCTGACTCAAGACCTCAGGTCCACTTGAGTGCCTTTGATGGTGAAGTTTGATTTCTTGGTGGCAGGCAAATCGGCTGATTTGATGGTGAACTCGCGAATGACGTCGCCGGTTTGAGCGTTTTTCATCTTCACGCTGATACCCCCACCGTTGCCAGACAAGGTGTAGGACAAGGAGGTATCAAAGTCTTTGCTAGGGATGGACTTCACTTGTTCGGTTTTGAAAGCCTCTTTGACTTTTTGAGTCTCTTGAAGGGCTCTGTCTTCGGCTTTTTTGACATTCGTGGCTGGGCCACTCATCGAATCGTTCGATGAGAATTCTTTGATCGAATTGAGGCCTAGGGATGACACGGTATGCTCCAATGGTTGGTGGTGTCATTGTGAATCGACTTCATAGCCCCTGACTGTAGGTCATTGTCCGAAAATTACATCTATTACCTGGTTTTAAAACCTTGGAAATTGATAATTTCTATAGCTATCTTGTGACTGGAACTAGGTTGCCTTTTGTAATGGATTTTTTAAGTAACGCTGTAATATCTTTACCCCATTGATTTAGATCATGAATCTTGCTTGTTTGGGCCTCTAAAAGCCACGCGTTACGCCCTAAAGCTGAAGTAAACTCTATTTTGTTTCAAGGGCCTGGGCCATCAAGCTTCAATATGTTTTAAAAGTAAAATCACGGTCATTCATGAAGAACATGCCTTTTATCAAAAGCTCTCTCACCATGCTGGCTCTCGCATTGATGGCCATCTTCTCAAATGCTCAGCAATTTCCCTCAAAGCCTATCAATTTGGTGGTGCCCTTTGTACCCGGTGGCGGTACCGATAGCATAGCAAGAGATATCGCAAAATTGCTCTCAGAAAAGCTCGATCAACCGGTGATCGTGGAAAACAAAGGGGGGGGCGGTGGAGCCCTGGGTGCAAACTATGTCGCCAAAGCACCCGCAGATGGTCATACCTTGCTGTTTGCCACCTCCACTTTTGTAACCAACGCCTCCTTGGACGATGGCTTGCCCTTTGATGCAGATAAGGACTTTGCGCCAGTTGCACTCATAGGCAAGGGGCCTATACTGATTGTCAGCACTAAAAAATTAGGGCTTAAAACACTTCAAGAGTTTTTGGCCTATGCCAGAAAAAACCCTCAGGACATCAATTTTTGTTCGGCCGGCAATGGCAGCATCAATCATTTGTCGGGTGAGTTGTTCAAAGCCAAAACGGGTATCTCAATGACCCATATTCCCTACAAAGGCAGTGGGCCAGCCACAATTGATTTGATTGCAGGTCGCACGCAAATCTTTTTTTCAACGGTGCCCACCATCTTGCCCTTTATCAAGCAACAAAGCGTTGACTTGTTGGCTGTGACGGGTCATAAAAGATTAGCCCTTTTTCCCGCCACCCCTTCGACAGACGAGGCTGGCATCAAGGATCTTGATGTCAGCACTTGGTGGGGTATTTTGGCGCCTTCTGGGACGCCAAAAGTGGTGGTGGACAAACTCAATACCTCGATCAATGAGGTCTCTAGCAAAGACTTGATCAAAGACAGATTCACCAGTGAAGGTGCAAATGTGCAACTCGGTACGGCTCAAGAGTTCCAGCAAACGCTAAGAAAAGAGCTCCTGATGTGGCGAGGCTTGGTCAAGAGCGCTGGCTTAACGTTGAATTGAGCTCTAGATGTCAGTTGTTTCTCCTAAGGCGTGGGTTTCAAAAGAATGCTGAGCAGTCCCTTGCCCTTCATGACTGCGGCTTTTTATAAGTTTGTTGATTTGCCAGACTTTGCAGATCGACGCGAAAAGCTACTGGCTTTGTGTGAGTATCACAACGTGAAGGGTTTGATCATCTTGGCTCAAGAGGGCATCAACAGCACCATTGCTGGACCCAAAGCATCTGTGATGGCGATTTTGAACCACTTGATGGCCATGCCAGAACTCTGCGATTTACAGTACAAGGTGTCTTGGTCAGCCAAGCAACCCTTTTACCGAATGAAGGTGAGGCTGAAAAAGGAAATTGTGACCCTGGGTCTCCCAGGTGTGAGCCCCACCCATGGTGCAGGAACCTATGTGCCTGCAGAGAAATGGAATGACTTGCTCAAAGACCCGGACCTGGTGTTGATCGATACCAGAAATGACTATGAGGTGGAGTTAGGTACCTTTGAAGGTGCAATCGACCCCAAGGTCAAGAGGTTTTCAGATTTACCCAAATGGCTAGATGCACAAGAAGCTTTGACTTCAAGGACAGGTAAAAAACCCAAGGTGGCCATGTTTTGTACGGGTGGGATTCGGTGCGAGAAGTCCACCGCTTTGATGAAAGCCAGGGGATTTGAGGATGTCTATCATCTAGAGGGCGGTATTCTTAAATATTTAGAAAAGATACAACCCAAGGACAGTCTTTGGCAAGGTGAGTGCTTCGTGTTTGATGAGAGAGTTTCTGTCGGACATGGGCTGATTGCTGGCGAGCACGAGCTTTGTCGTTGTTGCCGAGATCCATTGCCTCAGGGTGCAAAGGCGTCACCTCAATTTGAGTTTGGTGTCAGTTGCCCACGTTGTTTTGAGCGGACAACTGAGGACCAAAAAGCGCGCGCTCGCGAAAGACACAAGCAGGCACTCTTGGCAAAAGCCAGAGGTGAGGTTCACTTTGGTATGAAAAAGTTCCCAAAACAAGTTTGAGCACATCGGACTTTTTGGGGGCTGTGCAGCGATCAGTCTTGAATGATTTTGCAGCCTGATTTTTTCGCGCCACTCAACTGCTCGCATCGTTCCATGGCTTTTCTTTCGGCGACGGCTGACATCTTGACATAGATGGAGCAGGTAAAGACCATTTTGCTCTCGTCTTTCATGTCTTCAAAATTCACTGCGCACCTGCCAATTTCGCCAAGATTGGGTTTTTCATTCTTGTAAGCCATTTGCAGGGGACCAGGTAAATCTCTGTATTTGACTTTAGGGAAATCGTAGCTTTCAGCCAGCACGCTAAAACCCAGCAGGTACAAAAAGGCTAAAAAGCAAGCGTGCTTGACGCCGAAGAGTTTAAGAGAGTTCAACATGGCAAAACCTTCCTTCTTGATAAAGCTCGAAAAGCATGAGGTTTCTTTGCGCAAAGCTTTGAAGGATTGTATGCTCAAGGGCTGGAGTTTGTCGATGCAATAGATTTTAAAAAATCAGCTAAATAGGGCTTCCAAACAGCTGCCTTTAAAGAGGTGTAGTGACCTGCAGAAAAGGGGCCTCTTTTGATGAGTTCGAAGCGGCCAAGGGGAACTTCAAGAATTCCTTTTTCTAAAATCCCAAGCTGCGGCGGGTTGAGCTCGTCGTCCTCAAAGTTGATGGCCATCAAGGGCGCTTTGATTTCTTTCAGGTGAGGGCTAGGGTCATAATCAGAGGAAGCTTCTAGTTGATAAAGGCGGTCATTGGCATCGGTTTTTTTTGCACGTTCCACCATGGTTTCATAAAGCGCATCGGCGGCTGCTCTGTTGGGTGCAGCTGCTTGAAGGCGTTCAACACTTTGAACCATCAAGCCCCCAAAGGGCGCTGTAAAAACAAAGCGTGAAGGGTTGTTTGCATAGTGCCCCTGGTTCCATTCGGGGTCATTTTTGATGGCTTCAATGGAGATGCGCCTTTGTATCCAGTTGCGACCGCTCATTGGACCAGGCTGGGTGGCAATTGGAAACAAGGACTGAGCAAAATGAGGGTACATGTATCCAAACATCCAAGTGAGCATACCGCCCATGGACAAGCCCAATATCAGTTGGAGATGGTCGATGCCAAGTCCATGGACGATCAGCGCATGGTGGGCATTCACAATATCGACATATCGGTAATTAGGGAAGCTTGTTTTAAGTCCCTGGCTGGGTTTGCTGGAGTCACCAAATCCAATGGCATCGGGAATGATGAGAAAATATTGATGGCTATCAAGTACCTCACCGGGCCCAAAAAGTTCACCACCTAAATCCTGCTCAAGCCACTCCTTGGCCGATCCAGTCGTGTTGTGTAAAAGTAAAACGGCGTTGCAAACTTGGCCTTTTTCGTTACGTTTAATCTCTCCAAGAGTGAAGTAGTGAATTTTTAATTCATCAATGACTTGACCGTTTTGGAATTTGAAGTTTGAAAGCTTGTAGGTGTGTTCAGCCAAAGGGTTCGTTGAAGGCATATTGCAGCTTGGAATTAAAGGACAGTGATCTGGGAGAAAGACTTATTGCAACTTGATGTTGGCTGCTTTGATGACTTTTTCCCACCGAATTTTATCTTCTGCAATGATCAGTGAGAATTGCTCAGGCGAATTGCCAATGAGTTTGGCGCCAGCTTGATAAAACTTGGATTGAAGCTCCGGGTCTTTGAGAGCTTTTGCAGTTTCTACAGACAATTTGTCAATGATGGGCTTGGGCGTTTTGGCCGGCGCGACCAACCCAAACCAAGAGGACGCTTCAAAATTGCTGATGCCGCCCTCCATCAGCGTGGGCACATCTGGCAGTTGGGCCATTCGCTCTTTGCTGGCAACACCCAAAGCCCTCAAGTTGCCTGATTTGATGTGGGCCATGATCGTGGGTGGATTGTCAAACATGGAGGTCGTTTGACCAGCAAGCGCTGCTTGTACCGCTTCAGCGGCACTTTTGTAGGGGACATGTTGCAGTTTTAAGGATGTGGCATGCATAAAGAGCTCCATGCCAAGATGCCCTGTGGTGCCATTGCCAGGTGAGCCGTAAAAGAGACCGCCAGGTGTGTTTTTGGCCAAACTCAGAAACTCACTGAGATTGCGAGCAGGAAGATCTTTTCGCACCACCAAAATCATGGGCATGTCAGCGACCAAAGCAATGGGTGCGAAGGCAGTGTTTGCATCAAAACTCATGCTTGGGTAGAGAAATTGATTGATGGTCAGTATGCCAGCCGAGGACATCATCAAGGTGTACCCATCAGCCTCGGCCCTGGCCACTGCATCGGCCCCCACATTCCCCCCTGCGCCCATTTTGTTTTCAACAATGACGGGTTGGTTCAAGGCGCGTGAGAGTTTTTCTGAAAGTGTTCTGGCCAGCGTATCGGCAAGGCCACCCGCTGCAAAGGGCGCGATGATCTTGATGGGTTTGGTGGGGAAATTTTGCGCCCATGAAAGAGAGACGATCAGGCCTGGGAGGCAAAAGGCCAGCAAAAAGCGAAGACAAAAACGATTCATTTCAAACTCTTGGATTTTGATCATTGATGGCGGTGTTGCTCTGACCCCTTGATGTGATCCAAGGACTTGCAAGTTCAGACACAAAACCTTCGAGGAAACCTCATTCAGGTGAACTCCATTGTGCTGATCATTGGCGACCAGAGGAGCTATCGTTTTCCCTTTACCTCGTCAGCATGGAGCGCATGATCTCAAAAGAGTCAATCAAATTTCGCGCCGGATTTTTTGATGACCTCTTTCCATTTTTGCAGCTCTTGCTTCATGAATTCGCCCAACTCTTCAGCCGAACCCCCGGCGAGCTCATCACCAATGGCGCCAAAGCGCTCTTTGAATGCGGTGGAGGCGATGACTTGGTTGATGGATTGGTTGAGTTTGTCGACAATGTTCTTAGGAGTACCTGCCGGGCCAAAGACGCCAATCCAAGTCGGTGCCTCGTAACCGGGTACCCCAGCCTCTGCAATGGTTGGGATGTTGGGAAATGCTGGAGAGCGGTGGGCACCACTCACGCCCAACGCTTTGACCTTACCAGCTTTGGCTTGGACAGAGATGGAGTTGAGGCTCTCAAAGATCATGTCTACTTGTCCCGACATCAGGTCGTTGATGGCCATGGCACCTCCTTTGTAGGGAATGTGCGTGATTTGAGTGCCGCTCAACAATTTAAAAAGCTCACCTCCAACATGTCCAGGTGACCCGTTTGAAGAAGAGGCATTAGAGAGTTTGTTGGGATATTTTTTAGCGTAGGTGATCAATTCGGCCACTGAGTTCACGGGCAATTGTGGTGAAACGGCCAAGAGCAGATGCCCACGAGTGATCAGTGCAATGGGTTGAAAGTCTCGTTCGATGTCATAGGGCATCTTGCTCATCATGTTGGGACTGATGGCCATCGCGCCCACAGGGCCTACACCAAGTGTATAGCCGTCAGGAGCAGCCTTAGCAAGTAAGTCAAGGCCGATGGTAAAACCACCACCAGGCTTGTTATCAATGAAGACGCTTTGGTTCAGTGAGAGGCTCAATTCATGAACCAGCATCCTTGCGGTGACATCGCTGGCGCTGCCTGAAGCTTGCGGCACGATCACCCGAATGGGCTTTTGCGGAAATTGCCCCATCACCGGCATGGCCCAAAAAAGTCCGAACAGCACAGGCCATAAAAACTGAAGAACTTTAAAGAAAGGTAAGTTGTTCTTGAAAAATGATTTCATTTTTGTGATGCCCATAAAAAAACGCCAACCCACCTGTGATGAGTCGGCGTATCTTTGACTGTCAATCACAGGTCACAACAGCGACCGTGGAGGCAGGCTAGACCAAGTGTCTATGACCTTACTTGATTTCTTTCATGTCACCAATGAATTTACCACCTCGGTCAATCTCAATTTCTGAGTATTCTAAATTGCCAGTGACACGACCAGTTGAGCTGATGTGAAAGTGTTCTTTGCAATGGATTTCATCGTTCAAGATGCCAGAGACACTGATTCGATTGGCAAATACTTTTCCAATGACTTCACCCGTTTTACCGATTTCAAGACTTCCAGCTCTCAATTCGCCATCCACAGAACCATTGACTGTTGCATGTCCTGGTAAGGTGATAGAGCCTTTGATGACAACGCCTTCACCAATATGGATGTTGGTGGTTTTTTCTCCCATCCGTGAATCGTTCATGGGATTGATCTGATTGGTGTTGATTTTGTCTTGAACTATCGGATAAGTTGCCATTGAAGTTTCCTAGTTTTCAAAAGGGTACGTCCATCTTTGGTGTTTGATGAATCTGAGAACCCATTTGCTGGTTGAATAAAAAGTTCACGTTGGGTTAAATTTTAGGGTATTCAATCTATAAATCAACATCCAAAGCCTATTTATTTAGCAAAAGGCAGTTTAAAAACACATTTATCTTAATTATTTCCAGCTGAAGGCTAATTTTTACAAAGAATTCAGACTTTGCGAGTGATGCTTATTGCAAGCAAGCTGCCCTTGTCTTCATCCAAGCCGTGTCTTGGTAGAGCTGCATGGGCGATGTTGATCAGCCCATCGGGGCTGATGCATGTCCTGCGGACGACTTTAGAATTTGATTTTTGTGCTGATTCGATAGGTCCTCAATTCACTGGGGTGCAAATGCAAGTCGTCCACACCTGACAAAGGTTCGCCGTTCAAGCGTGAATTGTAATAATAGGCAATGTCATTGTTGTGGCGATTCAACAAGTTAAGGATGTCAAGGGTGATGTCTGTTTGAGGGTTGATTTTTTTTGAAACTCTGAAGTTCGTTGTGACGCTTGGCGAGGACTGTACACTATTGTTTTCTATCAACGCTGCAGAGCCAATGTAGCGAATGCCTAAAGAGCCTGACCATGGGCCTATGTGACGCACACTCAAAGATAGATTGGCCACTTTATCGACTGCATTGGGGATAAAGTTGCCTGCTGGATCCTGGTCCGCATACCTGGCCTTGGTCCAAGCCAGCGTTGCATCCAACACCAGTTGCTCAGAGGGAGTCCAGTGGTGTGCCATCTCAACGCCCTTTCTCTCACTCGGACGTCCGGGCTGGGTCGTGCCAGTTTCTCCGTTGTAAAAGAGCTCTGAGGCAAAGTTCAACCTCCAAATGGCAAAAGTGGATTGAAGGTTTTTGATGCTTTGTGTTTTAACACCTATTTCCTGCCCTCTTGAAGAGGTCAGTCCAGGAACGGGGTCGATGGCTTGTTTGCTCAAGGGGTCAAATTTCGCGGTGACGCCTCTGGCATCGTTGCTGTGAAAACCTTGTCCATGGTTGAAAAAGAATTCAGTTCTCTGCCAAGGCCCCAAGACCAATGAAAACTTCGGGGAGGTCTTCATGCTTTGAGCTGAGCCAGAATTTTGTGGCAAAAGAGAACTGTTGACCTGAAGATCGATTTGATCAAAGCGCAGTCCGACAATGGTTTTGAGCCATTCTTGCCAATACATTTCATTTTCTGCAAAGACGCCAATTTGAAGTTGTTTGACGCGGTCATCGCGCACATGTTGCATGAGCGTGCGTTGGGCAGTGTTGTTCAATCCCAAACGGATGTGGTCTTGCCTTAGCTGAAGACCCAAGGTGTTGATGAAGGCATAGGGGTTTTGATCGTTAAAGAGCCAACTCCTGCTGAGGGCGCCGCCCATGACATTTCTTTTTTCAAACTGTTGGAACTGATCACCATAAGGCCTGTTCACGGGGTCGGTGAAGTAGGTGAAGTTGGAGAAGATGTTCAGATCAGAGTAAATGCTGTACCAGTTGATTTTGTCGATGTGCGTTTTGCTTAAATGTTGCCATTCGCCTGACAGGCTAAGGCGACTCGTTTTGGCGCCATCGCTTGGGTCCAAAGCATCAAACAAGCCAAAGGCTTGGCCTTGGTACTGACGTTCACCCAGCAAACGAGAGGGAATTTGATCGGTGGAGTTCCAATGGGCTTGGTAGGCAGAAAAAAGGCTTGACCAGCCATTGCTCTTGCTGCCCTCAGACAAGGAGACGAGTGCATTGGTTTTTCTCAGTCCCTCTGGCGTGGTCCAGGGGCCGTTGTTGTTCATGCGCTCAATGGCCGAGATCAGATGAAGGCTGTCGTTGAGCGTGGTCGTGTTGGCCGCAACAGCACGCTGGTAACCATGAAGGCCTAGACTGAGCTCTGAGAAGGCTTCTTTTAGTCGCGTGCGGTAGGTGATGTGCGCCGAGCCAGCGGAGGAGAAGTCGCCTGATTCTGCATAGTAGGGTCCCTTTTTGTATTCAACTTGGTTGACCAATTCGGGGATCAAAAAATTCAGATCGCTGTAGCCTTGACCGTGGGCATGGGTGGGCATGTTGATGGGCATGCCGTTCAAGGTGGTAGCAAAGTCAGTGCCATGGTCCAAGTTCATGCCTCTCAAAAAGTATTGATTGGCTTTCCCGTCTCCCGAATGTTGGGTGACGACCATGCCTGGGATGTACTCCAGGATTTCAGCGGGTCGCAGCAGCGCCCTGCTCACAAGAACCTCTGAGCTGATCACCCCTTTGGAAGCCGACTCGGAGCTTCCAAGGGAGTTGTCGTAGTGCCCAAGAATTTCAATGTCTTGAATCTGTGCCTGTGTGACTTTGATGCCCGTCATGCTTTGCGCAAACGCCAAGCTGACACACCAGCCTATAGCCCATGCGCAAAAGTGTTTCTTGTTGAGCATTGTTTTAGCAGCCACAAGCATCCCATGAAATATAGTATGAATAATTTAAAATTTATCATACATTATAAGCGTCTCTTCTTCCGCGTCGCAAAACGGGAGTTAATCCTTTTGTATTCTTAAAGGGGGTGCTGATGAAGGCGTGGGCAAAGGCAAAGGCAAGGGCAAGGGCAAGGATTTGAGCTTTGTGAGCTCAGAGTTTTAAAAACTCAGTGCTTGCATGAGCCATGGCTTTGTTTTTTAAAAGCTTTTGGGCCTTGCTCAACAACAAACTTGCGTCAACGTTACAGAGCAAAAGCAAGGATCCGCAAGAGATCTTCGCATCCAAAGAGACATCCATTTGGTGAAGATGGCTTGAGAGGTGGTTCACCACCGCCTGTCCGGTGTGAATCAGCTGAATGTGGGGACTTAAATGGTTTTGTAGCAAGTCAATGATAAAGGGGTAGTGCGTACACCCAAGCACCAGGGTGTCAGCTTGGCTTGAGCGAAATTCAAGCAAATGCGTCTCTAACCACTTTTGAATTTGAAACGGATCGCTAGACGTCTCCTCGATCAATTCAACCAAACCCGTGCCCGGTATTTTTAAAAAATCAAAACCAGATGGCATGGTGCTGATCAAATCGTTGAACTTTTTGCTCTCAAGGGTTGCCTTGGTGGCCAAAATGCCAATGCTTTTGGTTTTGGTTTGAAGCGTAGCGGGTTTGATGCCGGGCTCAACACCCAAGACCCTCAAATCGGGGAAGTGCAAACGAATGTCTTGTATGGCCTCGGCCGTTGCCGTGTTGCAAGCCACGACAATGGTGCTGCATCCCCTGACTTGGCTCAAATGTTCAACAAGGGCCAACCCACGATCCCGGATCCAGGCGCCTTCTTTTTCACCATAAGGATTGTGTGCCGTATCGGCCAAATAGACGTAATCGTGATGGGGCAATTGATCCAAAGCCAATTCCAGAATGGAGAGTCCGCCCAAGCCAGAATCGAAAAAACCAATGTTGCTCAAAGCCTGATCTCCTTAGGGTCTTGAAATTCGATCCCATGGCGAACGCGTTTTTTAATCCGGGTGCATTCGACAAGTGATACAGCTATTCTAAAGCAGTCGAATATTTTTCATGTTGATTCTTCACGGTCTTCGACTGGCCATTAAAATAAATCTACTTACAGGGTGTTCAATATGAAAAAACAAGATCTGAGGGTCATTGTGGTGGGTGCTGGCATTGGGGGCCTCACAGCCGCTGCACAGTTGCTCAAAAGAGGCTTCTTTGTGCGAGTCTACGAACAAGCCAGTGTCTTGGCCGAGGTTGGCGCTGGCATTCAAAGCAGCGCCAACGCGGTCAAGGTCCTCTACGACCTGGGTCTCAAGGATGAATTGGATGTTTTTGCAGTTCGCCCACAGGCCTTTGAGTACAGACGTTTTGATACAGCCGAATTGATGCACAGAATTCCCTTGGGTCAATCTCATGAGGAGGCATTTGGCGCTCCTTATTTCCACTTGCACAGGGCTGATTTGCATGAACTTTTGGCCAAAACAGTTCGCCACATGGATCCCCATTGCATCGAGCTCAATGCCAAGGCGGTGAGTTACGAAGAGTCCGATCAGGGCGTGACTTTGAAGATGGCGGATGGCCGACTCATAGAAGGTGATGTGCTCATCGGTGCCGATGGCATCAAGTCGGCCATTCGAGCTCAAATTCTGGGTCAAACCACAGTGAGTTACACCGGAGATGTTGCTTGGCGTGGGCTCATTGCCATTGAAAAGTTACCTAAAGACATCATGGAAACGGTCTCCACGGTCTGGTGTGGTCCTAAAAAGCATGCAGTGATGTATTACTTAAGAGCCGGCGCATTGATGAACTTTGTGGGCTTGGTCGAGCACGATCAACCCGAGGAGGAGTCGTGGACGCAAAAGAGACCTTGGAAGGAGTTAAAGCGTGACTATGAGGGTTGGCATCCCATGATCCAAACGGTGATCGACGCCATGGACAAAGAGGCTTGTTACCGTTATGCCTTGAACAACCGTCCTCCGGTGACCAACTGGTCCACTCAAAGAGCAACGCTTCTTGGGGACTCTGCACACCCGACTTTACCTTACATGGCCTCTGGAGCGGCCATGGCCATCGAAGACGCTGCAGTCATTGCCAGATGCCTTGAGCAGAGCTCGAGCGTGACCGATGCCCTGCAACTTTTTCAGCGCAACCGAATTGAGCGAACCTCCAAAATTGTCATTGGCTCCACGCAAAGCCGCGGCTTGTACCGCATAGAGGATTTGGATGCCATGAAAAAGGCGTTTGCAGATCAAGACCTGACCAAATCAAGAGCCGAGTGGCTTTATTCATACGACCCCTTGCAGGTGGCTCTGGTCTAAAGCTGTGACATTTCTTTGACAGCTCAGGCGTTGATGCACATCTTTACGCTTTGGAGCCTTTTAAAGCTAGCGAAGATGGTATTCTCTTGACCTTGGTAGGCTTGAATTGTTTTTCATTGGGGTGGCAAGAAAAAGGGGTTTGATGTGTTCAATGGCCGTAGCATCTTGTCAGTCGCAAAAGGGATCAGCTGTTTCTCCCTTGCGGCTTGCCTCTCCTCTTGCGCACTGATCACTCCCGTCTCCCCTTGGCAGAAAGGGTTTTTGGCAAAACCAGAAATGAGCTTTGATGCCGATGTGCTGGATCAAAACTTCACGGAACACACCTACTTCAGCAAAGAGGGCTCCTTTGGTGGCGCTGGTGTAGGAGGGGGTGGTTGTGGATGCAACTAAAACTGGTGCTCCTCACGCCGCTCCTCACACCGCTCCTCACAGCAAGGATGGCACACCGTCCTTGGGTCTAGGATTGATGGCGGCTGCCATGGGTCTTCAATTTTTGGGCGCACCAAGCTTGGCCTTGGCTGAAAGTGCACCAGAGCGTGGCTTGGTGGCCTTCAAATATTTGGATTATGTCGACAGTCAGCCTGGCAATGAACGCATTCGCGTGAAAGCGCCGGCCTTGTTGCTCATGAAGCCTGTGTCCAATGAGTGGTCCATGTCTTCGACCTACACAACCGATACCATCTCCGGTGCCTCTCCGGCCTACCACACCCAAGCTTTGAGAAAGATGCGTGATCAACGTCATGCGATTGAACTCAGCGCCACCCACTATGACGCGTTGGGCACACAAACCTATGGGGGCAGTTTTTCTAAAGAGGCCGATTATTTGTCCAAAGGCATCTTTTACGCTTTCACCCAATCAAGTGAAAGTAAAAACACCACTTGGAACGCAGGGGTGTCCACCAACAGTGATCAAATCAACCCCACCAATCGCATAGTTGCCAATGAGACCAAACAATCCTTGGATCTGATTGCGGGTGTGACGCAAGTCATGGGGGTGCACGACATTGCGCAAGTTCAAGTCGGCCATTATGTAGGTCAAGGGTATTTCTCCGATCCCTACAAAGTCTTTGACTTGCGACCCAGACACAGGACACACAACACCTTGTTGGGAAAATGGAACCATCACTTTGAAGGTCGACAAACCACGCTCAGAATGTCTTACCGTTACTACGACGACAGTTGGGGCATTCAGTCTCACACCTTGAACGTCGAGTACATCAAGCCTTACGCCAACCAATGGACCGTCATGCCTTATGTACGTTTGTACACGCAGTCTGCGGCCAGATTCTTTGTGAACGCGGACAGCTCTGGATCCCCATTTCCACCGAGTCCTTCATTGGATGCGTCTCACTATACCGAGGACCAACGCATGTCAGCTTTTGGTGCCCACACCTATGGATTGAAGGTCTCCAAATTGATCCGCCAAGATACCACCATCGACTTGAAAGTTGAACAATATCAACAAAGAGCGGGATGGCGACTCTTGGGTCAAGGTAGTGCCGGCCTGGACCCATTTGCCGCCAAAAGCATCCAGTTTGGCATTTCCCATTCATTTGACTAAGCTTAGGTTCAAAACACCTTATCTATGGCCTCAACTACTCAAACCGCGACATTGACCAACTCCAACGACACAAGAGTGATCAGTGCTGGGGTTGGTGGCTCATTGATCATTGACGGCCTTGCAGGCATCGATACCCTGAGCCTAGGCACTTCTGTCAAAGCGGATTATTTCATTGTCAATGCCGCTAACGGTTCCGTTCAAGTGGACACTGTTTCTGGAGCGAGTTCAGCGACCTATTTGACCTTGAAAAACATGGAGGTGCTGACCTTCAATGACAAACATGATTTTTTGGGTATTGGTGGCAATCCAGTGGCATTGTTTGATGGCATCAACAATGTGTCTTTGTGGGGAAAGAATGCAAATGCATTGCCATTGTCTCAAACTGCTACGGGCTACAAAGCTTTGGCCAGTGATGGAACGGGTTTGTATACTTTTGAAAACATCAACCGAATTCAATTCAAAGACAAGAGTGTTGCACTGGATTTTGCAAACAATGGGAATGCAACACTGGTTGCCAAGACCATAGCGGCTGTATTTGGTGCAGCAACGGTGACCCAAAGGCCAGATTATGTTGGCATAGGTTTGAAATTTTTAGATCAAGATGTCAAATCCACGTCCGCGACGAAATTTTCCAACATCATCGCGTTGGCTCTTTCTGCCGCCATGCCCAATGCATCGAACCAACAAATTGTCGACTTGTTGTACACCAATGTGGTGGGCGCACACACGGCACAACAGGCGGCGCCATTTGTTTTGATGTTGGATCAGGGTAAGCAAACAGTTGCTTCTCTAGGAGTCATGGCAGCCGATTTGGTCAACATCACAGCCATGGGCTTGCCTCAATCAGGTATGGCTTACACAGGTTATACCCTTTAGAGAGAGTATCAGTGCCATGTTTATTTTTTTAAAGCATTGGAGGCTTAGGTGTTACCTGGCTGGAATCCTTGGCGTACTTTCCTCTTTGAGCGCTCAAGCCATTGAACTCGGTGACAATGTCTCTGACTTTGAAATTCCCGGCTTTTCACAAGCTCAAAGCTTGTCTGACTTGAAAGGCAAGTGGATTTATTTGGACTTTTGGGCCTCTTGGTGTGTGCCTTGTCGCCAATCCTTTCCTTTCATGAACGACATGCATTTGAAATTACAAGGTAAAAATATTCAAATCATCGCGGTCAATGTGGATGTCAAAAAAAACGATGCAGAGCGTTTCTTGATTCAAAATCCAGCTAAATTTGCTTTGTCCTTTGACCCCAAAGGAGAGTTAGCTAGAAAAATGAATTTAAAGAGCATGCCCACCTCCTACCTCATCAACCCTCAGGGCAAGGTCGTGTTCATTCATGCTGGATTTCGCAGCGAAGATAAAAAGCTTTTAGAAAACAAGCTTTTGGCTGAGGTCAAAGACTGAAGCGTTTCATCATTCAGGCTCTATGCCCGCTTGCCGGATGACTTTACCCCAACGCGCTGATTCACTGGCCTGAAATTGAGCCAGGCCCTCTGGCGTTGACAGTGCGGCTTCACCACTGGTGAAGTTCAAGTAGTTTTGAACCGCACTGGATGTGGAGGCTTTTAAAAACATCTCGTTGAGTTTGTTGACAATCTGGGTCTGGGCGCCAGCAGGTAAGTAAACGGCATTCCAATAGGACATGTCGTAGCCCTTGATGCCAGCCTCTTCCATGCTGGGTACGTTGGCAATAGAGTGCAGACGCTTTGGTCCACTCACGGCCAAAGCTCTGAGCTTGTTGGCTTGAATTTGTGGCACACCTGTTGCTGCATCGGTGAACATGAAATCGATTTGTCCGCCCATCAAATCGGTGATGGACATGGGGTTGCTTTTGTAGGGGATGCTTTTAACGTCAATCTTGGCCAGCTGTTTGAACATCTCACTGGCGACTCGGCTAGACGAGCTGCCGCTTCCAAAGTTCAACTCACCTGGTCTTTTCTTGGCCTCTGCAACAAGGTCTTCAACACTTTTGTACTTGGAGTTCACGTTGACCACCAAGGACATGTGTCCAATGGAGACCAAAGCCACGGGGCTAAAGTCCTTGACCGGATCGTAGGGGAGGTTCTTGTAAAGATGCTCATTGGCTGCATGGGTGGTGTTGGTGGTGTAGAGCACCGTGTAGCCATCTGGCAATGCCTTGGCCACACTTTGCACCGCAATGAAGCCATTGCCCCCTGGTTTAGGCTCAACAATCACAGGAACTTTGTACAGCTGAGAGATGGTCTGAGCGTAAGTTCTAGCTGCCTGGTCGCTTCCAGAGCCAGAGGCAAAGGGGACAATAAATTTGATGGGCTTGGACGGGTAGTCTTGGGCTTGAGCGCTTGACAGCACCAACATACAGAGGGTCAGCTGACATGAACTTTGCAAGCCTTGTGCGATGGAGAGCAACTTCATGTTCACGGCCCCTCTTTGACGTTTCTGTACTTGCTCAGGCTGCCACCTCTCATGACTTTACCGGGAAGGGCGTGACCTACGATCTCCTCGGCCATGTGGGCGCATTCAATCAAAGCGTCCAAGTCAACGCCTGTGGAGATGCCCATCTCTTCACACAAAAAGACCAAATCTTCAGTGCAAATGTTACCGGCCGCACCTTGATGACCGGCAAATGGGCAACCACCCAAACCTGCACAGGAGCTGTCGAAATGTTCAATGCCTTTTGACAAGCCCACAACTGCATTGGCCAAGCCCGTGCCCCGTGTGTCGTGCAAATGCAAACCCAGGCTCAGGTCAGGCCATTTGTCTTGTACGCTAGAGATCAGTCGATCCATGGATCTAGGGTTCGCCCAACCTACGGTGTCAGCCAAGCGAAGATAGGGCAAGCGCATGTCGTACTCGTGAAGTAAATTCATCAACAAGTCAATCTTTTCGATCACGGTTGTCGCTTTGATCTCACCTTCTATGTTGCAGCCAAACGCTGTCATGACGATGGCCGAATCGATCGTGAGATTGTTCTCCAAACAAAACTCAATGATTTGGCGTTGTTCTCGCAAAGTGTCTTGGGTGTTCTTGCCGGTGTTCTTGATGGAAAAACTCTCTGAGGCACTGATCTGCACTCGACCATACACATCCAAGGGCGTTTGCATGGCGCGCTCCAGACCCTTCAAGTTCAACCAAACAGAGGTGTAACGCACGCCTTCTTTGCGGCGAATCAATCGCGCCACCTCTTCAGCGTCAGCCATGCCGGGAACTCTCTTTGGGTTGACAAAGGACACCGCTTGAACCTCCCCAAGTCCAGTGTTGGCCAAGGCTTCAATGAATTTGACTTTGTCTGCGGTAGAAATTGGACCCGGTTCAATTTGAAACCCTTCTCTAGGGCCTTCTTCGTGAATATGGATGACTTTGGGGTAAGCGTTCATGGTCGTTGTGAATGAAGGGTCGGTGTTAAAGGTTGAAGTCTTCGTTGTGTTCGCCAAGTTGAGGTGCACCGGACTTGATGGGAGGTCGAAGGCCGTCAAAGGACAAGGGCAAACCTGTCAGCTTGAACGTTTGACCTGGTACAGGCAGTCTCAAATTCAGGGCTTGTACTTGAGGGTTTTCAAGAGCTTGAGGAACAGTGAGGATGGCCGAGCAAGGCACGCCCACGCTCTCAAAGGCTTGAACCCAATGTTGGCGAGACTGTTTTAAAAGAAGAGGACACAGTTGTGCCAACAGCTCGTTTTTGTGAAGCAGCCTTTGCCGATTGGTGCTGAATTTGGGGTCGTTGATCCACTGCTCTTGACCCAACACAGCACTCAACTTTGCGAACAATCTATCGTTGCCGCAACAAATCAGCAAAGGACCATCCAAAGCATCAAAGGCCTCATAGGGCACAAAATTGGGGTGCCCAGAGGCGTGTCGAACTGGCAGCTGCTGTTGGTTGATATAGGCCTCGCTCTTTTGCCCGTTCCAAACCAGCGCTGTCTCTAAAAGAGAGGCATTGACCACGCCACCGTGGTGTGTGTGTCGGCGCTTTTCGAGCATCGATAAAACACCAATCACAGCCCACATGCCGGTGCCTTGGTCGCAAACAGAAGCGCCAATGCGAATAGGAGGATCGTCGGGGCCGCCATTGGTGCTTGATAAGCCACTAAAAGCTTGAATCAGTGGTTCATAGCCCGGGCGCAAGCGCATGGGACCCTCATGACCAAAGGCTGAAATCTCACAATAGATCAGTTTTGGATATTTCGCGCAAAGACTTTTCCCATCAATGCCCATGCTCTCAGTCACACCAGGACGCAGGTTGTGAATCAAAATGTCGGTGTCTTTGAGAAGTTCGTGCAAGGCATCAAGCCCTTGTTGACTTTTAAGGTCCAAGGCGATCGATTTTTTCCCTCGGTTAAAGAGATGAAAATTCAAGGCGTCACCATTGTGAAAGGCAGGCCCCATATGTCTAGCATCGTCGCCGCCATCTTTCTTTTCAATTTTGAGCACTTCGGCGCCTAGGTCACTCAAAATGGCGCCAGCAAAGGGGCCTGACAGGACCTGTCCCAATTCAATGACCCTTAATCCACCAAGGGGTAGGCTGTTTTGATCGAATGGGCTTGTAGTTGTCATGTTCGGTAGAGGGGGGCGAAAAGATCCAGTTCTTCGTGTAAGCGATTGTTTCAGAAGCTTGTATGAAGAACTTTCCAGAATTGCCATTTTAGCTCTCAAAGTTGCAAAACAACGTAGTGTTTACCAAGAGGGAAGTTGTCTCGTCTTTGGGGTAAAGTGAGGCGCTGGTCAGCGTGTCATTAAAAACTCAAGTGTGTTGAAATTTTGAGTTCTTGAGATTTTAATCATCACTTGACTGTATCTTTTTTTCAAGTTAAAAAGTCATGATCAAAAGCCTGTCTATCCTTAGTCGACGCAAACATTTAAGCCACGAAGAGTTTTTGCATCTTTGGGAGCACGAACATGCGCCACTCGCTTTGAAGGTTCCACACCTTTTGAGGTATGTCCTCTCTCCAGTGGAGTCTCAATTTGAACGTCAAGATGTAGAGTCCCATGGTATTGAGGTCGATGGTATTGCCGAGCTTTGGTATGAAAGCCATGAAACCATGGTCTTGGCCGCTCAGTCAGAAGAGATGAAAAAGTTGAGAGCTCACGGCTCTCAAATCATCGGGCGGATCACAAATTGTTTGACCCGAGAAATTGAGATCATCGATGCTCGTGTTGTTTAAAAAAATTCAAGAAATAAATTTCCATGATTAAAATTCAAGCCACCGTTCAATTTATTTTCTATGCCGTGTTCATGATCGGCAGCCCTTTGCTTCATGCACAGGGCTCTCAAGCGGATTGGCCTCAAAAGCCTGTTCGTTTGATTTCACCTTTTTCTGCGGGTAGTTCAGTCGATATCATGGCTCGCTTGATTTCTCAGCCTTTATCAAAACTGCTTGGGCAAGCGGTTGTTGTTGAAAACAAGGTGGGTGCCGGGGGAAATTTGGGTGTAGACGCCGTGGCCAAAGCACCAGCAGACGGGTACACGCTGGCCATTGCCACCACTGGCCCCATGGCCATCAACCCATCTTTGATGGCTCATGTGCCCTACAACCCCATCAAAGACTTTGCGCCAGTCGTGCTGCTGGCCGCTGGGCCCAATGTGCTGGTCGTTAATGCATCGATGCCAGTGAACAATTTGGATGACTTGATTAAAATGCTAAGGGCCAATCCGGGTAAGTACAGTTACGGTTCATCTGGCGTAGGTAGTACCAATCATCTTGCGGGTGAGCTTTTTGCCTACAAGACCAACACCAAGATGATTCATATCCCCTACAAAGGAAACCAAGACGCTTTGAACGATGTGTTGAGTGGTCAAATCAGCATGACGTTTTCCGGCTTACAGCCCCTTTTATCCAATCTTCAAGCCGGGAAAATCAAGGCTTTGGTGATTGCAGGAGACAAAAGAATGTCGGCCATCCCTGATGTACCGACGGTGTCTGAGCTGGGTCTTAAAGGAGCAGAGGTCATGCCCTGGTACGGCGTGATTGCTCCAGCCGGCACCCCAGCCTCGGTCGTGAATTTGCTCAACAAACACCTATCCGAGATCATGTCGCGTCCAGAAATTTTTAACCAATTCAAAGCCAATGGCTCTGAACCCAACACGGGCTCACCTGCCCAATTTGCTGAATTGATTGCAAGTGACGTCACTCGCTGGGGAGATGTGATCAAACGAGCAGGTATTCAGTCGCCGTGAATGGGGTCACCTATTGGTGTTATTCCTCTAACGTCGCTTCAATGTGAATGCTATCGTTTCAACAGGTTTAAATCCACGCACATTTTTTTATTGAATCTTATTGCACCAGGAGTTTTTGAATGTACGCAGCACCGCCCGTCATAGAAACAGAAGTTTTTACGCGAATGCCAGATAAATTTAGAAGAATGGGTCAACCATCCCATTGGGTCGATAAGCGCGGCGCGGGGCCGGTTCATTCCTTCCTTGAGGGGCCTTCGTTTGATCAAGAGGGTAATCTTTATTGTGTTGATATACCTTATGGTCGAATATTTAAAATCAATCCTAAAGGCGAGTGGTCTGAATTTGCGGAATTTGCGGGAGAGCCTAATGGCTTAAAAATTCACAAAGATGGTCGACTTTTTGTAGCCGATCACAAATTGGGCTTGTTGTCCTTTGATCCACAAACTGCAAAAATGACGGTGGTGGAGAACCGTCCAAACCACGAAGGTTTCAAAGGTTTGAACGATTTGATCTTTGCGGCGAATGGAGATTTGTTTTTTACCGATCAGGGACAAAGTGCTATGAACGACCCCACTGGTCGTGCGTATCGATTGAGGTCTACGGGTGAACTGGATTTGTTGTTCAATGGATTTGCAGGACCTAACGGTTTGGTCCTTAACAAAGAAGAAAACATTCTTTATGTTGCGGCAACGCGCACCAACAACATCATCTGCATTCCACTCTTACCCAACCATGCAGGTGTTGGAAAAATAGGTATGTTCATTCAACTCTCGGGCAGTCCAACAGGGCCTGATGGAATGGCCTTAGGAGAGAATGGCAACCTGGTGATCGTGCATGCTGGCTTTGGAACGGTATGGGTATTTAATCCCTTAGGGGAGCCTATTTATCGCATCAAGTCATGTGCAGGTATGCGAACGACCAATGTTGCTTTTGGTGGAGAGGACATGAAAACCCTCTTTATCACTGAGGCCCATGAGGGTGTTATTTTGAAAGCAAAGCTCCCATTTGCTGGAAAGAAAATGTTTTCTCATTCATAATTTTTTCTGGCTACTCTACGGGCAGCCATGACATTGGGTCAGAAGTAAAAGGTTTTTTTTCATGAAACTCATATACATATTTCTTTCCCTTGCATTGATGTTCTGTAACAGTTGGGTACAAGCGCAATCTTGGCCTAGCAAGCCCATCCGCTTGGTGGTTCCTTATCCCCCTGGAGGAGGAACAGATGTCGTGGCTCGTTTGGTTGCTGAGCCTTTGTCTCAAGAATTGGGTCAAGCTGTCTTCATCGATAACAAAGGTGGTGCAAATGGCATCATCGGTTGTAATTTTGTGGCCAACTCTGCGCCTGATGGCTACACCATCCTTTTGGTCTTGCCAGCTCAAATGTCCGTCAATCCAGCGCTTTATAAAAAGCCTTCTTACGATCCCATTCAAGATTTTTCACCTATCGTGCAATTGACCGCTTTTGAAGTGGCCCTTGTGGTTCATCCTTCATTAGGCGTTAACAATGTCAATGAGTTGATCGCATTGGCCAAGTCAAAGCCCGGGTCCTTGAGCTTGGCGTCTGCCGGTACGGGAAGCTCTGGGCACATGGCTGCAGTTTGGTTTGCCATGAAAACAGGGGCAGATTGGGTTCATATTCCTTTCAAAGGCGCAGGCCCAGCGTTTGCAGATTTATTGGCGGGACATGCACAAGTGATGTTTGCAACGACATTGTCGACCTTGCCCTACGTGAGGACGGGTAAACTCAAAGCCTTGGGGGTCACAGGGTCTAGTCGTTCTCATGCTGCACCTGAGATCGCCTCCATTGGTGAGTCGGTGGCTGGATATGAATTCACCCAGTGGCATGGTTTGGTGGCTCCAGCCAAGACTCCAGCTGAAATTGTTGGTAAACTTAATTTTGAAATTGTCAAACTTTTGAAGTCACCCAAAGTGCGCGACAAGCTGGCTTCCTTAGGCTCAGAACCTGTAGGGGGCACACCGCTTGAGTTTGCTGCCTTGATCAAATCCGAATTGACCCGATACGCAGACATCGTGAAGCTCACGGGAATGAAGCCTGAATAAATTGCATCCCTTTTTTAAATCAACATATGAAATCAAACCATAAGCTCCAAGATGTTGCCCATGAAATAGCACCAAGCGGTGTTTTAAGGGTTGGATTGAACATGGCCAACTTTTTATTGGTTCGTGCAAATGGTCAAGGACAAGAGCCCACTGGTATTGCACCAAGTATGGCCAAGGAAGTTGCCAAACAATTGGATCTTAAAATCAAATTTCTCCCTTATGCAACTCCGGGAGAACTGGCTGAGGACGCTGATAAAAACGTGTGGGACATGGCTCTCTTGGCTGTGGAGCCCGCTCGCGCAACGGTGATTGACTTCAGCAGTGCATACTTAGAAATCGAGTCCAGCTACTTGGTCCCCAAGGGCTCAAAAATTCAAGCCATTGAGGATGTTGATAAGCCCGGTTTGAAAATCGCTGTCATGGAGAAAAGTGCCTACGACCTCTATCTCAGTAGAAACATCAAGCACGCTACACTTGTTCGTGTTGCGAGCATGGATGCGTCCTATGAGATTTTTGTGGAGCAACAACTCGATGCGTTGGCTGGCTTGAAGCCCAGATTGATTCAAGAGGAACAAAAATTAAAGGGTTCCAGAATGTTGCCCGGGAGGTTCACTGCCGTTCAACAAGCCATGGGTGTGCCCAAGGGTAAACTTCTAGCTGCAAGCTTTGTTCGTGACTTCGTTCAAGAATCCATTGCGTCTGGTTGGGTTCAAAAAATCATCGATCACCATCAAATCAAGGGCGTTGGTGTTGCTGCCTTGAGCGATTGATCCGCCCATCAATCGCTCAATTGTTTGATTGATGAAAAAAGTGATATTTGGAATTAGAGCAATCAAGGTTGATGCCATTGAAATTCTAAGAGGCTCGGTTCTTGACTGAGCTAATCTAGGCGAGATTGAAACGCTCAAAAGGCTCATTAAAAAATAAGCTTCAAGAGTTCTAGTTTTTTTAGAGCAACTCGACTCACTAAAAGGATCGTAAACTAGATTCATGTGTTTGATTTTATTTGCATACAAAACAAGTCCACGCTGGCCTTTGATCCTGGCATCCAATCGAGATGAATCTTATGCAAGACCGACCCAAAGTGCCGGATTTTGGAAAGATTCAAGCGATCTATTGGCAGGAAGAGATTTAGACAAGGGCGGTACTTGGTTAGGCCTGACCAAGCGCGGTCGGTTTGCGGCGGTGACCAACTACAGAGAGGCTGCTGCGCAACCAAACTACCCAAAATCAAGGGGTGTGCTTGTCGAAAACTTTTTACGAGGGCGCGTGCAATCTTTGGACTATTTAGAGCAAATACGTTCCGAGCAGCATCTCTACGCTGGCTTTGGCTGTTTGCTGGGGGATTTATCCAATTTGTATTTTTATTCCAACCGTTCAGATGAGATTGAAGGTGTTCAAGCCGGAGTTCACGGTTTGAGCAATGCATTTTTGAACACACCTTGGCCAAAGCTTGAAAAAGGCAAACAGCAGTTGCACCGATTGATCACCGCTGAGAGTTCATTGAGCTCAGAGGTTTTGCTGGAGATGCTTGCTGATAGGGAGACCTTTGAGCTGGATCAATTGCCTCAGACCGGTATTGACTCACATCGAGAGAAAATACTGAGTTCAAAATTCATTGCTGTGGATGAGCGCTATGGAACCAAAAGCAGCACGGTCATCATGGTTCATGAAAGCGGGGACGTGCATTTTGTAGAGCGTAGTTTTGGTCCATGGGGGCACTTGATTGGAGAGTCGAACTTTAAGTTTGCTATGGAAAACTGAATTTTGCAGCTGCAGAGTTGGGATGTTTCGTCGCTAAAATAGCCACTTCTTAGGTCCATGATCGTGATACACATTCATGGACTGTTTTAAAAACCAATTGGAGAATCAAATGACCAAGGCTTATTGGGTTGCAACCTACCGTGAGATTAAAAATCAAGATCATTTGACCGAGTATGCCAAATTGGCCGGGCCTGCAATAGCTGCCTGCGGAGGACGTTTTTTGGCCAGGGGACTACCTTCGATTGCGAAAGAGGCAGGCCTGATTCAGCGAGTGGTGCTGATTGAGTTCGATAGTCTGGATATGGCCAAAGGCGCCTATGAAAGTGATGCTTATCAAGCAGCCTTGCAAGCCTTGGGACACGACTCGGTGGTTCGCGACATCCGAATCATTGAAGCCTCATAAATTTTCAAGAAGCAATAAAAAAAGCACACCCCACCAATGACATTTCATGAAAGTGTGCTTTTTTGCTGAGGCTTGTCGACCTGGGTACGATCGCCTGAGCTCTTGGACCTCAACGCGTCATGACAAAGTCGTAGTCCAAGGTGTAGAACGCTGCGTCCATTTTTTTGCCATCTGGCGCAACGCCATGATCGTGATGAACAAAGTCAGCAATCAATGAAGGGCGAACACCAAACACGGCATCCCCATCCAAGTTCTTGCTGTTTTTGTCAAATATATGTGTGATCAAGGGACGGTGGCCTGGTGCTTGAATTCTAAAGTGCAAATGAGCGGGCCTCCAACTCCTGCCTGTGGTCGCTCTCAGCATGCGAATCGCTGTGCCGTCTTGAGGAATCGGGTAGTCCACGGGTAGGACAGACCAGAAATTGTATTCCCCGTTTGCGCCCGTCGTCAATTCTGCTCTACCCCATGGGCCAGACTTCTCAAAGTCGTCTTGCACATCGTAAAGTCCCCGGTCATCTGAGTGCCAAACATCGATCACACAATGGGCAATCGGTTGACCTTCAGTGTCTACGATACGGCCTTTGGCGTACATGGGCGTGCCAGCTGCACCATTGCTGATATCGGTACCCATTTCAAACTTGGGTGCATTTTCCAACAAGAAGGGGCCCACCAAGGTTGCCTCGGTCGCATGGGCTGGTCTGGGATAATCTTGCGTCACCGTGAGCATGGATAGACCCAAGGCATCAGAGAAAATCATGAACTCGTTTCTTCCTGGAGAACACCATTTGCCAGTCTCTTCTAGGTATTGCATTAAAAAGAGCCACTCTTTGGAGCTCAGTTTAACTTCCTTGGCAAAGCTGTGTACGTGCTTGATCAAAGAGAGCATGATCTCTTTGAGTCGTGGGTCGGGGGTTTCTTCGTATCGCTTTAAAACCTCTTTGGTGATGAGGTCTGTTGCGTCGTACAAGTTTTCGATGGTGTGAGCGGTTTGTGGTTTTGAGCTCATTGGGTTTCTCCTTTAAGGTGTTGAGAAGTCGGTTGCAAGTTCAAGAAGTTTCGTTGCAGGTTTCAATTTAAATTTAGCGATCTTCATGGATCCTGTGTGCGGCAAACTTTCCACCATGACAATGTAGCGCGGCAGTTTGAGTGCGGACAAATGGGCCCTTGCATGTGTCATGATATCTTGGGGTGTTGGGCTTGATCCCGTTCTTGGAACCACCGCAATCAGCACCTCCTCATCCCCTAGATCTGAGGGCACGCCAATGGCGGCACATTCAGAGACGTCAGGGTGGCTGGAAATGGCGTTGTCTATCTCAGCACCCGATAGATTTTCTCCTTTTCTACGGATGATATCTTTTTTCCTTGTGAAGAAAAAGTAAAAGTCATCTTTATCTTTGAATCCGAGGTCTCCAGTTAAAAACCATCCCTTGGAGAAGCTTTTTTCGGTTTGCTCTGGGTCCTTGTAGTAGCCTTGCATGATGGTGGGTGTTTTGACGGCGATCTCGCCAACCTCACCCAAAGGCGTTTCATGGCCGTCCTCGTTCAAAATGATCACCTGAGGGCGTTCAATTTGGGGGCTCGGGTGGGCAGAGATCATGCCCATGCTGCCAATCTTATGGGGACCAAGAAAGGGGTTGCTGAGCACCCCAGGTATTTCAGTCATGCCATAGCACTCAATGAGGGTCTCAACCCCAAAGCGCTCTTGAAAGGCGTCTTTCAAGTCTTGATTGAGAGGCGCCAAGAACATTTTCTTGATGCAGTGCGCTTGGTTGAATTCGCTGGATGGTCTTCTTGCCAAGATGGCTGCAGCAGACATGATCACATTGACCTCGGTGGCTCTTGACTGGGTGGCTTGGTGCCAAAATTGTGAGGCTGAAAATTTCTTGATCAAAATCAACGTGCCGCCACAAGCCATCGAGCCACCCAAGGAGTACATCAATGCATTGATGTGAAACAAGGGCAAGACGCACATCAACCGGTCCTCAGCTTGCAAAAACATGCGCTGTACAAAAGCCTCTCCAGTGAGGAGGTAACTGCGTTGAGAATGCATGACCCCTTTGGGAAAACCAGTTGTGCCTGAGGTATAAATGATCAAGCATGTGCTCTCTGCACGACCCAGCGGCAGATGGGTCATGGGCTCGTAGTTTTGCCAAACATCTTGTATGCCAGTTGGATGGGCTTGGGTGCCTTGGTCGTTGCACGCAACCCAAGGCTGCTTTGGCATGTGTTGGGTGGCTTCAACCACCTTGTCTTTGATCTCGCTTGAGCAAATGACGGCGCACACTTGAGCGTGTTCAAAAATGTACTTGGCTTCACTCGCCGCAAAGTCTGGGTTACATGGCACCAGCATCACACCAAGTTTGGAGCAAGCGATGAACAACACCACCGTGCTGGGGTGGTTGTAGGACATGAGACCTATCCTGTCGCCTTGCCTCACCCCCTGATCAAGCAGCCAAGCCGATGCTTTGTCTACCCATACAGCACACTCATTCCATGAAAGCACCGTGTTCTCAAACTCCACCATGGGAGCTGAGCCCAAAGTGTGGACTCTTTTCGTGAAAAAATCAAAAACAGAAAAGTCGTGAGGGGCAAAGCGCTCAAGGACTTGCAAAGGATGAATCAACTGGCTCATGAACGTGTGTTTATCTGTGGTTTTTTATACTTGAGCCAGCGGGCCGTCGTACTGGATGCTTTCTTCCGCTGCACTCGACAACTTAAAGCCGATCGGTTTGCTTTGCTCTTCCAGCAAATGAGCAATCAAAGATCCGGTTCTGGCCAAAAGGGGAATGCCCCTTAACGCACCAGCCGGGAAACCCGCATCTAAAAGCAAAGCTGGAATGGCCGCAGAAACGTTCAAAGGCAGCACGCGACCATAAACACCCGGGACTTCTTGGGCCAACGCCTCCAAGGCCTGGATGTGTTCTGCGGCAATTCCCCATTGGTGAGCCAGAGACAACAATTTAGCGGCCCTTGGGTCTCCGTTTTTGTGGGTGGGATGCCCAAAGCCGGGTAAAGACAACTTGTGGCTCTTTAAATGCTCCAAACGTGCCTTGCAAACGTCCTTCAAAGGCAGATGGCTGGACTTGGTTTCTTTGATGATGTCGATGAGCAAATGTCCTGCTGTTTCAGAGGCCCCCAAAATAACGGTTCCACAACCCAGCAGGCCGGCCGCAACGGCCCCTTGCATCGCATCTGGTGCAGCTGCAAGAGTCATTCGGGCGGCTTGGACCGAGGGCACCAAGCCATGCTCAGCGATGGCAATCAACGTGGCGTCGGCGGCCTTCATCAATTTTTCACTGGGCATTTCTCCAGTGAGCAAAAATAGAAAATAAGCGGTGAAGCTGTGTTGACCAATCATCTCTTGGCAAAGATCACGACCTCTGACCGTTATTTTGTCCAATTCAACCAAAGCCATGTGCGTGCTGCCGCCCTTGGAAAAAGCTTTTGAGATCGGAGCAGTCGCTGTAGAGCTTGTGGTGCTGGAGTTGTTAGATGGTGTGGTGCTCATAGGGACGAGTTGGTAGAGTTGATAAAAACAATTCCCCTATCTTAATGCATCCGCCCTTGGGGAAATCACGCATAAGCACAGACGGGCAGCTGGTTCAGAATGAAGGTGTACGGGATCCTTTCCCTTTTGGCGACTCTAAATTCAAATTCAACCTTAGGATTTTCATGCTTAAAAGACCATTTTTAAAGCTTCTCGGAGCAAGCGTCGTATTGCCAAGCCTGCACTCTTTTGCACAAACGACCAGCAAAGTCATCAAAATTGGTAGCACCTTGTCTTTGACGGGTCCACTTGCAGGCACCGCCGTGGTTCACAAAATTGCTGGGGAAATCTTTGTAGAGCTTTTGAACAAACGAGGCGGACTTTTGGGCCGTCAGGTCGAGTGGAGTGTCAAAGACGACCAATCCAAGCCTGATTTGGCCAGAACACTCTACGAGCAATTGATCACTGGCGACAAAGTGGACTTGTTGATGGGACCCTATGCGACGGCCAACACTTTGGCGGCGATGGGTGTTGCTCAACGTAACGGCAAGGTGTTGGTGAGCAACTCCTTTGGTATCCCCTCCTTGGCCAAATACGATATGCATTTTCCGGGTTATGTGATCGGTGCCATTCCAGGCACCACCGTACCCACGACAGTTTTGGATGCCATCTTGGCTGGGGGTGGAAACCCTAAGTCTGTGGCCCTTGTGAGCAGCAAATTTCCCTCGGTGATCTTCATGTCCGAGGGTGCAAGAGAGGTGTTTAAAAAACGAGGTTTGAAAGAAAATTTATGGCTTGAATGGGAGTTTGGCAACAAAGATTTTGGTCCGATTGCGTCTAGGCTCAAAGAGGCCAATGCTGACTTTGTATGGTTAGGCTCCATTGGACCGGAGAGCGTTCAATTGCTGGAGGCGATGGACAAAATTGACTACCATCCGAAAATACATTTTCACCTCTATCCCTCACCAGGCGCCATGTCGCAGTCCCCATTGGCTAAAAATGCATTGACGCTGACAACCTTTGAGCAGCATGCTCCCTTCACCAACAGCCCCGTTTACGCCGAGGTGATCAAGTTGTACAACGAGAGGGCGGCCAAGGCGAATTTGCCCGACACGGTGTTTGAGTTGCAAGCGGCGAACGCCTATACAGGCTGGCAGATTTTGGAGGCGGGCATCAAAGGTTCAGGGTCTTTAGAGGACCGCAAAATTGCCGACTGGTTAAAAGCAAACAAGGTCGACACGATGGTTGGGCGTGTTCGTTTTGATGGGCCCAATAACTATGGGGATGATTTGAACCGCATCAAACAATTGCAAAATGGCAAATGGGTTGTTCTGTATCCCAAAGAAATGGCTCTTCCTGGCGGTAAAATGATCCTTTGATCGCAGTTGACTTTTCTTTTCCCCTGACACATCTCATCAGCGATGTGATGTGAGAATTTACTTATGCCTAGTGCCAACCTTCTTTTTCAAGCCCTCGCTTCAGGGCTTTTTATGGGTGCCTTGTATGGTTTGATTGGCTTGGGTTTGGGCCTGGGTTGGGGCATCCTCAAACAAATCAACCTATCTCACTTCGCCTGGGTTTTCTTGTCCGCCTACCTGACCTACGAGTTGAAGACGCGCTTTGGGATCGATCCTTTGCTGTGTTTATTGATCTTGCTTCCAGTGTTTGCGCTTTTGGGTGTTTTGCTACAGGCGGTATTGGCAAAGTTTTCGATCACACCCTTCAACTCTTTGATGGCCACATTTGGCCTGACCGTGTCCGTTGAGGCGTTCATCCAGTTGGTCTGGAGCGCTGATTTTAGACGGATGAACTCCCACTATGATGAGTTGAAGTTCAGGCTTTTTGGGGTGATCGTGACTTATTCAGAAGCGCTGACAATGCTTTTGTCCCTTGTGTGTTGCTTTGCGGTTTGGTGGGTCCTCTACAAGACCGACATCGGCAAAGCTTTGAGGGCGAGCGCCGAGGACCCTGACATAGCGCGTGCTTTTGGCATCAACGCCTCCAAGTTGTCCCTGGCCTTGTCGGGTGCGTGCGCTGCTTTGGCTTGTTGTGCAGGGGTTTGTGTGGCCTTGACGTTCACCCTTGCGCCTTCTCAAATTTTTGCTTGGATTGGGGTGATTTTTGCTGTTGTCATGATGGGCAAGTTGGCCTCTGCTTGGGCGCCCTTGGTTGCGGGATTGGTCATTGGGGTGAGTGAATCGATGACCATGGCCTTGATTGCACCAACTTGGGCGCCCCTGGTGTCGTTCACGCTGTTGATCTTGATTTTGCTCATGAGGCGCTCACATGACTAAACGTCTCATGCCGATGTTGGCCGCCCTTGTGCTTGCGATCTTGATCGCAGGACCCTATGTGGGATTGCCTGCCCACTTGCAATCGTTGTTGTATGTGATTTTCTTTTGGGTCTCCTTGGCCACGAGTTGGAATCTGCTGTCGGGTTATTCGGGGTATTTTTCATTCGGTCATGGTGCTTTCTTTGGTCTAGGCATGTATGGGATGGCCACCTTTGCCACCAAACTGAATTTGTCATTTTTCCCATCGGTCCTTTTGTCTGGGCTGGTAGCAGCTGCTTTGGCTTTGGTCATTGGGGCGTTGGTGTTTCGACTTAAATCCATTCGTGGAGAGTCTTTTGCGCTCATCACTTTGGCAGTGACTTTTGTCTTGTCGACATTGATTGTGAACACGCCCATCGATGGCGGACCGGGTGTTTACTTGATGGGTGTGAGCACACCTGCCATTGGTCCCACAGCAGCTTCGAGTTTTTATTATCTTGGTCTTGGGATGGCTGCCTTGTGCGTGTTCAGTGCGTATGTTTTGTTTCATTCAAAAATGGGTCTGGGGCTGTTGGCTATTCATGACGATGAGGACGTTGCTGAGGTCAATGGGGTTCCAACCTTTGCTTTAAAAATGGCGGCCTTTGCCTTGTCGAGCTTTTTGGCGGGCATGATGGGCAGCATCCATGCACTTTATGTCTCCTATGTCACCGTGAGTGAGACCTTCAACATCAATGTGCCCTTGACCGTGGTTTTGATGAGCATTTTGGGCGGAGCAAGGCATTGGGCGGGCCCAACGCTTGGTGCGATCTTGATCACGCTGCTCTTGAACGCATTCACCGACGGCAGCAGTGCCTTGGTGGGCCGGGTGGTCATTGGTTTGATCCTGACCTTGTCGGTCTTGCTGATGCCCAATGGAATTTGGGGCAGTTTGAGCGCACGCTTAAGAGGAAAAAAAGTTCAAATCAAAGGGGATCCTTTATCTGAGCAGTCCCATGCAGATCCAAGAGGACGTGACTTGTTGTCGGAGCGAACAGCTGAATTGGCCATCAAAGGCGTGACGCCTGTGGGCACAAAGGTGGTCTTGGAGGTCAAAGGATTGACCAAACAATTCTTCGCCATCAAGGCGCTGGGTGGCATCGACTTGAAGTTGTACGAAGGTGAGATCTTGGGTCTTTTGGGTCCCAACGGTTCTGGGAAATCGACCTTCATCAATGTGGTGACCGGGCATTTCTCTGCAAGCTCTGGCGAAATTCAACTGTTGGGTCGTGATGTGTCACATTTGAGTGCGCATGAAATTAGAAAATCAGGTATTTCAAGAACCTATCAAATTCCAAGACCCTTCAATGGATTGACGGTTTTACAAAATGTGGTTTTGTCAGCGCAGTACGGTGGAAGTGGGGCCAGTGAGTCTCAAGCCACAGAGCAGGCTTTGCAGTGGCTAGAGTTCACGGGCTTATCGGACAAAGCAGCGGATTTGCCAGACGCACTCAATCTTCATCAAAGGAAGTTCTTGGAGCTTGCCCGGGCATTGGCAGCTCGACCCCAGGTGCTTTTGCTCGATGAGGTGCTCTCAGGACTGACGCCCTCAGAGATTGACTTGGCAGTTCAAACCATTCGCTTGATCAGGCAGCGGGGTACTTCAATTGTGTTTGTTGAGCACGTGATGTCGGCGGTGATGGCGCTATCCGATCGCCTGGTTGTTTTGGATCAAGGCGTGGTCATCGCCAGTGGCGCGCCCAAAGAGGTGATGAACGACCCTCATGTTGTTCGTGCCTATTTAGGCGACAAAGTCGAGGGCGAATGATCATGCTGGGTTTAAAAAATATTCAAGTGAACTACGGTGCTGCCCCAGCACTTTGGGACATTTCGATCGAGATTGGCCAAAACGAATTGATTTCTGTGATCGGCCCCAATGGCGCTGGGAAAACGACCTTGATCAATACCATCATGGGGCTCAACAAGGCCAAGCAGGGCCAAATTTTTTGGCACTCAGAGGACATCACCACCTTGCCCTCCCATTTGCTGTGTGAAAAAGGCATCGCACTGGTGCCTGAGAGCCGAAGGCTTTTCACCGGCATGACTGTGCTTGAGAATTTGGAGTTGGGCGCAATGCACGCCAAGGCCAAGGCCAAGCGTGCGCAAACGCTGGAATGGGTTTGTGAGCTTTTTCCTGTTGTCAAAGAAAAATTAGCCCAATCATCTGGCACCTTATCAGGGGGTCAACAACAAATGGTGGCCATTGGTCGGGCCTTGATGGCCTTGCCCGAATTGCTTCTCCTGGACGAGCCTTCTCTTGGCTTGGCCCCTACCATCGTGACCGAAATGTTTCGAGTGATTCAAAAGATTCACAGGGAAGGTAAATCTGTCTTGTTGGTGGAACAAAATGTCAGTCGTGCGCTCTCTATTTCAAGTCGGACCTACGTGCTTGAAAATGGACGCGTGGTAGCTCAAGGCGACTCCTCAGAGCTGTCCAAGCAAGACGACATTAAAAAAGCCTACCTAGGCCTTTGAATCTTGAGTCATTCATGCCTTGGGTCCATTTCTTGAGTAAAAATGAATGGATCTTTAAAAACCTCTTCTTCATCACGCGTATGTCCAACTTGATCTCCTTTAAAGCTTTGTTGTTGACTTTGTGGATGGGCGCCCTTGGGTCTGTACCCCTCATCGCGCTCGCTGACACCTATCCAAGTCGAAGCATCAAAATCGTGGTTCCTTTTGCGGCCGGTGGGGGAGGAGATTTTGTGGCGCGATCGTTTGTCGATAAGTTCTCAGAGATCTTAAAGCAGCCTGTTGTCATCGAAAACAAAGGTGGTGGCAACACCGTGGTGGGGACAGAGATCGTGTCAAAGGCCGCTCCCGATGGCTACACAGTTGGATTGGTCAGTACTTCTTTTTCTACCAATCCGACCTTGATGGCACAAATGCCCTACCGAACACCAGAGGATTTCACACCCATTTCTTTGGTGATCACCTATCCTTTTGGCTTGGCTGCGAAATTGGGGCTTGAAGCGAACACTGTTCAGGAGATCATTGCATATGCCAAGAAGAACCCCTCTAGGCTGAGCATTGCAACTTCTGGAGACGGTTCGGGCTCTCATTTGGCAGCATTGATGTTCCAAGAGGCCTTGGGCTCAGATGTGGTCATGGTGACCTACAGGGGGGCCGGTCCTGCCATCAACGATGTTGCAGCGGGTCATGTGGATTTGCTCTTCACGGGGATGTCGCAAATCAAGCCTTTGGCCGATGCCAAACGCCTCAAAATCATTGCAAGCTCTGGCTTGAACCGGATTCAATCCCAACCTCAAACCAAAACCATTTCTGAACAAGGCATCAAAGGGTTCAATGCGGTTGTTTGGTGGGGGATGTTGGCGCCTCCTGGCACGCCCAAAGACATCGTGGACAAGCTCAACAGTGCTTTGAGGTTGGCGCTCAATCAACCCGAAGTCGCTAAGCGTTTAGAGGTGGTCGATGGTGAAATCAGTCCATCCTCACCCCAAGAGTTCGAACAAATGGTCAAGATGGAAGTGATCAAATGGAAAAAGCTTTTGGGAACGCACAAGTTAAAAGCCGAATGAATCTCGCTCTAAGGGGGCGGGATTTTACAAATTTATTTTTACTCTCTGTAGCCGGGCAAGCCGTGCAATATTTTCTCTGGCAACTGTAGAGCCTAGGTGTTGTCAAAAATCCGATGGATGATTTGAGTGTAGGCAATGCCATTGATTGCATGCGTAGGACTTTGAATCGCATCTTTGGTGAATTCAGCAGAAAGTCTGTAGCTCGGCGAGATGTTTCGCGTAAAAAGCGAGATGATTCTCTTGCAGCCACTGGCTACCCCTAGGTGCATGAGGCCACCATCTGCTGTGATCAAAAGTTGTGTTTGGCTCAAGACCTGCGTACATTGTTGAAGGGTCATTTGGTTGACCCAGTTTTGGACGTTCATGCGGGCCCCCAAATCGTTTAAAACTTGATTGGCCGCATGAAGCGCTTGGTCTCCTGTGCCAAGCAACACGCAGTCTTTGAAACCCATCTCATGCAACTTGATCAGCATGTCTGACCATTGCAAATAAATTCTCGAGGGGTCCATGCCTCCAAGCACAATGACCAAAGGGTAAGTCTCTGGGGTGCTGGATTCAGCGCTTGGGCTCGAGCGCATTAACTTCTGTTTAGCGTGGTGATCGAATTCTTCAGTCGTAAGCGTCCAGTTAAAGACATCGCAAAGGCGTTGAGTGGCGAATCGACTTCTGCAAAAGTCAGGAACGTCGTAGTCCCCTTGAATACACACCCAAGGTAATGTCGGAAAGTGTTTGATTTTCTTGAACAAGGAGCGGTGATGAATGCTTTGCACAATCACAAAGTCATAATGAGGCCTGTGCTTGCTTTTTAAGCTGGAATATATATTGGTGAAACAAGGGTCGCCTTCAAAGAGTTCGATCAAATGTTGCGGGGTCATCAGGTCCATGTCTATGCCGTGCGCTTTGAACAAGCCCCTTGGAGCCAAGTCCATCAAGGAGTCGCCTATTTGAGTGGTGCGTTGATAAATCCACAAACCACGGGTCCATGACGGGTGAGCTTCATGGCACTGAAGTTGATTTTGATGATTCAGTTGGAGGTAAACGCTCTTTCTGAGATGTCGCCATCCTAATTTTGACAAGCCCTCACTTTTGGCGTAACTTAGCTCATTGCCCGGGACAGCTACAGACAAGGGTTGGGTCACGACGCGCAAGCCCATTTTCTCTATCCAAGTCAAAGTCTTGAGCTCTGAAGTGGATAGATGAGAGGGATGACTTGGCAGTGAATGTTGATCTTGATTTTTGATCAAACTGCTCATGCTTGCAAAAATCAGAATAAAAAATTCACCAATGCCTGCGCCATAAAAAGGGCAGTTAAATAGACTGACCATCACCACGATGACAAAGGAGCTGAGCATGGCTTCTCGTGCCGCTCCCTCCAGGCGTTGTGCATCCTTATAAAGAGAGCGGTAAAAAATCAAAATCAGCAACAAACCAATGAACCCAGACTCCACCGTCCAAAGTAAGAATTGTTGATGCGGGTTGGTTGGAGCATTGGGCTCGTTGCCCCCATGTCCAACGTATTCATGACGCCAACTCCCCACGCCATGACCTACAAGTGCTGATTCAGAGATGGACTTGAGGGATTGCCGCCAGTAGTCAAGGCGGTAGCCCTGGCTGGTTGCGTCGTTGCCCTGTGTGTACAAGGCAATGTCATTGACAGCTTCAAACACCTTGTTGTTAAAGCGCTCGGAGAGCAAACTCAAAACGCAGGTCATGATCACAGGCAACAACCATATCCATGCCATTTGCTTGGTGTAACGAGTTTTGAAATATTGGTAAATCCCAAACGTAATGGCCAAGAGCATGGAGATAAAGCCGGTTCTGCCCGTCATGATAAAAAATACGTTGAATGCTCCCAAGGCGCACAACAGATATATGGGTCCTTGTCCAAGGGCAGGCCAAATTTCTTTCCTGAAACTCCATGCGATGACGACCACCAGGGTTGTCATGATGGGTTGCTCCAAATGGCCATTGATCACCACACCAAAATCTTTCGGGTACAAGGGGTTGAACAATGGAAAAGGCACGCCCAACCACAAGAGGTAGGAGATCGAGACGATCAAGACCTGTCCAGCAATCATGGACAGCACAATCCATTGCACATCCTTTTTGGATCTGATGCAATACAAGATGAGAGGAAGAAAGAGTATCCTAGCGTGACGGATCAGTGCCATGGGCCACTCGGAGAGCTCAGCCTCACTCCAAATCAAGGACACCGACATCCAGAGCACACACAGCAAAACGATGGCGGGTGAGTCTAATTTTTTAAAGTTCACCCCCAAGGACTTCAAGCCTTGGGTGAGGTACAACCATCGGTTTTGCCTGTACTGCAATTGAGACTGAGCAGATTGAGCGAAAGCCATCCAGTCGTATTTTAAATACAGCAAAAAACCAATGACGATCAACAATTTGGAGATCGACACCAACGCCACACCGAAGTTGACCGATAAAGCCAATGCACACAAGCTCATGCGCATGTAAGTTTTAAGCCAATGTGGGGCGAAATCTAGGTTCATGGTTCTTAAAGCATCACAGGTTCAAGCACAGACACTGCGAGGCATGCATCATCAAAAAGAGAATGAAGGGAGAATCATTTTAAGATGAGAGAGAGAGTTGCTGTAAAGTTTTACTTTTGTTCACGTGATCATCAGGACTTCAAGCATTGGGAGACGCTAAGAGCCCTTGCCCCTCTAAGGCTTGGCTGACTTCCAGCCACTTCTCTTCCAACTCGTTCAAACTTTGCTCAACTTGTCTAAGCGCCTTGCCACTTTTAGCCATCTCCATGCCCACGTCCCTTGATGCTGTTTGTGCGGGAGTGGCGCCCTGAGGGATAGATGCTTGAGCCATCTTCTCCAGCAAAGCGTGCTTTTGAACTTCTAAGTGTTGGATGTTGGACTCAATGGCTTGAAGTTCCTTTTTGAGCGTTTGGTGATGAACTTGTTGAGAGGATTTCTTTTGCGACTCGAGTTTTTTCTCTTGACGCGATAGGCCCTTCATGTTCACTGTAGGGGCGGCTTGAGTGCTTGCACTTGAAGGGGCTTGTGTATCGCGTAGCTTTTTAGATTCTTCAAGCAAGTATTTTTGGTATTCATCCATATCGCCCTTGAAGTCCGTGATGCCAGAGCGCGAGACCAACCAAAACTCCTCACAAACCGATCTGAGCAAAGCTCGGTCGTGACTGACCAACAGCACAGTGCCCTCAAAGTCATTGATGGCCATGCCCAAGGCCTCTCGGGTCATCAAATCCAAATGGTTGGTGGGCTCATCCAAGAGCAATAAATTGGGTCTTTGCCAAACGATCATGGCCAAAACCAAACGCGCCTTTTCGCCGCCACTCAAGGTGCCGACGGCTTGATTGACCATTTGATCAGCAAACTTAAAGGTGCCCAAAAAATTCCTGATTTCTTGCTCTCGCCCAGGAATTGGGCCTTTCTTGGCCAACTCAATCATGTGCTCCAAAGGACTTTGCTTGAGCTCCAAGACATCGAGCTCTTGTTGGGCAAAGTAGCCAATTGACAGGCCCTTGCCTTGAGTGATTTCGCCTGAGAGGAGGGGAATGGCCTGAGCGAGAGTTTTGACAAATGTGGACTTGCCTTGACCATTGGCGCCCAAGATGCCAATTCTTTGTCCACTCAGCACTGAGCGAGACACTTTGTCCAAGATGATGGTGGCCTGATCGTCGATGTGGTAGCCAAAGTCGCCGCCTTGAATGGCCACCATGGGGTTGGGTAAATGGACAGGATCCTTGAACGCAAAGGTGAAGTCGGCCTGCGACATCATGGGAGCGATTTTCTCCATTCGCTCTAGCGCCTTCACGCGACTTTGTGCTTGTTTGGCTTTGCTTGCCTTGGCTTTAAAGCGATCGATAAAGTGCTGCAGATGTGAGATTTTATCTTGTTGTTTTTCAAAAGCGGCTTGCTGCAAGACCAACTCTTGAGCTCTCATGGTTTCAAAACCAGAGTAATTGGCGCCATAGCGCGTGATTTGTCCGTTCTCAATGTGCAAGGTGATGCGCGTGACCGCGTCCAAGAACTCTCGATCATGGCTGATCATGATCAGCGTCCCAGGGTAGCGTTGAAGCCAACTCTCTAACCACACCAATGCATCTAAATCCAAGTGGTTGGTAGGTTCATCCAACAGCATCAAGTCAGAGGGACACATCAAAGCGCGTGCCAATTGAAGTCGCATGCGCCAACCGCCGGAGAAGCTGTTGACGGGCTTGTCCAGGTCTTGCGTTTTAAAGCCAAGACCCAAGATCAAGGACTGTGCGCGTGACAAGGCGTCGTGAGCGCCAGCATCGCTCAAGGCCATGTAGCTTTCAGCGATGGCCATGCCGTCGTCTGAAAGTTCTGCGATCCTCAGTTGTTCTTGTGCCTGAGCCAGTTTGATATCCGAGGCCAAGACAAACTCACTTGCCGAATCTTCGCTCTCGGGCATGTGTTGCTCAACTTGAGAAAGTCTCCAATGTGCAGGAAACTCGACCTCGCCTTTTTCTTCTTGAAGTTGCCCGTTCAGCAGTGCAAAAAGGGTGGATTTACCTGCGCCATTGCGACCCACCAGTCCAACCTTCTCTCCTGGGTTGATGGTGACGTTCACACCGGACATCAAGGTGCGCACACCTCGTCTTAACTCAACATCTCTTAATACAATCATGGCTTGAAAATTCTCTTTATGAACGCGGTGCGATGGGGTTAAGGTTTTTCAAAATAAGCGGCTAAAGCATGCGCCGAGATGCCGAGCACTTGGTCGTTACCCATTTCAGTGTCAAACGTCATCCAAGGCAAGCTGGGGTAGAGCTTTGAAAGCGTGCCCAATTCATGGCCAACTTCTAGCACCAAAAGCCCTCTTGGGCTCAGGTAGCGATGCATTTGAGGCAAAAGTTGGCGAATCAAATCCATGCCATCAACGCCTGAGCTCAAAGCCAAGGAGGGCTCTCGTTGGTATTCAAGAGGAAGTTCCTTCATGCTTTGAAGCGGTACATAAGGCGGGTTGCAAAGAATCAAATCATAAGGACCCAGTGCAGCCCCTAAGCCGTCACTGATGCGCCACTCAATGCGTCCATTCAAAGCGTGCTTGTTGGCGTTGATCTTGGCCACTTCAAGCGCTGGCTCAGAGATATCAAGCCCTTCAAGTTTGGCCTTAGGCCAATAGAGGGCCGATAAGACAGCCAAACTCCCATTGCCCGTACAAAGATCCAAGATTTGATCGGGCTCAAAGCCGAGAATGAATTCAAGGCTCCCCGAGCACAAGACCTCAGCGATCAAGCTTCTTGGAACAATCGCTCTTTCATCGACATAGAACGGCACGCCTTGGAGCCAAGCCTCTTGGGTCAAGTAGGCCAATGGTTTTCTGCTTTGAATGCGTTCTTGGGTCAGTTTGAGAACGCTATGGATGTGTTCATCGCTAAGGTTTTGGTATGCAGGCGTGTCTGAGCTGAGGGCGCTGGCATCGCTGTCCAGTGGCAGCCCCAAGCACCAAAAGACCAGCCAATGAGCTTCATCAAAGGTGTTCAGTGTGCCGTGTCCTGTGTGCACTTGTGAGGTGTCCAGGGCCTCTTGGACTTGCTCAATGAGCGCCAAAAGGTTCATGTTTGTCTTTGTCGATGCGGCTTGTCAAGCGTCAAATGGATTTGAAGTCTTTTGAGAATTTGCAAATAGACCGCCTTCAAGCGCTCGAGTTCAGCAACTTCAATGTGCTCGTCGACTTTATGGATCGTGGCATTCGGTGGACCGAGTTCGATGACTTCTTTGCAAATTTGTGAAATAAACCGCCCGTCACTTGTTCCTCCGGTGGTGGAGAGTGCGGCCTCTTGCCCGTTGACGGTCTTGATGGCGTCTTGCACCAAGCTCACAAATTCGCCCGGTGGGGTGATGAATGGCAGGCCACCCAAGGTCCATTGGAGAGAGTATTCGAGGCCATGGTGATCAAGAACCGATTTCAAGCGCTGCTGCAAGCTGTCAACGCTCGATTCTGTACAAAATCTAAAATTGAAATCAATCACGCACTCACCGGGGATGACGTTGGAGGCACCCGTGCCTGCATGGATGTTGCTGATCTGCCAAGTTGTGGGCTGGAAAAAAGCATTGCCCTCATCCCATTGAATCGATACCAATTCGGTCAAAGCTGGGGTGACCAAATGAATGGGATTTTTGGCCAACTGAGGATAAGCGATGTGACCTTGAACGCCTTTGGCAATCAGCTTGCCACTGAGCGTGCCGCGACGCCCATTTTTGATCATGTCTCCTGTGGTCTTGATCGAAGTGGGTTCACCCACGATGCACCAATCAAGGCGTTGGCCCCGCGCCTTTAAGGCGTTGCAAACGACCACCGTGCCATCGGTGGCAGGTCCTTCCTCGTCAGAGGTCAGTAAAAAAGACAGCGCAAAAGCCGGTGAGGGTTCGAGGGCTAGAAACTCTTCACAGGCCACCACCATGGCTGCGAGCGAGGACTTCATGTCACTGGTGCCACGGCCATACAATTTACCCGCTCGGTGTGAAGGCGTGAAGGGGTCGCTGGACCAATTTTTTAGCGGTCCAGTGGGCACCACGTCGGTGTGGCCTGCAAAAAGCAACACTGGCGCATCCTCTTCCATCGGTGTGTTTGTTTTCTTGAGCGCAAACATGTTTTTGACCCTGAAGGTCTCAGGGCCACTTGGCATGCTTTCGCATTCAAAGCCCAAGGCGCTCAGACGCTCGCCCAAAATGGCTTGGCAATTGGCATCCTCAGGCGTCACGGAAACCTCGGCAATGAGTTGCTCGGTGAGTTGCAATGTGTTGCTCATAAAAGAATTCTTGATGGATGGAGTGTGAACACTTGGCGAAAAACGCTCAATGGATCAGATGAGGAGTCGGGTGAGTGAAGTTGTGGTGTTGCCCTGATAGGGCAAATAACAAATCAGTCTCTCAAGAGATCGTTCAAGCTGGTTTTGGCACGTGTTTGAGCGTCCACGCGTTTGACAATCACTGCGCAGTAGAGACTGTACTTCCCATCCGCTGAGGGCAAGCTGCCAGACACCACAACAGAGCCCGAGGGGACGCGGCCATAACTCACCTCGCCCGTTGCTCGGTCGTAAATTTTGGTGCTTTGTCCAATGTACACGCCCATGGAGATGACGGAATTTTCTTCTACGATGACGCCCTCCACAATTTCACTTCTGGCGCCAATGAAGCAGTTGTCTTCGATGATGGTGGGATTGGCTTGCAAGGGCTCCAAAACGCCACCCAAGCCGACACCGCCAGAGAGATGTACATTTTTACCGACCTGTGCACAAGAGCCAACCGTGGCCCAAGTGTCGACCATGGTGCCTTCGTCCACATAAGCGCCAATGTTGACATAACTTGGCATCAAGATGGCACCTTTAGCAATGTATGAACCACGGCGAGCCACCGCTGGGGGGACCACACGAACGCCACTTTGCTTCATTTCTTCGTCGCTCAAGTTGGAGAACTTGGTTTTGACCTTGTCATAAAAGCCCAAATCGCCAGCGTGAATCATGTGGTTGTCGTGCAATCTAAAACTGAGCAACACGGCTTTCTTGATCCATTGGTGGGTCTGCCATTGCCCCATGGCTTGCTTGGTGGCAACACGCAATCTGCCCTTGTTGAGTTCACCAATCACGTGTTCAACGGCCTCTAAAATCTCCTTGGAGGCTGCGTTGGGGCTCAGTTGAGCGCGGTCTTCCCAGGCTTGGTTGATGATGTTTTCGAGTGAAGTGTTGGATGAAGTCATGTGAGTTAAAGGTCAACGGAGGGTTAAAGAAGTTGGTGAGATAAAAAGGAGAGGTCTTGGGGGCGGTCAATGAAGTGAAAATTCATCAACCGCTTAAATGTAAAACAAACCGAGTCTGATCATGGCTTGGGGGCAAGGTAATGTTGGGTGAAATCAACAATGCGTTGAGCCGCCTCCAAGCATTCATCGGTTTCGGCCACCAAGGCCATGCGGATGCAACCCCTTCCTGGGTTGTGGCCAGCCACTTCGCGTGCCAAGTAACTGCCTGGTAAAACGGTCACGTTGTATTGTCTGAGCAATTCACGGGCAAAGTCTTCGTCATCACCGCCAGGCACCTTGGCCCAAAGGTAAAAGCCAGCATCTGGAAGAGCCAACTCTAAAACACTTTGCAGCAAAGGGGTGACCGCTGCAAATTTGAGTTGGTATTTCAAACGATTTTCGACGACATGCGTCTCATCGGACCATGCCGCGATGCTTGCTTGTTGAACCATACCGCTCATCGCACTGCCATGGTAAGTTCTGTAGAGTAGAAATTTTTGGATGATTTCGCTGTCACCCGCAACAAAACCACTCCTGAGTCCAGGCATGTTGCTTCTCTTGGACAGTGAGGTGAAAGCGATTAAATTTTTAAAGTCCGGTCGTCCTAAGGCCTTTGATGCTTCTAGTGAGCCAAGCGGAGCTTCAGGGCGGAAGTAAATTTCGCTGTAACACTCGTCGGAGGCAATCACAAAGCCGTGCTTATCACTCAACTCAAAAAGTGTCTGCCATTCCGACAATGGTACGACTGCACCTGTTGGGTTGCCAGGAGAACACACGAAAAGCAGTTGTGTTTGAGCCCATACATCGGACGGCACGCTTTGCCAATCCATGGCGAAATTCTTGCTTTCCAGGGAAGGGACATAGTAGGGTTGCGCTCCCGCCAAAATGGCCGCACCTTCGTAGATTTGATAAAAGGGATTTGGACAAACCACGAAGGGCTTGGCGTTGTGCAATTGAACCTTGGCGTTCAAGTGTCCTTTGGGGTTGACCACGGTTTGGGCAATGGCAAACAAAGCCTCTCTGGAGCCGTTGACAGGCAGGATCTGTGTGGCAGGATTGAGGTCAAGCTTGTAGCGCCCGCTTAGCCACCGGCTTAAAGCTTGTCTGAAGTTCAAGTCGCCCGCAGTTGGGGGGTAGGTGGCCAACGCCGAGAAACCCGCCAACAGGTGGTCCTTGAGCCACTCGGGGGTGGGGTGCTTGGGCTCTCCAATGCCTAAACTGATCGCGCGCAAGTTCTGTGTGGGTGTGACACTAGAAAATAGGGCTTTTAGGCGTTCAAACGGGTAGGGCTGAAGTTGTTGGAGCAAGGGATTCATGGCTGTGTATTATCTCTCCTAAATCACAACTTCTTCACGCGACCCTTGAGAAACCAGCCAAGTGCGCTGAGCCTTCGGCTCGAAGGCTCAAAGGGCTTGGTAAGCGGACCCAGGACGTTCCAACTTAACTCGGCTTTGCTCGGCGCAATTTAAATCTTTTGTGTTAGTTTAATCGGGCCAAAAGTCCTGTTTTAAGCCGATTGAGGTGCTGACTTCGAGGATAATAAGCCTCCCAGTTCAATTGAGATCATGAGAAAATGAGCAAGCGTTTTCTGGGCGTTTTCGTGTTTCGAGCTTAAAGGTTTTCGGTGCGTCTAACAAATATCAAGCTTTCAGGTTTCAAATCATTTGCTGATTCCACTCAGTTGATGTTGCCAGGTCAACTCGTTGGCGTTGTCGGCCCCAATGGTTGTGGAAAATCAAACATCATGGACGCCGTGAGGTGGGTCCTTGGTGAGAGTCGCGCAAGCGAGCTGCGTGGCGAGTCGATGCAAGATGTGATTTTTAACGGCACGACCACCAGAAAGGCGGCGTCCAGATCCAGCGTGGAGTTGGTGTTTGACAACGCCGACCACAGGGCTGGAGGGCAATGGAGTCAATTTGCAGAGATCGCTGTCAAGCGAGTTTTGACGCGGGATGGATCGAGCAGTTACTATTTGAACAACCAGCCTGTCAGAAGACGCGATGTGCAAGACGTCTTTCTTGGCACCGGTCTGGGTCCTCGCGCCTATGCCATCATTGGTCAAGGCACGATCAGCCGAATCATTGAATCCAAGCCCGAAGAGTTGAGGCTTTTCTTAGAAGAGGCCGCAGGCGTTTCAAAATACAAAGAACGTCGACGCGAGACCGAAAACAGGCTTTCTGATACGCGAGAAAATCTCACCCGCGTGGAGGACATCTTGCGTGAACTCAATGCGCAAATTGAGAGGTTGGACCAACAAGCCTTGGTGGCCCAAAAATACAACACCTTGCACAGTGACGTGACCAAAAAGCAGCAGCAACTTTGGTGGCTCAAATGGACGGAAGCCAAGCTCGCCCAAGAACAGTACACGCTGGATATTCAAAAATCCAACACCGATTACGAGTCCAAAGTGGCTGATTTGAGGCATGTGGAGTCTGAGATTGAAACCCTCAGGCAAGCGCATTACGCTGGTGGCGATGAGGTCAATCAGGCCCAAGGCAAGTTGTACGATGCCAGTGCAGAGGTAGGGCGCATAGAAGCGGAGATTCGGTTTTTGCTGGATGCAAGACAAAAGGCGCAGGCTCGTTTGCTTGTCTTGGATGAACAAGCGCGTCAATGGACTCATCGAGAGCAAGAGGCTGTGCAAGAAAAAGCCGCACTGGTTGAGAAATTAAAAGATCAAGAGGGGATTGCACTTGGTCTTGAGGAGAAGGCGCGCATTCTTAAAGTCAGTTTACCTGAGCTTGAACAAAAGGCACTTGAGAACCAAAACAAAAGCGCTGAGCAGCAGCAATCCGTCATACAACTGCAGCAGCAAATCCAAGTCTTGGCAGCCGAGCAAAGAAGTGTGGACGATCAACTTGCGCAATTGAACGCCAGGCGTGAGCGGTTCAATCAAGATCTTTTGGCCATCCAGGCCCCTGACCCAGCGCGTCTTGAAGGTGTTCAAGCGCAATGGGTGTTGGCCAATGCTCAAGCCCAAGAGGCCCAGGAGCGTTTGACCCAACTCCAAGAGCTGTTACCTGGACTTGAGGCACAAAGAAAAGCCGCCCAGCAGTCGGTCAACGACGAATCCTCCAAGCAGGCGGACTTGTCTGCCAAGGTCGAAGCCTTGAAGACGCTTCAATCCAATGTTTTAGAAAATGGTCGACTAAAACCTTGGTTGAACAAGCATGGCTTGGACGGCCTCAGTGCATTGTGGTCTCAATTGCAGGTCCAAGAGGGCTGGGAGACCGCTGTTGAGTCGGCGCTCAGAGAGCGAATGGGCTCTTACCAGGTGACACGTTTAGAAAGCGTTCAGTCGTTTGATCAAGATCCGCCCCCAGTGAAGGTCGTGTTTCATGAGTTGCCCCATGCCAAGACGGTCTCGTCCGATTCCAAGCTTTCAAGGCTGATGGACAAGATCCATTGCACCGACAGTGCAATGAACGCCTTGTTGTCGAATTGGTTAAAGGGAGCCTACACAGCCGAGAGCTTGTCGCAGGCTTTTTCTGTGCGCAGCCAATTTGGTTTGAGCGAGTCGGAGTGGATCTACACCTCCAAGGGCCATGTTGTGGGTGCGCAAAGCATTTTGTTTTATGCCGCTGACCACGAGCAAGCTGGGGTTCTAGAGCGTGCTCAATTGATTGAAAATTTAGACAAGCAACTCAAAGCACAGCAGTTGATGCTTGAACAAGCGCAAGGCGATTTGGTACGTTCAGAGGCCGCTTACGCCCGTGCAACGCAAGATTTGGAGGGTGCTCGCACTCAAACCATGGCGGCGCAAAAGAAGGCCCACGATGTTCAAGTTGAGTCCATCGCGGTGGCTCAATTGATGGATCAGACCCGCCAAAGAAGTGAACAAATCATGTCGGATCTGGAGGAGAACACATCTTCAAGTGATCGATTGCAGGCTCGCAAAGCAGAATTTGAGATCAAGTTTGAGGCCCTGGACATGCAACTGGCCGATCAGCAAGAAAGGCATGCTCAGCTGCAAGCGCATGTGAGCTCATCCAATGACTTGCTTTCTAGGGCCAAAGAAGACCTTCGGTCCATGGAGCGTCAACAGCAAGAGGCTGCTTTCTCATTGAGAAGTCTGTCCACAAGAGATGCCGAATTGGACCGGGTGATCCAAACGGCAACTGAGCAAGTCAGATCCGTTGAGCAAGAAAAAAATCAGTTGCACGAAGAGCTTGAGACTCTCAATGAGAAAAAACTTCAAGAGGGTCTTCAAGCCGCTTTGGCCACCAAGCTCGAACGCGAGCAGGCCTTGGCTGCCAAGCGAAGCGTGTACGATGACTTGACGGCCAAACTCAGAGCAAGTGATGAGAGGCGTTTGCAGTTTGAGCGAGCCTTGGAGCCCTTGCGTCAAAAAATGCAAGATTTGCAACTGAAAGCGCAAGCCGCCCAAATTGGGGTGGAGCAGTACCTCACCCTCTTGAACGAGGCACAAGCAGATTTCTCAGCCGTTGAGCAAGGTGTACAAGAGGGTGCTGTTAAATTGGCTGGATTGTCCAGTGAAATTGACCATTTACAGCGCGAGATCCAACTCTTGGGTGCCGTGAACTTGGCCGCTCTAGAAGAGCTGAAGCACGCTCAGGAGAGAAAGACCTTTTTGGATGATCAAACGGCCGACTTGACGGAAGCTATGCTGACCTTAGAGGCTGCCATCAAGAAGATCGATGCTGAGACGCGTGACTTGCTCGGCTCGACTTTTAAGATTGTCAATGAGCATTTTGGGCGCATGTTTCCGGAGCTCTTTGGTGGAGGCACCGCCAAATTGGTGATGACGGGTGAGGAGATTTTGGACTCTGGTGTGCAAGTGTATGCGCAACCCCCAGGAAAGAAAAATCAAACCATTTATTTGCTCTCTGGCGGAGAAAAAGCCTTGACGGCCATTGCATTGGTATTTGCCATTTTCCAATTGAATCCCGCACCGTTTTGTTTGCTCGATGAGGTGGACGCACCTTTGGACGATGCCAACACAGAGCGCTATTGCAAACTTGTGGCGGCCATGTCCAAAGAGACGCAGTTTTTATTCATTTCACACAACAAGATTGCCATGGAGATGGCTGAGCAACTGATCGGTGTCACCATGCAGGAGCAAGGGGTCTCTAGGATTGTGGCCGTTGATATGGTCTCTGCCATTTCGATGGTTGAAGCCGCTTAAAGCTCCTTGGTGCATGTGTAAAAATTCTCTCCTTCAATGAGCACACTACAAATTACTTTGGCGATCATTGGAGGTCTGGTGTTGGCCGTGGTGGTTGCGCAAGGAGCCTGGTTATCCAGACAAAATAAACCCATGCAAGCGGACCCCAAGGCCAAGGGTGCTCCAACGGGTGTGTCTTCAGAGCGAACTGAGCCCACCTTGGATGGTGAAAAGCCTGAGCATCCAACAAGAACGCTTGAGGGCGGAGAACAAGATCACTTTGGTGCATCGCATGAAGCTGCGCACAACGCCAACGTCATGCCCCCTGATCCTTTGGCTGGCTCGCGCCATGACCCGGGACAGGTTCAAGCTCAAGCGCTTGAAAGTGAAGAGGGCATGGATTTTGAAGTCTCGCAGTCCCTGGTTCAATCAAAGCGCCGCTATGCCCTTGATGCTTTGATCGATGTGATCGCCAACATTGAATTGGACAGCGTGGTCTTTGGTGAGGCTGCGCTTGCGGCCCTTCCACCCAGCAGGCGAATTGGCAGCAAGCCCTTTGTCATTGAGGGCTTGCATGCGCATCGGGGTGAGTGGGAGAGCATCAAAGCGGGACAACGTTACAGCGCTTTTCAAGCAGGTGTTCAATTGGCCAACCGTTTGGGTGCTTTGAACGAAATTGAATTCTCAGAGTTTGTCATGAAGACCCAACAATTTGCGGATGCCATGGGTGGTGAGGCCGAGTTCACCGACATGATGCAGGAGGTGGCTCGGGCGAGAGAGTTGGATCAATTTGCCAGTGAACACGATGCGCAATTGATTTTTCAAATTCACGCTCAACGTCTTGCGTGGAGCCCTGGTTTTGTGCAACAGCATGCGTCTCAGTTGGGGTTTGTGGCTGGTGTGATTCCTGGGCGAATGGTGATTCCTGCCAAGGCACTTGGTTTGCCACCGATCTTGGGCTTGAGTTTTGATACGCAAGCCGCCTTGGCCGATGACCCCTCCACCTCGGCCATCAGGCTTTTGAGTTTGACCTTGGATGTACCCCAAGTCGAACAAAGCGATGAGCCCTTTAGAAGAATGTGGTACGTGGCCCAAGAGTTGTCCAAAGACATGGAGGGCACCATCATGGATGACCAGGGCTATGTTTTAAGTTCAACTGCACTTGGCAACATTGAACAAGACTTGCTCTCGCTCTATCAGGTCTTGGCTTCGAGGGATTTGGCTGCAGGGTCCGCTCAAGCCAGGCGGCTTTTCAGTTGATTGCGCTGCCATAGAGCTTAGAGCCCTGCACGAATGGCACTTGGTACAACAAAGGCTTGGTTGACTTGGCGCAAAAGTACATGCCCAAGTGCGAGCGATGTGATCGCTTTCTTATTTTAATCGACCCTCAATTCGTTTATGCCTATGAAAACTGACGCTGCCGATCTGACCCAAGAGGTACAAGCGCACTATGATGACCTGAGGGCTCAACTCGCAGAGCATGCGCACCGCTACTATGTTTTGGATGAGCCCAGTATTGCCGATGCGCAGTACGATGTGCTCTACCAAAGTCTTGAAAAATTAGAGGCTCAATTCCCACAGTTGATGACCATGGACTCACCCACGCAACGCGTTGGGGGAGCGGTGTTGGACACGTTTCGATCTGTCGAGCATGGGCAAGCCATGCTGAGCATACGTACAGAGACCGATACCACGCCACAAGGTGCCGTGTCTTTTGACGAGCGCATGAGAAAGGAGTTGTCTTTGGGTGACGCGCATCCTCCTGTTGAGTATGTGGCAGAACTGAAGTTCGATGGTTTGGCCATGAACTTGACTTACTTCAAGGGCGTGCTGGTCAGAGCGGCTACCCGAGGAGATGGGCTCTTTGGAGAAGAAGTCACTCAAAATATTCGCACCATTCGTCAAATACCCCTGAAGCTCAAAACCCTTGGCACGCTGAGCGTACCGCAGTGGTTGGAGGTCAGGGGCGAGGTGTACATGGGGCGTGCTGATTTTGAGGCTTTGAACGAGCGTCAGCGTTTGAAGATTGCACAAGGCCTTAAAAATGAAAAAACCTTTGTCAACCCCAGAAACGCAGCCGCAGGTGCTGTGCGACAACTCGATTCAAAAATTGCTGCGCAAAGACCTTTGAGCTTTTTTGCCTATGGTGTGGGTGTGGTTCTCAATCCAGAGGTGGATTCAAACACCTCGCTGTTGAGTTCAGCCCACCCATCCGTTGCTGAAGAAGCTTTGGGCGACGACTGGGCCATCCCCAAAGCCAGTTCCTCCAATCAGTCACTGATGAGCTTGGGGATCAAGGACCACTTCAGTTTGTTGCAAGCACTGAAGGCTTGGGGCTTGCCTGTGGCGGATCAAGCCACTGTTGTTCTAGGTGCTGAGGGCTTGGTTCAGTTTCACCAAGCCATGGGCGTGGCCCGTGCACACCTGCCCTTTGACATCGACGGCGTTGTCTACAAAGTCAATCGACTGGATTGGCAGATGCGTTTGGGGTTCGTGACACGAGAGCCAAGATGGGCCGTCGCTCACAAGTACCCAGCCCAAGAGCAAATGACCACAGTGATAGACATTGATGTGCAAGTGGGTCGGACAGGAAAACTCACCCCCGTGGCCAAATTAAAGCCGGTTTTTGTGGGGGGTGTGACGGTGACCAACGCCACCTTGCACAATGAACTCGAAGCCACCCGCAAAGATGTGCGTATCGGAGACACCGTCATCGTCAGGCGCGCAGGTGATGTGATCCCAGAAGTCGTTGGCGTGGTGATAGAAGACAGGCAGGCCCAAAGTGTTCCCTTCAAGATGCCTTTGCATTGCCCCGTGTGCGGTAGTTTGGCCGTCAAAGAGGCCCTTGAGGCCGATCATCGTTGCTCGGGGGGCTTCTTGTGCAGTGCCCAAAGAAAGCAGGCCATTTGGCACTTCGCATCAAAACGAGCCATGGACATTGAAGATTTGGGAGAAAAACTCATTGACCAATTGGTCGACACAAAATCGATTCAAAGTGTGGCCGATTTGTACCGTCTGGATTTGAGCTCTTTGGTGAGTTTGGAGCGAATGGCTCAAAAGTCAGCCAGCAATGTCCTGGCCTCGATCGAGGCCTCTAAGAAGACCACACTCTCCAGGTTTCTTTATGCTCTTGGTATTCGGCACGTGGGTGAAAGCACGGCCAAGGACTTGGCCATGCACTTTGGTGAGCTCGACAGGATCCGAGCTGCTAGCGAGGAGGAGTTGCTGCAGGTCAATGACGTCGGTCCTGTGGTCGCAAAAAGTGTTCGCGAGTTCTTTGCTCTGAGCTACCACTCGGACTTGATTGAGCAGTTGCAAGTCTTGGGTGTTCATTGGCCAAAGATACAGGCACAAGCGGACACGGAGCTTCCTTTGCTCGGACAAACCTATGTGATCACGGGGACATTGGCTCGTTTCGCACGGGACGATGCCAAGGCCGCTTTGGAGCGATTGGGCGCCAAGGTGAGCGGGAGTGTCAGTAAAAAAACGACGGCATTGATTGCTGGCCTTGAGGCGGGCAGCAAATTGGACAAAGCCATCGCCCTAGAGGTCAAAGTGCTTGATGAAGAGGCCTTTGTGGCCTTGCTTCAAGCACACGCCGCTTAAGGCACTGAGGTCCAGTTCATTTTTTCGTCTTCTAACTACGAGGTGCAAGATGGCAATCAGAGACATTCTTAAAATGGGCGATCCTAGACTTTTAAGGCGGGCCAAGCCGGTTGAGGAATTTGACACCGAGGCTCTACATACCTTGGTCCTTGATATGCAAGAGACCATGCACGCAGCTCTTGGCGTGGGCATTGCAGCACCTCAAATCGGGGAGGATCTACAGGTGGTGATCTTTGGCACGGGTCAACCCAGTGTGCGCTACCCTCAAGCCCCCATCATTCCAAAAACGGTGTTGATCAATCCCGTGCTCCAGCCCCTGTCAGAAGGCTCGGAAGATGGGTGGGAAGGGTGTTTATCGGTCCCAGGTATGAGGGGTTTGGTGCCTAGATACACCCACATGAAGTACTCAGGCTTTGACCTCAAGGGCCAGTACCTTGAGCGCGAAGTCTCTGGCTTTCACGCACGCGTGATCCAGCATGAATGCGATCATCTCTTGGGTATTTTGTATCCCATGAGAATCAAGGACATGACTCAGTTTGGATTTGCTGAGGTTTTATTCCCTGAGTTGAATCCGGATACAGACGATTGAAGCCTTCCTGTAAAACTCAAGAAAGAGGTGACCGAAGCTTGGGCATTTTCTTCTTGAATCAAGTGCCCAGTATTTTCAAGCACCTGAGTTTGCGCCATTGGCATCTCGCGTTCATACTCGCCCAAATTGCTCTTTGGGATGAACCTGTCTTGATCACCCCATAAAATCAAGGTCGGCACTTGAATCGAGCCAAGTGTGGCCCGAGGATCGATGCTCATGCTTTGCTGCATGCGTTCAAGCATGCTGTCTCTCACGCCTGGAGCCAGTAGCATGTCATGGTAACGGCTTAAGGTTTGCTCGGTCATCAGGCCTGGGTCAGCAAAGGCACTTTCAAGGACCGCTCTCACAACCCATTTGGGCAATGCGAAACGCATCAGTCCAACATAAAAGGGCGTGTTGTAGGTTTGACTGGGTACAAATCCAACGCCAGCTTGGCGTGTTTGTTCCGCTTCGCTTGAAAAGCCCTCAGGGCTCAAGAGCACCAAGTGGCTGACTTTTTCTGGGTGTTTTGCTGCGTAACGCCAAGCCATGCGACCACCCAAGGCGTGTCCTCCAAGCATGAAGGACCCCAGTTTTTTGGCTTCGATGAACTGCTCAAGGCGACGCAAATCCGCTTCATCAGAATAGTCATGGGAAGTCGGTGCACTGCTCAAGCCCAATCCAGGTAAATCAAACCGGACAATTCTGAGTTGAGGCTTCAACAATCGAGTCCATTCGTCCCAGGTCTGAAGACTTGAACCTAAACCATGGATCAAGAGCAAAGTGGGTGCATCGGCGTTCGTGGGGTTTGTATCTTCGGCAAAGATCAAAGACTCTGGGGTTTGAATCAGTTGGCTTTGCGGTGTTTCATAAAAAGCTTTTAAGCGCTCAAATGACAGATCGGGTGTCCATAAAAGCAAACCCGCTAATACCATGATCATGGAGAAGATGATGGGCATGTAAAGTCTCTTGGGTGCGTTTGGGGTTGAAGTGGGCAGGGGAAGGTGTGTGCTCTTGGTGTTTGCCCCCTTTTTTGAAGCGGGATCGGCCTTCTAAAGCCATGGTGATTTGCCTCAAGACTCGATGGACAATATTCTAACTAAAAATGATAACGGGTGTTTTAGGTTCAATCAGATGAGGGATTGGACAGCTTTTTCAAGTCGACGGTCTGCAGGAGCCTTTGATCACCTAATCGCACTGTTTCGAGCTTCATGGGGCTTGGGTGGTGCGATAATCAACCCAGTTGGTGGTGCTGGACCTTTCTGAAGGGACTTCACCTCTTTAGTTCTTGATATTCATTTTTTATTGTTCTTCATGACCGATCACCTCAAGGTTGTACAAACCTTCAATCCCCACCCGACAAAACCCAGCCTTGTCTTGCCCAAAGGCGCATGCGATGCACATGTTCATGTTTTTGGGCCAAGGGCAGTGTTTCCCTTTGACCCAGATCGGCAATCGACGCCCCAAGACGCACCCAAAGAAGTGCTCTTTAAATGGCATCAAGAAATGGGCATTGAGCGATGTGTCATTGTTCAATCCATGGTGCATGCCTTGGACAATCGGGTGGTTGAAGATGCCATCAAAGCGGGTGGGGGTAATTATTTGGGGGTGGCCTTGCTGTCCGTCCATGTGTCTGATGCAGAGCTCGAAAGATTGGCAGGTATTGGGTTCAAGGGTGTACGCTTTAACTTCATGAAGCACCTGGGAGGGGCCAGTGGTGAGCAGGGTGTTCAACGCTTGAAGGATATCCTTGCGCTGACGCCAAGGCTTAGATCGGTTGGTATGCATTTGCAAGTTCACTTCGAGAGTTCTTTGATCCACGAACTCTCCAAATCCTTGGCCCAAAGTGCGGTGCCTGTGGTGATCGATCACATGGCGCGGGTCGATGCAAAATTAGGTGAACAGCATGCAGATTTTGCGGCCTTGTTGGAGATGCTGAACAACCCTCTTTTTCATGTCAAAGTCAGTGGCATTGACCGCATTGATCAAAGTGTGCCATTTGACGATCCGTCTCGGCCTTATTTCAGAGGTATTGCCTTGGCCCGCAAACTGGTGGACTCATTTTCTGATCAATGTGTATGGGGCTCGGATTGGCCGCATCCCAACCACACCCATGTTCCTGATGATGGTGTGCTGGTTCAAGCCCTCTCTCTCATTGCCACTGAGCCTTCTTTGATGCAAAAAGTATTGGTCGACAATCCAAAGCGTTTGTACGGATTCAAGTAAATCCTGGTTCAAAGAGTTGAGCTTGTAAGTGGGCCCTTGATGGGGTCAAGTTTTTTAAATTGAAACCCTGAGTATTTTTTTGAAAGAAGCTATTGATGATCAGCGAAATGAAAAGCAATTTGAGCATGACGCCTAAAGAAAACCAACGTCTAGACGGACGGGTGGTCTTTATCACTGGGGCGGGTTCTGTGGGAGAGGGCTGGGGCAACGGTCGATCCATTGCTGTGAGGTTCGCACAAGAAGGGGCGAAGGTCTTCGGGGTGGATTTGCACGAAGAACGCATGAAGCAGACAAAAGAGTTGATCGAGTCGTTTGGGGGGATATTTGTCGGCGAATCTTGTGATGTGATGTCCTCCGAGTCCATTTCACAGGCTGTGCAAAAATGTGTCGCTACGTTTGGACGAATTGATGTTCTGGTCAACAATGTGGGTGGGTCTGCCAAAGGAGGTCCTGTGGAGATGAGCGAGGACATCTGGGATACGCAAGTCGATTACAACCTCAAGAGTGTCTTCTTGACCTGTAAACATGTCTTGCCCCACATGATCAAGCACCAAAGTGGTTCGGTGATCAGCATGGCCTCTACTTCTGGCACCCGCTGGACGGGCTCGGCTCAAATTGCCTATGCGGCTACAAAAGCGGGCATCATTCAAATGTCAAAAGTTCTGGCCGTTCAATACGCAAAGCAAAGCATTCGTTTTAACACGGTGGTCCCAGGACAGTTGCATACCCCTATGGTCGAGGTAAGGCTTGCTGGGCAACGCTCTGGGGGAGATGTGCAAGCCTTGTTGGACCAAAGGCAGTCTAGAATTCCATTGCCTTTTATGGGCGACGGTCGAGACAGTGCCAATGCAGCGCTCTTTTTTGCTTGTGACGAATCTCGCTTCGTGACGGGCACGGAGATCGTGGTCGATGGCGGAATGTCTGCACGTTGTGATTGAGGACCCTATCTTGCGCAATTCTTTTAACTAACTCAACTTTTTTTATACCATGCGAATCCAACCCGTGACCCCAGGTACCCGTCCCGAACTCAAAGAACAAGAGGCGCAAATTTTGGCCCAAAGAGGGCGAATTTCTCACTTGTACCAAGCACTGTTGAACAGCCCCCCCATCGCTCATGGGTGGGAGCAAATGCTCTCAGCCGTCAGAAACAGAAGCTCTTTGGATGACGCATTGAAAGAATTGGTCATTTTAAGAGTGGCAGTCTTGAACAAAGCGCCTTACGAATTTGAAGCCCATGCGCCCATTGCGCTCAAAGCAGGCTTGACACAAGAAGCCATTGACCAATTAAAAAAGACTCCTTTTGAGAGCAACCACGCATCGATCAACTCTACAGCGCATTTGTACACAGCCAAGCAAGTGTTGGCGCTCAAACTCACCGACACCATGACCAAAGAGATCACCGTGGGCGATGAGTTGTATGGTCACATCAAAGAACACTTCAACGATCAGCAACAGGTGGACTTGGTTGCGACTGTGGCGGCCTACAACATGGTTTCTAGGTTTTTAGAAGCGCTACAAATCGGGCATTGAAAAAAGGGCCGAAGATGAGTTCTGCTCTCCAAGAAGACGCGTCCACAACACACGTTGTGTTGATTCGGGTAACGCTGAGCTTGGAGAGTTCGATAGAACGTGATGTTGGTCCTCATGCATCGCTTGAAAAAAATGTTGATGAAAGGCTTGGGTCTGTATCAAGGAATTTTGTTCACCAAGTGCATGAACGTTTGCCCTCCTTAACAGGCCATCCCTGGGTGCTGGGGTTGGAGCATTGCGTTTTTAGGCAAGAAGCATCCCAAGTGCATGGCCACTTTTACTTGTCTTTGAGTCAACCCGCTGTGATTGAAGAGAGGGCGGTGAAAGAAGCAAAGCATGTTCTTGGTGCATGTTTAAAAAAAGCCTTGCTCCTTGAAGTCGAAGCGCATGAACAAGCGATTGATTTGACGCATTTTGAGTTGTCACGGCTAAGTCAAATTTCTGACTTAAGAGGACATGCCTCATCAGAAAAACCGGTGATTCACTATGTGGTGCAGACGGATGTGGAGAGGGGTTGGGAGCTTGAAATCGATCGATGGTATGCGCAAGAGCATTTGCCTGGTTTGGCCAGCGTGCCGGGCTGTGTGTTTGCTAAGCGCTACGTGAACCTTGACGAAGGGCCCAAGTCATTTGCTTGCTATGGCTTGCGGAGTCAAGAAACCTTGAGCAGCCAAGAGTGGCTTGCTGTGCGAGCCACGAAGTGGGCCAGCCAGGCCAGACCACATTTCATCAACACCCGAAGGGACATCTTCTGCCACGTTTTGGCAAAGAGTTGAAAGCGATAGAGACTTAAGTATCGGGCTGTGCGCGTTGAAAACAAGGTCGTGATGCAAAACCCACCTTGTCTCCCCGCCCCTGAAGCAAACCCCATCCAACTTGTCAAAGTTTTCAGGCGAGTTTGACCGCCTTGATCATGGCCTTGGAGAGACTGCTGAGGTATCGATCCCCGGTTTTTGTGATACCAATGAATTTTGTACGGCGGTTGTCGCCTTCAAATTTGAGCTCCACCAAATTGGCTTGAAGCAAGGTATCGAGCTTGCGATGAATGGTCGCAGGTGAGGCGATGTGATTCAATGCCATCAAGTCGGAAACTGTGAGAGGCGTTTCTTTGAAGTGCTTGATAGCGATTTCATCCAAAAGCAATTTGGCCTCTGGATCGATGGAGATGCTTTCTTTAGCAGACAAGCCTTTTAGAACTTCTAAAAAACGAATATATTCGTGTGACATGATGTTGATTTAATATTTAATTTAAGCTATTTTATTACAGTTTATCGAGTTGATCAATTTTTTTTTGTATATAGGGTATTTTCACAATTGCTTTTAGTGCAAATGCACCAAGGATGACGCCATTGATGTCCCCTAAAATCATTTCAAAAAATTGCAATTGCCAAATGAGTGAATTGGGATCCATCAAGACCCAAACGAGATGGTGTACCAAGGCATTCGCAAACGAATAAATCAGACCCAAGATCAATAAATCTTTGGTGATTTTGGGGTCTACACTCCTGTTGCCGTACAACCTAAATAAAAGAATTGCAATCAAAGGCCCCAAGCCTGAGCACAATACATTTGCCACCCCAGAAAGATTCATCTCGTTGAGCAACGGCATAAGTAAAAGTCCCCCAATGAGGGTGGCCAAGGTACCAAAAAAAGACCCTAAAACCAAGACGTTGAGAAGTCTTAAAAATGCTGGTAAGTAAATGATTGAGATGTGTGAACTCAATGACAAATCTTTAAACAAAAAGAGATTGAGTTCATGCAGACCGACAAAGGCCACTGAAGACAAAACAACCAGGTTAAGTAGCATCGATTAAGATTATTCTTTTGATAATTTATTTTATTGCTAGGTGTTTGGTTTTTTCTTTCCCCCTAAGCCCTTTAGGGACTTTATTTTGCTGCTTCTTTGGAGCTTGGTAAGACCGCCTTGACCACGGAGGTGGTAGCGCTCACGCCAGTAGAAATGACGGCGACTGTTCCAGAGACAGCAGCGTCAGCGATGCTCAGCACGGAGCATGCACTCAGTGACAAGCAAAGAAGTGAACTCAGGTAGATGACTGTGTGCTTGAGCGTCTTGTGTCGAATTGCGTGCTCGTGGGTCAATTTGAAATTGGAGTTGCGCATAAAGAGCCTTCTTGGTTGGTTTAGTCTTTGAATGATAACCTTTTGTCCAATTGTTTTTTCAAAGGGTTCAACCTATGTTTTGGGTGCAAAAATCATCGATTTTGTACCTCCGCCATGACCAAGAGACGGCCACACTGGCTTTAAAAACGCTAAAATTAACGGTTTTGGAGGCCAAACCATGCGCCTGTTAGGTAAAGCTCTCACCTTTGATGATGTCTTGTTGGTGCCCGCTTATTCTGAGGTGTTGCCAAAAGACACGCGCTTAAGCACACAATTTTCCAGAAGAATTTCTCTCAACCTGCCCTTGGTTTCAGCAGCGATGGACACCGTCACCGAGGCAAGGCTTGCCATTGCCATTGCCCAAGAGGGGGGCATGGGCATCGTCCACAAGAACTTGACCCCGCAGCAACAAGCTCAAGAAGTCTCCAAAGTCAAACGCTACGAGAGCGGTGTGCTCAGAGACCCTGTGGTGATCACGCCCGATCACACGGTCAGTCAAGTCTTGGAACTTTCTGAGCAATTGGGCATTTCCGGTTTTCCGGTCTGTGATGGAGGACATGTCATTGGAATTGTCACGGGACGAGACTTGCGATTTGAAACCCGCCATGACATCAAGGTCAGTGAAATCATGACCCCTCAAGACAAGCTCATTACAGTGCCAGAGGGCACCACGCCACAACAGGCCAAGGCCTTGTTGAACAAGTTCAAGCTTGAGAGGCTTTTGGTCATTGACGAACATTTTGTTCTGAAGGGTTTGATCACGGTCAAAGACATCACCAAACAAACGAGTTTTCCCAACGCTGCACGTGACAGTTCAGGTCGCTTGAGAGTGGGTGCGGCAGTGGGTGTCGGGGAAGATACGATTGAACGGGTTCAATTGCTGGTCAAAGCTGGCGTGGATGCCATCGTTGTCGACACAGCTCATGGGCATAGTCAAGGCGTCTTGGATCGAGTTCGATGGTTAAAGCAAACTTATCCTGATGTGGATGTCGTAGGGGGAAATATTGCTACGGCTGCAGCTGCGCGTGATTTGGTCAAAGCGGGTGCGGATGCTGTCAAAGTGGGTATTGGGCCAGGATCCATATGTACAACCCGTATAGTCGCTGGTGTGGGGGTGCCCCAAATCACAGCCATTGACAATGTGGCTCAAGCCTTGATGGGCACAGGTGTTCCTTTGATTGCAGACGGTGGAATTCGCTACAGCGGTGACATTGCCAAGGCCATCGCAGCGGGGGCTTCTTGTGTCATGATGGGAGGTATTTTTGCGGGTACAGAGGAGTCTCCCGGCGAAGTGATTTTGTTCCAAGGAAGAAGCTATAAAAGTTACCGCGGAATGGGTAGCATTGGAGCCATGCAACAAGGCAGTGCAGACCGCTACTTTCAGGAATCCAGTCGAACCAATCCCAATGCGGACAAGTTGGTGCCTGAAGGCATTGAGGGACGTGTTCCTTACAAGGGGTCTATGGTTTCCATTGTTTACCAAATGGCAGGAGGCCTAAAGGCCAGCATGGGCTATTGTGGTTGTGCAGGAATTGAAGACTTGAAAGAGCGGGCTGAATTTGTAGAAATCACCACGGCTGGTATCCGTGAAAGCCATGTTCATGACGTTCAAATTACCAAAGAGTCCCCGAACTACCGCGCGGAATGATCGCCTACAGGGTTAAAAAACCAGACCTCTAAGTTGACTTGAAACAGTTGCAGCCTTAAGGATGCAGCACCTTTTTTGATTTTTGCCAACACACTCAAATGCAACACCAAACCATTTTAATTTTAGATTTTGGCTCTCAAGTCACGCAGTTGATTGCAAGACGTGTTCGCGAAGCCCATGTTTATTGCGAAGTGCATCCTTGCGATGTGACCGATGACTGGTTGATGGATTATGCAAAGACCCATCACTTAAAAGGCATCATCTTGTCCGGTTCACATGCCAGTGTGTATGAGGATTTGACCGACAAGGCGCCCGATGCCGCATTCACCCTTGGCGTTCCCGTTTTGGGTATTTGCTATGGCATGCAAACCATGGCCATGCAGTTAGGTGGTCGAGTTGAGAGTGGTCATACAAGGGAATTTGGCTATGCAGAAGTGCGCGCTCACGGTCACACCGATCTTTTGCGAGACATCTGTGATTTCGAGACCCCAGAAGGTCATGGCATGCTCAAAGTTTGGATGAGTCACGGTGATAAGGTCGTGGCCTTGCCAGACGGGTTCAAGGTCATGGCCAGCACACCCAATTGTCCCATCGCTGGTATGGCGGATGAGAGCAGGCATTTTTATGGTGTTCAGTTTCACCCTGAGGTGACCCATACGGTTTTAGGACAACAAATTCTAGAGCGTTTTGTGCTTGAGATCTGTGCAGTACGTGCGGACTGGGTGATGAAGAATCACGTTGAAGAGGCCATTAAAGGTATACGTGAGCAAGTGGGTTCTGAGGAGGTGATTTTAGGGCTATCTGGTGGCGTTGATTCCTCTGTTGCAGCAGCGCTCATTCACCGCGCCATTGGCGAACAATTGACATGTGTTTTTGTTGACCATGGACTACTTCGGCTCAATGAGGGTGACATGGTCATGGATATGTTCCAAGGTCAATTGAAGGCGAATGTGATTCGTGTCGATGCTAGTGAGTTATTTCTCAATGAATTAAAAGGCGTCGCAGACCCTGAGCAAAAGAGGAAAATCATCGGAAAAGAATTTGTGACGGTTTTTAAAGCTCAAGCAGATAAACTGAAGTCCACTGGCTCAAAAGGTGCAAAGTGGTTGGCACAAGGTACCATTTATCCTGATGTCATTGAGAGTGGTGGTGCTAAAAGTAAAAAGGCAGTCACCATCAAGAGTCACCACAACGTTGGAGGATTACCCGATCAATTGGGCCTCAAACTATTGGAGCCTTTGAGGGATTTGTTCAAGGACGAGGTGCGTGAATTAGGTGTTGCCTTGGGTTTGCCAAAAGAGATGGTGTACAGGCATCCATTTCCTGGGCCAGGTTTAGCCGTTCGAATTTTGGGTGAGGTCAAGGCGGAGTTTGCAGACTTGCTTAGACGTGCGGATCATATTTTTATAGAGGAATTGCGTGCCTATGTGGATCATGCCACTGGAAAATCTTGGTACGATCTAACATCACAAGCTTTTACTGTTTTCTTGCCGGTCAAAAGTGTTGGTGTAATGGGGGATGGCAGAACTTATGAGTACGTGGTCGCACTTAGAGCCGTGCAAACCTCAGATTTCATGACTGCAGATTGGGCAGAGTTGCCATATGGTCTACTTAAGAAAGTATCATCAAGAATTATCAATGAAGTAAGAGGGATTAATAGGGTGACCTATGATGTGAGTTCTAAGCCACCTGCAACCATAGAGTGGGAATAATGCTTTAAAAAAGTTTTATTAATCGTTTTTGCAATTGCTTTTTACAAGCAAAAGATTAAGATTGGTATATTCTCAGGAGATCAATAATGAGTATTTCAGAACTAATTGAAAAAGTTAAGAATCTGCCAAAAGAAAAACAAATTGAGGTCATGGACTTTGTGGAGTTCCTATCATCCAAGAAGATTCAAAGCGTTGAAAAAATACCGAATCTAGAAAATTCTCCCCTTAAAACATTCCGTACTAACCCTTTCATAGTTACTGGTTTTACTCCACTTACTAGGAATGAAGCAAATGAGCGCTAAAGATTTTGTAGACTCAAATGTATGGCTTTATTCTTTAATCAAAAGTCCAGAATCAGAGCGAAAAAATCAAAT
>Ga0209829_10000147_pt1 | contig 62111 bp, 48 predicted proteins | sample C_140205_EF_Meta_FD_187311 | JGI IMG/M metagenome (GOLD analysis project Ga0209829, IMG submission 187311) | Freshwater microbial communities from Lake Croche, Canada to study carbon cycling - C_140205_EF_MetaG (SPAdes) (version 2) | ecosystem: Environmental > Aquatic > Freshwater > Lake...
TTTTTTGTGCAAGCCGCTGGCGGTTCAGCGCGAAGAGGGAGGCGGGTAAGGGCATTGGTTTCATATGCAAATCGAGTCGCCGGCCTGAAGCTAGAGGTTTTATTTGGAAAAAATAAGGGAATTCCAATTTTTTGGCTGGGCAATCCGTGGTATGCGACGTTGAAAACATCTATGATCGGCCGGGCCGCGTGAAGGATTCGCACCCTGCCAACAGCCGCATGTTTCCAAACAAAGCGCCCGGCGTATCCCCGTCGGGTGGAGTGGCGCTGATAAAACCGGCCCTTCTTTTTTAGACGTGCGGTCCGCAGCTGCCCAGGGTGTTTTCCGATTCCCGCCCCTGAAGCCAGAGCCGGGCCTTTTCATAGCTTTTCTTGTGCAAATAATGCAGCAGGACGGGGGCGCTGTCGGAGGGCATCAAGCCGGTCAGCTCGTCCAGCCGCGTGAAAAGCGGCAGCAGGCTGGGCTTTGGCTGCGTTTGGGCCATGGATTTGATGGTCTGCTCCAGTTCGAGCAGGCATGTCAGCAGGGCGGCTTCGGTTTGATTGAGCATAGGGATTCTTATTTGGCCAGTAGCTTGGACACCCATTCGTCCAGCCCCACAAACTGGCCCATCAGATACCAGGCGGTAAAGAAACGTCCCAGACCGGTGAGCATTACCATCAGAAAGGTGCTCATCAAGAACAAGCCGAAAGCGTGGGACGGATCGGGTTTCATCATGCAGGGCAGGCCATAATAGAGAACCCTCACGGCGAGCATGATCCCCGCCGCCCAAGTCAGCCATGGACTCAAAGCCGGAAGGGCATCCAGGCTTTTGAGTAGGAGGAGCGGGCCCAACCCATAGGCGGCGGTGGCGAAGGTCTGATCTAAGTTGTGCCGGGCGTGAAAGGTTCCCCCAAGAGACATGATGAGCTTGGTCCAGAGGGAAAGGATGCCGATTAAGAGCAGGGCTTGGGTTGTTTCGAACATCAGGGACTGGGCTTGGGAGAAGACCATCGGCTGCGGAAAGGTTCCCCTCATCCGGGGCCAGTGCTGCAATCCGTAGCCTTCGGCCGCAGAAGCCAGCAGCAGCAGGGGCAGGAAATTTCCGAAGAAAACAACCGGCCACCGCCTCTTGGCAGAAGCGATGCCATTCCAAGTCGGGATTGGGCGCAGAATCAGCAGCAGGACCTTGATCATCTAAGCAATTGATACAGTTCCAAGTGCGGTCTGACAATGAAATAGCGACGGCATGCCGGCGGTCGGTCCGCCTGCCATCTCTTGATGTTGCGTTCACCCGGCCACGGTTTAAACTCAGGGCGTGAATCCAATGGTGTTTGCAAAAAAGATACGGGCCGCTTCTGCGGGGTGGCTGCTTCTGGTCGTCCTGCTTGCCGGGTGTGCCACGGCTCAAGTCAACTGGGCGGAGCGGGTGGGCTCTTACACGTGCGACCAGGCGGTGCTTGAGCTGGGGCCGCCGGATAAATCGGCCAAACTTCAGGACGGCACCCAGGTCATGGATTGGCTTACACGGCGGGGTGTCTCGCAGACCTATGTTTCCGGCGGCTTTTGGCGTGGGCCTTGGCACGGAGGAGGATTTTCCCCCGCTGTCACGGAGAGCTATTCCCCAAGCTATTATCTGCGCCTGACCTTCGGGCCCGACTCAAAATTAAGGGCCTCGAAACAGTTTGCCCGGTGATTCTCCTTCCGCCGTCCTGCGGCTCGTGATTAACTGGAAAAAATGAATGTGGACACCGGCATTTGGGGGAAGTTGACGCGCGTGCTGATCTTCCTCTTCTTCATTGCCTTGGTGCTCATTGTCGCCCAGTGGTACTTGCCCCTGATCAAGCAAAACGAGCGCAAACGCAAGGAAATCCTCCGCCTGGACACTCAAAATCAGCGCGAAGACGACACCAATCGCCAGCTCAAGTCGTCCATTGAAACCCTGCGCAACGATCCGGCCACGTTGGAAAGGATGGCCCGGGAAAAACTCGGCTACGCCAAACCAGGAGAAATAGTGGTCCGATTCGAACCGGTCATCACCAACCGCATCCCCGGGCGGCCCTGAAGGTTCAGTGCCCCGCCCCCTCTCTTCGGCCTGACGTCCCGCGGGCGGCGCCGCTCACACCTTCATGATTTCAATTTCCTTGGCCGCCAGGTGCTTGTCGATCTTGCCGATGTATTCGTCGGTGAGCTTTTGAAGGTCCTTTTCCGCCTGCTTCCCGTCGTCTTCGGTCACACCGCTGTCATGCCCGTGTTTTTTGAGCAAGTCCATGGTGTCGCGCCGGACATGCCGGATGGCAACACGGGCGTCCTCGGCCATTTTCTTGATGATCTTCACGAACTCCAAGCGCCGCTCCTGGCTCAGTTCGGGAAAGAATATTCGCAGCATCCGCCCTTGGACCGCCCCGGAAAGCCCAAGGTTGCTTTTCTGAATCGCCTTTTCAATCGGCTGCAGCGACGTGGCGTCCCAAGGCTGGATGGCCAGGGTGCGCGGCTCAGGGGTGGTGATGCCGGCCAGTTCGCGGATGCGCATTTGGGAGCCGTAAATTTCCACCAGAATGTTTTCCACGAGGCTGGCTGACGCCTTGCCCGTGCGCACCCCGGCAAACTCGTTGACCACCACCTGCTCGGTCTTGGTCATCTTCTCTTCGGCTTCCAATAAGAAATCATCAAGTGCCATAGTTTCCAAAAACGTTACCAAAGCCCCGCCCGACTGTATAGGCGCAATCGCCGGTCGGAATTCCAAGTCGAAACGCGGTCCCGATCAGGCCCGCGGATGCGCTTGATCGTAGGCCCGCTTGAGCCGGTCGGTGGTCAGGTGCGTGTAAACCTGGGTGGTCACCAGATTGGCATGGCCAAGCAGCTCCTGCACGCTGCGCAGATCCGCTCCCGCATCCAGAAGATGGGTGGCGTAGCTGTGCCTGAGCTTGTGCGGGGTCAGGGCCGGATCCAGCCCCGCCGTGGCGAGATGTTTTTTGAGCCGGCGCTGCAACACGCGGGGTGCCACCGGCAGGGGGCATTCGCGCTCCGTCAGAAACACGGGGGCAACCCCCGCCGGCCGCTCCGGCAGCAGCTTCCAGTAAAATTCTATCGCCCTGAGCGCCGGCCCGCCAATTGGCACCAGACGCTCCTTTTTGCCCTTGCCCCGCACCCGCACCAGTTGCTCCCGCCAGTCGATATCCCCGGCCCGCAGCCCGCTCAGTTCGCTGACACGCAAGCCGCAGGAGTAGATCGTCTCCAGAATGGCCACGTCACGCAGGCAAATGCTTTTGAAAATCTTACGGCCGCGCCTTTTTTTCGGTTCGTCCTTGAGAGGGGCCAGAGGCGCTTCCAGCAGGAGGCTCATCTGTTCGGCCGTCAGGTATTTTGGCAGGCGCTTGACGAGCTTGGGCAGGGCAATGTTCTTGATCGGAGAGCCGGTCACCGCCCTCCGACGGACGAGGAATTTATAGAAAGTCCGCAGCGCGGAAAAACGCAGTTGAATCGGCGAGCGGCCCAGCTTTTTCCGGCCCAGAAACCGGAGGTAGGCGCGGAAATCATCGCGCTGTAATTCTTCCCATACAGGCGCCTTGCTCCGGTCGTCCTGATGCCATCTGGAAAAATCAGCCAGCGCCGATCGGTAGTTGCGCCGGGTGTAAATCGACGCCCCACGGTCCGATTCCAGATGGGCCAGAAACCTCTCGATCCACGGATCCGTTGCCAGCACCTGAGATTGTTCCGTTTCACTCACGCCCTTGAAATACAGCATCCCAAGGGGATCGGGAAGTTGCAAAAACACTCCTGTTTGCAGAAATTCGCGCCACTCGCATCTCTGCAACCACTGTCCACCGGCCTTCAATCCTCACTTTTCCGGCGGCACACGGTAGAAATTATTGATCGGATCGCTGGCTTTGACAGACGGCTCAAACGTATCCGCCCGGCAAACTCATCTATGCGGAGTGAGCGGGGGCGCAAGACTGGGCGGGATGAAATCCAAATCCATCCGCTTCGCCGGGCTCCAAGGCGTGCGACTATCCGTTGCGGATCTGGGCTCGGCCGGGAGTGTTTTTGGCCAACAACAGGTGGAGGTGGACAACAATCTGGCTCAGAATGCCATACCGTCCAGCGGCGTTGGGTCGCAAGAACTGGCTGCACATTGAGGGGACGGGAGAGCCGGTCCGAAGATCGCGGCGATTCTGAGCGTGTTGGCGACCTGTCAGCGACTGGTTATTTCAGCGCGGGAATATTATTATTGGTTGTTTTGCCCCGGATTGGAACCTCGAGGATTGCCGAGGTGAAAAACCTCGCACGGCAAGCCTGGGTCAGGTCGCGAGGCAAGACCTCTCTGCCGACTTGAGGCAGGACCGGCACGCTGTGGCGTTTTGTAAACTTGTTCACCTCGGATGCGCCCCCTTTAAAATCGCCTCTCGGCTCGGTGGATGATGCGGTGTTCGTCGTCGTGCCACTTCTTTCTTAATTGCATCGAAGCCCGTTTATTTGATGAACGGATGTCATGGAATAGCCGGTATGAACTCAATGGGGCAAAGACTGCTGTGCCGCCGCCGCCAAAATTCTCTTTGAATTCCGGCGCGGTCCCCGTCAACATGAGATATTGTATCAGCCGCACTGGACCAAACCGCGGCGATCACACTTTACATGAAACGCACGCATCATTGCAACGAACTGCGCCCGACCCATATTGGGCAGACCGTCACCCTCTCCGGCTGGGTCCATTCCCGCCGCGATCTGGGAGGGCTCATCTTCATCGACGTCCGTGACCGCGAGGGTCGGACACAGACGGTGTTTGATCCGTCGGATTTGGCGAAGGAACTCTTTGAACAGGCCGCCGCTCTGCGCAGCGAGTGCGTTGTGAGCCTGACCGGCAAGGTCCGCCAGCGGCCGGCTGGCACGAACAACGCCAAAATCCCCACCGGCGAAATCGAGGTGGGCATCACCGCGCTGGAGGTTTTGAACATGGCCGAAGTGCTGCCTTTTCCGGTGGACGATCCGGAGATTGCCAGCAAGGTGAACGAGGAGCTGCGTCTGCAGTATCGCTATCTGGATCTGCGCCGGCCGGAGATGGCGCGTAATTTGCGCGTCCGCAGCAAGGTGGCCATAGCCACCCGGCAGTTCATGGACGAGCAAGGGTTTCTGGAGGTTGAAACGCCCACGTTGTTCAAGTCCACCCCCGAAGGCGCGAGGGAATTTCTTGTGCCCAACCGGCGCGATCCGGGTACGTTCTACGCCCTGCCGCAGTCGCCGCAGCAGTTCAAGCAAATCCTCATGGTGGCGGGGGTGGAGAAGTATTTTCAGCTGGCCCGGTGCTACCGCGACGAGGATTTGCGCGCCGACCGGCAGCCTGAGTTCACCCAGGTGGACATCGAGATGTCGTTCATCGACCGGGAGGATATTTATTCGTTGATTGAGGGTTTGCTGAAGCGGGTTTGGAAGACGGCCTTGAACATGGAGGTGGCAACGCCCTTCAAGAGGATCAGTTTCGAGGAGGCCCTCAACCGATATGGCATCGACAAGCCTGACACCCGGTTCGGCATGGAGCTGGTGGATTTCAGCGAGGAGTTCAAGACCAGCACGTTCAAGGTTTTTAGCGGAGCCATTGCCAACGGCGGCGTGGTCAAGGCGATCAATGCCCGCGGCCTTGCCGGGGCTACGCAGGGGCAGCTTGAGACCATGACGGAATACGCCAAGGGTTTTGGGGCGAAGGGGCTTGCGTTCATCAAGGTGGAGAACGGGGAATGGAAGTCGCCGATCGTGAAGTTTTTTAGCGAGGCGGAGAAGGCGGCACTGGTGGCCAAGCTGGAGATTCAGGAAGGGGACTTGATTTTGTTTGCAGCCGACCAGTGGCTGACGGCCTGCGAGATTCTGGGCAAGATCCGGCTTTATTGCGCGGAGGTTTTGAAAGGGCAGGGGAAGCTGGCGATTGATCCGGCGCAGTTCAATTTTCTGTGGGTGATCGAGTTTCCGCTGCTCGGGTTTGATCGCGAGCAGAACCGCTGGTATTCCAGTCACCATCCCTTCACCGCCCCTGTGTCCGAGGATATTCCCCTGCTCAAGGCGGATCCCAAGAAGGTTCGAGGGCAGCATTATGACATTGTAGTTAACGGGGTTGAGTTGGGTGGCGGGTCCATCCGCATTCACCAGCCGGACGTGCAGCGGACGATTTTCGAGGAGCTGCTGCAGATTCCGTCGGAGATGGTGAAGGCGCGGTTTGGGTATATGCTGGAGGCCTTCAAATTCGGGGCGCCGCCGCATGGCGGGATAGCGCTTGGATTTGACCGGTTGCTGGCCATTCTGTGCGGCACGACCAGCATTCGGGATGTGATTGCCTTTCCGAAAACGGCCAAGGGAACGGACCTGATGACTGATTCTCCGAGCACGGTGGAGCCCAAGCAGCTCAGGGATCTGCATATTGAGCTGCGTGCGGCGAAGAAGGAATAGGCGGGCGGCGGGGTGATGTTGTCTTGAATTTGGGCATGTGTTCAAATTCTGGCTGGATTGTGATGGTGGATTGACTAGGCTGCGATGAGAATGAATAGAGCGCCGTTGATTTTGATCTCGCCCAGCATTGAGCCGGCAGGGGTGGAATTCGGTGATCGTTCGGTCAGTCTCTCCGAACCCTATGCCCGGGCTGTAATGGCCGCGGAGGGCATACCGGTGATTGGTCCCGCCGGATTGGATCGGTCGTCCATCGCGGAGTGCGTGCGTCGCTGTGACGGGGTGCTGCTGAGCGGCGGTGATGATGTCGAACCAGAATTGTATCGGGACCGTTTGTCTGCCCGGTTGCGCAAGACCGTGGAGACAACGCCTGACGAGGGCGAACGGACGTTGCGGGAGCTTTATTTGATCGACGAGGTTTTTCGTCAGCGCAAGCCAACGCTTGCCATTTGCCGGGGAAGCCAGTTGTTGAATGTGGCCTTGGGCGGAACCCTCGTGGTGGATATAGAGCAAGAGGTGCGGGGCGCGTTGAATCACCGGCGCATGGATCGTAGAAGCGATGTGGTGCATGAGATTGCGCTGGAGCCCGGCTCGGTGTTGGCGGACATATCCGGGAAGGTTACTTTGGCGGTCAACAGTACGCATCACCAAGCGGTGGGCGGCTTGGCGGGTGCGCTGCAGTTGAGCGGGGCCAGTTCCGATGGTGTGGTGGAATCCATAGAGTTGAGGCCCCGGTTTCGTCACTGGCTGCCGTTTCTGGTGGCGGTTCAGTATCATCCGGAGCGGTTGGCCGACCGGTATCCGGAGCATGCGGCGCTTTTCCGGGCGTTCGTTCAGGCCTGCATTCGGGACAGATGCAAACAGAAAAATCAAAGCTTATGAAAGGCAAGATACTTATCGTCGATGACGAAGCCGGTGTGAGGGATGTTTTAACCAACATTCTCAGCGGCCTCTACTCCGTCAGCGAGGCGGCCAACGGTGCGGCGCTTAAGGCTGCGTTTGCCGGTCCGCAGCCCGATGTTGTCCTGCTGGATCTGGCCTTACAGGATGCCAGCGGTCTGGATTTGCTGCCGCTGATCAAGCGGCAGTGGGGCGGTACGGAGGTGGTTGTGCTTACGGGCAATGCCACGTTTGAGGCTGCCATTGAGGCGACCAAGCGGGGAGCGTTTCATTTCCTGAGCAAGCCCTTCGATATGCAAGGCCTGCTGGTTACTGTCGAGCGCGCTCTGGAGCAGCAGCAGCAAAAGCAGGAAAGCATCTCGCTTCGCAACGCTCTGGCCACGATGACCGGGGTGTCCACCCCGGTTTTTCAGAGCGCCATCATGCAGTCCGTGGTCCGCACAGTTGAACGCGTGGCCCCCAGCGACGTGTCCATCCTGATCACCGGCGAGAGCGGTACGGGCAAAGAGGTCATCTCGGACTTGATCCACGCGATGAGCACTCGCAGCAAGGGGAAGATCATTAAAATCAATTGCGCCGCGCTGCCCCGGGAGCTGATTGAGAGCGAGCTGTTCGGCTCGGTCAGAGGCGCCTTCACCGGTGCCCTTTCGGATCGGGAGGGCCTGTTCCGGCAGGCCGAGGGAGGAACCCTCTTTCTGGATGAAATTTCCGAGATGCCGATCGATACCCAGAGCAAGCTGCTGCGGGTCCTGCAGGATCAGGAGGTCCGACCGGTTGGCAGCAAGGTCAGTTTCAAGACCAACTGCCGTCTTGTCGCTGCCACCAACCGCCAGCCGGAGGAGGCCATCAAAGACGGGAAGATGCGCGAGGATCTGTACTATCGCATCAGTGCCATCTCGGTGCATTTGCCCCCGCTGCGCGAGCGCCGCGACGACATCATGCCCCTGGCCAATGTTTTTCTTAAACGTTTTGTAGCCCAGGCCAACCGGCCCATCCGCGGATTCACTCCCGCTGCGATTGAGCGGTTGACCAGCTTTGAATGGCCCGGCAATGTGCGCCAGTTGCAGAATCAGATTCAGCGCGCCGTGCTGCTGTGTGAGGGCAACGAAATCGACGCCGCGGATTTTTCCATCGCCAGCGTCCGGAACGAGGCGGGCGATGCCCAAGATACCAATTTCACTTTGCTCGAGGGGGTCGAGCGCAATGCCATTAGCCAGATGCTCAAGGAAACCGGCGGCAACAAGGTTGAAACCGCCAAGCGCCTGGGCATCGGGCGTCAGACCCTCTACAACAAAATCAAGGCCTACGGCTTGGAAGGCTGAGGCTAAGGGCAGCCGGGGTAGCGGTTCCCTCCCCTGCCCAAGCGGGGAAAGTGGGGGCCGCAGGCCGGGTTAGGGGAGATTCTCGGACAAACCACCTCTGCCGGGTCTGCGGGGTTTTGTATTTATTTTAGGACGCCATTTTATAGTCATGCCGGGCCTCTGGCGCTTGAAAGGCATAACAGAAATGGTAAGCGGCAATAGCAAGGCGCCAGGTTTTGTGGGTTTTTTCTGCAAGTGGTCTTTTTCGGTTTGCGGAGTGCGCCCGTCCCGGGCGCGGCAACCATCGTCCCCGTAAGCGTAAGCTTTTGGCCCTTCGCGCTCTACGCTCAGCCTACTTGCGCCGGCGTCCACAGGGCACTGCCGCGAAAGCCATAATGACCTTCGAGCTCTGCTTTTTGCTCCTTCAGATTTTGGGTTTGTCTATGAAGTTCCAGAGGAGCGACCTGTTTATAGGCAACCTACCCCTAACCCCGACCATCTTCTCGCCGGGCGGAGAAAGAATTCTCCCAATAAAAAAATCGCGCGTTGCCCCCGAACCTGACAAGGTTTTGGCAACCGAAATCCGCCCGCGACGCAAGCTCTTCCAAAAAAGGCTTAACAATCATCGCAACCAGTTCTAATCGAGTAGAGGTTCCTGGAGAGGGGGAGGTTGATCCTTGAGCGATTTGATTTTCGGTGTCGCTTGCTGTCGCAAGCGGGGTATGGTTGGTGTTTTGCCCTTCGTTTTGCGGGCTTGACGGTCTTCATCCTGCTCTTAATCATCTCCATGACGAATGGGTTGTTTGGGAATGGTTCATTTCGTATGGCGAAAAAAAAGATTGTGGATTCCGGTTCAAAGGTGGTCAACGGCTTGGGATCATTGACATCCGACCCGGTGTTGGCTATGGGGTTCAAAAAGGGGCACCCCCGTAAAAAGCGCGCAATTCGATCCATCCCGGCTCCTGTCTCGTCCGCCGCGAGTGCCCCTTCGTCGGATTGGACTGCCGAGAAGGGGGGCAACCGGTTGATCAGCGAGGTAGTCAAGGACCTGATTCTGTTGGCGCATGAGCAGGGGCATGTGACAGTCGACGACATCACTGAGGCGCTGGCTGAGGCTTGTGTCGGTCCGGAGGGTTTGAAGGAGGTGCAGACCCAGCTCCACCAGCTTGAGGTGGAAATTGTGGATTCGGGCGATCCGGGAGGGGGGCAATTGGAGGATCCGGTTGCGGACCGGGACCGGCTCGACATCCTCGACGACCCGGTGAGGATGTATCTCAAGCAAATGGGGCAGGTGCCGCTGCTGACCCGGGAACAGGAGGTGGAGGTGTCCAAGCGGATTGAGACGGCGGAGGAAGAGGTGAAGCGAATTGTGCGCCGTTTGGGTTTCGCCGCTAAGGAACATCTCGCATTGGCGGAAAGATTACTCTCCGATCCCCCTCGCGAAAGGTTTGATCGGGTCGTGTTGGATCAAAAGCTTGAAGACCGTTCCGGCCACCTGAGGCTTTTGGGGCGATTGGTTGCGCAGGTTCGTGAAATGGACCGGGCGGTGGATGCCGCCTATCTGGAATGGGCGGGCGGTGCGGGCGGCCATGAGGCGGCGGAGTTGATGTCCCGGTTTCATGCGGCCGACCTCAAATTGCAGGGCTCTTTCGAGCGGTTCGCACTGAAACCGAAAATCATCGAGGAAATCGCGGTTGTGGCGGAGAATATCCACGACAAGATCCAGTCCAGCCTGCGCAATGTGGAGGTCCTGAAAAGCCAGCCCGATTCCCTGGGGCGTCAGACCCTTCTTGATGCTGAGGAGATCAAGCTCCGGTCGTTGGAACAATTCGTGCGGATGTCCCGGGGGGATTATCTGGATGCTTTCAGCCGCTTGAAGCAGTTCACCGCGCAAGCCCATGCGGCCAAAACCGAAATGGTCGAGGCCAACTTGCGCCTGGTCATCTCCATCGCCAAGAAACACACCAACCGGGGCCTTTCCTTTCTGGATCTGGTGCAGGAGGGCAATCTGGGATTGATGAAGGCCGTGGAAAAGTTCGAATACCGGCGCGGCTATAAATTCTCAACCTATTCCACCTGGTGGATTCGTCAGTCCATCACCCGCGCTCTGGCCGATCAGGCCCGGACCATCCGGATCCCTGTGCACATGATCGAAGTCATCAACAAGTTGATGCGCGTTCAAAAGCGTTTGCAACAGGATTACGGTCGGGAACCCACGCCGGAGGAGATTGCCGAGCAGATTCAGCTTCCGGTGGCCCGGGTGCGGGCCATTCTCAAAATGGCTCAGCAGCCCATCTCACTTCAAGCTCCCGTGGGGGACGGGGAGGATGCCAACGTCGGGGATTTCATCGAGGACCGGTCGGTGGAGAGTCCCTTTGATTTGGTCGGGTTTAGTCTTTTGAAGGACAAGCTTGGAGGGGTTCTGGCCAGTCTGAATGAACGCGAGCGGATGGTTTTGGAACTGCGCTTCGGGTTGGGGGAAGGCGGGGGGCGCACGCTTGAGGAGGTGGGCCGGCATTTCAGGGTGACCCGCGAGCGGATTCGGCAGATTGAGGCCAAGGCGCTGCGGAAGATGCGCCATCCCAGCCGCTTGCGACATTTACACGGGTTTCTAACGGCTGAAAAAAATGCGGAATAGCCGCAGGCCCGGGAGGGGGGCGAAAGGCGGAAAACCGGCGGCCGGCGGAGAAGAAAGAAGCGGCAAGTGATCGACCGGCTTAAAATCAAATCCGCGGTCATGTGGTTTTGGTCGTCTGAAAGACAGGGGCTATGCGGGGTTTCTCGCGGGCTGCGGGTTGGCCGGTTGTCTGACTGCGATGTATCGGCGCGGTGAGTGTTCCAAGAAAATCCAGGGTTGCTTGCGGACGGTTGGGTGAGTCCATAAAGGTTGGCCTTTTCGTCAGTCCGAGGCTGACAGGCCAATGGGATTTGATAAGCTGGGGCCGCCATATAATGAATGCGATGCCGCCCATGCCCACAGTTGTCCTTGCCACCCGCAATGCCCACAAGGTGCTTGAAATCCGCGCATTGCTCGGTCAGGCGTTGAGCTGCCTGACACTCAACGATTTTCCGGAGGCGCCTGATGTGGTGGAGGATGCCGGCAGCTTTGCTGGGAATGCGACCAAGAAAGCCGTTGAGCTGGCTTGGTGGTTGGCCTGTTTGCCGAAAACGGAAGGGGGTGGGCGCTCTTTGCTGGTTCTGGCCGATGATTCCGGTTTGGAGGTCGATGCTTTGAATGGTGCGCCAGGGGTCTTTTCCGCCCGGTTTTCCGCCCCAGACGGGAGTGGAAACGCTCCGGATGCAGACAACAACGCGAAGCTGCTTCGGCTGCTTCAGGGCGTTCCTTCCGCCAGCCGGACGGCGCGGTTCCGTTGCGTGATTGCGCTGACGCGGGTTCCGGATTTTTTTGGTGGTGCGGCCGGGAAGCGGATGGGTGATTTGCAGGCGGTGACCCGTGTTTTTGAGGGGGTTTGTGAGGGGCGGATTGAGGCGGCGGCCCGGGGGCAAGGCGGGTTTGGTTACGATCCGCTCTTTGTTCCGGACGGTTTTGAGCAGTGCTTTGCCGAGCTGGGCGGGGAGGTGAAGAACCGGATCAGCCACCGCGCCCGGGCTTTGGAAAAACTCCGTGTGGCAGGGGTTTGATTTTGCGCTGCCTCTTCGGCTATCCGCCTTCCGGGTCTGGATGAGGTTGGCTTTTCGGGTTTGGCATGGCTTTGCGTTTGACTCCCGGATCCGCCCGAATAATATGGACTCGCGATGAGCAATTTGAACCTTCTGCTTAAGTGGATGCTAACGGGCAGCATGGCGGTGGGGTTCTGATGCGTTGTTGTTTTTCAAACCCACTGCCGAAGCGGCGGTGGGTTTTTTTGTTTGCCCGGCCGTCGCGGGTTAATTAAGTAAAAGGCCAAGACTCATGCTGAAAGATCCGTCACAGAAATATCGGCCGTTTCCGCCGGTCTCGTTGCCCGACCGGCAGTGGCCCGAGCGCATTCTCAGCGCCGCGCCTCGCTGGTGTAGCGTGGACCTGCGCGATGGCAACCAGGCTCTGGCCGTGCCGATGAACGTGTCGCAGAAACTCGAGCTTTTCCAGACTCTAGTTAAAATCGGGTTCAAGGAGATCGAGGTGGGCTTCCCATCGGCGTCCAACACGGAGTTTGCCTTCAACCGCCGGCTCGTTGAGGAGGGGCGCGTTCCGGAGGACGTCTGGCTCCAGGTGCTGGTGCAGGCGCGGGAAGATTTGATTGAACGCACCTTTGATTCCTTGGTTGGGGCCAAGCGGGCGATCATCCATATGTACAACTCCACCTCCCCGGCCCAGCGCCGCGTGGTCTTCGGCAAGTCGAAGGAGGAGATCAAGGCCATTGCGGTGCATGGGGCAAAGCTGATCCGGGACCGTTTGCCCCGGTTGCAGGGGACCGAGGTCCAGCTCGAGTATTCGCCGGAGAGTTTTTCGGCAACCGAGGTGGGGTTTGCCAAGGAGATTTCCGAGGCGGTGATGGAGGTGTGGCAGCCGACGGCGGAGCGGAAGATGATTTTGAACCTGCCCGACACGGTGGAAGTGGCGACGCCCAATGTGTATGCCGACCAGATAGAATGGATGTGCCGGAACATTAAGAACCGGGAAGCTTTGATCCTGAGTCTGCACACGCACAACGACCGTTCGACAGGTGTGGCGGCGACTGAGCTGGGGCTGCTTGCCGGGGCCGATCGAGTGGAGGGGACGCTTTTTGGCAACGGCGAGCGGACGGGGAATCTGGATCTTGTGACGCTGGCCCTGAACCTCTACATGCAGGGGGTGAGTCCGCAACTGGAGCTGGGAAATCTCAACGCCATCCGCGAGGTGTATGAGCGTTGCACCGGGATGAGTGTGCCGCCGCGCCAGCCGTATGCCGGGGAATTGGTGTTCAGCGCCTTCAGCGGCTCGCATCAGGACGCCATCAAGAAGGGGCTGGCGGAATGGTCGCGGGGACAGCGCACGCATTGGGACGTGCCGTATCTGACGATCGACCCGGCGGACATCGGGAGGGAATATCGCGAAGTGATCCGGGTTAATTCCCAGTCAGGCAAGGGCGGGGTGGCGTATTTGCTGGAGAGCGAGTTTGGCATTGAGCTGCCCAAGGACATGCAGCGGGAGTTTGGGCCGATTGCCAACGATGCCGTGGACCGCTTGGGCCGCGAAGTCAGCGGGGCGGAGTTGAAGGCTATGTTCTGGGGCGAGTATGTTGAGCGTTCGGCACCCTGGCGTTTGGAGTCGTTTGAGGCGGAGAGCAAGAATGGCATGGTCCGGTGTCACGCGGTGCTGTTGCAGGACGGGCAGCCGGTGGCGTTGGCCGGGGAGGGCAACGGGCCGTTGGCGGCGCTGGTTCATGGGTTTGGACAGTGCGGAGTGCCCCGCTTTGAGATTGCGAATTACAGCGAGCATTCATTGGGATCCGGGGAGGCCGCCGCGGCCATCGCCTATATCCAGTTGAAATGGTCCGGGGGCCGGACCCTGTGGGGGGCCGGGGTGGATACAAACATTGAGCTGGCGTCCGTGCGTGCCGTGCTGAGCGCCTTGAATCGCAGCTGCGTTTGAACTTTTCATCGGACCCGGATCCGGATTAAGGTTGATTCGATTATGAAAAGATATGGAGTCTGTTTTTTCCTCACGTTGGCGCTGGTTTGGCCCGGGCCGATTCGCTCCCAACCTGCCGTGTCTCCCGCCGCGGTGCCGGCTCCCGCCGCCAAGGGGCTGGATGGTGTGATCTGCTGGGACGCCTCCAGCAAGCGCGTCACCGTCAATGCCGGAACACCCGAGGCTCATTACGTTTTCAATCTCACCAATATCTCCAGCGCCAATGTGGTCATCAACAGCGCTGTGGGATCGTGCGGTTGCACGGTGGCCCGATTGCCCGTCCAGCCTTGGACTCTGGGGCCCGGTTCCAACGGCCAGATCAATGTCACCATGAACCTTGCGGGCAAGTCCGGCACGGTCCCCAAGATTGTCACGGTCAGCACCGATCGTGGGAACACCCAGCTCTCAGTCACGACGACGATTGTGCCCGCGTCGGAGGCGCCCGGAGCGGCGGCGGGCATGGACCGCTCTTCCAACCAGAAACTGGCGCTTGCCGACCGGCAGGCGGTTTTCAAGGGCGATTGCGCCCGCTGCCATGTTCTGCCCACCGTGGGAAAGATGGGGGCTGAACTCTATCAAGCGGCCTGTGGCATCTGTCACGAGGCGTTGAACCGGGCTTCCATGGTTCCCAATTTGCACGCCCTCAACAAGCCGACCGACTCGGAGTATTGGAGGAACTGGATTGCGCAGGGCAAACCCGGCAGCCTCATGCCTGCTTTCAGCATGGCCCAAGGCGGGGTTTTGACCGACGATCAAATCGGTTCGCTGGCGACTTATCTTTCGGCCGCCATTCCGTCGCGGCCCGCCGTGCCGGCGTTTAGACTTCCCTCGCAGCATTGATCCTTCCGGCACCCGGCGGGATGTCTGTTGTGTTCGTTCGCCCGGCAGCCCCAAATCATGACCGCCCGTCTTCAGGTCCGTTCGCAGCGCCAAGCGATGGACTGGAGTCTGGCGCTGGTCAGTCAGGGCATTGAGACCACGATTGAATTTTCGGCTGAAGCCGGTTGGGGGTTGCTCCTCCACGAAGAGGAATATGACCGGGCCGTGGCTGTGGTGCGGCTGTATCGGAGTGAAAATCTTAGGCGTCCCTGGCACCGCCGGATCGGTTCCCACGGCTTTTTTTTCGACTGGGGTGCTCTGGCTTGGGTGCTGGTTCTGGCGGTTTTTTTCCAACTCAGCGAGAGCAGTCCGGACTTGCGCAGTGCCGGGGTGATGGATTCCGTCAAGGCTTCGCACGGGCAATGGTGGCGGATGTTCACGGCTATTTATCTCCATGCGGATCTGGGGCATCTGGCCGCCAATGCGAGTCTGGGTCTTATTTTTCTGGGGTTGGCCATGGGCCGGTATGGGACCGGGGTTGGCTTGCTGGCCTCGCTTCTGACCGGAGCGGGGGGCAACGCCCTGGCTTGGTTTACAGATCAGGCCCATCGCAGTCTGGGGGCATCGGGCGTGGTGATGGGGGCCTTGGGACTTCTAACGGCCCCGCCGCTCTTTGGATGGCGGCGCGATCCGCGTTGGCGGCAGCATTTGCTGGGGGGATTTGCCGTGGGTGGGATGTTGTTTGTATTGCTGGGGTTGAGCCCCGGATCGGATGTGGTGGCGCATTTCGGGGGCTTTGTGACCGGGCTTTTTCTGGGGGGGATGCTTTTGCTGGAGCCGCGGTGGGCCGGCCGGGGCGTGGTGAGTTTTCTGGCAGGATCCGTTTTTTGTCTGCTGACTTTGTTGACCTGGTGGTTGGCGTTGCGGGCAGGATTATAGCCAGCAGGGTCGCTGTGCTGCCCCAGAGGAGCGGCCCGCAAAAGAGCGGTTCAAGGACTGGTGGGGCGTCCAAAATCTTTACCTATTGAATTTGCGGCAAGGGCTTTTAATTTCACGGAGGACTTTGTCAATGCAAGGGCTTTATTTGGAGTGGATGCTTTGGGAGCGGCCGGGCTGATGGGTTTAATCCGCGGGGCGGGCGGCTTAAAAACTTTGACGCATCGTCCGCGGTTTCCTACCTTTAGGGGCTTTTCAAAAGCGAACATGATTGGCTTTATTTTTAAGAAGATCATCGGCTCAAAGAATGAGCGCGAGTTGAAGCAACTCCGGCCGCTGGTGGGCCGGATCAATGCCTTGGAGAAGGAGTTGCAGGCGCTGCCGGACGAGGCTTTGCGCGGCAAGACCGCCGCGTGGAAGGCGGAGCTGTGCCAGATTGCCGATAACGATCAGCTCGCGAAACGTCTGGGTGAGATTTTGCCGGAGGCCTTTGCGGTGGTCAAGAACACCTGCCGCCGCCTCTGCGGCCGGGATGTCCCGGTGCGCGGGCATTTTCTCAGGTGGGAAATGGTGCCCTTTGACGTGCAGCTCATCGGCGGCATGGGGTTGCACAAGGGCAAGATTGCGGAAATGGCCACCGGCGAAGGCAAAACGCTCGTCGGCACGCTCCCGGTTTTCCTCAACGCCTTGACAGGGCGCGGCGTTCATGTGGTGACGGTGAACGATTATCTGGCCGCCCGCGACAGCGAATGGATGGGCGCCGTCTACCAGTTTCTGGGCCTGACGGTTGGTTGCATTCTCCATGACCAGTCCCCGGATGTGCGCCGGCAGCAATACGCCTGCGACATCACCTACGGCACCAATGCGGAATTCGGCTTTGACTACCTGCGCGACAACGGGATGGCCCAGAAGCGCGAGCATCAGGTGCAGCGCGGTCATTATTTCGCCATCGTCGACGAGGTGGACTCCATCCTGATTGACGAGGCCCGCACGCCGCTGATCATCAGCGGTCCAGCGGTGATCACGTATGACGAGCAATACGGCGCTTTCAAGCCTCAGGTCGAGTCTCTTTTCCACGCCCAGGAGCGGTTGTGCCAGCGGTTCCTCAATGAGGCCGTGGAGCTGATCAAGAAGCTGCATCCCGCCGACGGATCCAATCCCAAGGACCGCGAGGCGTTGGAGAAGGAAATCGGCCTGCTCCTCTTCCGGGTGAAAACGGGCACTCCGCGCTCGGATGCGCTGATGAAAGTGCTGGAGAATCCGGAGAATCTCCGTTTGATGAACGCGGCGGAATTGCAGCTGCATGCGGACCAGAAAAAGGTGGAGCTTTACGCCGAGAAGGAACAGTTGCTCTTTGCGATCGAGGAGAAGAGCAATGAAGCCGATCTGAGCGAGCGGGGGCGCAATTTTCTCAGCCCCAAGGATCCGGACGCCTTCATGTTGCCGGACCTGACGACGGCGCTGCACGAGATTGACACTGGAGCCGAGACCGATGCCCGCAAGCGCCTGGAAGCCAAGACCAAACTCCAGCAGGAGTTCGAGGCCAAAGCCCAGCGCATCCATGCCATTTCCCAGCTCCTCAAAGCCTACTGCCTCTATCAGCGTGATGTTCAATATGTTGTTCAGGACAACAAGGTCATCATCGTCGATGAGAACACCGGTCGTTTGATGGCGGGCCGGCGCTGGAGCGACGGGTTGCATCAGGCTGTGGAGGCCAAGGAAGGGGTCGCCATTGAGCGGGAGACCCAGACGCTGGCCACGATCACGATCCAGAATTATTTCCGCCTGTATTCCAAGCTGGCGGGCATGACCGGCACCGCGGAGACCGAGGCGCAGGAGTTTTTTGATATTTACAAGCTGGGGGTGCTAGTCATTCCAACCAACCGGCCGATCGGGCGCAAGGACGCCAACGACTCGGTCTACAAGACCCGGCGCGAGAAATACGCCGCGGTGCTCAACGAGATCAAGACCGTGCATGCCCAGGGCCGGCCCATCCTGGTGGGCACCATTTCAGTGGAGGTGAGCGAGCAATTGTCGCGGATGTTGAAGCGGGAGGGGATTGTCCATGCGGTGCTCAACGCGAAGTTTCACGAGCAGGAGGCGGAGATTGTGGCCCGGGCGGGGCAGCGCGGGGCGGTGACCATTGCCACCAACATGGCGGGTCGCGGCACCGACATCAAACTCGGCTCGGGGGTTTCAGATTTGGGCGGCCTGCACGTGCTGGCCACCGAGCGGCATGAATCCCGGCGCATTGACCGTCAGCTGCGGGGGCGCTGCGCGCGTCAGGGCGATCCGGGCTCGTCGCATTTTTTCATCTCGCTTGAGGACGATTTGATGCGGCTCTTTGGTTCCGACCGGATTGTCAAATACATGGAGAAAATGGGGTTGGAGGAGAATCAGGAGTTGGAGCACCCGTTGTTGAACCGCTCCATCCAGACCGCCCAGAAGCGGGTTGAACAGCATAATTTCCAGATCCGCAAACGCACTCTGGAATATGATGATGTGATGAACAAGCAGCGCGAGGTCATTTACGGCTTCCGCAATGAGATCATCCAGACCACGGACGTGCGCGACCGGCTCATGGACATCATGGAGGATGTGGTTCTCCAGAAGGTGGTTGAGAACACAACCTTGGACTATAACCCGAAAGAGTGGAATGTTCGGGCCTTGGCCGACTGGGCCAATCTCAACTTCCCGCTTGGAGTTCCCGAGACCGAAATCATCAAGGCCGCCGAATCCGGCACTGAATCCCCCGTGCCCGGATCGGTTTACAGCGACCTGAGCGCATCCCAGTTTTCGGTGTGCAATTTTGTTTCCGATAGCGTGCGCAAGGCCTATGAGCTGAAGGTGAGTTTCGAAAACGCAGAGGCGCTTAAGGAGGTGGAGCGCTACACCATCCTGAGTGCGATCGACCGTTTGTGGCAGGAGCATCTTTACGAGATGGACAGCTTGCGCTATAGCATCGGGCTGCGCGGGTACGGTCAGCGGGATCCGCTCATCGAATACAAGGCCGAGGCGTTCAAGATGTTCGACACCCTGATGGTGAACATCAAGACGGAGATCTGTCATAATATTTTCCGCAGTGCTTCAAGCCTGATGGCGTTTGAAAACTTTCTCCGGAACATGCCCCAGCAGACCCTTCATCAGACGGCCAGCGCTTTCACCGAACCCACGGTCGACACCGCCGCCACCGAAAACCAGCCCCGGCCCAGTGACATGGTGAGCCAGGCCGCCGCTGCGGTGGAAAAGGCCCGACCGGTCCGGATGGGGCCCAAGGTGGGCCGTAACGATCCTTGCTCCTGCGGCAGCGGCAAGAAATACAAGCAGTGCTGCGGCAAGTAGGGCATCTCGACCCTCAGCCCGTCAGGGGCCCTTCATTCTTTCCCGCTCGGCTGGGAAGCAACGAGGGCTTTCACCCTGTCCCCATGTTTTTGATCTTCATGGGTGTAGGCCTGGTCAACGTTGAAGCGGCCTGAGCGCCGCGCTCTAAGGGTTTAAGCGAAGGCCGGTTTTTGTCAGTCAAGAAAAGGCTGGAATAGAACGGGACAACTAGTTCACTTAAAATCTCATCCTTCCCTTCACCCGTCAGGTGAACCGAAACCAGCAATGCAAAAGTGCTCGTTGCCCCCAATTTTATTCAGTTATCCCCCCCTTGACCATCATTTCAATTGCGGAGATTAGGCGCATGGATCTGAAACGAATCAGCCCAAGGAGAGCCTGAAAATGGCCGGCCGGGTCCCATGCGACAGGCGGCCTTAGCCCGGGTCGGTCGGGCCTGTTGCTGCCGGCGAGGGGGGCTGAGGCATGGAGGGCGGCTATCTGGACTGAACCAGCGTTCGGAAAGCCCGGCCCAGATGCTGCGGATGTGTGAGAGTCTGAAACTGGCGCGTATGGCGGGGCGTCCATTCGCCGAAGGCCGCCGGTTTCCTCCAGATTTTCTCGGCGATCTGCGTGAGGAATTGCGATTGGGTTATGAGCGCCTCTGTTTTCAAGCCGGCGGATTCCCCGGCCTTTTGGAGGGCTGTGAAATTGACTTGGGCGGTCAGATCCTGTTCGCCGGGACATGCCAGCAAGGGGTCGCCGATCTGATGCCGACGGTAGGAGCGGAGGGTGCCGTGGCGGCGTTGGGGTGTGAAAAAATCCGCCGCTTCCAATCCATAATCGAAGGTGAGCAATTTCCCGGCGGGCAGGCATTGGGCCGCCTGACTCCACCAGGCCTCTGCGGCGGGGCAGATTTCCGTGGTGAAATCATCGGGCAACACTTCAAGCAGTCCGGGTTCAAGCAAGAACGGGCTTGATTCCAGATGCGGAAGTTTTGCCCAGACAAAAGACTCCTTTTCCAGCGCCACGCCCCATTCAAACCACTGCTGTTTTCTCGAATCCCACCCGAGTCGTCGGACCGGGAACGCATCCAGAAGTTCGTTGCTGAACATCAGGGTGCGGGCGTTAGGGGGGGGGCTTTGGGTGGTGGCGGAAGGCAGGTGGGTGTGCCAGTGGACCTGAGGTGCGAACCGGGCCAGGGTTTCCTGCTGCCAGAGCCGCCGGCGCGGGGATGGCTCAATGACATGGTATTGCAGGCGGGCGTAAAGGTAGGGGCGGCGGAGCTCCAGCCAGGAGAGGATATCGAGGGCCAGTTTGCCGTCATGCGCTCCGGCTTCAACGAGGTGGATGTTCAAGAGCGGAGCGAGGGATGAATCCTCCAGCCAATGGGCGAACTGGAAAGCCAGCAAACCGCCGAACAATTCGCCCACGCTAACGCTGGTGAAAAAGTCGCCTTCGCGCCCCACCGTCCGCTTTTCCGCCTCGTAATATCCATAATCAGGACAATAGAGGGCCAGTTCCATGAAGCGGCTGAAGGGCAGTAGGCCCTTTTGAGCCAGTTCCTGCGCGATGATTTCATTCAGGGCCTTCAAATGCTTTAAAGTGGTTCGGTTTTAGCTATGACTATGAAAGCTGACAGCTACTTATGGCAAAGATTGACGCGTTTTTCAATTTGATGTTTGAGCAGAAGGCCTCCGACGTACACCTCTCGGCAGGCAACTCGCCCATGTTGCGCATCAACGGCGAACTGCACCGGGTGGATTTTCCACCGCTGGAGAGCGACACGCTTAAGGCGATGCTCTACGAGATCGCCCCGGAGTATAAGATCAAAATCTTCGAGGAAACGGGGGATGTGGATTTCGGGTATGAGATTCCCAATGTCTCGCGGTTCCGGGCCAATTTTTTCAACCAGAAAAACGGCGTCGGCGCCGTGTTCCGGCAGATTCCCAGCCGGGTCTTGTCCTTCGAGGATTTTGAGAAGTCCGACGCGCCGCTGCCGCCAGTGCTTAAAAAGTTCGCTATGCTCAACCGCGGTCTGGTCGTGGTCACCGGGCCGACCGGTTCGGGCAAGTCCACGACCTTGGCGGCGATGGTGGATTACGCCAACAAGAACCGGCGCGACCACATCTTGACCTTGGAGGATCCGATTGAGTTTGTGCATGAGGGTAAGAACTGCTTGGTCAACCACCGGGAAGTGGGGGTGCATACCAAAACCTTCGCCGCCGGGTTGCGCGGGGCCCTGCGTGAGGATCCGGATATCATCATGGTGGGCGAGTTGCGGGATCTGGAAACGATCGAGCTGGCGCTGGTGGCCGCGAGCACCGGGCATCTGGTGTTCGGCACGCTCCACACCCCCAGTGCGGCCAAGACGGTAGACCGGATGATTGACGTTTTCCCCGCCGACCAGCAAAACAAAATCCGGGCCACGCTTTCCGAGGCGCTCAAGGGGGTGGTGGCGCAAAATCTCTTCAAGCGCATCGACAAGAAGGGCCGCGTGGCGGCTTTGGAAATATTGGTGTTCACCACCGCCATCGCCAACCTGGTCCGCGAGGGCAAGACCCATCAGATCCCCGGCATGATCCAGGTGGGCAAGAAACTGGGCAATCAGCCGCTGGACGACGCGATCTTGGAGCACCTGCGGATGAAGCGCATCTCGGCGGAGGAAGCCTACGAAAAGGCCGTGGACAAGCGGAAATTCCGCGGGTTTCTGTCCAGTCCGCCCGATGACGAGGAATGAGTTATGCGCCTGCCTGAACTGGACAATATTCTGACCGCCATGCTGGACTCGCAGTCGGAGGTTTCCGATCTGCTCTTCACCGTGGACAAGCCGCTGCAGGTGGAATCCTTCGGCGAACTCAAGTCCGTGGCCTTTGAGCCCCCCATTGGGAAGCTCACCCCCTTTCAGACGGAGATGATCGCGCTGAATCTCATCGGCGAGAACCAGTGGCATATCGAGGATTTGTTGCGGCACGGGTCTTGTGACGCCGCCTACACGTTGACGGACCGGGCGCGGTTCCGGATCAATATATTTGCGCAGCGGGGCAGCTATTCGATTGTCTGCCGGCAGCTCAACACCCGGATCCCCACGCTGGAGTCTCTGGGATTCCCCGAAGTGATCCAGCAGTTGCCGCGGGAAAAGACGGGATTGATGCTGGTGACCGGGGCGACCGGTTCGGGCAAATCCACCACGCTTGCAGCCGTGCTCAACGAGATCAACCGCACCCGGCCGGTGCATGTCATCACCCTGGAGGATCCGGTGGAATTCGTGCATCCGCATTATCAGGCCACGTTCAATCAGCGGGAATTGGGGACTGATTTCGACAGTTTTGCCAACGGCTTGCGCGCCGCTTTGAGGCAGGCACCCAAGGTGATTCTGGTGGGCGAGATGCGCGACCGGGACACGGTGAAGATTGCGCTTAGCGCCGCCGAGACGGGGCATCTGGTGTTGAGCACGCTGCACACCATTGATGCGGGGCAGACCATCAACCGCATTCTGGGCATGTTTCAGACGGAGGAGCAGGAGCAGATCCGGGCCAGGCTGGCCGACTGCTTGCGCTGGGTCGTGAGCCAGCGACTGGTTCCGCGCGTGGGGGGCGGCCGCTTTCCCCTGCTCGAAATCATGGGATCCAATCTTCGCACCCAGGAAACCGTGCGTTTGGGAGAGAGCGAGGGGAAGAGTTTTTACGAGATTATCGAGGCCAGCCAGGCTTTTGGCTGGCGCAACTTCGACAACTCCGCGCTCGAGGCCTTTGAGCAAGGCCACATCTCCGAGGAGTCCGCCTTGCTGTATTGCACTAAGCGCGGATCAGTCACCCGCGGGATTGACAACATTAAGAAAGGCCGGGGGGAAAGCACCACGCCGATCGGCTACCTGCGCATGCAGCCCGTGCAGGGGCGCAAGTCCTCCGAGGCCTCGGAACCTATCAAGCTCACTCTGAAATAACCCATGTCTGACAAATTTGAATTCATCAGTGCCAAGGACAAGCCGGCCTTGCTCGCCTTCTCATCCCCGGACTGGCTCGAGGCCGCGCGCAGCGCTCTGGTCGAGCTGGGATACAAGGTTCATACCGCCGCCACGCACGGAGATTTTCTGGTCCGCTTCAGTCAGGCACGGTATCAGGTCGTGATTGTGGAGGAATTGTTTGCGGCCGATCACATCAGCGGAAACCTCACGCTCAACTCTCTGCAGGGGATGCCCATGGGTCAGCGACGGCATGCCACGGTGATTTTGATCGGGGATTCCTTTCAAACATTCACTCCGTTGCAGGCGTTTCAACAGAGTGTTCATGCGGTCATCAGCAGTTCCGAGTTTTTTCTGCTCAAGCAGCTGATCGAAAAGGCCGTTGCGGACAACACCCTCTTCCTCCAAAGCTACCGTGACACCCAGGCGCGGATTTATGCCGGGGGGCGCGGCGAGTAACGCCGCCCCGCGCGGCTTTCCGCGTGAGTTTCCGCGCCGCGTCCCTTAGCCTTGTCCCATGAGCCGTGTGGATCAAGCGCTGGTGGACCGCGGATTGTGCGAGAGCCGGGAAAAGGCCAAGCGTGCGGTCATGGCCGGATTGGTCAAGATCAACCACCGCCCCGCCCTCAAGCCCAGCGATCCGGTCCGGGCCGCCGATGAGCTCCAGCTGGAGGCCGGAGAGAAATTTGTCAGCCGAGGCGGGCATAAGCTGGAGCATGCTCTGGCCCACTTCCAACTCGAAATCCAGGGAGTGGTCGCCGTGGATCTGGGGGCGTCAACGGGCGGGTTTACCGATTGCCTGCTTCAGCGTGGCGCGGCTAGAGTTTATGCGGTCGATGTTGGACAGGGGCAGTTGGCCTGGAAACTACGCTGTGATCCTCGCGTGGTGGTGATGGAGAAAACCAACGCCCGAAACCTTACCCTCTGCTCCTTTCCCCATCCGCTCCTACCGGTTGATCTGGCGGTGATAGATTGTTCCTTCATTTCGTTGACCAAAATTCTGCCCGCCGCCGTTGCTTTGTTGCGGCCCTTGGGTAAGATCGTGGCGCTGATCAAACCGCAGTTCGAGGCCGGCAAAGCCGAGGTGGACAAGGGCGCGGGTGTGATCACCGACCCGCTCATCCATGATCGGGTGCTGGGCGAGTTGGAACGATTTGTCGGGTTACTGCCGCCATTGCGATGGTGCGGGGTGACCGCCTCGCCCCTGCTGGGGCCGGCCGGGAACCGGGAATTTCTGGTGTTGATTGAAAAAACTTGCTGACAGAATACGGCGGATCGGGCTGATCGGGAATTTTGAAAAGGCGTCCTGCGCTGCCGCGATCGGCAAGGCGGCCCGCCTGATCCGGGCTGCCGGGCGCGAGGTTTTTTGCGATCCGGAAACGGCCCGGCTGGCGCGCTTGCGCGGCGTGGCTTGTTCCGATGCCTCGACCCTGGCGCACACTGTCGATTTACTGTTGATTTTCGGCGGGGATGGCACCCTGTTGCGCGTGGCGCGCAGCCTGGCCGGCTCGCCCACCCCGATGCTGGGCATCAATATTGGCGGCCTGGGTTTTCTCACGGCGGTGTCTTCGGGCGATCTGGCCCGTGCCCTGAGGCACATCTGGGCCGGTGAATTCAAGTTTGAATCCCGCGCCCTGATCGAGGCCCGGGCGGAGTGTTCTTCCGGGACAGTTCGCCAGAGCGCTTTCAACGATCTGGTCATCAGCCGAGGCAGCACGTCGCGTCTTATCGAGCTGCATGTCAGTGTTAACGGGGACCCTCTTACAAGCTACCGCTGCGACGGTCTGATTGTCAGTTCGCCAACGGGGTCGACGGCTTATTCCCTGGCTGCGGGCGGGGCGTTGGTGTATCCGACCGCCGAGGTGTTTCAACTCACGCCGGTCTGCCCCCACACCCTGTCCAACCGCTCCTTGATCCTGCCCTTGAGTGCCGCCATCTGTGTGAAGGTGGTCAACCCCGCTCCGGCCACCCTGCTCAGTGCGGATGGCGATGTGGTGACCGAGTTGGCGGCAGGGGACGAGGTCACGGTCCGACGGAGTCGGCGCACGGTGCGTTTGATGCATTTACAGGACACCTCTTTTTTTGAATCGCTGCGGGTCAAACTGCACTGGCGGGGTGCTAATCTCTGAGATGCCGTCCACTCAAAAAGCAACGGGCCGCGGAGCGGAGGTGAATTATAGCCGCCGGTTTCCAACTTGATTTAATCATGGCAAATGTTCGTTTGAAAGACATCGCAGCGCGGGCCGGGGTTTCCATGATGACCGTCTCCAAGGCGTTGCGGGGCCAGCCGGATGTGTCGGCCGCCACCCGGGCGCGGCTCAAGGACCTTGCGCAACAGATGGGTTACACGCCCGATTCCACCGCCCAAGGATTGCGCAATCGCAGCACAAAGCTGCTCGGATTGGTCATCTCGTCCTCGACGGATCCGAGTTTTGCGCGGTTGCTCCTGGCGCTGGAGGAGAGGGTCTACGAATTGGGCTGGGATCTGGTTCTGATGCACACCTTGAACAAGGTGGAACGGGAGGAGGCGTGTTTGCGACGGTTGCTTGCGCGCCGCGTGGAAGGCGTTTTTATTGTCCCGGTGTACCGGATGGACCCGGTTTCCCGCATTTATCAAGAGCTGGAGGAGCGTGCTATTCCGACCCTGCTCTTGGGGCATCCGGCCCCGTTTTGCCCCCGGTTCCCGGGGGTGGCCGTGGACGATCTGCCAGCCAGTCAGGCCGCCACCCGACACCTGCTCGATCTGGGGCATCGGCGTATCGCCTATCTGGCCGGACCGCTGGCGGCTCCCTGGGCTCAAGCCCGCTTTGAGGGCCACCGCCGGGCCATGAGTTTGGCTGGGCTGGAGGTGGACGAAAAACTGGTGTTTCAGGCGGGCAGCACCATCGAGGATGGGGTCAGGACCGCCCTGCAGATGTTCAATGAGGGATCTGACGCCACCGCCGTCGTGGCGGCCAATGATCTGGTCGCCATAGGGTTTTCCGATACCTGTCTCAATCAGGGACTTAAGATTCCCGGGGACCTTTCTGTCATCGGTTTTGGCAATGTGCTGGCCAGCGAATATTTTCGTGTCCCGCTGACCACGGTGCGCCAGCCCAAGTACCGGCTCGGATTGGCGGCGGTCGAGATGATGATGCAGTTGCTCCAGCGGGAGCGGGTGGAATCCAAGCGTCTGCCGGCCGAACTGGTTATCCGCGCCAGCAGCGGGGTCCCGGCTTCGGTTCCGGTTCTGAGCAGGCAACCCCAAGAGATTTAAGCCAAAAATCCGGATCGGAGTCGCTCCCCCTGCGTGAGGAGTCGCTGCATGCACCCTGGCATTGGCGGCCTGGGTGTCTCCTTGGCGGGTTGGGTCTTGATCGATCGGGGTGATATGTTTTTCTGCCAAGTGGATCATGATGAGGCGGAACGCTGACATGACTGGAGGAAGCGATTTCAAAATGAATGAGCGAATAGGAATGGTGCCCCGTGCGGCTCGTGTGGAATTGGAGTCACTGTCAGTGGAACCCGGCAGTCCGTAGTATGGTTACCTTCCAGGTCTCGCACGAATTTCATTCCGTTCCGTTTCATAAAACATCCGCGGATACAATCCCGTTTTCAGGCTCGGATCAGGTGCTTGAGCTTGCCTCAGTCGCTCCATTCGGATTTGATGGGCGCATGGCGACTGGCTGTTATGATGCGGTAATTGTCGGCGGCGGCCCGGGAGGAAGCACGGCCGCAACATATCTGGCCCGGGCGGGTAAACGCGTTCTCGTGCTGGAGAAGGAGCACTTCCCGCGCTTTCACATAGGGGAATCCCTCCTTCCTTACAATCAGCGGATTTTCAAGGAAATGGGGGTCTTGCCCGAGCTGGAGGCGGCCGGGTTTGCCAAGAAGTTCGGGGCTCAATTTCATCTGGGCAATGCCAGCAAGGCATTGAAACTGGTATTCAGCAACGGCTGTTATACCCGCGAAGCGATGGCCTTTCAGGTGGAGCGGGCCAAGTTCGACCAAATCCTTCTGCAACATGCCCGCAAGTCAGGTGCCGAAGTGCGCGAGGGCTGGACGGTTACCAGATTCAGCCGTGAAACCGACGGTGTCGCCGTCACAGCCCGGGACGAAGCGGGAAACACGGAGACATTCACGGGCGCCTTCCTCATTGATGCCAGCGGAAGGGCCAACCTGACCGGAAATCAGGAGGACCTCCGCGTGGGGCATCCCCGGCTGAAAAAACTGGCGCTCTTTGGCCACTTCGAGGGGGTCGGGCTTGATTCGGGCCCGACGGCCACCGACATCATCATCGTACGGTTGCCGGACAAATGGTTCTGGCTCATCCCGCTCTCCTCCACCCGGACCAGTGTCGGGTGCGTGATGGATCAGGCTGATTTTTCAAAAGCGGGGCTGACACCTGCCGAGATGTTTCGAAGCTGCTGGCAGTCCAGCACGGAACTGCGGTCGCGCTTGGGGACGGCCACCGCGCTGATGCCCATCCAGACCACCGGTGATTTTTCCTACCACAACCGGCGTCTGGTGGGTCCTCGCCTGCTGCGGGTGGGCGATGCCGCCGGGTTCATGGATCCGATTTTTTCTGCCGGGGTCTATCTGGCCATGGATTCCGGGCGATTGGCGGCCGTGGCGGTGGGCAAATCGCTCAAGGCGGGGGATGATGGCAGGCGCCGGCTGGCGCGTTATGAACGGCGGGTGTTTGCGGCAATGGGACTGTATTGGGAAATGGTGGAGGCTTTTTACACCCAACCATTTATGGACATCTTCATGCAGCCCCGGCCGAAGTTCAAGGTTCCGGACGCGATCGTCGCGCTGCTGGCAGGGGAGTTGGAGGGTGGTTGGAAGTTGACCTGGCGGCGGCGGCTTTTCTTTCTCTTCGTTAAGGCCCAGAGCCGATGGCCGTTGGTGCCCCGGCTTTGGCCGGGCGAAGGGAGGGTTCTTAATCCAAAGGCGGCCGCATCCCCGGCCGTGGCGAAATAGTGCGAAATCCTACGTAAAGGCTTCAGCCGTTGAGCCTTGTGTATCGACCAGCAGTTCGTGGTTTGCGATCGACATGCAATAGATCGCCGCTGTTTCAACCCGCAATACCAAGGGCCCGAGCGTGATCGGCAACGCCCCCCCCGACACAATGGACTGCACCTCGGCCGGGCTCAGATCGCCTTCGGGCCCGATCCATACGCCGATGGAGGCGGGTTGGCGCAGGTGCCGGTGGCGGAAGGCGTCGAAATATTCCCGGGCAGGCCGGCTGCCGGGATGGAGAGAGGCGATGAGCGGCAAATCGAAGGTCTCGTTCCGGGCGAGAAACCGGGCCGGGGTTTGCGGCTCGCAAATTTCCGGGAGCCACGCCGCCCCGCATTGCTTGATGGCTTCGATGGCAACCAGCCGCCACTTGGCTGTTTTTACCGCCGCGTTTTCCTCGTCCAGCCGCGTCGTGACCCGTTCGCTCAGAATTGGCACGATCCGGTGGACGCCCAGCTCGGTGGCTTTTTGGATGATATCCTCGAATATTTTCCCCTTGGGCAGCGCCTGAAGAAGCGTGATCCGGCAGGGCGGGGGGGGGAGTTTTTTTTCCTCTTTGACTATTAACTGAACGGAATCGCGCGTGCAGTTTTGCACCTCGCAGAGCCGTGTTCCACCAGCCCCGTCCAGCAGAGTGAGCATCTCGCCCCGCTGCAGGCGGAGCACCTGGGTGGCGTGATGCGCTTCGCGTCCCGTCAGGGCGGGGGACGGGTTTGGAGTCTGGGTTGGAGGGAGGAAAAAACGGTGCATTTACGAGGGCCGGCTGTGGTGGGTGGGTTCCCGGGCCGGAGTATAATCCGGTTCCGGGAATCGCGGGCTGTCACTTGAAAAAGTTTTTTGCCTTCTCGAAAAAACCTTGGCGCAGCGGGCTTTCCTTCCCGTTGCACAGGGCGGCAAACTCTTCGAGCTTTGCCTTTTGAGGTCCGGTGAGATGGGAAGGGACCTCGACGAGGACGCGGACGTGAAGATCGCCCTGGCCGTGGCCTTGCACGTTTTTTATCCCGCGTCCCTTGATGCGGAACATGGTGCCGGGCTGGGTGCCTGGGGGAAGTTTGATATTGGCTTTGCCCTGGAGTGTGGGGATTTCGATCTCCGCTCCCAGGGAGGCCTGAACGAAGCCGACGGGAACCTCGCAAAGAAGGTCGTCGCCGTCGCGCTGGAAAATCTCATGGGCCTTGACGTGGAGAACCACATAGAGATCGCCATGAGGTCCGCCGCGCATGCCGGCGGAGCCGTTGCCCGAGGAGCGCAAGCGGGAACCAGTGTCCACACCGGCGGGGATGCGGAGCTTGATTTTGGAGGGTTGATCACGTCGTCCGCTGCCTCGGCAATCGCGGCAGGGTTTTTCCACAACCCGGCCTGCGCCCTGGCAGTGGGGGCAGGTTTGCTGGATGCTGAAAATGCCGCGGGAGCTCAGCACCTGGCCGCGGCCGCCGCAGGTCGTGCAGTTCTTGATCTTGGATCCGGCTTCCACGCCCGATCCAGTGCAGGTTTTACAGCTTTCGGGTTTGGTGACAGAGACTTCCCTTTCGCAGCCGTTGGCCGCCTCTTCAAAGCTGATTTCCAGATCGTATCGGAGATCGTCGCCCCGCTGTGGTTGGGAGGGATCGGAGCGGCCGCCGCCGAACATTTCCTCGAAAACATTGCCGCCTCCGCCGCCACCGAAGACTTCGCGGAAGATATCGAAGGGGTCGTGGAACCCGCCCGCCCGGCCCGCTCCGGCCCCGGCTGCCGAGCGTCGGTCTGCTCCGGCGTGGCCATAGTGGTCGTAATTGGCGCGTTTCTGGGCGTCGCTAAGGACCTCGTAGGCTTCGCCCAGTTCCTTGAAGCTTTCTTCGGCCGCCTTGTCGCCCGGGTTCTTGTCCGGGTGAAATTTCACCGCCAGCTTCCGGTAGGCCTTTTTAACCTCGTCCGTCCCGGCGTCGCGTGCGACGCCCAGCACCTCGTAGTAATCCCGCTTCGCCATGAAATTCAGTGGTATTGGTTCGGTCTGTTTGGATAAGGAGCCGATCGCGGGTGGACTCGCTCCACCCGGATCAAATTATTCGGCTGCGTCTGCCGGGGGCTTGGCGACAACGACCGTGGCGGGGCGCAAAAGGCGGTCGCGGAATTTATAGCCCTTGCGCAGCTGCTGGAGCACGTGGCCCTCGGGAATATCCGCGCTTTCCTGCTGGGAAACCGCCTCATGGATGTTGGGGTCGAAGGGCTGGCCTGCGGCGCTGATCTCTTCCAGTCCCGATTCGGCCAAGGCGCGCTGGAGCTGTTGGCTGATCATTTCCACGCCGGTGCGCAGGGACTGGGTGGTGTCGGTGGCGCTGTTCTGGGTTGCGAGCAAGGCCATGTCGAAATTGTCGAGCACCGGGATGAGTTTTTGGAGCAGGGCTTCATTGGCGAAGCGCAGGGCGTCCTGTTTCTCGCGGGCGGCGCGTTTTTTAAAGTTGTCAAAATCCGCCGTCGCCCGGAGGAGTCGGTCCCAATTCTCATCTGCTTTTCCGGCGCGGGACTTGAGCTCCGCTAATTCCTCGGCGTTGGGCATTGTCTGGGGGCTTGGTTGCAGGGCCTCGGGCGCTTCTGCATTCTCAGCTTTGCTGGTTTGCGGTTCGGATTGATTGTTCATCGAAAAAAAATTCAGATTGGGCCATTTCAAAACACGGAAAGCTTAACGCAAACCGTGCGTCGGGGCAACCGTGCTTACTTCCCGGGTTTAGGGGTGAACGCCCAAAGTCTTGTAGCCTGGGAGCCCCCGCAGTGAGGTGAACCGATCGTCCTTGTCCGCATCGGCTTTGAGGTCGCGCGCGCCCGTTTTCTTGGGTTGGCGGTTGTTGAGCTGGATGGACTGGGCCAGGGACCGGAGTGCGTTGGAGGGCTGGTTGAGCATGGACTGGGCTGCAGCCAGATCGTACCAAGCCTCGGGCTGTCCGGGTTTAATGGCGACGAGTTTTTCGAGGGCGCTCAAGAGCTTGGGCATTTGTCCGGCCTGGGCAAAGGCTTGGGCGACGGCATAAACCTGATTGGTGTTGGGGGCGGGTTGGGTGAGCACCTGGTCGAGTTTCTGGGTCAGGTTGAGTTGGAGATAGGCTTGGGCAACGGCAAAGACCGCGCTCATAGGGGCCTCGGGGTTGTCATAGATCTGGTCCAGAAGTTTGAGGGCGCGGTCGTTTTGCTGGAGTTGGATGTAGCGGCCCGCCAGGTCCAAGGTCTTCTGGAAATTGGTGGGGTTGGCTTTGACTTCGTTTTCGAGCTGCGGAAGCGGATCCTGAATCTGGGCGGTCGGGGCGGGCTGCTTCTTGTAATTCCGGAGGCGCTCGTTCAAATCGATAATCTGGCCGTTGTAGGGATCGAGTTTGCGGCAGGTTTCCGACACAAGCAGGGCGTCCTCCAAGCGGCCGGTGGCGGCGAGAAGGTTGATGTAGCGGAACACGGCTTCGGGGCTGTAAGGGCAGAAGGCGAAGGCCTGACGGAAGGCGAAGTCGGCTTCGCGGAGCATGCGCTGGCGTTCGGCGTCGGTCTTGGGCAGATACTGGGGCGGGGTTGGGCTGCCGCTGGCCAAACCTAGGCGCCAAGCGTAAATGCCGGCGATGGAGCTGCGCAGCTTGGAGAAGGCCTTTTGGGCCTGTTCGTCCCGGATGAATTTGCGGTCGCCCTTGAACCCGCTGAAGTTTTTCTGCAGATACACCTTCTCGATGAAATCCACGATCTGCTTCACCGAGGTGTCGTAGGTGATCCAGTTGCCGATAAGCCGTTCGGAATATTGGGACCAGAATTCATGGTCCCGCCGGCAGATCTCGTCGCTTAGTTCCGGCAGGGGTTTGCGGTTGATCTTCATGATCACGCTGAAAGGAGTCAGATGCGGATACATCCAGTCCAAAGGAAAACTCTCCTCAACGAAGAACTCGTTGGTGGGGTTCTGGTCGAACATGACCTTGGTCAAAAGGCCGTTGATGGACATGACGGCAATCTGGCCGGAGACCTGCACCCGGCTATCGATAATCTTCACATCTTCGCCGGGCTTGATCAGGCGTGCTTCGTTGGGGAATTGCTGGTCGTGCTGGGCGCGCTCCTGTGCATCCTTGATGTATTCCTGAAAGCAGCGCTGGGAATCCTCATTGGAGGCGATATACATCTCCTTGGGCGGGTAGACGCCTTCCTTGCGCCGGCGGGCTTCGATCCGGGCACCCAGTTCGGTGAAGGGGCGGTCGAGGAGTTTTCCGGCCAGGCGGGCGACGAAGTTGGTCTCGTAATTTTCCTCCCGCTCCCGCGCCGGGCGGAGCAGTTCCTGGAAGAAGGGAGGGTCTTTCTGGAGGCTGCGGTTGTAATGGGCCCGGATGTACTGCAGATAGGTCCCATCGGCCAGCGCGTTTTGAGTGATGATGTAGACATCGCGGCGGTCGAAATGTTGATCCTGCTGGGGCTGGCAGTTGTGCGGGATGAAGCTCTCGCAAAAGATCATGTAGGTGGGGCAGAAGCGACCCGGATCCGTGCCGCCGTAGAGGATGGCATCGCGGGTCATCTCGGGATAAACCAGGTTGCCCTTGGCGCCCTTCATTGCCAGCTCGCGCTGCTTGGCGTCGTAGCTGAAGCTCCCGTCTTGGGCGACGAAGGGCGGGGTGAACATGTCATGTCCGAACCAATAGCCGAACCAGTGGTTGCGCTGTTCGCTCGTGCCCCAGTGGCCCATGAGCGAGGAGAGCGGCAGGAGGGCGAAGAGGCCCAGCGAGATAGCCAGCGGGGCGCGGTTGCGGTAGGCGGCCAAAGCGCCGAGGAATGCAACTGCCACGCCAAAAACCAGTAGTCCGGCCAGCACCGGCAGGCTGTATTGGCCGGGAGCAAATGCCCGCGGCACGGACTGGCAGAGTTGCGAGAAACTCAGGCTGTCCTCGTTGACCAGAAAGATGAGGGCTGCCGAGACGGCGACGCACAGCAGGGCGGCGGCGCCATAAATGAAGCCTAGGCTGCGGTCCACCTGCGGTTTCCCGAATTCAGGAGGGGCGGAGGCTTGAATGAGTTTGCGTCCGGCTAGGGCGGCCAGCACGAAAGCCCCCGTTAAAAACAGAAAGAGAAGGATAACGGTTTTGGGTGCCAGCAATCCCCGGCCGCCGTAGAAAATTTGACTGACCCCGTTGTAAAGAGCCAGCAGGGCAGGAAGCAGGGCGACGGCCCCCAGAGTCAGGCCCATTATCCGGAATCGCTTGTAGTTTACCGCCATGTAGGCAGTGGTCAGCGCCAGACCATAGCCGATCATGATGGCTATCACCCCGTGCGAGGAGGTGAAGAACACCCGGATCAGGTCGGCGGACTGCCGCTCGGGCGAGGGGTTCATGAGAATGATCAGCAAGACGCCGATGCAGGCGTAAATGCCCACCAAGCCGGCGATCCAGGTGCGCTCCCTTTTCTGCATCTTGAAGAAGAAAAGCAGGGGGACCAGCGCCACAAAGACGCACAGCCAATTGTATTCATGGGCCACGTCGCCCACCAGCATTCCCAACTGGGTGATGAAGTGCATCGGATCTCCCAGGACATCGGAGGGGTTGGCTTTTTCGTATTGCCCGCGGCTCAGGGCGTGGAAGAAGCCTTCAACTGTGCGGGGATAACCCCATTGCATGGGCGGATTGGTCATGCCGGCCAGGGGTTCGTAGAAGTAGAATCCGACTCCGATCACATACAGGACCAGTGCAATGACTCCCGTCGACCATTCGGTCATGAGTTTGCCGGTGCGGGCCGTCAGGATGACGCAACCCACAATCGAACCGATGCCGATGAGGTGGAAGAGGCCGGCCACGATGGAGTTGTCCAGGCTGCCCATGAGTTGAGGCACCCACTGTTGGCTCTTGGCCACGATCATCATGATATAAATCAAGCCGTTGAGGCACAGGGCGTCCCGGCCCAGTTTGGGTTGGGCGTAAATGACGACGACTTCGATGCCCATGGCCGCCACGAGAAGGGTTTGATGGATGGTGGCGCAAATGCCGAAGAAGAAAGCCGCGCAGAAGAGGTAGCGGCGCTGGTCGGGGGCGTAGATCCAGCGCATGAGGCACAGGAGCACAATCATCACCCAAGGCACGCCGAAGAGCGAGATGCGGTTGATGGCCACCGATTCGCTCCAGATCACCCCGCCAAAACCCAGCAGCAGGCCGGCTGTGGCACCCGAGACCATGCAAATGCTGTTTTCCCACTTGCCAGTCAGTCCCTTTAATTCCTCGATTCCCTCCATCAGAAGGCTGCTGCCGCGGGAGACCATGAAGGCGACCAAGCCGCAGGCCAGGGCGGCGGCAGCCGATTCGCCCACCTCGACGCGCCAAGCCACATTTCCAAAGGGCAGGATTTGGGTCCAAAACCAGGAGTAAATGGCCCAAAACGGATAGCCGGGAGGATGCGGGATGCCAGCGTAGAAGGAGCCGGTGCATAGCTCGCCTGAATCCTCCAAAGTCACTTCCGGGGCCAAGGTGAAAAGATAAACCAGCCAGACCGCACCGAAAGTAAAGGCCAGAGTCAACCAGTCAATCTTGCGAAACAGGGCTGGCAGCTTGATGGGGTGCGCCGGTTCGGAAGGGTTGCCGGGTTTGGATGCGGCTGGTTTGGCGGATTTTGTGGTCTGTTTATCCATTTTAAATTAATCGGTTGCTGCTTTTAACGGAGTAAAGGCACTAGAGTGAAATGTAACGCCCGTGTTTTGTCCATTCAAAACTGCGCTCAAAACCCTTGCAGGAACCATGTCTCCGACACCAAATCCTCCGACTCGGCCGGGAACTACAAAGACGCAAACCCCTTTCCGCTGCGACGCCTATCCCCACCCCAAGGCTTTGCCCAGATGAAACGTGGCCAATGCCAGTCCCCAAGCCAGCAATCCCATGTAAAACCATTGGAAGAGGGGCCATTTCCAAGAGTTGGTTTCCCGCCGGACAATGGCGACGGTGCTCACACATTGCAGGGCGAAAACATAAAACACCATCAGCGTCAGACCGGTCAGTGGGGTGTAAACCTTGGTTCCGTCGGGCCGGGTCTGACTCTGGAGGGTCTGGGCCAGGCCGTTGAGGCCTTCTGAAGAGGACTCATGGCTTCCCACGTTGTAGACCGTGGACATGCTACTCACAAAAACCTCGCGCGCCGCAAATGAGGAGATGATGCCAATGCCCATCTTCCAATCAAAGCCCAGCGGCGCAATGACCGGTTCGATGGCCCGGCCGGCCATGCCCGCAAAGCTGTGGCGGAGTTTTTCCCCCGCTTCTATCCTGTCGAGGTTCTGAAACTCTTCAAAACCGCGGACTTGGATTTCTGTGAGAGCCTTGCCCAAGGCGATATTCGTCGATCCGGCCGGAAGAAGAATTCTGAAACCCTCCGGCAGGCCGGTCGCCCGGTTGGGAGCCTGTAGGACAGAGCTTCGCAACTCCCCGGCCTTTTGCCGCAATTCATCGGCCCCGGAAATTTCCGGGAAAATGACTCTGGTCAGCCCGATGCGTTGGGCCTGAAACTCCTTCACCGCTTCCGTGCTCTTCGGGTAGGTGGCCAGGAACCAGAGCAGGATGTTGATGCCTAGAATCACGGTGCCAGCCCGGCCCAGAAAGAGCCGGGACCGATCCCACATATGCCGGATCACGGCGCGCAGCAGGGGCCGCTTGTAAGGGGGTAACTCCATGATAAGCATGGGGGTCTCGCCCTTGAGCAGGGTTTTCTTGAAAATCCACGCCATGATGAGTGCTGCGAAAATCCCCAGCAGATACATGGCCAGCATCGTGACTGCCGCCAGCTTGAGAACGCCCAAAACCATCACGTCCGGAATACAGGCCGCAATCAGCAGTGTGTAGACCGGCAACCGGGCCGAGCAGCTCATCAGCGGGGCGACCAGAATGGTCACCAGCCGGTCTTTGGGCGTCTCGATGGTGCGGGTGGCCATGATGCCGGGAATGGCGCAGGCAAAGGAACTGAGCATGGGGATGAAGCTTTTGCCGTGCAAGCCCACCCGGCTCATCAGTCGGTCCATCAAAAAGGCTGCTCGCGCCATGTAGCCCGTGTCCTCCAGAAAACCGATGAAAAGGAAAAGCAGCAGGATCTGAGGCAGGAACACCACCACCGCTCCAACCCCGGCGATCACTCCATCGACCAGCAGGCTGTTGAGTTCGCCCGGGGGGATCAGGCCGCCGACCAGGGCGCCAAACCAGTCCACGCCGCCCTGAAGGGCCCGCATGGGCAGCTTGGCAAAGGTGAAGATGCTCTGAAACATCAGAGTCATGATCGTCACAAAAATCACCGTCCCCCACACCTTGTGGGTGATCACACCGTCCAAGTGGTCGCTGAAGCTGGGGCCCGGGGGTGTCAGTTCGGTGGTGACGGACTGTTGGATTTCGGCGATGCGGGCATAGCGCCACTCGATGGGTGCCCCCCGCCAGTCGACGCCTTGGGCTTCCAGCCGGGCGCGGGCGGTCTGGACGGCTTTTTGGATTTCCGCTGGGTAATGCGCGCCGCTGGAGGCCACGGCTTTCTCGTTGCTCAGGATGAGCAGGGCCTCGGCGGTGGCCTGAAGGCGGCGTTCGCTGAACGTTTGAGTCAACAGGTCCGCCAACTTGGTGGCTTCAATCCGGAAGGGGCCCGGCAATTGGCAGAACAAGCGCGGAGAAGGCCGCTTTTCATTGTTGTTTCCGGCTGCGGCCAGAAGTTTGGTCCTCAATTCGGCCAACCCCGTGCCGACGCTGGCCACCACTGGAATCACCGGCACCCCCAGCAGTGTGGACAGGGCTGTAGGGTCGATCTGCTGGCCGTTGGACTCGGCCACATCCACCATGTTGAGGGCAAGAATCGTCGGGTGCCCCAGTTCAATGACTTGGGTGGCGTAGTAAAGGTTGCGCTGGAGATTCGATGCGTCTGTCACCACGACGATGAGGTCCGGGGCGGGCAGATCCGGCAACCGGTTGAGCAGGACGTCGCGCGAGACCTGCTCGTCAAGGGATTGTGGACTCAGGCTGTAGGTGCCCGGCAGGTCTAACACTCGGATATCCGCCCCGGCTGGGGCGCCCAGCAATTTGCCTTCCTTCCGTTCCACCGTGACGCCGGCATAGTTTCCCACCTTGGCACGCAGTCCGGTCAGCGCGTTGAAAAGGGTGGTTTTGCCGCAGTTGGGATTTCCGGTCAGGACGATGCAGGTGGAGGGGGTTCTTTCTCCTGCGGAATTCTGCGAGGCTGTGACAGGAATCATGGTCCTTCAATGGCTTGCCCCTGTCCCATGGCCGGTGAACAGAAGTGTTTGCGGAGGGGGGGGCGATCCCAGCCACTGTGGTGGGGGGGGCGCGTTGCTTTGGCGGGGGATCTCATTGCAAAGCCCGGGGTGGTCAGGGAGTCGGGGTGACCAGAATCTGCTCCGCCTCCTGTTTTCGGAGGGTGAGATTGTAGCCGCGGACTTTGATTTCCAAGGGGTCGCCCAAGGGGGCGTAGCGGACGAGTTGGATGCGGCTGCCGGCCAGCAGGCCCATTTCCATCAGGCGCTGGCGCGAGGCGGGAGGCAGTTTGATCTCCACCACTGTCGCGGAGGCACCCACGGCCAAGGACGTGAGGGGTTGAAGGACTTCAGCCATGGGCTCAGGCCGCTTGGGTCTGCTTGGAAACCGGGGCGACAAGGATGGCGTCGGCCAGTTGTTTGCTGATGCCCAAGCGGGCATTGCAAACCTGACAGATGAAATTGGAATTGTGGCTCACCAGCTTGATCTTCTGCTCTTCGCCCAGGCCCATTTCCCTCAGGCGATCACGCATCACCGGTTCGGCCAGCAACTTTTTGATGCAAACAACGGTGCCGGCCTTGATCTGGCTTAGCGGACAAACGTTCGAGTCGGCACATTCGCCGGCCAGAATTTCACAGGGTTCTGATTGTTTGCTCACTGGCCTCAACGCTAAGCGAACCGTCCCGCGGTGGCAAGGCGGCGTTTGCTCACAACGCGCACTCCGGCGGCCGGGTCTGTCTCTGTTCTCCGGGTGTGAAAGCTGAGGAGTTGATTTGAATCGGTCTTTATGGTTACCGCAGAAGCGACCGGTTTGCGGATCGGGCGCGTCAAAAGCAGAGGTTGCCGGGAGCAGCGGTGCCATCGGCGAGCGACCGTGTTTTCTCGGTTTCGTAATTTAATGATTCGTTTGCGAAACCGGCGGCTTCCGGGATTGCTTGTTCTAATGAATCTGAGACTCCTCATGCCGGCTGCCCCAAGGCAAAGGACGTTTCGCAAACAATCCGTGCCGCTCCTGCAGCGCTAGTATGGTTCACTCACCTGGAGGCTGGCTGAAATTCCGGATCGGAGGAAGGGGCTGCGACCGTTGCTGTTTCCCCTCTCTTTGCGATCCCGCCCGGTGGAATTTTCTGCGTGCTATCGGGAGGAAAAGTAATTTAACTGGGCTTATGACAATCTGGATTTTGGCTTTGTTGCTGCTCGCGTCCGTGGCAGCTATGGGCTATCGGCAGGGAGCGGTCCGCGTGGCTTTTTCACTGGGAGGCATTCTGATGGGGTCCATTCTGGCGTTGCCACTGGCCCGCCTGATCAAACCGCTGGTGTCGATTTGCGGGGTGCAGAGCCCGGTGCTTTTGTGGCTGCTGCCTCCATGTGTTGTTTTTCTCCTAGTGCTGACGGTTTTCAAGGCGGGCGGATTCATGGTGCATCAGAAGGTGGAGGTGTTTCAAAAATACCACAACGGAGAGCTCAGGCTCGCCCTTTGGGAGCGCTTGAGCCGGCGTCTGGGATTATGTCTGGGACTGCTCAACGGCAGTAGCTATCTTGTTCTGCTGTCACTTCTGGTATATCTGCTGAGTTATTGGACTTATCAGATTTCCGCGGGCGAGGCGGAGTCCAAAGGGGTTCGCCTGCTCAACCGCTTAGGGGCCGACTTGCAAGCCAGCGGATTGAACCGGGTGGCCCGGGCCGTGGACCGCACGCCGGGGGCGGTGTATGACGCGGCGGATGCGATTGGTTTGATCTATCACAACGATTTGCTGGAGGCGCGATTGGCCCGATATCCCGCCTTTCTGGGACTGGGGGAGAGGGCCGAGTTCAAGGACATTGCCGGGGACGCGCAATTTGCCGAGCTGCGGCAGAAGCAGGTCCCGCTTTTCGAATTGCTCGATCACCCCAAGATGCAGGCCATCCTCAACAATCCAGACGTGTTCAAACTGGTCTGTGACACGGTTGCTGCGAATCTGGCGGACCTGACGAATTATTTGCAGACGGGCAAGTCGGCGAAATACGACGCGGAGCCGGTTTTGGGCCGATGGGATTTCGACGTGAGCGGGGCGATCCTGCTGCTGCGCAAAAACAATCCGAAAATCTCATCGCAAGAGATGCAGCGGTATCGGAATTGGGTCGGGCAAAGTTTTGCCAAGGCGACGTTGCTGGCCACGACAGAGAATCAGGTTTTTCTCAAGGACTTCCCAAATCTGAAGGGCGGTTCAGGAGCTTCGGGCTGGCGAAATCTGCACGGGGAATGGAAGAACACGGATGGGAACTACACATTTTCTTATAATGACGAGGGCAAAAGCCAGGAAGTGTCAGCCACGGTGCAGGGGGACCGGTTGAGCGTCATTACGCCCCTTTTGACCCTGGTGTTTCAGCGGGAAGACTAGTCCGGAATCTTTTCGGGCGGCTATCCCCGCATGACTCGGTGTCGAGGGAAACCGTAATCCTGGCTTGGGAATCATTCCGCGCCGTCCACGATCTGGCAGACCATTGGAGTGATCCTGATATTCCGGGCTTTTTCGTAGGCCTGCTGTATGTGGGTGATGAAGTCGGCGGCCTGATGGTGGCGGACGAGATTGATGGTGGCACCGCCGAAGCCGCCACCGGTGAGCCGGGCTCCGAGGCAGCCGGGGTGCTGGCGGGCAAGTTCCACGAGCAAGTCCAGTTCCGGAGTGCTGTTGCGGAGCAGGTCGCGCGAACTTTCGTGGCTCTGAAACATGAAGTGCCCAAACTGCTCGTGGTCGTTTTCCCTCAGCGCCCGCGCGCCAGCCACCACCCGGGCGATTTCGCCGGTGACATGCCGGGCGCATTGATATTCCCGCAGTGTCAGGTGGTCGCGCCGGGCCTCAAGGTCGGGTATTGCAACGGAGCGCAGGGTTTTGACGCCGAGTTTGTTGGCGGCGGATTCACAGCTGGCGCGCAGTTCATTGTATTCTCCACCCACCAGCTCGTGACGGACGCCGGAGTTGCAAACGATGATCGCCTCCCCCGGCATCGGCGCGTGCTCGATTGTGAGCGAGCGGCAGTCGATGTCGATGACACTCCAAGCCTTGCCAAAAAGGGAGGAGATCTGGTCGAGGATGCCGCATTGCACGCCGACGAATTGGTTCTCGGCGGCCTGGCAGAGTTTGGCGATTTCCAAGCGTTCCTCGGGGCTTGGAGGGGGCAGTGCGCCGCGTTGGTTGCGGACCGGGGCGGTGGTCAGGCCGCCCGGCGTGAGCCGGTAGGGAAAGAGTTTTCGCACCACCAGCGCGGTGGCCACCTCGAGTGCGGCGCTGCTGCTCATGCCCGCACCCATGGGGATGGTGCCGTGGATGGCGGCGTTGAAACCGGTGAAATGGACGCCGCGCCTGTGGAGTTGAGCCAAGGTGCCTTTGACGTAGTCGGCCCATGGTGCTGCCGGGTTTTTTTTGAATTCGTCGGCCGGAAAAACTTCCGAATCGGCGAAGAGCGAGGAAACCAGCTCGATTTTCCCGTCTGTCCGGGGCTGGGCTGCCACGGTGATAAAGCGGTCGACGGCCAAGGCCATGACCAGACCGGCATTGTAATCTGTATGGTTGCCGAGCAATTCCAGCCGGCCCGGCGCACGCACTGTGTGCAGGGCGGTGTGGTGAAAATGTTTTTTATAGAGAGCTTGTGCCTCGTGAAAATCGTGTGGTGACATGGATGGGATCTGGTTGGATGAAAGGGGGGGCTGGTGTTTCAAACATTCTTAAAGCTGTTGGCCGGCAGAAAACCCTGCTGCGTCAGTCCTCCGGCGTCGTGAGTGGTCAAGGTCACTGGCTTTGTTCAAGCGGATCTCGATGTTTGTATGACTGACTTTGATTTCGGAAGGAGGGCTGGTGCGGAATTGATTGCGGCGGGGGTGAGTGTTGCCATGAGCCAGAATGGTCATAGGCCCAAGCTATCGTCACGCGGAAAATGGCAAAAAAGACCCCATCTGATTGAATATCAAAGAGGCTTTGGGGGCGGGCAGGTCCGGGTGAGAAATTGCCGTTTTGGTTTTCGGCATGGCTAGAATGGCGGTTAGAACCATTCCTTACGGCCTTGCACGTAGAGCCGCACGAAGTCCTCGTCGGATTTGGTCAGGTAGATGATTCCTTCAATCAAGCCGATGACATGCATGACGCCGATGGTGGGCCAGAGCATTCCGCAGGTGGCAAATCCTGCCAGAAAGCTGCCCAAGGACAGGGCCAGCATGAGCAGTCCGGTGCCGGTGTAGCCGAGGATGAATTTATGGACCCCGAACCCGCCAAGCAGGATTCCGCAAATGCCGGCGGGGATTTTGTTCGAGGCGCGGGAGGGGAGGGTGGGCTGGATTTCCGCGAGCGGTGGCGGAGTGAGCGGTGGCGGCGGGGAAAACTCTGGAAATAACATCAGTGGTTTCCAGTCCGTGGCGCCATCCGGTTGGAGTAGGGTTTGGGCGTCGACCCGCTTTTCGGCCATCCAGTGGCGGATTTGGTCGGCGCTGGCCGGGCCGTAAGGGCGTCCGTCTGCTCCGATGAGTTTATACATAGTGCGGGTTTCCAAGGGGTGGAGATTTCATTTTTGGGCTGGGTTTTGAGGTTGTTCGACGATCCGGGGAGGCACCGGTGTCATTGCGTTTGTGTTTTCTGCTTCGCGCAGCAGGCTCAGGCTGGAAGGCAGTGCCCATAGCCAGGCAGTCAGAAATATCCCCAGTCCTGTCAGCCCGATCCAGCCCTGGGGGCGCGCCGGCACTTCCAAGGTGATCTGGTTGTAAGCCTGTGTCAGGGTCAGGACGAACCAGGCCAGAACCAAGGCGAATCCGACAAGAGAGAGCGTCAGTTGTCCCAAGCCGTTCAGCAGGCGTCCGGCCATCAAGGTGCCCAAGCCGGGGGTGGCGAACTGGTTCATCAGAAAACAGTTCCTTGCCGCCGCCCGGTCAAGTGTTCGCGGGGGTTTTTGGCGAGAAGATGGATTCATAGGCGCACATCAGGGTCGCAATTCCCAAGGGAATGGTGAACAGGAGCCCGACGCAGCAGGCCAGAACGCCGACAATATTGATCAATCCCAGCACCATGACCAGGCCGAAGACCGACCACCAGTGTTTGGAGACCATTTTCCAGCTCGTCTGCATGGCGGGCCAGAAGGCCAGTTTTTTATCCATGATCAAGGGCAGGGTGAAAATCCAGTTGACCTGCAACAATACCAGGGGGATCAGACACACGGCCCCAACCAGAATCACCGGGATAAAGTTTTTCGGCCCTAGAGCCTGATGATGCAAGGTTGCGGGCAGCAGGGTGAATCCGGCCGTGATCAGTGCCGGGATCAGGCATAAGCCGGCGAGCAGGCCTGGCACGATGCGGCCAAGAATAAGCTGGCCGAAGGCGTGGCGAAAACCCGCGAAAACATCCCCCACAGAGGCGGGTTTGCGGCGCAACGCCTGAAGGTTGAGGTGAAACAAACCGCCTTCCAGCGGCCCCACCACGATCAGGTTGACGAGGGAAAACACCGGCCCGACAAACGGGATCGCCCCCAAGCCGGCAATCACGCATTCAATGGCCAGATAGATCAAGCCCGCCGAAAAGAGCAGGCCGAACTGTTCCTTTAGGACATCGACCCCACGGCTCACGCACCCTCCGATGTCAAGGGAGTAATCGGAATCCAAAAGTGTCTCCAGCGAGGGGCCGGTGGGAGCACCGGTCGGAAAAGCGGGGGGGATGTTCAGCTTCGGTTCCATCCCTAAGGCGCCGGCAAATTCGCTAAAAGCCCCCAAGGGTTGCCATTCTGTGGCGCCGGCGGGGCAAGCCCGCGTCTGAGCATTGACCCTGCCCTCAGTGATCCAGAAGTGGATCTGGTCGCCGGTGACCGGGCCGTACTCTTTGCCGTCTGCGCCGATGATTTTATACATGGTGATGACGTTTAGATTTTTGACTGTAGGCGATTGCCGGGGCAAAGCAAGCTTGCGCGGTGTTGGGTGGCGGCTAGTTTTTCTGTGCCGGGCAAAACAAAGGGTTTCAACTTCCGGCTGCAAGGCGGGTTTGTTCTGCGCCGTCTTCACCGGATCGCCAATGGGATTGACCCGGCTCCGGGAGGGATTGCGACCGCACTTTGAGTCCAAGACCTCAGAGGAGATCCGAAGATTGGGCGAAGAATTGCCGGCTGAGAATGCCCCGGTATTTTCGATCGCCAACTGGATCCTTCAGGTGCGAATATTCACAAGTCTATTATTATAATATGTTTGGGATTTAGGTTGATGGAAATGACCTTGGAAAATCAATGGCGCAACCGTGCGGATAAAATCCGGGCGGCGCGGAAACCATGACGGCAGGGGCAAGTCGGCGGGAGTGTGTTTGCGGACACGGCTTGGACGGACTCTCTGAGCGGGTTTTCGTCCGCATTGGGATCGCTATTGCTCACGTCAGCGAGGAGGAGAGGGTTTTGGTCTTCCGGCTGGGCGCTGTGTGGCAAGTGGCGGCGTTGACTCGGCGGTTGGAAGCGGCGGCACAAATCAACGTCCATGGCGACGCGCCGCTTGACCGGTCCGGTCTGGTTGTTACATTGACGCGCAACTGAATGAAACATCCCAGCGCGATCTTGGTGGCAGCGGTTTTGGCCGGCGTCCAACTGGCGGCCCGGGCGGAGATTGCCGACGGCATCACGGCCATCGCCCATGATTCGGTCATCACCTATCAACAGGTGGAGAATTTATCGCTGCCGTTCGTGGAGGAATTGAAGCGGCAATACCGGGACCAGCCGGCGGTGTTCGACAAGAAGAGGGATGTCGCTGTGCAGGATGCCATGGAGCGGTTGGTGGAAAACCAGGTCATCCTCCACGATTTCGAAAGTTCCGGGCTGTATAATCTGCCCCAGAGCATCATTGAGCAGCGTTTGCAGGAAACCATCCGCACCCGATACAACAACGACCGGGTGGCTTTCACCAAAACACTCCAAGCCGAGGGCAAGACGCTCGAGCAGTACCGCCGCGAATTCCGCGAGGATTTCATCATCACCGAAATGCGCTATGTGCGCAGCGAGAGCGCCCGACTTATCTCCCCGCACAAGATCGAGGTTTTTTATCTGGATCATCAGGATCAATTCAAGCAGGAGGAGCAGGTCAAGCTGAGCATGATCCTGTTGAGCAAGCCGGCTGACGAGGCCGGGCAGACCCGCAAGCTGGCCGAGGAGATTCTCCTCAAGATCAAAGGCGGTGCTGCTTTCGCCGAAATGGCTTCGGTTTACTCGCAGGGTTCTGAGCGCACCGCCGGCGGCGCCCGTGACTGGGAAGAACTCTCCAAGTTGAAGCAGGAACTCAGAGAGGCCGCCGTCAAGCTCAAGGTCGGCCAGGTTGGCGACTTGATTGAAACGTCCGGGGCCTGTTATTTGATCAAGCTGGATGGCCGGCAACCGGCCCATGTTCGCCCGCTGGGCGATGTCCGGGTGGAAATTGAAAAAGCCCTTCTGGCCCGGGAGAACGATCGGGTGCAGAAACAGTGGCTGGATCGGCTGAAGAGAAAAACCTTCGTCCGCTATTTCTAGCCCCTTTCAAATCGGGAGTCTTCAAACTGCCTTCGTTTTTTGGCCTGTGCCATTTTCCCTTGCCGGCATGCCGGCCTTCGATGGCGGGGCAGCAGGAAGGCTGGTTCTGCGGAAAGAGAGTTCATGAGAAAAACCATACTGATGCTGGTGTTTTTGGCCGGATCCCTGGCTCCACCTCTCCGGGGTGCCTGCACCGATGCCAAGCTTTGGTATGACCAACCCGCCAAGGACTGGGCCAAGGAGGCTTTGCCCATCGGCAACGGGCGGATCGGGGCGATGATCTTTGGCGGGGCGCAGCAGGAGCAAATCCAGTTTAATGAATCGAGCCTCTGGCTCGGCGACGAGCAGGATACCGGGGCCTACCAGCCTTTTGGGGATGTGTTCATCGATCTCGACAACGATGGCGCCGCTTCGGAGCGGAATGCCGGCGCTCACGTTGCCGCGGATTATCGGCGCGAACTGGACATTGCCCGATCCATTCATACCGTTACCTACACTCGGGGCGGGGTGCATTACCGGCGCGAGTCTTTTGCGAGTCATCCGGCCAACGTCATTGCCATGCGTTTCACCGCCGACAAGCCGGGAGCCTACACCGGATCAGTGCGGTTGACGGACATGCACCGGGGCAGGGTGGTTGCAGAGGGCAACCGGCTCACGTCCTCCGGCTCGCTGGCCGGCTATAAGTATGAGGATCCCGGCCCGACCTATCACATTTCCCTGGATTATGAGGCGCAGTTGATTGTCCTGCATGCAGGCGGTTCCATTCAAGGCACCAACGGCCTGATCCGCCTGGACCATGTCAATGAATTCACTCTCCTGCTGTCCGCCGGCACTGATTATGTGAACGAGCATGGTCGGGGCTGGCGGGGCGAGCCTCCGCATGGCCGGGTTACGGCGCAAATAAAGGCCGCAGCCCGGAGCCCGTTCCGGGTTCTGCGTGCGGATCATGTCGCCGACTACCGGAACCTTTTCGACCGTGTCACTCTCCGTTTGGGCGGTGTTGCAAGCCCGCTGCCGACCGACCGCCGGCTTGTGAACCACGCCGCGGGCGTCGGCGAACCCGCTCTGGAAACCTTGGTGTTTCAATACGGCCGATATTTGCTGATTTCCTCTTCGCGTGACGCCTTGCCCGCCAACCTGCAGGGGCTGTGGAACAACTCGCTGCACCCGGCTTGGCGCTGCGATTACCACACCGATGTCAATGTTCAGATGAACTACTGGATGGCTGACCAGGCCAATCTCGGCGAATGTTTCCTGCCCTATGCGGTCTGGCTTGACTCGATTCGCCAGGTTCGTCAGGCGGAGACCAAGGCCGCCTTCCAAACCCGGGGGTGGACCATGCATGGCGAGAACGGCGTCTTCGGCGGTTCGACCTGGCAATGGGTCGAGTCGGGCAGCGCTTGGTGTATGCAGAATCTCTGGGATCATTACGCATTTACCGGCGACAAGCATTATCTGCGCACTCTGGCCTATCCGATGATGAAGGAGGTTTGCGAGTTCTGGGTGGATCGGCTAAAGCCTCTGCCGGACGGCACGCTCGTTGCCCCCAACGGATTTTCGCCCGAGCACGGGCCGCGGGAGGACGGCGTCTCGCATGATCAGCAGCTGATCTGGGATGTGTTCAACAACACCGCTCAGGCCGCCGGAGTTCTCGGGGTGGATCGGGAGTTTCGGGATATTATCATCGCCAAGCGCGATCATTTGCTCGCTCCAAAAATCGGCAAGTGGGGGCAGCTGCAGGAATGGATGGTGGACCGTGACGATCCCCAGGATACCCACCGGCATCTCTCGCATCTTGTGGCGGTGCATCCCGGTCGCCAGATCACGCCGCTGACCACCCCGGAGTTGGCCGCCGCCGCCCGGGTCTCGCTCAATGCGCGCGGGGACGTGAGCACCGGCTGGAGCACGGCTTGGAAGATCAATCTCTGGGCCCGGTTGCACGACGGCGACCGCGCCCACAAACTCATGGGCAATCTGCTGCGTCTGGTGGGTGGCACCAGCACCGACTACGATCACGGCGGGGGATTATATGCGAATCTTTTCGACACCCATCCTCCCTTCCAGATTGACGGCAACTTCGGTTATACGGCGGGCGTTTGTGAAATGCTGCTTCAATCCCACGCCGGTGAAATCGAGCTGCTCCCGGCTCTGCCCAGCGCTTGGCCGGATGGCAGCGTCACCGGTCTGCGCGCCCGGGGCGGATTCATTGTGGACATCGAATGGAAGGCGGGCAAGGTGACGAACTATCGACTTGTCTCCACTGGGATGCGGGAAGCGAAAGTCCGAGTCAACGGCGAACTGCGGACCATCAGTCCGGGGCGTCACCGGGCCGGGGAAAAGTCTTAAAAAGACAGGTTTTTTTATTTCGGTGTGATTCCCGATGTGTTTGGCTTTTTCTGCGAGAGTCTTTGTGAACTGTTGGATATGGCCTTCCACGCCGGCAGCGGGTGGACAGTGTGGCGGGTGGTGGTTGGATGGAATTAAAAATGAAAATGACGGTGCCAGTCGAGTATTCAGTCGTTCTGCCGTTATACAACGAGCGGGAGAATCTCGAGCCTCTGCTTGTGGAGTTGGAAGGGGCGCTCAGCGCCCTGCGACGGCCTTTTGAGGTCGTTTGTGTGGATGATGCCAGCGAGGATGGTGGGATGGATTTGCTGCGGTCACTGCAGTTCTCCCGCCCCTGGTTGCGGACGATACGGCACCGGCAGCGTTCAGGTCAGAGTGCCGCATTTCTGACGGGCTTTGGACTGGCCCGCGGCGAGGTCATCCTCACCATGGATTCGGATATGCAGCACGATCCAGCGGATATTCCGGCGCTGCTCTCGGCGCTGAACGGGGATGTGGCGGCCGTGTGCGGTGTGCGTGCGCAGCGGCATGACAACTGGCGGCGGCGGATTTCGTCGGCGATTGCCAACCGGTTTGCGCGCTGGATCACGGGGGATGAGGTGAGGGATGCGGGGTGTACTTTCCGGGTGCTTCGCCGTTCGGCTCTGGTGGAATTGCCCGCCTTCAACGGGTTGCACCGGTTTCTGCCGACCATCCTGCGGTTTCAGGGGTTGAAGGTGGTGCACCTTCAAATCAACCACCGTTCCCGGTACAAGGGAATAGCCAAGTATGGCATCGGGAATCGGCTCTGGCGCGGCATTCTCGACTGCCTGGCCATGCGCTGGTATCGGGCCCGTTGCCTGCAGGCCAAACGCGCGCTCCCCGAAGAGTGTGCCCGGGAGCAAACACCCCAAAGCCTGGGTGGAATCACTCCCGGATCACCGCAGTCAGGTCCAGGCGTTTCAGTTTGACCGGGTTCCAGGTCCGGACCCGCGTGGTAAAGGTGTTGGTGGCTGCGGCGGCAAAGGCGCGGTTGGTCTGATAGAAACCGGTTGGCACCACCACCACCATCGGGCCTCCCTCGAGCAGCAGGCGCGTGGCCTGCTCCGGAGTGGCCGATTGAACAACGTTCGTCACCACAGCGCGGAACTCCCAAACCAGGCTCGGTTCGTCATAGCCGACGCTGGCGCATTTCATTTCCGGGCGCAGGCGGGGGCGTGCCGATTCAAAAAGCTGATGCGCGGCGAAGAGGGGGTTCAGGGCGGCAAATCCCGCAGTGGACAGGATCAGGGTGAGGGCAGTCATGCCGAGTGCCCATTTGTGAACGGGCAGTTCCGGGATGGCGCCGCGGCTGGATTGGCGCGCCAGCCATAGCGCCAGGCAAGGGAAAGCGGGCAGGGTGTAATGGGGAAGCTTGGTTTGAACCGCGGTGAACACGGCGAAGAAGAGGGCGGATTGGAGCAGTAGATACCAGCCGGCGCTGTCGGCGCGGTCTGAGACCCACCACTGGCGCAGTGCCCCGGGGACTCGGAAGGCCCAAGGTAAAAAGCTTGCGAAAAAGGTGAGGCCGAAAAAGGGCAGTAGCGCCAGCGCCTGCCACCCGCTGGCACCGTGGCCCTCCAGAGCGCTTATGGACCGCGAGATAACATGCTTGCCCAGACCGATCCGGATAAATTCCCCGTGTGTCAGGATCAAAGCCGGCACTCCCCAGAGAGCCACCACCAAGAGGGTCAGCATCATGCCCAGCCCAAGAGCGGGCCCGGAAATTTTAAAATCATCGGGACGTCGCCAGCGTCCGATGAGCACGCCGGCCAGAGGCAGCCAGGCGACGGGGCCCTTGGCCAGAAAACCCAAACCCAGGCTCAAATGGAAAACGCCCCACCATAGGCGTGGGCGGCTTGCCCCCGGCCGGGTCATTTCCCAACCGCTCCAGATGGCCAGAGTGACAAAGAAAACCATCGGCAGATCCGCCACGCTGAGCCGGCCGTGGATGAGCATTTGCACGCAGGTGGCCAGGATGAGGGCGGCTTGCCAGCCCGCCTTGGGGCCGGTCAGCCTTCGTCCCCAACCCAGAACCACCAGTGTTGTGGCGGTGGCGAAAAGGGCGGCAGGCAGGCGCGCGGCAAAGGGGTTTTCACCGAACATCCGGAAGCTGGCCATCTGACACCAGTAGATCAGGGGCGGTTTGTCGAAACGGTAGCCGCCGTTGAACCAGGGGATGACAAGGTCATGGCGCTGGAGCATTTCGCGGGAAGCCTCGGCGAAGCGGGGTTCGTCCCGATCCACCAAAGGCAGCATCCATGCGCCGCTCAGATAAAGGCTCAAGCATAACAAGGTCATGGCCCGCCAAGGCCGCAGCGCGCACTTGTCCAAGAGTTTTCGCATCCCAGCGCAATCTAGGTTTTGAGCGCACCATTCGTCGAGCTTTGAAAACACGGTTCGGTGACGGGAAACGGCTTGCTTTTTCTGCGTGTCAATTCCGCAGGGGTTGCCTAAGTTGGCCCTCGTGATTTTCAACTCCCAGCCATTCTCCAAATCGAGCCGCTTCTTTTTTGCGTTGGCCGCAGGGGCGGCTCTTTTCGGTGCTTTCCTTGTGGATGACTTTGTCACGGACGCTATCCGGATCCACAGCAGTCCGCATCTGGATCGTTTGGCCTATTGGCTTGGCAAAATAGGCGACTGGCCGCCCTTGCTGGCGGCCGGGTTGCTGATCGTGCTGGCGGCGGTGCGGCGGCGCCGTTTTGAAGCGGGACGGTTGGTGTCGCTTGTGGTTTTGGCTGGAATGCTCAGCGGCCTGAGTGCCACAGTGATTCGCAGTTTCACCGGTCGCACGCGTCCGGGGGCGCCGGCACCGCAGGGGTTTTATGGTCCGCGGCGCGAGGGACGCTGGGTTGTGGGCAAGGCCGCGTTCAACTCTTTCCCCTCAGGCCATACAGCCACCGTGGCAGGGTTGACGGTGGCGGCATGGATGGTCAGGCGCCGGGCCGGTCTTCCAATCGGGGTGTTTGCCTTGCTCGTGGCGTGGTCGCGCGTGGCCGGAGGACATCATCATTTTTCCGATGTCGTGGCGGCCGGCTGCTGGGCCTGCCTGGCGGCACCTTGGGGTGTCAATCGGCTTGACCCCTTTCTAAAGAGGCTCTGGGTCAACACGCCTTGGCTGGGAGGTTGCCGGCCGGGCTGAACCCGCATTCCAAGGCGTAGCCAAGAGTCAGGGCATCACCCTGCGGGCTGAGTCTCTTCATGGGTTGGTTTGGGGAGGCGCGCCCTCGCGATTGAGTGAGGCGCTGCGGTCCTCCCCTTTTTACCTGCGCTGTTGTTCCCTGCCGTCCTACGGCCGGAAACTCACCTTGTCGGCAGTGGGAAAGTCGGCGGGCACCGGCGTTGCACAATGGCCGGTTGCAACCCATTCGCAGGCACGGCAGGTCACGGTTTGGAATCCGGCGCATTGCACGCTGCCCACTTCGCCGACGTGTCCCATGAGATTAACCACCACCTTGCCCTTGCCGTAGGGCACCCACCAGACGATGGGCTCGTTCTTCCCGGTTCCGCTTCGGCCGGGCGCCGGATCGGAATAGGCCGTCAGCAGGATATGCACATTCTCCGCCGGCCCGCGCTGCCCGTGATAGAGTTCGTCGTGTTTGTGCATCCAGTGCAACGGGAGTCCCCAAGTGATGGAGTGATTGGGATCACGGGTGGTCATCACCCAATCGTATTGGCCGCCGTGTCCCATTCCGCGGCCTTGGCCGGGTTGCTCGCGGACGATCTGGCCGTTGTCGTCGAAGTAAAGGCTGTAGCCGAAATCCTTGGGGCGCCAGAGCAGGCCCACCATCTCTTCAAATTCCTTCCAGCCGGTGAACGCGTTGTTGGAGGCATGGATCAAGACCACGCCGCCGCCCGCGGCGACATAGGCGGTGAAGGCTTTACGGATGCGTTCGGGCCACAGCTCCCCGTTGTAGTTGAGCAGAACGCACCCAACTCCCGCAAAGTCAGGCTGCCAGGCGTCCCAGGCCGATGCGGGCGCGCCGCTTGCCGGAGAATTGTTCATGATCACTTCAAAATGTCCGTTCTTGACCAGCATCTGCTGGAGGATGGGCGTGGATTTCTGCCAGGCATGGTTGTTCTGGCCGGCGACAATCATCACTTTGACGGGCGTGTCCGCGGCGGATGTCGTTGCCGGTGCCAGATTGAGCGCCGTGATGAGGGCAATGGCGAGTCGCAGGATTGATTTCATGGAGGGTATGAGTAAGGGGCCTGTGGAACAATAAGTTGTCGCGGTATGTTTTGAGTTTCCTGCCGGCACATTAGCCGCTGTGGCTTCGGGGTCAAGATTCAGGTCCGACACATTTGGGTCGTTCAAATGAACGATATGCAAGGATGGCCGCCTTCGAGCATTCTTATTTTCACGATCCATGTATTTAAAGGCGATCGGTCGCACGTTTTGTGGGCTGCCGCCAGATGGTTCGGAATTTGCGGTGACGATGGGAACCTCGAACATGAAACCAAGCGAATCTAACGCCGGAGTCAGCCGGCGCCGTTTTCTGGCCGCGGCCGGTGCCGCCGTGGCGCTGCCTGCCTTTGTGCCCGGCAGGGTGCTGGGACTTGGAGGCCAAGCATCCCCTTCCCAACGTATTAACATTGGCGTGGTGGGTTGCGGCGGGCAGGGGAATGGCAACACCGACGGTTTTTTGCGTAACACCGACTGCCGGGTTGTGGCTGCGTGCGATGTGGATGCAACGCATCTGGCCAACATGCTTCAAAAGGTCAACGGCCAATATAACAGCAAGGATTGCCGGGGTTACCGTGATTTCCGCGAACTCATGGCGCGCAAGGATATCGACGCGGTCATGCTCGCGGTGCCCGATCATTGGCATGCCCTCATTGCCGTCGAGGCGGCCAAACAGAAGAAGGACATTTACGGCGAGAAACCCCTGGCCCGGACCATTGTGGAACAGCAGGCCATCGTGCGGGCGGTGAAGAAAAACCGGTGCATCTGGCAGACCGGCTCCTGGCAGCGCTCGGGCGCCAATTTCCACAAGGCCGCCGAGATCGTCCGCAACGGGTTGATCGGCAAGATCATCCGGGTGGAAGTGGGCCTGCCCAGCGGGCCGAAAAACCCGAAAGAGCAGCGAAAAGTGGATTCCACCCCGCCGCCGGCGGAGCTGGATTACGACCTGTGGATCGGGCCGTCCACCATGATGCCCTATGTGGGCAGCCGCATTCACAACAATTGGCGCTGGAATTACAACACCGGCGGCGGTCAGCTCCTTGACTGGATCGGGCATCACTGTGACATCGCCCACTGGGGCATGGACTGTGACAATTCGGGGCCGCTGGAGGTGTCGGGGGAGGGCGAGTTCCCGCCGGCCGATTACAACTGGAACGTCTGCACCCGGTATCGCATCGAAGCGAAATATCCCAATGCCATCACCATGACCTTGGCCGGCGGGCACCACGATATCCGTGCCGGAACGAAATGGATCGGCACCGACGGTTGGGTGTGGGTGGACCGGGGAGGCTTTGAGTCATCAAATCCGGACTGGCGGGATTTCAAGGATCTGCCTGAGGAGATGCGCAAGGTGAAGCTCTATCGCTCGCGCGACCACATCCGCAACTTTTTGGACTGCATCAAATCGCGCCAGCCGACCATCACTCCCGCGGAGACGGCGCATCATTCTTCCATTCCGGGGCATCTGGGGCTGATTGCCATGGTGACGGGGCGCACGCTCCGTTGGGATGCGGAGAAAGAACTGATTCTGGATGATGCCGCGGCCAGTCAAATGCTCGGGCGTCCTTATCGTGGCCCGTGGAAGCTGGGGTGATTGATGGATAGCGCGCAGCGGTTGCGCCGGGCCGGTGAGCTCCAGGGTTTCCAGCCCGGAGCACGTTGAAAGTTTTGAGGCTCGAACGGGTTGGGTGGTGAATCTTCCAGGCCCAGCCGGTTTTGCAGGCTGCTCTGGACGATTTAACCAGAGTCGCTTGGGGCAGGGACTTGGATTTGGAGGTGAGGCCTTTTACAAGGGGACCGGTTTGGTTGCTTGAGACCATGCCTTCCTGCCATCATCCCTCCGGGCCGGCAAGCCCATCACGGGCAAATGCCGGTCTCCTGTCCCTGAACTGATCCGGGTCGTCCCGGAACAAGCGGGGCAGTCCGTTGTTAAGGAGTATGAATAACCCGGAAGAACTGGCTTGTGTTTGTGCGCGTCACGGTCAGGTAACTCACCGTGGTTCCCGTGCCGGCTATCGCACTGCCGATGTTCTGCCAGCCCCCCATGAGGTTGGAAATGCCTTGAATCTGATAAGTCGTTCCGACCGCGGTGTCGAAGGCCACCTCGGCCGCGGTGTAGATGGCGGTGGTGTTGTTCGTGGAATTCAGGAGGTTGCGGCCGTTGATTTGGATCACGCCTGTTGGCAAGGGGGTGCCTGCGACCAGCGGATTGAGGCCGAGGTTGTATTTAAGCCAATTCGGAATCCCATCCCCGGCCGCTGAGAAAGCGGGCGCCGCGGCGGGGGCGGTGGCCGAGCCGAAGTATTGGATCTGCCAGGCATCGGGCAACCCGTCGTTATTGGCGTCTCCGTTCAAGTCGCCAATGGAAGCCTTGAGCAGGCCCACGGCGTAGGGGGCGTTGTGCACGCCCAGGCTGCTGTCGTTGGCTACAAACTGCCAATTGTAGCCCGCCTTGAGGAACTTAGCCGGCCAGTTGGTTTTGGTTGAGATGCTTGTTTTGACCAGCCCGTCTGCGGCATAGTTTCCGTTCGCCACATACGTCGAGTTGGGCAGCAGGGTGCTGAGCTTGTCGAGCAGGTGACTTACTTCGGTCTGGACGCCTTCAATGACTCCGTCGCCGTTGTAGTCCGCCACCGGGTAATCAAACGAAGTCAGACTCGGTCCGTGGCATTGGATGCAGACATCCACTTTGCCCAGCTTGACCCCGGCATTGTTGGTGTAACTCATGTGGAACGTATGCCCGCCCGCCTGGCCGAAGGCCGGATCGCTCGTTGCCACCTGCTGCATGTGACAGGTGGCGCAGGTGTTGGTCAGCGCAAACCGATGCGCCGAACTGGGAATGGTTTGGCCGTAAGTCCAGCCATTGACCCCTTCGAGCATGTCGCCCTGGGGACTGTCATGCGGGCCGAAACTGGACCCGCCATTCCAAGTCGTTTGCAGCAGGGGATAGTTCACGATGCTGTTGGTCACCGAGCCATTGCGGCTTCGATGGCAGTTCATGCAGAATCCACCACTGCCGGCATTGGTTACCGAGGTGCCCTCGCCGAGCGTGATGTTGAAGCCGGTCCGCAGCTGGTGGGAATGGGAGGCGTCATGGGGATCATGGCAGGCCTGGCAGTCGATGGCGCCGTAGGCGGTGTTGGTGGCATAGACTGCGGGGTTGTCGAGGTTGTTGATGTAACCGATGAACCCGCCGGTGGCATGGCAGCGGACACAAGCGCTGCGCGTGGGCCCGGTGGGCGTCGCGCTGGTCCGGGCATGGAGAGAAGCTTTCCACTCCAAGCTTTTGGTTTGGAGCAGGGCCGAGTCATGGCACTGCGCGCAGGTGCCCTCAGCCAGGCTGACGGCGATGGCGTTGGTGTTGCCCAGGATTCCCAGGCTGAACACATGCTGGCTGCCGGGGCCGTGGCAGTTTTCACACTGGACGTTTGCCAGATTGGCCAGGCTGGGGTAGTGGCTCTGCATGCCGGCCCAATTCCCATTGGTCAGCACTGCCGGAAAGGTCCATCCCAGCTGGCTCGCCAGATCGTCAAAACCGCCGTTGACCGCCAATGAGTTAGTGTCATAGCCGAGGGTATGGCTGGGAATGGAACTCAGGCTGTAAGAGGCCCCGGCATTGCCGTCGATGGACCGGGCGAAAACGGAGGCGTGCGCGGTGTTCGTCCACGTGCTGTAAATGTTGGGCGCCACGACGCTTCCGCTATGGCAAAATTCGCATGTCTGCACTCCCACAAAGGTGGCGGCCGTAACGGTGTTGGTGAACGAGTTTGTCCCGCTGCCCACCACCGCGATGGTTCCCACCACTGTGTATTGACCCACGACATCCGGCCGCAAGAAGGACCGGCCCGCAATCTGGCCGGCGACCGTTCCAGCCGCAAAGGCCGTCAGCCCCAGCCCGTATTTGTCCGAGGGTAGATAGATATCCACAATCCCGCTCAGGGGGCTGTTGGTCAGGGCCGCCTGTGAACCCAGGGGTTTGGCGGTGAGCGTCCATGCAACGCCCACGATGTTGGAAGGGGTGATTGCCGCGTTGACCAGGGCGTCCAGATACACCGGTTCTCCCAGCCCCACATTGCTCAGCCCGGCGGAAATTTGGACCGTGGGCATCGAGTAAAGGATGCGATCCGTCGCGGTGAAGGGGCGCAAGACCACCTTGCCGTTCAAGGCGGGTGCCGCGCCTTGGCAGGGTTGCATGGCTCCGATCAGGGCCAAGCCCGCGGCCAGAAGCCAGACGGAGAGGGTTCCTCTTGTTTCTTGTTTTTTCATGGTTGATGTGTCCTTTTGGCTTTGCGATGGAACTTCCCAGTGCGGCTCCAGCCGGACCGGGTTGGATAACGCAGGGCGGGTTCCGGCCGTTCGGAACGGTCCATTCCCCAAGGGGGCATCGGGTTGGTCGCCTTGGCCGCAGAGACTCGTCCGGTGTGTGGGTGTGGAACTCATAGGTTTCAGGTAGCCGGTTGCAAAAGACCCACTCCCAAGGGCATGCAGTCCGCCGACCGCCCTGTTTCCGCCGGTGCCCCGTTGATACGCGCCAGCATTTCCTTCGCATGGACGGCTACGATCTTTGCGCATTGCGCCAGTTCCTGTCCGCGGCGCCTGACATTTTCCAGGACGATGCCCTCCAGATCGTCCACATCGTAGAGGTAAACGTTGTCCACTTGCCCTACCTCCGCGGCGACATCGCGCGGGACGGCGATATCGATCAACACCAGGGGCCGGTTGCGGCGCGAGCGCATGACTTGCGCCATGTCCTGCCGGTTTAAAAGGGTGTGGGAACTGCCCGTTGAACTGACCACGATATCCGCTTCAGCCATTGCTTTGAGGCGGTCTTCAAAGCGGATGGCGCGGCCGCCAAATTCCAAGGCCAGAGATTCCGCCCGGTCGAATGAACGGTTGGAAACCAGAACGGATCCGGCGCCTTTTTTACTCAGATGCCTCAGGCAAGCTTCGCCCATTTTGCCCGCACCGATAATCATCACCGACTGCCGGGCGAGGTTTCCGCCGAATATTTTTTGCGCCAGCTCCACAGCCACGCTGCCCACGGATACGGCGCCCCGGCCGACCCCGGTTTTCGTGCGGATGGCCTTGGCCGTCTGAAGGGCCTTTTGAAAGACACGGTTGAGCACCCGTCCTGTCAGGTTTGCCTCTTGCGCCGTCTGGTAGGCCTGCTTGATTTGACCGGTGATCTCCGTTTCCCCCAAGACAAGGGAATCCAGGCCGCCAGTCACGGCGAAGAGATGCTCGACCGCCTCTGCTCCTTCCTTCACGTAGAGGTGGGTGGAGAGATCCAGCGGTTCGCGGCCTGCGAAAAGTTCCTCGAACAACCGGTGGATGTTGACGGTTCTTCCGGTGCTTACGCCGTAAATCTCCACCCGGTTGCAGGTGGAGACCAGAACGATTTCGGAGAGGTTTCCGCTTTGTTTGAGGCCGCCGCCCCGGACGCCCAATTGGGCAGCCGGCACCGCCACGCGTTCCCGCACTTCCACCGGCGCGGTTTTATTGCTCAGGCCTGCGACGAAGATTTTCATGCGCCGTGCCGGAGTGGGTGGGCGGGATGATGCGCGGCTTGACCTTGCTGCGCTTTTGAAACCGCGGGTGGATTTGATCCGAAGAATTTTCGGCTCGGACGCTTCATGGATCTACTTTAGCGGCGGACCTGATTGCATCTTCGCATCGGTTGTTATTTGCTGGCCCGATTTTGCAACCAAGCCGGGGGGGCGTCTGTCTGAAGGTGGAGCGGGGGCTTGTTTTTCGCGATGGATCTCGGCTTGCAGGCCGCGCCGGTTGTTCAGAAAATTGGCGGTGGTCCGCAACCCGGGGACGCGCCGCCGAAAAAAAATGTCAACCCGTCTCTCCGCCGGCCCGTGTTCTGTCCGTGACGAACGCGTTCACAGCCCCCGTGCGCCTAAAAAGCACCATGCAGTCTCAAAGGAGGAGCGGGGTAATTCTTGGGTGTTCGATCCGGGTTCGTTTCTACTCGGCGGGACGGCGCAACCCGGCCTGCTTTTTACGGGGTTCGACCGGTGACCTCGACGTCCACGGCGCTGGCTCTTTCCAGGGGGCTCGATTCAGTCTGGTGCATCTGGCTGATCAGGTCGCGGTGGGTTGTCCACCACTGCGTCCGCCGCGCCGCAGTCCAGTCCGCAGCCTGCGGGCTGGACTCTAGGCATTCCAGCAGGTCCCGGGTCGATTGCGGGCGCCGCGCCGGATCACGATCCAGACAGCGCATGACCAGTGCCTCCAGATGCGGGCAGAGGGGTTTGCCAATGCGGGCACCGGGCCATGTGGGGGTGCCAGTCAGGCGCAATTGCCGGATTTGGGCCAGCGTCTCCGCGTTGAACACCCGCTGGCCGGTCAGGAGAAAATAGCCCACGGCACCCAGCGAGTAGAGATCGCTGCGGGCGTCCACCAGAGTCGGATCTTCCACCGCCTCGGGCGACATGTAGCTGGGGGTGCCGACAATGTCCGCCGCGTCTTCCATTGCCGGCGTCCCCCCGAATGTTTTCACCAACCCGAAATCCAGGACCTTGACCATGTCCGGCAGGCCGCCCCGGTCACAGACAAAGATGTTGGAAGGCTTGATATCCCGGTGCACCAATCCCAAGGCATGGGCCTCGCCGAGAGATTCGCAGATCTGCCGCAGCAGGAAAATCACACGCCCCTCCGGCTGAGGGCCATAGCGGATCACCAAGTCGGCCAGTGTCAAACCGTCCAGATACTCCATGGCATAATAGAAAATCCCCTCCGGCGTGCGGCCGTAATCATAAACCTGGATGGTGTTGGGATGAGTGAGCTGGCAGGTCAGCCGCACCTCGCGCTCAAAGCGCTGCACTGCCGGCGCATCGGCCAGATGCGGGGGCAGGAGTTTGAGAGCCGTCTCGCGGCGCAGCAGCGCATGGTGCGCTTTGTAAACCACCCCCATCCCGCCCTCGCCGATCTTCTCCACAAGCTGGTATTGACCCAGTTTGCGGGCCTTGAGTTGGGCTTCGCTGAAGCGCCGGCTCAGCAGGACCTGACGGTAGGAAAAGAGCAACACTCCCAACGAGGCCAGCACCAGCAGCAGAAATAAAATCACAAACACCCCCCGCAACATCCGCAGCGTGCGGTAGGCCTCGTGCGCATCGATCTTCGTGCCCACTCCGAAACCATACTTCGGCAGCCAGTTCCAAGCCCCTATCACCGGCACCCCCCGGTAATCGCGGAACGGTTCGACCGTCAGCCCCGAGCCCCCCTCCAACGCTCGGCCAATCATCCTCATCAGCGGCCGGACCCCGTTGGTGTCCATCTGATAGCCCTCGGTCAGGTCGCCGCCCGGATCGCTCAAGCGCAGGGTCAGGGCCGAGCTGGCATTGGTGCTGTTTTCCAGCAGTCCGAGCTCTTTGAGCTGCTTGTCAAAGCGGCTGCGAGAAATCAGCACCCCCTCGGAATCGAAGGCGAAAGTCTCCCCGCTCTCTCCCGAGCGGGCCACGGAAAGCAGGCGGGTGAATTCCACGTCGGGATTGAGCACCAGCACCAGCGCGCCGCAGGTGACGTTGTTGGTGTCTTTGATCGGCGTGGCCACCTGCATCACGGTTAGTTCGCGAGTCTGCCCCGGCGGCCGCCCGCCGGGGCGGCCCCGGGCCCGGCCGGGATTTTCGACCACCTTGATTTTAAAGGGGGGGATGACGGTGGCTTCCGAGGAGCTGAAGAGCTCGGCATATTTGGGCTGCAATTCCTCGGCCACCTTTTCGCCGATGCGGTTGCGGCCGCTGTCCAGAACGACCACAAAGTTCGTGTTGACCAGTTGGGCCAGGCGATAGCCCAGGCTGCTCAACCGCTGCTGCAGCCGGTCACCGAAAATCAACTGACGGGACACGCTTGCCGCCAATGGGCGGCTGCCACCTTCCGCGTCGGAAAGGCTTAACAACTGGGATGCCAACGTGCGCAGGCGCGGCTCCTCGGCCAGCATCGCCGCCAGACGCTTCTGGTCCGCCATCCAGATCTCCAGCGATGTCACATCCGCGTCCCGGATGCCTCGCAGGTCGTTGGCCAGTTCTTGCTGCATCGCCTGACGGATTTCCCAATCCGCCCACCACCCGACGCAGGCCACCAGCAGGGCCGCCGCCAGAGGCGCAAGCCAGTTGAATTTTTTGTCCATGGTCCGGGTGTGTTTGTTTCCAGTTTTTTGGAAGCAGGGCGCTTATGTCCGACGCGTTCCAAAAAGTTCTCCGGCAACAGACACGAAATCGCCCGACCCCGCAAGCCGGGATATGCCGGGATATGCACGCATCCCCAATTGCCCCGCCAGACCAAGGCTGAGCCGGGCAGGGGAGTGAGGGGGTTACAAGCGAGGTGGACTGGATTGAGCCGGTGACGCAGGGTGTTTTTCGGGTCGTCGCGCTGGAGTACTGATGTTGTGCGTCAACAAAATCAGGCATGGGCGGCGGCGCTTCGACCCTTGGTCCGCCGGTTCATTTCATCCGCTCAGCGGTGGTGCTCCAGCAGCCACGTGTAGAGTTCCGGGTTGGCGTAAGTTTCCGTCCAGCAATCATGCCCGGCTTGGGGATACTCCGTGTAGCGGATGTTACCTCCGGCGGCTTTGACCGCCGCAACCATATCCCTGGTCCTCGCCACGGGGACCTTTGTATCCAGGGCTCCGTGAAAAGCCCAGATTGGCAGGCGGGCCAGAAGCGCTGCATCCTTGGGGTTGCCTCCCCCGCAGATGGGGACGGCGGCGGCAAAGCGTTCGGGGTGCTCCGCTGCGAGGGTCCAGGTGCCATAGCCGCCCATGCTTAATCCGGTGAGGTAAATCCGGCGCTTATCCACCCGATACTTCGACACAATCCTGTCCAGCAGGGCGTTGAGAGTGTCCGGATTCCATCCGCGTCCGCTGTTCTGAGGTGACACCACAATGAAGGGGAAATCCGGGCGGTCCTCCACCAGTTTGGCCGGTCCGTGGGTTTTCACCTTGGCCAGGTCGCTCCCCGATTCACCCGATCCATGCAGGAAGAGCATCAGGGGCCAACGCTGCTTGCTCTTGGCGTAATCTCTGGGCAGGAACAGCAAATAGTCCGTCTTGGCGGTGACGGTGATGCGGGCCTCGAAGTGGTTTTCCGATTGAGCCGGGAGCGGTTCTGCGGCGCAGGCGGTTTTTATCCCCAGCAGGAGGAGGCACAGGCTTGGTATCAGGAGTGGTTTCATAAGGGCGTTTTTTGCGGCCCAAGTTTTGGCCGGTTATGGTCAAAGGCGCTTGACCCAGATGTTGCGGTATTGAACCGGATTGCCATGGTCCTGCAAAAGCAGAGGCGCTGCGGTGCCTTCCTTGTTGTCCATGCCCCCCGGGGTGGGGTGGGGCAGTTCGAAATTGTCGTGGATCACCACGCCGTTGTGAACCACCGTCACCCGTGCGTTGGCGGTCTTCTTCCCATTCGCTCCGATTTTGGCCATGTGAAAGGTGATGTCGTAGCTCTGCCACTGGAGCGGCGGGGCGCACATATTCACCCGTGGTTGGCAGATCTGGTAGAACCCGCCGCATTCATTGTCCAACCCCTCCAGTCCGTAGCTGTCGAGCACCTGGCATTCATAGCGGGTCTGCAGGTAAACCCCGCTGTTGGAGCGCCCCTGCCCGGAAGCCCGGGGCATATACGCCAGGCGGAATTCCAGATGCAATTGGTGGTCGCCGAATTTCTCCTTGCTCACCGCGTCGCCACCCTTGCCCACTTCCATCGCGCCTCCGGGCAGCAGTTTCCAACCGCAGGGTTGACCGTTGCGCGTCTGCCACTGGTCCAGATTCGATCCGTCAAGGAGCACGACCGCGTCGCCCGGCGCGTGCTGCCCCAGAGTGGGAGAGATTCGTTGGGTTTTGTGCAGCTCGAAACTGCCTGTCTGTCGCCCAGCCACACTGCCGCCCGCCACCTCGCCACCGAGCGAGCCCGTCCAGAGGGATGCTCCAAACACCACGCCTTTTGCGGTGGTCTCAACAATCTGGCTGGCGTCCAGCGGGATGTCGTCCATGAAGCGCAATTGCCCGTTGCGAATCTGGCCGCGCAAGCGGTAGAGATACGGTCCGCGCCGGCTGAAATCAGCCACGAACCGGCCTTCGTAGCGACCGTCATCCAGCGGGATCATGTAGACCGCCACGGTCTGCTTCTGGTCGCCCAAGGTCACGCTGCCCTGCCAGTCGCCCATGTACGGGTCGGCCGGGCTTTGGGCGTTTGCGTGAACGGCCAGCAAGCCGAGGGTTGCGAAAAGTGTTTTCAGTTTCATAAATGGGTTTTAGACCCGGAATCATAGCGCCCCGACTGCGCATTGTCACGCCCCGCTAAAACACATTTGGACGGCTAATCATTCATCACCATGAAGAGTCGGACCAAATCGCCGGCGCTGGGCCTTTCGGCACCGATTGAGCGTCGGACTGTTTCTGTGCCATCCCGTGCCTGCTCCAAAACCCGTCCGTCCTTCGTGGGAGTAAACAGACGCCGATAGTCGCATCGGCGCGTTATTTCAACCTGTTTGACCGGCTTCGATCCGCCCTTCGGTCTGCTTCGGGGGGCTGAGATTGCGGGGTGTTTCCTGAAGTTTGTCTTCAGGCGTGGGCGTTTTTTGCGGCGCAGCGCGT